>JACCEA010034101.1_pt1 | contig 13839 bp, 12 predicted proteins | sample 7449851 | NCBI WGS metagenome assembly JACCEA01 (sample SAMN15323453, study PRJNA562643) | freshwater metagenome | isolation source: river surface water | place: USA:Blue River Watershed | collected 2017-08-18 | reverse complement strand
GTGGGCATCAACGTGGGCATCATCGCCACCGAGCACGTGCCCTTCGGCGGCGTCAAGCAGTCCGGCCTGGGCCGCGAAGGCTCCGCGCACGGTATTGATGAGTACGTGGAGATGAAGTACCTGTGCGTGGGTGATATCCTGAAGTGAGAACCCAAGGAGAGACCCCGACATGAAGGCAAGCAATGTCCTGGCCACCATCGGTGGCACGCCCCACATCCGCGTCAACCGCCTGTTCGGCGGCTCGCATGAGGTGTGGATCAAGTCCGAGCGCAGCAACCCGGGCGGCTCCATCAAGGACCGCATCGCGCTGTCCATGGTGGAGGCGGCCGAGGCCGCGGGCGTGCTCAAGCCCGGCGGCACCATCATCGAGCCCACCTCCGGCAACACCGGTGTGGGCCTGGCGATGGTGGCGGCCGTCAAGGGCTACAAGCTGGTGCTGGTGATGCCGGACAGCATGTCCGTCGAGCGGCGGCGCCTGATGCTGGCCTATGGCGCCACCTTCGACCTGACCCCGCGCGAGAAGGGCATGAAGGGCGCCATCGCCCGCGCCGAGGAGCTCGCCGCGCAGACGCCCGGCGCCTGGATCCCGCAGCAGTTCGAGAACCCCGCCAACATCGACGTGCACGTGCGCACCACGGCGCAGGAGATCCTGGCCGACTTCCCCGAGGGCCTGGACGCCATCATCACCGGCGTGGGCACGGGCGGGCACATCAGCGGCGTGGCGCAGGTGCTCAAGGCGAAGTGGCCGAAGCTGAAGGTGTTTGCCGTCGAGCCCGAGGCCTCGCCCGTGATCTCCGGCGGCCAGCCCGCGCCCCACCCGATCCAGGGCATCGGCGCCGGTTTCGTGCCGAAGAACCTGCTGACCGAGCTGCTGGACGGCGTGGTCCAGGTCGGCGCGGAAGAAGCCCGCGAGTACGGCCGCCGCAGCGCGCGCGAGGAAGGCCTGCTGGTGGGCATTTCCTCCGGCGCCACCCTGGCCGCCATCGCGAAGAAGCTGCCCGAGCTGCCGGCCGGCAGCAAGGTGCTGGGTTTCAACTACGACACGGGCGAGCGCTACCTGTCGGTGGAAGGCTACCTGCCAGCCTGAGCGTCCAGCGCTCGTGCGAAGGGATTGTTGCGGCCGGGTCTTCCCGGCCGCAATGCTTTCCTACATCCCCGGCGGACGGCGGACGACGGTGGCGGCACGCCGGGTTCAGGAAAGTGGACGGTCTCTCACCCTGACCGGAGCATTCCATGGACACCACCTTCATTTCGGACTGGGGCACCGCACTCATGTCCTCGCTGACCGAGGCGATGGCGATGCTGTTCTCGGCCATCCCCAAGATCCTGGGCTTCCTCGTCATCATCCTGGCGGGCTGGTTCATCGCCTCGCTGGCGGAGAAGGCGGTGGCGGCCGTCCTGCGCACCGTCCATTTCAACGACCTGGCCGAGCGCTCGGGCTTCGCCGACTTCGTGCGCAAGATGGGCGTGAACACCGACTCGTCGGGGATGATCGGGCTGGTGGTCAAGTGGTTCATCCGGCTGATTGCGCTGGTGGTGGCCTTCGACGCGCTGGGCCTGCCGGCGGTGTCGGACGTGCTGCGCCAGCTGCTGCTGTGGCTGCCCAATGTGGTCGTGGCGCTGATGGTGCTGGTGATCGGCGGCCTGGCCGCCCATGCCCTGAGCAACGTGGTGCGCGGCGCTGCCTCGGAGGGCGGGCTGGGCAACCCGGACTTCCTGGCCAAGGTGGCCTCCACCCTGGTGTGGGCCTTCGCGATCGTGGTGGCGGTCAACCAGATCGGCATCGCCACCGAGCTGGTGAACACGCTGTTCATGGCCTTCGTGGGCGCGATCGCGCTGGCCATCGGCCTGTCCTTCGGGCTGGGGGCGCGTGACACGGCGGCGGAGATCGTGCGCAACTGGTACGGCCGTACCCGCGCCAACGCCGACCGGCTGGAGCGCACGGCCGAGGCCGCGTCCAACCGCGTGGGCAGCATGGCATCCAGCGGGCCCGGCGTGGCACGGGGCGGCGGCGGGGTGGGCGGCGGCTTCCAGCCCTCGCCGGCCAGCCCGGAACGCCACGACGGCTGACACCCGCCGCCTCAGGAGGCTGGACTCGCCTGTAGAATCCGGCCATCCTGCGGGCGTCGTTCAATGGCAGGACCTGAGCTTCCCAAGCTCAAGACGTGGGTTCGATTCCCATCGCCCGCTCCAGATCCCCCATGACCAACGGCTCCTCAAGGAGCCGTTGGTATTTGCAAACCAGCGCCTGCGGCCGGGTTCGGCCTTCCGTTGCATTTCTTGCGTGAGCGCCACCCCCGTCGCGGGCCAAGGCTGCTACAACGGGATTCGTCATGACGCTGGGTCCCCTCCCGCCGCAGCCGTCCCGGCGGCAGGCCCAGCCGGGACGCGCCGCGCTCGTGCTGGCGGGCGCCCTGCTGCTGACGGGCGTGGCCACCGAGATCTCACGCCGCTCCGTCGACGAACGCCGCCAGTCGCTGGTGGCCGATGCGATTGCCGAGGACCTGTTCCGCCTCGAAAGCCGGATCACCTCCTACCTGGCCCTGTTGCGGGCCACCCGGGCCTTTGTGCATGCCGAGGGCCGGGCGCTGGATGCGGCGCGCTTTCGCGGATTCGTGAGCGGCCTGCGCCTGCACAGGGACTACCCGGGGGTGCAGGGCATCGGCTGGAGCCCGCTGGTCGACCGCCAGGCGTGGCGCTTTCGCATCGTCTTCCTCGAGCCGCTGGACGCGCGCAACCGCGCCGCGCTGGGCTTTGACATGCACTCCGAGCCGGTGCGCGCCGCAGCCATGGACAAGGCGCGCGACGCGGGCACGTCCGCGATGAGCGGCGTGGTGGTCCTCAAGCAGGAGATCACCACCGACAAGTCGCCGGGCTTCCTGATCTACACCCCGCTGTACGAGGGCGACCGTGTGCCCGCCACCGTGCCGGCGCGGCGTGAGCGGCTGGCGGGCTTCGTGTATGCGCCCTTCCGGTCGGTGGACCTGTTCGCGGGGGTGTTCCGGGCGACGGACGCCCGGCTGCAGTCGATCCATATGCCTGGCAACACCCCGCAGGGCGACCTGCTGTGGGGGCAGGAACCACCGGACGGCATGCGCCTGGTCACCCGCGAGGCGAGCTTTGCGGGCCAGACCTGGACGCTTCGCTTCGAGCCGCAGGAGGTGCTGCCCCCTGGCGAGCGGTTCGAGCCCGTGGCCGTGCTGGCCGGGGGCTCGCTGATCAGCCTGCTGCTGTACCAGCTCACGCGCGCGCTGGGCCGCCAGCGCCGGCAGGCCGAGGCCCGCAGCCGCACGCTGCAGGAGCAGGTGCAATTCGCCGACCTGTTCGTGGGCATCGTCTCGCACGACCTGCGCAACCCGCTGAACGTGATCCGCCTGAATGCAGCGATGCTGGCGCGTACGCCGCTGGGGCAGGACCAGGCCCAGCGCGTGGGACGCATCGAGTCCAGCGCCGCGGCCAGCGAGCGCCTGATCCACGACCTGCTGGACCTGACCCGGGCGCGGCTGGCCGGCGGCATCCCTGTGACCCGGCAGGCCGGTGACCTGGCGGCCATCCTGCGCCATCCCGTCGAGGAACTGCAGGCGGCCCATCCCGAGCGGACGTTCCGGCTGGCGGCCCAGGGGGACGGACGCGGGCAATGGGATGCCGACCGGCTCGCGCAGGCGGTCGGCAACCTGCTTCGCAACGCCGTGGTCCACGGCCACCCGCAGTCACCCATCGACGTGCGCCTGGACGATCGTGGCCCCTGGGTGGACGTGGCGGTCCACAACGAGGGCCCGCCGATTCCACCCGGGTTGCTGCCCGTCCTGTTCGAGCCAATGCGACAGGGGCCGCGCGACGGCGGCACCGGGGATCGCAGCATCGGGCTGGGCCTGTTCATCGTGGAGCAGATCGCCCGCGCCCACGGCGGGACGGTGGCCTGCCACTCGGCGCAGGGTGAAGGCACGACCTTCACGCTCACGCTGCCGCGCGATCAGGCGGACGGCAGCGAAGGCACGTCGCCCCAGGCGCGGACGGTCTCGTAGCGCGCCCGGGGGACCTGCGGCGGCAGGCGCGACCACACGAGGGCGAACCCGCGCACCGGCCAGGCGATGTCCAGCGGGTCGGCCGGCGGCAGTGCCTGCGGCGCCTTGCGCGCCAGGGTGACGTGGGGCTTCCACCCCTCCCCCTCGCAGGCGAAGCCCGCGGCCTGCAGCGCCAGCCCCATGCGCTGGTGCAGGTCCTCCAGCGCCTCGCTGGGCTGGGGACGCAGCACCAGGAGGCCGCGGTGCCAGGCTTCAGGCGCGCCCAGGCGGAGCATGAAGGGATTGACAGCCACCCGGGACAGCGCGGCTTCCAGCCCGTGGATGCGCGCCTCGTCGGTGTCCCCCAGGAAGAACAGCGTCAGGTGCACATGCGCCGGCGCCGCCAGCGCCGTGCCGCTCGGCCACTGCCAGCGGGCCCGCCAGTCCAGGAGGGCCTGGCGCACGGCGGGGTCGGGCAGCAGGCCGATGAAGAGGCGGCGGGTGGGGGCCAGGACTGGCGGGGAGGTCATGCGCCTGCCAGCATACGTCCCGCCACACCTCAATGGAAATCCCGGCTGCGGTGTCCCTGTGCTCCGAGACGCCCCAGCAGGTGGGTGAGGTCCTCGGCCCGGCCAGCGATCAGGTGCCGCACGCGATGGCCGCTCGAGGCATCGCGCTGCCAGGTGCCGGACACTGCCAGCAGCTGCGCGCGCAGGAACACGTCGCGGAACTTCTCCAGCAGCGCCGGCCAGACGATCACGTTGACCGTGCCCGTCTCATCCTCCAGCGTCACGAACATCACGCCCTTGGCCGTGCCCGGGCGCTGGCGCATATTCACCAGGCCGCAGGCGCGCGCCAGGCGGCCGTCGGCCAAGGTGTTCAGGTGCGCGGCACTGCGCCAGCCCAGGGCCTGAAGCCGCGGCCGCAGCAGGGCCAGCGGGTGACGGCGCAGCGTCAGCCCCGTGGCGGCGTAGTCGAAGACGATGTCCTCGCCCTCGCCCGCCACCGGCAGGCGCAGCAGGTCCTCGTGGATCGGCGCCTCCTGCAGCAAGCCGCTGGCGCGGCGCGCCCCGGTGGCGGCCCACACCTGCTGGCGGCGGTGGCCGGCCAGCGAGGCCAGGGCATCGGCCGCGGCCAGGGCGGCCATGTCCCGCCGGTCCAGCGCGGCGCGCAGGGCCAGGTCCTCGACATCGGCAAACGGTGCCTGCGCGCGCGCCGCCACCAGCCGCCGCGCGTCCGCCTCGCCCAGTGAATCCACCATGCGCAGGCCCAGGCGCACGGCTGGCTGCAAGGCATTGCCCTCGCCGGTCACGGGCTCGTCGTCCTCCCGCGCCATGCCCGGCGCCTCCAGCGTGCAATCCCAGCCGCTGGCCACCACGTCCACCGGCCGCACCTCCACGCCGTGGCGCTGCGCGTCCTGCACCAGCTGCGAGGGGGTGTAGAAGCCCAGCGGCTGCGAGTTGAGCATGGCGGCCAGGAAGCAGGCCGGCTCGTGGCACTTGAACCAGCTGCTGAAATACACCAGCAGCGCGAAGCTGGCCGCATGGCTCTCGGGGAAGCCGTACTCGCCGAAGCCCTCGATCTGCCGGAAGATGCCCTCGGCGAAGTCCTGCGGGTAGCCCCTGCGCACCATGCCGTCCACCAGCGGCTGGCGGAACTTGTGCACCCCGCCCTTGCGGGACCAGGCCGCCATGGAGCGGCGCAGCGCATCGGCCTGGTCGGCGGTGAACTTCGCGGCCACCATGGCCAGCTGCATCACCTGCTCCTGGAAGATGGGCACGCCCAGGGTGCGTCCCAGCGGCACGGCCAGTTCGTCCTTGATGTAGGCGATGGGTTGGCCTTCGCGCCGCCGCTGGCGCGCCTGCAGGTACGGATGCACCATGCCGCCCTGGATCGGCCCCGGCCGGACGATGCCCACCTCCACCACCAGGTCGTAGTAGGTGCGCGGGCGCAGCCGCGGCAGCATGGACATCTGGGCCCGGCTCTCCACCTGGAACACGCCCACGGTGTCGGCGCGGCACAGCATGTCGTAGACGCGCGGGTCCTCGGGCGGGACCTGCTGCAAATGCCATGCCGCGTCACCTCGCCTTCCCCGCCACTGGTTGGACAGCTGCAGGCAGCGCCGCAGCGCGCTGAGCATGCCCAGGGCCAGCACGTCCACCTTGAGCAGGCCCATGGCCTCCAGGTCGTCCTTCTCCCACTGGATGATGGAGCGATCGGGCATGGAGGCGTTTTCCACCGGCACCAGGCGCGTGAGCTTGTCCTGCGTGAGCACGAAGCCGCCCACGTGCTGGCTCAGGTGCCGGGGAAAGCCGCACAGCTCGCGGGCCACCGCGATCCACAGCAGCAGCTTGCGCGGGTCTTCCTCCACCCCGGCTTCCTGCGCCACCTGCGCCAGCCGGTCCGCGAGGATGTCGCCGTCGAACCAGTGGTGGTCCTTCGCGAACGCATCGACCAGCCGCCCGTCGATCCCCAGCGCCAGGCCCGCGTCGCGCAGCGCCATGCGCGTGCGGTAACGCACCACCACCGCCGCGATGGCCGCGCGCTCGCGGCCGTACTTGCGGTAGATGTACTGGATCACCTCCTCGCGGCGCTGGTGCTCGAAGTCCACGTCGATGTCCGGCGCCTCGTGCCGCTCCATGCTGATGAAGCGCTCGAACAGCATGTTCGACTTCTCGGGCGAGACCTCGGTGATGTGCAGGCAGTAGCACACCAGCGAGTTGGCCGAGGAGCCCCGGCCCTGGCACAGGATGCCCTGCCCCCGCGCCCAGCGCACGATGTCCTCCACGGTGAGGAAGAACATCTCGTAGCGCTTGGCCTGGATCAGCCGCAGCTCCTTGGCGACCTGCTCGCGGTGCGCCGGCGGCAGGCCCTGCGGGTAGCGCCGGCGCGCGCCGCGCAGCGCCAGGCGGGCGAGCTGGCTGATGGGGGTGCGCCCGGGCGGCACGGATTCGAGCGGGTAGTTGTACTGGACGGACGACAGGTCGAAGCGGCAGCGCGCGGCCACCTCGCGCGTGGCGGCCAGCAGGTCCGCCGGGTAGGCCTGCGCCAGCCGCGCCCGGTAGCGCAGGTACGACTGCGCATTGGCCGACAGCGCGAAGCCGCACGCGGCCACGGGCTTGCCCTCGCGCACGGCGGTGAGCACGTCCAGCAGGCGCTTGCGCGAGCGCTTGTGCATGCGCACGCTGCCGACGGCGACCAGGGGGACGCCGGTTTCGGCGGACAGCTGCCGCAGCAACGACAACCACAGCTCATCGCCCAGCTCGCCGTGCAGGGCGACGCCCAGCCACAGCCTGTCGCCCAGGTGCCCGCGCGCCTGGCGCAGCCCCTCGCGCAGGGCGGCGATGTCCAGGGCATCGGCGCGCTCGCGCTGCGGCACCCACAGGCGCTCGCAGCCGGCCAGCAGGGGCCAGTCGCTGCCCTCCCAGCTCACGGCATAGCCCCCCTTGGGGGCGGCGCGGCGGGCGGCGGTGATGAACTCGCACAGGTCGCCCCAGCCGAAGGTGTTGCGCGCCAGGGCCACCACCCGGCCGCCGGGCAGGGCGAACTCGCTGCCGAAGACCAGGCGGAAGGGACGCACCCGCCGCTGGCCGTCCTCGCGCTCCAGGCGGGCGGCCTCCTCCAGGTGCTCCTTGAGCGCCACATGCGCCTGCACCACACCGGCCACCGAGCACTCGTCGGTGATGGCCAGCGCCTCGTAGCCCAGGTTGTAGGCGCGCCGCACCAGCTCGTGCGGGTGGGAGGCGCCGCGCTGGAAGCTGAAGTTGGTGAGGCAGTGCAGCTCGGCGTAGGCCGGCAGCCGGATCTCGGGCAAGGACTCAGGCATAGATGCCCTGCAGGTACCAGCGCGGCGCGTCCAGCCCCGGCCCCTGCTCGCAGAACACCCACAGCAGCCCCGCCTGCTCGCTGCGCGCGATGCAGTAGTCGCGCACCACGGCGCCGCCCTCCTCCCACCAGCCGGTCTCCACCCGCTGGCGGCGGGTGAGCAGGCGCAGCGGCCCCTCGTGCCAGGGGCGCTCGCCGCGCACCTCCAGCCGCAACGGTTGCGGCAGCAACCATGGCGGGTACAGGCCATCGCCCAGGCGGGCATCCGCCCCGGCGTCGGACGCGGCCCGCCGGGCCAGCTGCTGCAGCTGGCCTACCGCCGGCTCCCAGCGCTGCATGCGCTCGGGCCGCCAATCCTGCTGCGGCAGCGGCACGAGCACGTTGCCGGGCCCCAGGCGCGCCGACAGGCGCTCGACGAGCTGGTGCAGGCGCTCGCCCTCCACGTTGTCCTCGGGCAGGAAACTGCGGCTGGCGCCCTGCCAGGGCACGGTCTCCAGCGAGCGCAGGCGCAGGTGGCTGGCCGGCGCGGACAGGGTGGCGCGGGCGAGCTGCTCGTGCGTGAGCCGGCGCAGGTGGTCCATGGCCTGGGCGGCCTGCGCGGTGCGCACCACCAGCGACTCGTGCGGCGGCAGGGGGCGGCCGTCCAGGCGGCGCAAGTCCAGTGTCCATTCCAGCTCGAAGGCGAGCACGCCCTGCTGGCGCGCCCGCAGCCAGGCCTGCAGCTGCGACAGCAGGCGCTGCGCCGCCATCATCAGCTCGGGCGCGCTGGCGGCCAGCGCGGGCAGCTCCAGCCGCGCGTCGAAGGCCTCGGGCAGGACCAGCCAGGGGTAGCGCTCGGGCCGTTCGCCCCAGGCGGCATCCACCGCCTCCAGCAGCGCCGCGCCGAAGCGCCGGGCCAGCGGGGCGCGCGGCAGGGCCCGCAGCTGGCCCCAGGTGGCCAGGCCGGCGCGCGCCAGCAGCGGCGCGTGGGGACGGGCCGCGGACAGCAGGGGCAGCGGCAGGTCGTCCGGGACACGCCGGGGCACAGGCTCACCCAGGGCCCGCAACCGCAGCAGGGCCAGCGCCACCAGGGAGGTGGAGGCGCGCGCCCAGGCGATACCGGCGGGCGAGCCCTCCGCCAGCAGCGCCGCCAGCAAGGCCTGCGCCCCGCCGAACAGCCGGCAGCTGGCCGACACCTCCAGCAGCACCGCCTCCTCGACCCGGGCCACCCGCGGCGTGAACCGCAGGGCCCGCCAGCCCCAGGCGGCGGCCTCGTCCTCATGCGGGGGCAGCAAGGCGATCCAGTCCATGCCCCCCCTCCAGCGGGAAGTCCGCTTGAACCGCCTGGCCCGCAGGCGTGGCATCCCCCTGCCGCGCCTGCAGCAACTGCGCGAGCAGCTCATGCTGCGCCGGCAGCAGCACCGGCGAGGCCAGCGGCGTTCCGCGGCGCTTGACCACGTGCACCTTCAGCGGCTCGCCCGGCTCCAGGCGCAGGCGCAGCCGCGCGGGCGAGGCCTGGCCCTGGGCCGACTGCGGCCGCATGACGAACAGCAGCCGCCGGTGCTGCTGCGCCGCCAGGTGCAGCCGGCGCAGCTGCGGGCCCTGGGCCTGCGGCAGCCAGGCCAGCACGGCGGCGGCCTCGGCGCAGCGCAGGGCCTGCTCGGCGGCCCACAGGCGCGAGGGCATGCCATCCGCCTTCACCCACAGCAGCCGCGAGGCCGGCAGCCCCCGCGCCGCCAGGCCCGGCACGAAGGCCGGATGCGGCGGCGCCACCAGCACCACCGGCCCGTCCTGCGCGCGCACGGCCTGGGCCAGGGCCGGGGCCAGCAGCCGCCACACATGCTGCTGCGGCCGCGCCTGCAGCAGCTCCACCAGCGCCCCCACCGGCCAGCCGCCCCCGGGCAGCACGGCATCCAGCGCGGCCAGCCCCGAGGGCAGGACGGTGTCCTCCCGGGCACCCTGCGCGTCGCCCCGCCACACCGCGGCCGCCACCGGCCCGGGCAGGCCCGCGGGCAGCGCAAGGCCCGCCGAAGCGGCGGCCGGGGACACAATGGGCAACGCGGACACGATGGAAAATTCCTCGAAAATACTGTTTGTTTATACAGTATTTTGCCCAGACTGTTGAGCTTTGCAATGCCCTCCTGCCTGACACCCGGGGCGCCCGGCGAGCCCCGCCGGCTGCACCCGGACGACTTCGCCGGTGACGCCGTGGACGTGGCCCGCGCCCTCATCGGCTGCACCCTGCTCGTCGACGGCGTGGGCGGCCGCATCGTCGAGGCCGAGGCCTACGACCGGGCCGACCCGGCGTCCCACAGCCATGCGGGCCCCACGGCGCGCAATGCCTCCATGTTCGGGCCGCCGGGCCATGCCTATGTCTACCGCTCCTACGGCATGCACTGGTGCCTGAACGTCGTGTGCCGCGAAGCGGGCCACGGCGCGGGGGTGCTGGTGCGGGCGCTGGAGCCGGTGCAGGGGCTGGAGCGCATGCGCGAGCGCCGGGGCGTGGACGAGGTGCGCCTGCTGTGCGCCGGTCCCGGCCGGCTGGGCCAGGCCCTGGGGATCACCCGGGCGCTGGATGGCCTGGCGCTGGATGCCCCGCCCTTCGAGCTGCGGGCGGCGCCGGCGCCGGTGCGGGTGGTGGCGGGGCCGCGCATCGGGATCTCCAAGGCGGCCGCCGTGCCCTGGCGCTTCATGCTGGCGGGTTCGGTGTTCCTGAGCCGGCCGGCCCCGCGGGGGCCTTAACGCGCTTTTTACGGGCGCACGGGTGTAATGGCGCCGCTTGCCGCCATGAAGACCCTGCTCGATCCCGAGTGCATCCTCCTGGGCGCCCGCGCGGACAGCGTGCAGCAGGCGCTGGAGACCGCCAGCGACCTGGTGCATCGCCGCCACGGCCTGCGCCGCGAGAAGGTCACCGAACGCCTGCTGCGCCGCGAACGGCGCGGCTCCACCGCCCTGGGCCACGGCCTGGCCCTGCCCCATGCCGACGCCGCGGGCCTGGGTCGGCCCGTGGCGGCTTTCGTGCGCCTGGACGAACCCGTGCCCTTCGACGCGCCGGACGGCGCGCCCGTGCGGGACCTGCTGGTGCTGGTGGTGCCGCGCCCCGCGCAGGCCTCGGACTTTTCCATGCTCACGCGCTACCGGCGGCTGCTGTCCGCGCCCGCCTTCCGAGAGGCGCTGGCGGCCTGCGCCGACGAGGGCGCGATCTGGCGGCTGTTCGAAGCGCACGAATGGCGCTGACCCCCGGGAGCGGCTGCCCCACAATGGCGCCCATGCCCGCCCACGACCCCGACCCCGCCACCCCGTCGTCCGGCCCGTGGGGCTGGCTGCGCGCGCTGGGCGTGGTGGCGCTGTGCACCGCGGCGTCGGAGCTGATCGCGCCGCACTTCGACCTGGCCAACATCATCATGGTCTACCTCGCCGGCGTGGCCTGGGTGGCCATGCGCGAGTCCGCCCGCATCGCGGTGGCGGCCATCATCGCCAGCATCGTGCTGTTCAACCTGCTGTTCGTGCCCCCGCGCTGGAGCCTGAACCCGCTGAACCCCTCGCATTTCTTCACCTTCGCCGTGATGCTGGCCGTGGGCCTGCTGATCAGCCGCCTGGCCGAGCAGGCCCGCCAGCAGACCCGCGAGCGTGCGCAGGCGCTGGTGCATGCCGAGACCGAGCGCCTGCGCAGCACGCTGCTGGCGGGGATCTCGCACGACCTGCGCACGCCGCTGACGACCATCGTGGGCGCCGCCACCAGCCTGCTGGAGCAGGAGGGCCGGCTGGACGAGGCGCGGCGTGCCGCCCTGACCCGGGGCCTGCTGGACGAGGCCCGCCGCCTGCACGGGCTCATGAGCGACCTGCTGGACCTGGCCCGCCTGGAAGACGGCGCCGTGCAGCTGCAGCCCGAGTGGTGCCCCGCCGACGACCTGGTGGCCGAGGCCCTGGCCCTGCTAGAGCCCCGGCTGCACACCCATGACGTGGTGCAGGAGGTGCCGGCCGAGGCGATCGTCTGGTGCGACCCGCGCCTGGTGCAGCAGGCCCTGTTCAACCTGGTGGACAACGCCCTGCGCCACACCCCCGCGGGCAGCCGGGTGCGCATCGCCGTGCGCACCGCGCCCGGCCGCTGCGAGCTGGTGGTGGCGGACAACGGCCCCGGCCTGCCGCCCGGGCAGGAGGAGGCCGTGCTGCGCAAGTTCACCCGCGGCCAGGCCGAGCCGGCGCGCAGCGGCTTCGGCCTGGGGCTGGCGATCTGCCAGGCCGTGGCGCGCCTGCACGAAGGCGGCCTGCAGGCGCGCAGCGAGGGCGGCGCCTGCTTCACGCTCTGGCTGCCCCAGCCCGCCACCGCCGCGGCCCCGCCCCCCGACACCCCACCCGATACGCCTGCCGACCCACGCCCGGTGACCTGATGCGCCACACCCCCCAGCTCCTGCTGGTGGAAGACGACGAGTCCATCCGCCAGTTCCTGACCACCTCGCTGGAGGCCGAGGGCTACAGCGTGCATGCCGCCAGCACCGCCACCCAGGCCGAGGCCATGGCGGCCAGCCGCCGCATCGACCTGTTCCTGGTGGACCTGGGCCTGCCCGACGCCGACGGCGTGGACCTGATCCGCCGCCTGCGCACCTGGACCCAGCGCCCCGTGATCGTGCTGTCGGCCCGCGCCCAGGAGCAGCAGAAGGTGCAGGCGCTGGACGCCGGCGCTGACGACTACCTGGTCAAGCCGTTCGGCGCCGCCGAACTGCACGCCCGCCTGCGCGTGGCCCTGCGCCATGCCGCGCAGACCACCCGCGAGGGCAGCGCCGTGGTGCAGGCCGCCGGCGGCCTGCGGGTGGACCTGCAGGCGCGCACCGTGCTGCGCGGGGACCTGCCGGTGCGCCTGACCGCCACCGAGTGGCGGCTGCTGGAGGCGCTGGCGCGCCGGGCCGACCGGGTGGTGACGGCCTCGCAGCTGCTGCGGGACGTGTGGGGGCCCGGCCACACCGAGCAGGGCCACTACCTGCGCATCTACGTGCGCCAGCTGCGCCAGAAGCTGGAGGCCGACCCCACCCACCCCCAGGTCCTGATCACCGAAACCGGGGTGGGCTACCGCTTCATCGCCGCCGGCTGAACGGGCTGCGCCGGCCCGCGCCGTGCGCACGGCCGCCGTCCATCCATTCGTCAGGACTTCGTCAGAGATGAGGAAACCGTTTTTACGGTTTCTTTACGGGCCCATCCTTACATTCCGCCCACCTCAACGGACGGAGACACCGTGCAACCCCTGCTCGCCTTCGCCCATTTCATCGACTGGATCAACGACAAGTTCGGGTTCGTCGCCAAATGGGCCGTCATCCTCGCCTGCGCGATCAGCGCCGGCAACGCCTTCATCCGCTACGGATTCGACATCAGCTCCAACGGCTGGCTGGAGATCCAGTGGTACCTGTTCGCCGCCTGCGTGATGCTGGGCGCCTCCCAGGTACTGCGCCTCAATGAACACGTGCGCGTGGACCTGTTCTACGGAAAGCTGTCCAGCAAGGGCCGCGTCTGGGTCGACCTGCTGGGCATCCTGTTCTTCCTGCTGCCCGCCATGCTGATCCTGCTGTACTACAGCTGGCCCCTGTTCCTGAACATGTACCGCACCGGCGAGATGTCCAGCAACGCCGGCGGCCTGATCCGCTGGCCCGCCGCGCTGATGCTGCCCCTGGGCTTCCTGATGGTGTCCCTGCAAGGCGTGTCCGAGGCCATCAAGCGCGTGGGCTGGCTCACGCACACCTACGACATGGACATCCACTACGAGAGGCCCCTGCAATGACGATGGAGAACTTTCCCCCGCTGATGTTCGCGGGGCTGATCGCCATCATGCTGATCGGCTTCCCCGTCGCCTTCTCGCTGGCGGCGCTGGGCCTGGGCTGCGGCTTCTACGCGATCTCCATGGGCTGGTTCCCCGCCGCCTTCATGGCCAACCTGCCGCTGAACGTGTTCGGCATCCTGTCCAACGAGCTGCTGCTGGCCATTCCCTTCTTCACGCTGATGGGCGCCATCCTGGAGAAGTGCGGCCTGGCCGAGGACATGC
>JACCEA011586288.1_pt1 | contig 13850 bp, 11 predicted proteins | sample 7449851 | NCBI WGS metagenome assembly JACCEA01 (sample SAMN15323453, study PRJNA562643) | freshwater metagenome | isolation source: river surface water | place: USA:Blue River Watershed | collected 2017-08-18 | reverse complement strand
AAGTGGATTGTCTGAATCAATAATTTCCTTGGCAACTGCTGCTACTACCACCGCATCAAGTGTAGACTTTGCGTGCTGATCAAGTCCTTCCGTTGATTTTCGGCGATTCAAAATCGAATCGGATTTTACATGGGTAGAAGTGGCCTTATATCCGCTCTTAAAACCCTTCGGAGGAGAACGATTTACTGGGAGAACCAACAAGGCTTGTTTTGCCAGTTCACGTTTTGCTAATTCCATGGTTGCCTCGTGCTCCATAAGTAACTGACGTCTTTGGGCTGCTTTTTCCTCTAATCTCACATGTGCTTTTTGGTCGACTTTCTTCATGGCACGATTAAAGTTAAATCTTGCTTCTACACCTTTCTTCATCCATTTCTGCAACACCAAGGCGGCCTTGAGCTTTTTATCAGCATCAATATCTTCATAGGTCTCCATTACTTGAGGCAACTCAGACCAAACATGACTTTTGATCAAAATCTTTTGCGCGGCATCCCAGTATTCGGACTCAAGCCCTTCCAGATTACCAGCATTTTCCTCTTTGGTATCACCCATGCTGGTTAAAAAAGTTGTTGGTTTCCTACTCAAAGGGGGTTTAGTCTTCGGTGAAGGACTCGGTGAATGAGACTTAGGGCGACGACGCATGGTCACAATCGGCGAGTCATAACCATAAATATTCCCCAAAAATTTTGCAGGTGTTGCAACTGCACTGAACTCACGCTTGCTTAATTTTCTATAAATATCCATAAAGTGTTCCTGCTCTCCTTTGAGGGATGTTTTATGACGAAGCTTGGTGTTTACAAACACATCATCACGAAGGCGACTTGGTAGAGAGTTACTCAATGAGTTCAAAAGCAAAGACGATTTTTGATAGCGAAGTTGCTCAGACCGATCAATTTGGTCTTTTGCATCTTGTAAGAGTTGCTGACGCTGGCGTTCATCTTCTTTATCGTCACTGGGTAAAGCAACAAGATGGAGTTTCCAAACACATTCATCGGTTGGTCGAAAAAGATCAATTTTAGTTGTCATCGCTTCATCAGAATTATTCAAAGACTTATACATACTGCTTTCATAGGGAGAACTGGATGCTAAAAAGTACCACTCTTGTTCTAAAATTATTCGGTCAAAATGTCCCACCATATTACCTAGTGTACCCATTGGATCTTCACGATTAAGAATAATCCATCTACCATACTGATTTGCCTTAAACATATTTTGCCGTTTGCAACTTATTAATGCAGGTTGAATTGCACGTTTTTGATCAACCAATGAACCATATCGAGCGCCTAAAACGGTTGTAGGGCCAGCTTGTAGCCACAGCGCATCGCCATAACAAACGGCACCAATATCAGTCAAATCATCGGATTTTTTCACAATAAACCTTGAGTGGTTCATAATTTTATGAGCGGATGCTTTAACCTCTTGCGCTCCACAACTTAAGAATCCACCATGGCGAGCCTGAAACAATTATGAAAAATCTACAATCCATCATTAGTTTAGGGATTTACCTGTAATGCAATTGTCGCTCCAAAATAGATGGAAGTTCCCTCCAAATATTCGCCTACCTCTAATTGCTGAGTATTATGCTCATCCACTTCATCAGCAACTAATGGTGCAGCAAAATGTTGAAAGTAATTGTTTCTGAGAGCACTTCGACTGGAGGACTTGCTCCGACTTTGTAATTGGGATCTCTTCACTGAAGCAGGCATGACGGGAACTTCAACGTCATCCTTTTCATTTCCAACCAAATTTTCGAGCCGTTCTTCCAATTCAATTGCGCGGTCTTGATGCAATTTCATGTGAAAAGAGGCTACTTGTCTGGCAACATTCCGGAAGAGCTCTTCGTTCCTGGCTCTCTTCGGTGGACATATTTTTGTCGATCCCCCCGAATATGTGCTTTGACGAACTTTCATTGGCGGCTGCTGGTCCCCCTTACCAGTTAGGCTACTTGCCACTGTCACACCGGCCAACTCAGTTGTGGGTACTATATCATTCGGATTCATTACACTCTTTCCTTTCAAAACTGTGTAGATATTTCGCTGGGATCGTTTCATTACAGCTTGCAGCATGGATTTCGAGTGCGAGGGGAAAAGTTGCCTATTTTTTAACTGTCGTGCTTGCCTCATACGCTTGCACAGCCTTCTGAATGCCATTATTGCCATAAAAAGGGTGATAATGAATGGTTGCGTACGAGCTGGGTTGAAATAATTGAAATTCAACATTTTGAGAAATAATAGTACTTTCAAATAATGATTGCATGGAGTTGATCAATGTCGAATGGTTTCAGTTCGGCAATATGCTATCAATGATAATTTTCTTAAAGTAATCCCAGGTCCGTCACTCTTTCGTTGCATCATCATCTGATTCGATTGTTTGTGTTTTGATCTGACAATGCCGATGCTATACAAGCGCTTGTAGTAGAGCAGGCGCGCCATTATAATGATTAGCATCAGCATATAAATAACGGCTGCTCGGCCTGTCGGCGCCAGCTCTCTCATAGTACCAAGAAGTTGCGCAGCCCTAGTTAAGCGCATATATGGATGTACTATCAAACCTAAAATTGCTGAAAGATCAATTCTTCTTCATTGTCATTAACACATAATTAGTACCATAATACCATAAATTGTGTATCTGTAATCTACTCAAGTTTAATTGTTGCAAAAGGGAAATGACGAAAGTCGAAAAGAGGCCCACAGCGAGCCAGCATTATCTTTCATGTCGATTATCACAGCTACCCAATTTACCTGGTCAATACCATCGTTTTATTTGAAATTGTTTTTACTCTTACACATGTTTTTACTTGACAGGTGTTTCGAAACTTTCAGAAACAGAAATTCAGTATGATCTGATTGAACTGATGCAGAGCGAAGAATCAAATGATACAGATAGTGATTCGACTATTCAAAGTGATGATATTGTAATTTCTCAATATCCAGTGAAACCCAGGAAAACTCTTATGTATTCTTGTGGAAAGGACCCAGATCTTTCAATTGATGACGCTTTTGGAGTCAAAGAGTTTGACAACACAGAAATCGATGAAGCACTACATTATGTGAAAAAAGTGACACTAGCAATTAAAGAGTTGCATGACGCAGAGCAACAACGCGAAGAACTGGAGAGCATGTGCAGAGTAAGTTTGATACAGTGATCTACTTCACCAACTCAATCTAGTATTTTTTAAGTCATATGATTTAAGTGGATTCGTTGCTTCAAAAACTTTTGAAGACCAGAAGCGGCAGCACGATGTATATCTCCGGGTTTTACAAGGAATAATTTTGCGCCTGTCGAGAGTTAATTGCGGGAGAACAAGGCAAAATCTTCTATATCACCGAATTTATGATCAACTGGTTTCTAAACGTAAGAGTAATGACGATTTAGAGAAAGTAATCCATCAATTTAAAGGAAAATACACTGATACTCCGAATTCTGTTAGAATTGTTGTGGGAGGATCGAACCCAACAAACGTTGTTTTGTTTATTGGGCAAGTTCTTGAAACCCCAAGAGGTAATGGAGAGATTATAGCATTGGATATTGACAAAAAGACTGTTGATATTTTGTGTCCAGCTGGGGCATTGAAAACTTCTTTCTATAATGCCGCAAAATGGAACCCCCTTGTAAGTCAAAACAATTTATCAGAGATTTGTAATTATTGGGAGAAGAACTTAAAGGATGTCGTCCACATGAATTCCGAGGATAGTCGCAAAATTGGCGAAATAGTGGTCAATCAAGTTGATGAAAGCGAAGGAACTGATCAAGACGTCTCGTCGGACATTTCTTCCGATGGTGAATTTGAGGAAGACGATGATCTGCTGTTGGTGAAAAGGGGTTTAGAAAATGGTCCTGTAGTAAATGTCAATTTCATGAATGAGGATCGAAAGCCAATCAAAGATGGTTCAGAAACTGATTTTGGAAATGAGTTTTTCCCGATGTTGGTAATGCAACCATCTTTGTTGTCACGTCAAACTGTTGCAGAGGACTTAGTCAAGGGAAATTACACGTCTTTTTCTGTGGATCATTTGAAACTTGCTCTGGCTCCTTCAGGTACAATAAATTTCGATATGCTTATCTGTTGTTAATTCCTTATGCTCAGGGGCGATTCCATCAGTTGTCAATGAATGCTGGAAGCCTTCTCGCAAACAATATATTTCCTCGTCGAATTCAATTTTTTTAGAGTTATCTGCTCTTGATGCATCACTTTTGCCCTCATCTCATCTTGGGACGACTGGTGGGATTGCATGGAGCGGTGGTGTGGAGTGGTTACGAGATAAATTGCGCGAAACAACTATCATAAAAGAACAACTTGAGCGAGATCGATTAATATTAATCCAGAAGGTCAGTCGATATAATTTTTGAACTTTGGTTTGTGGTTATACGGGAAATCCACTGTAGATTGAGCAACTTCGAGCAGGGTGCACAAGTCTCTCTACGGAAATTGCCGCATTGCGACTTGGAATGTTCACAAGAAGAATCACTCATCGGTCAGTCCAGCTCTTGTTTTCATTATTAACCTTTAATAACTCAATCTCTACGTTCAGCAATCATTTGGGCTCTCAAGGAATAATAATCAACACTGCACCGGCATCGAGCCTTCATGCAAGGGCTGCACCAAAAGCTTCATCTACTTTTCGAGCTGCTGGTATTGGTTCTGATCTCAAGACCGATGCAACGAAGTTTGATGATAAGCTCAATGTCCGATCCAGTCGATCCAAATCAAAAGGTATTGAGGACGTCGAGTCAACACAATTGATCACAGAAGATCCAGAGTCAATATGCGTGCCATCATTGAAACGACCCAGCGCCCGTTCAACTGATGCGAATGGTATGCAAGCATTTGTATGTCTAGTTGGTATAATCAAGCATGTTATCTATAGGGCGTTCGATTCGAACGAAAGAAGAGATAAAGGGCACGGATTTGCAAGGAAAGAGAGGGTAAGTGTGTGTATGTGTATTATTTTATGTGATAAATAGTCCACTGGTGACACTAGGCGTGGAGCACAAGAGGAAGAAGATGTTAACAAGGATGATGATGACCCAATAGAAGAAATTGTCGAGCACAATCCCACTGGTTCAACAAGAAAGAAGCCGAAGCGACGTCGCTATTAATAAAGTCCTTCGTTATTTCGGAATTATTGTTGCGGTACAATTAAATGAATGTATATTAATGTCCATCATAATTTTGAAAATGTGTACAATTGTTCAATAGAGGCTTTAGAATTTACCTTTCTTCGCAGCAGCGCGAGATATGACAGATTCTGCCACTGCAAGACGAGATTAAAACATGTTAGGCGTAAAAAATAACCAGCGCACAACCCACCTGACATGTTGCTAGCAGTGGTAGACATCGCATCTGATCGTGAAGTTCGTCGACCTGTTGGTAAAGAGGAATTGAATGTTTCATTATGTCTCTCTAATTTGTTTGAAGTTAGTTTATTGTCCGGAGATGGAGGAACACCCAGTCTACCACTTTTTCTGGAATGCGTGGAATAACCTGCATCTGTACAATCTTCAGAAATCTTGCCAAGACCTGTTAATATTGATTTACAACAGAAAAATTCACAGGCGTATGCGGCGGACTTACGAGGTTGGTGACGGGTTGATGTTGATACTTTTGCAGCAGCTGCAGGCGGTATTTCCCCTTCAATAAACGATGGGAAATCCACTGCAAATTCATTGATCCCACCGGTGAGAAGGTAGATATTATCTATTCCACGGTCCACAAGGTCCTTAGCAACGGCCGTGCTAACACGTTCGTCATCACAGTATACAATAATGAGAGATTCAGATTTATTACGAAAGCGATATATGTCGGGATGATACTGATCTCTTCTCAAAACAGCATGAGGAAAACTCCTAGCTTGAAGCAGATGACTCCGCCGAAACACATCAGCCTCTCGCACATCCAAAATCAAATACGGTTTATTGTATGTTGGTTCGTCTTCTTCATTATATGTAACTATTCTTCCACCAACTCCTGTGGCAGAATCTGTTATCGATTCATATTCATCCTGTTCGTACTCTCGATAAAGTTCATACAGCTGACTCGCAGTTAAACGAAAAAATATTTCCCCCCGCCGTTTCGCAAACTCCCTTGCCGTGACAGTCTTCACTTTATCCACTGTCAGACCTGTGTCGAGAACACTTCTTACGTGTGCATATTTTTCCGACTTGGGAATTTTTCTCTCCATCGGCTGAGAACAAAAATCAGAAGATTTATGAAATTGCTAATCGGAAAGAACTAACCGAAAGACCCTTTGAAGGCGCACTTTTATGCATGGTTACAGTAGCGAGATAAACACCGTAAGGGAAATTGAATTTTGAAAATGAAAGTGGGGTGTACAATACTACTGCCCGTTTTTTTAAAAAAATGCCTCCGCCTGACGGAAACGTGGGGTTGTTTTTCCACACATAGATACACCAATATTGTAATGTATGTATAGCTGCTGGGAAGGCGCCTTCGAATTTAAAACACAATAAAAAATAACAAATACCAACTAAAACATCACAGGTGCAAATGGCGAGTATGAAGACAATGATGATGATGGCCCTTGATGTAGGGCCAACAATGAATGGGCCAGTTTCCAATTCTGTTCAAGTTAACAAGCTTGCCCTTGCAAAAGCGTTTATGGGACAATTTGTCTTGCAACGCATGATTGCGAGCAAAACTGTCGAATTTGGGATCACCACAATCGGTGATGATGAAACAAATAATTATTTGAATGAATCCCAAGGTGATTATGAGAACATCAACGAAATTTGGTCCATTGGTAGGCCTAGTGGAGAAACATTACGTAGTCTCCACGCTGTCAAACCTGGCCGCCATCCCGGGGACTTGATTGATGGCATTATTGTTTGCCAGGATGCTTTGATCCGTGTTAACAGTGGAAAAGCATTTAATCGTTTAATGCTACTTGTTACAGATGGTGAAACAGAGATGAATGGACTTGATGACTTGGAAGGAATTGTAGCGAGCATGCAGACCGTAAAGAATTTTGCTGTATACATTGCTATGATTGGGAAAGTTACATCCACATCCTCACACGTGAAGCAGGAAAACGCCAAAGTTTTGAAAAGTATAGCTTGCAATGTTCATGGTCGTTATATGGAAATTGAGGAACTAGGCGAATCTTTCCACTTGCTGTCTGGTGGATTAGGGCTAGGCACTAAGCCTGTGTTGACCAAAACTGTGTTGGAAGTCTCCCCCCTTTTAAAAATTCCCGTTACTTATTGGAGTAAAGTATCCAAAGCCACCGCTCCAACTTTGAAAAAGCAAAACAAAAACGCGCCTCCGTCAGCGGACAGTGTTGTCAAACGGGACATCAGTTATCGCAATCCGGAGGATCCTGATCAAGAGGTGCCGGAGGAAGAGAAAGTCAAAGGATTTAAATATGGTAACCAATATGTTCCTGTTAGTTCTGCTGATGAAGAAAAGTTTAAAATACCAGGAACGGGAATTATTCGTGTGATTGGATTCATTCCAGCCCAAAATATTCCTCGGTTTCATTATTTAGATGGACCTTCATACGTGTATCCTTCTCAAGAACTCGATGCAGCTTACTCAGCGATCAAAGCCTTTTCAATTGCGATGAAATCAAAGGATCGTGTTGCATTGGTTCGCTTGGTGAAAAGAGAAAATTCTGACCCTTCTTTGATGGTATTGATACCAAGAAAAGATCATCTAGATCGAGATTGCTTTCTGATGCACCGCATTCCTTGTGTAGAGGACATAAGGGAATTCAATTTTCCTTCCTTAATATCGTTTGGTAGCGAGTCTCAAGTCCGTTTAAATGAAAACTTAAAATGCCAAAGATGTGCAATTTCAAATTTGGTGAGCAGTACAATGGTTGAACAGCCCACCCACCAAATGATGAGCTGCACGAATCCCAGCCTGCATCGTGTTTTTGCCGATATTCACAGGCGAATTATTAATGAGCCATCAGATACAATGGTTGAGGTAGATGATGGATTCAAATCATTATCATCACCAGAAGTTGTGGACTCGCTTATGGAAATTCAACGGCATTTTTCGTTGAAACGCAGTGAAAAAACTACCGATCGCAAGAAAGTGTTTTGGAGTGATATCGACATAAAAACAACCGTAGATCAAGATACCAACAGACGGGTGAAGATTGAGATTGATGGTCAGCAGATTGCGGCTGCATTGACCAACCAAAATAATGTTCCTTCCTTAGAAGTCTCCAACTCTTCAACCGTGAACTTACCTGAGTTTACTGTTGGATCTATAACTCCAATTGATGATTTGGATGAATTGATCGTGGCCCTCAATAATTCAACTCTCGATTTAGTGGATAAAAAGAATAAGATCGCTGAAGCCTTCACTGTCATGACGAAGGTAATTGAGAGAAATATTACCGTAGGTGCATCTAGGCCCCATTACAAGCGTGCTGTAGAATGCCTTGCGGCTTTGCGCACTTGCTCAATTCGAGAAAAAGAATTTGATTGTTTCAACATCTTTTTGCGAAACATGAAAGCAACATATAGTAAGGGTAGACATTCTATGGTATGGCATATGGTAATGGAAGAAAGTCTTACTTTGGTAACTTCAGTTGAAGTTGCAGCATGTTCGGTGACAAAAGCTGAAGCAGATGAATTTTTCAATGAAAAGTTTGTTGTAGAGATGCCGGTAACAACAGTTGTAGTTGCTGATGAAGAAGAGGATTTGTTCGGAAATATGGAATAATGGTTCAAATCCGAAGCTTGGATCTATTGGATATGATAGAGGTATACTTTTTTCAGATAAGGCAATATACTTGACATCTGAGTTTGATGAATTACTTTGTATCATGCATAGTAGAAGTATTAATGACGACAATCGACCCAGGGCCTAACTAAGCGGAATATCTCATCCATCAGAATTCGAATTAACCATTCACATCACTGTACTTCCAATAATAAGCAAGTGATCTATTCCTGTCAAAATCATAATGAATCTCTGAATAATCTCTCCAAAAAATAAATAGACCGAGGTTCTATATTATAAAATTTACATCTTGCTGATGTCACTGTTCTACACTGAAAATTGGTACAAAAATAGTTGGGTTTTGCCATCTACACTCTTGAGCATATAATCGCTATAACTATACTACTCTTACTTTTAAAATTCTAACGGCTCGCCGCTGCCCATATCCTCGCTGGCCGGCAGAGCAATGATGCGCTCATTCAGTATGTTTCTTATGTATACCATCTATTTGACCAGCATGAACCAATTGAGATTGGAAGAAAGCGTTCGTCAAGTTCTCGCAAAGTGTAGAGGTATATATTGTGCATGCCGAGTTTTGGATATTTCTGATGTTTTTCAACTTATTAAGAACGAGGTAATTCGGGTATGACTCGGGAATTAATCCACTCTCTATTGAATAATAATGCTCAAGAGTCTCTCGATGTGCTCTCCATTTTGGTTCGCGAGTTATGGGTACTTGTTTTGCACAATGAATCCGATTTAACGACTGCTGATTCTGCTCAGTCCACACCAAATGTGAAGCGCGTTGGCTCTAAGGAATCATTATCAGAAAAGAAGCCATCGCCTAAAATTGAAGTAAAGCCTTTCATTGAGTTAAAGCCTTCTCAACTGGGTACAATCCCGCTTTCAGAAAATACTGAATTCGATGGTTATAACCAGGAGGCATCTGCTTCAGATGTTCCTTCACATTCCAGTGCTAGCAGTGAAGACGACGAGGAGGTTAATGTTCAAAATCTCTCAGTGGAGTTTTTTTAATGATATCCCTTTAGACTGAAGATAAATATGCTGAAGAACTGTGGAAGCAGACTCTCTCCACTCAAGAACCCAATTTCCAAACTCATAAGGACTTTTTCGCCACCCTTGTTAAGGACGTGGAGGGAAAACACCAGAGTCTCAATCCGAAAGGTCAAACCGATGAATTTGAAAGCTTTGGTGATGATCTTGCGTTAGACGAGCGTATATGTAAGATGTTTTCTATTTAGCTGTGCGAAATCCTGTAAATTTCTGGTCATTAGTTGTTGCGATAAGTTCCTCTGTGGCCCTCGCAGAGCAAACTCAGCGTGAAAGAGACTTAGAAGATGGCGAAGATGACGATATTGTTATCATCTCGAGTACCATGATTTCAGATGTTGGTTCTGGTTTTGATTTATCGTCAGTTTCTCATTATGTTTTGTTAACACAGATAGCGATGAACACAGCTCAACAAATGTCACTGGATGGTATTCAAGCTGTTCGATGTGCCGAGGATATTGAAGATTGTTTGTGCTTTCTTTTTGGACAACCCTTGGATTCTAATAATAAGAATTATTTAATCCATACAATTCAAAAGTTAATGTTGGATCGTGGAGAAAATCTGGTTATTGGGATGTGGTACGATCCTGCTGAGGAAGATGACGGCACGGAGACGTTCGATGGTGTCGATCAGATGACGGAACAATTGGAAGTCGGAGAAAGTTTGTCTACGCCTGATAAAGCTATCGATAGATCCAAGTTATATCAAGGTATTTTGCTTAATTCCATGTCGCAATTTAATTTAATGAGTTTGAAAAATTCGGGCAGACACTAAATCAGCTGAGGATATGGTACGATCTGAATCCAAATCAAATCTTGTCCATCAAACTCCAGCCCGTACTCCTCATAATATGATAACGCCGGGCAAGAGTACTGCTAGTAAGAGACAGAAGATAAACTATGAGCAGCTTGATCCTGAGTTGCCTGCATGGATGATTCCGAAGTCTCCTCTAGACTCAATCTTTAGAACAGGCTATGGAGGAATTGGGCAAAGTCAACTGAAAGAAGTTATAGCATTGGTTGAAGAGGACAGCGAAGAAGAGGAGAGTGATGGAAATGAACATGTAGACCATATGCGTCTTCATCATACTTCAATGGACCAAATATCTCTTGCCGATGACTCGTCTCGTGATGCTATTGAAGTTGATGATTTGCCTAAAAATTTTGGGAACGATCGTTTGCTTCATCACCATGGGAGTATTATTCCCAGAAACTCTATGACAAAAAGCAATAGCGAGTTATTGGGTGGTAATGAAGATATTCCTGACCCCCAGGATCACCCATCCACCTCGTTTCAATACGAGCAAGGGAAATTAAAACTTACAAAGAGCGCTTTATTAAACGCGATGATTGTTGATTCTTACAAAGGCTTAATGAGCCAATATGCGTCACACTCAAAAGGGTCTCATAATATTCCAGTTGTCCACCATCAAGAAGGAAAGCATTATGATTATGATGAAGCTACCGTTGGAACTAGCATGGACAGTGAAGGATACAAGAGAATGTTGAAGCAAGCAAAACGGGCTGCATCACCCTCCAAAAGCTCAAGTTCTTCACCCAAAAAGAAGTCCCCATCACCATTACCCAGTCCTAAACCTCACACCAATGATGTAAAAACTAAGAAGCCTGTCGTTGTTGCTTTGGTCAAATCGAAGCAACGAGTTGATTCTAGTGATGCCGACCATGGTTATGGAGAGGAGAGTGGTGAAGTCAATTTGATGTTGGAATCTCCCGCTACTTCAATCTCAGTGCCTAAGAGATCGAAGAAAGATCCAAAGGTTACGACCAAAAAGAAGCGCGCCTCAACTGGATCCCATTCTGTTAACCAATCTGCGGGAACGATACCGAGAGGTTCTTCCTCCCAACCCGATGTCACTGAAGAAATCAAAAAGAAAAAAACATCGTCTACCAAAAAGTTATCTCGAGCAACTTCAGGAAGTCGATTATTGGAACCCACTGAAGCAATGAAAAGTCGAGTGGATGCCAAAACTCTATCAGCCAACAATCTTGGGGGAAGATGGAAGACATAATATATCTCATCACACTGAGGTAGAAACCTGACTTTCTTATCAAAATTTATCAAACCTTCGATTTAATGTTTATGGTGTATGAGCATTTATGTAGTGTGGTTCGTGTTACGACTAGGGAAACATTCTTAGAGTTTTCTATTATCGGTTGTCATTGGATGACTAAACTGAAATAATAATAAAGCCAATCAATTTCTACAAACTTAATACATCGAATAACCCCTCACTCTACATTCTTGGTCATTGCCATTCCGAATAATAAAACAATTTTGCAAAAAATTACCGATTACAAATGCTTCGGGTAGCATAGTCAACTGCTTTGTTGATCAATTGTTTATCGACCTGAGAAGAATTCAATATTCACAGGCAAACGAAAATGACAAAATCGTTGCTCACCTTTATATCCAACAAATCACCATCTTCAATCCCAGCATCCTCAAGTGTGATGTGATCAGATTGCGTATCACCATCAAATATGATGTTTATTTTGGATTGAGGTAGATCATAGAAAGTTGCCAATCGAGATTTCAACTTTTCAAAGTAAAATTTATCCATGAATTCATCATATATTAGTAATGTTGGAAATACCTTAATAAACGAAGAGTGAATAGAAACTCTCCAATCTTTCATATGGGATCCCAATCGTGATTGTATCATGATCAAATCTTCTTCTTTGTCAACCATCTCCTGTGATGATTCTGGAGCGAGCGATGAAACCAGTTCCCTCGAAGACAACATAGTTTTGGCGTGATCGATAGCTTTAGGAATAAGTGTTTTGTCAACCTTCACATCCAACAAATCATCTTCTTCAATTTCTGCGCTTTCGATTGTATCTTTGTCATTCAAGATAGATCCGTCAAAGACGATATTCAGTTTTGTTTGCAATACGTTGTATAGAAGGGATATCTTATTTTTCAACTGGGGCCAGCATTAGAAAACATATAGGAGAGCTGAATAGATACATACCTTCCCGATATTGCAATTGGATGGAATATACCATTGTTTTTCATGAGAGCCTAACCTTGTCTTGATATGGATCATGCTGCCTTCCTCATCAGAAAATTCCAACTTTGAGCCGGAAGAAGAAGGAGCAACAATTTTTGTGTTAGCTTGCATTAATTTATTTTTCTGAGCCAAAATTTTTGCAGCTTCCTCCTCACGTTCACGAGCACTTTTAACTTTAGGGATATAACACCCCATGGGCGCAGAAATATCGATCATAGTGGTGTTGCAAGCATTGTTCGCAGCTGAAACTTTTGCGATTCTCTGACGATCAGAGGAAATTTTTTTCTTCATTGCAAGTAAAGATTGACTCAGACTATCATGTTCCAGGGTTGGACAAAGGTCTCCTTCTTCTCCCTGACTACTTGAGTGGGGTTGCTGCATTCTCAAAAACTCTTCTCGCACCGCCTTCTCAACATCATCATCTTCAGGATCAACCTCAACACTTTCGCGGGAGATTTTATTTACTCCAGTCAGATTCACACCACTAGAGGGTTGATCTCGCGAACTCTCAGTGTTCTTGTCCGTGGTGTTAGATTTTTTTCGAGTAGCAGTCTTTCCTTTTCCAGTTTTGAAAAATTGATCCGCATCATCATTATCTTCATCTGAATCGTGGGACTTCTGATGACTGGCCTCACTGTCACTCACCTGCGATTGAAATGATCTCTTCTGCCTGTTTTTGTATAGGAATGACATCTTTTAATTTTTGTTCTAGGGAAGTGTGTTATATTATGATAGTATTGTTGATGTTCTACACGTTCCCCAAATGAACGCAACGGAAACAAAGAGAAAGCTAAGCGGATAAAAATAAACAATAAATACAAGACCTGCCAATAATAAGTCACCAATTTCCCTTCACCCCAAGCGTAGCTCTTTTCATCACATAAATATTGAAACTTTAGAGACTGTGATCTAAGCGGCTGAAAATATCTATTTTTTAAATAAACGTGGGTGGTCATTTTAAGAGTTATAGGACTAACGAACTAACAAATTGGTTTCTGCCGATGATCGTTCTAAATATAGATCGAGCTACGAGATTGAACTAATACCTTAGGTTT
>JACCEA010584902.1_pt1 | contig 13850 bp, 12 predicted proteins | sample 7449851 | NCBI WGS metagenome assembly JACCEA01 (sample SAMN15323453, study PRJNA562643) | freshwater metagenome | isolation source: river surface water | place: USA:Blue River Watershed | collected 2017-08-18 | reverse complement strand
GGCCGGTGTTGGTCAGGGTTTCGGCGGCCACACGCGAGAGCGGGTCCTGCGCAAAGATGGCGTCCAGAATCGCGTCCGAGATCTGGTCGGCGACCTTGTCGGGGTGGCCTTCAGAGACGGATTCCGAAGTGAAGAGGAAGTCGTTGGACATGAAAAAAGCTCCTGGTTTCAAAGGTTTGTCGGCGTTGCCGACCCTGAAACCCGGAGCCCGGCGAACGCTTTAGCAGGTTTTGTGAATCGCCCTGCAAGTTGTTCAGTAACTCGGCGATGGAGAAATTATAAGTGTTCTGGAGATGGGGGGGGGCGCAGGTCTTGTCTCCTCATGCTGCGGGGGTACGCAGAAATCGGAGCCAAGGCCTGCGCCCCACCCCCAGCCCGGATCGGGGTCCAATCAAACCACCAACACATTTGCCCGAAAATACGCCCTATGAACATCCCCCAAAACGTGGAAGACCGCCTGGTCGATCTGGAAGTCAAGGCCAGTTACGCCGACGACCTGCTCGACCAGCTGAGCGACCAGATTTACCGCCAGCAACAGCAAATCGACCTGCTGCTGAGCGAGCTTCGTCTGCTGCGTGAACGCATGCCCGAAGCGGGCAGTGGGGCCCCGCGCAACCTGCGCGACGAGATTCCTCCGCATTACTGAACATGGCTTTCTGGAGCGTCAGCGATATCCGTACGCACCTGCGTGCGTTGGGGGCCAACCCCAAGCACGAACACCGCGTGCTGCGCCTGTGGTCGCAGGCGTTGCCGCAGACGCAGGGGCGTCGGCCGCTGGACAGCTTCATGCCTGCGGCTGTGCGTGAGGTCTTGCCCGACATTGAAGCGCAGTTGCTGGCCTTGACCACGCTGCGCGAGCAGCACCCGGGCGAGGACGGCTCGGCCCGTTTGCTGGTGGGCCTGCAGGACGGGCAGTCGGTGGAGAGCGTGCTCCTGCCGCGCGACGGCCTGTGCGTGTCCACCCAGGTGGGTTGCGCGGTGGGCTGCGTGTTCTGCATGACCGGGCGCGAAGGGCTGGTGCGCCAGGTGGGCAGTGCCGAGATCGTGGCGCAGGTGGCGCTGGCGCGCACGCTGCGACCGGTCAAGAAAGTGGTGTTCATGGGCATGGGCGAGCCCTCGTACAACCTCGATCAGGTGCTCGAAGCCATCGACCTGCTGGGCACGGCGGGCAACATCGCGCACAAGAATCTGGTGTTCTCCACGGTGGGTGACGAACGCGTGTTCGAGCGGCTGCCGCAGCAACAGGTCAAGCCGGCGCTGGCCTTGTCCTTGCACACGACCAAAGCCGATCTGCGGGCACAGCTTTTGCCCCGCGCGCCGCGCTTTGACCCGCAGGATCTGGTGGAGGCGGGCGAGCGTTATGCCCGTGCCACGGGCTACCCGATCCAGTACCAGTGGACCCTGATCGAAGGCGTGAACGATGGCCCCGATGAGCTCGACGGCATTGTGCGGCTGCTGAGCGGCAAATACGCGCTGATGAACATGATCCCGTTCAACGCGGTGCCCGACCTGCCCTATCAGCGCCCGAGTTGGGAGCGCGCCGCCGAGATCGCCCGCACCTTGCACCGGCGCGGCATCCTGACCAAGTTGCGCCAGTCGGCCGGGCAGGACGTGGACGGCGGTTGCGGACAGTTGCGTGCCCGCGATGTGGTGCAGCACGTCAGGATCGTGAGGTCGCCTGTGACAGGCGGGGCAGCCTGACCAGGCCGCTGGCCAGCGAGGTGCCCACCAATACGATGGCGCCGCACAGCAGCATCCACAGCGTGACCGATTCGCCCAGCAGGGCCACGCCGTACGCCACCGCGAACACCGGCACCAGGTAGGTCACCGTCAGGGCTCGCGCGGGACCGGCGCGATCGATCAGCCTGAAATACAGGATGTAGGCCACGCCCGAACACACCACGCCCAAGGCCAGCAGCGCACCCCAGGTGTGCAGCCCGGGCCAGTGGTCAGGGCGCCACCACAGCGCGGGCAACGCCAGCGCCAGCGTGGCGCCGATCTGGCTGCCGGTGGCAATCACCAGCGAAGGCAAAGGGGGGATGTGCCTTTGGGTGAAGCTCGCCGACAAGGCGTAGCAGGTGGTTGCGCCCAGGCAGGCCAGCACGGCCCAGAACGGGGCCACGCCCGAATCGCCGACCTTGAAACCGACCTGACCGACAGCCAGCAGCACAATGCCGCCAAAGCCGATCACCAGGCCCAGACCGCGCGACCAGCCCGGCCTGTCGCCCAGCCAGGCCCAGGCGACCAGCGCGCCGAACAGCGGCACGGTGGCGTTCAGGATGGAGGACAGGCCGGTGCTGATGTGCATCACCGCGAACGAATAGAAAGCGAACGGGATGCCCGAGTTGAGCACGCCCACGAACAGCACCGGTCTCCAGTGCTGGCGCAGCAAGCCGGTCTGTCCGCGCAGGGCCAGCAGCGGCCAGAGGAACAGGGATGCGATGCCCACACGCAGCGCAGCGGCAGGCAGTGCCCCCACGTCTGCTGCGGCGATGCGCAGGAAAAGGAAAGACGAGCCCCAGATGGCTGCGAGCAGCAGAAAGTCGCCCAGCCAGGGGCGTGCGGAAGATGAGTTCAAGGGGGAATGCCTTCAGAACAGCGAGTGGCCTTCGAGTTGCAGCAGCGCCTGCTTGCGCCACAGGCCTCCGGCGTAGCCTGTGAGCAGGCCGGTGCTGCCCAGCACACGATGGCAGGGCACGATGATACTCACTGGGTTGCGGCCCACGGCGGCGCCCACCGCGCGGGTGGCCGAAGCCTTGCCCAGGGTGCTGGCCAGCGCCAGGTAACTGCCCGTCTGGCCGTGCGGGATGTGCAGCAGCACCTGCCAAACCGCCTGCTGGAAGGCCGTGCCCGTGCCCAGGTCCAGCGGCAGATCGAAGCGCTGCAGGCGTCCGCCAAAGTAGGCCTGCAATTGCGCCGAGGCCAGGCCCAGCAGTGGGTCGCCGGGGCTGTGCGCTTCGGGCGCAAATTTGTCTGGCGCGGGCGAGTGTTTTTGCTCGTCCACAAACCAGGCGCCGCACAGGCCCTGCGCGGTGCATGCGAGCGTCATGGGCCCGAGGGGCGTGTCGGTGCGGCAATGCCGCCAGTGGGCAGGGGGGGGTGCCATGGTCCGGGCTCCAAAGCGGTGGGCAGGGCCCATGGTAACGCGGCCCCTACAATTCCTGCAGTTTTCAGCAGCAGGTCCCCCATGCAAGTCACTGCCTCCATTTTCAAAGCCTACGACATACGCGGCATCGTGCCGTCCACACTGAATGAAGCCGTGGCCGAAGGCCTGGGCCGCGCTTTCGGTACCGCCGCCATGGCCGAAGGCCAGAGCACCGTGGCCGTGGGGCGCGATGGCCGTCTGAGCGGCCCGGCGCTGTCGGCTGCCCTGATCCGCGGCTTGGTGACGGCCGGAGTGCGCGTGATCGATATTGGTGTGTGCACCACGCCCATGCTCTACTTCGCGGCCAGCACCCTGTGCGCCAGCGGCATCCAGGTCACCGGCAGCCACAATCCCAAGGACTACAACGGCTTCAAGATGGTGCTGGCCGGCCGCGCCATTTATGGCGACGAGATCCAGGCCCTGCGCCGCACCATGGAGGCCGAGAGCTGGCAGCTGCAGACGGGGGGGCGCGTCGAACAAACCGATGTGCTGGCCGACTACAGCCGCCGCATCACGGGTGACGTCAAACTCTCGCGCCCGATGAAGATCGTGATCGATTCGGGCAACGGCGTTGCCGGTGCGTCTGCGCCCGGTATTTTCCGCGCGCTGGGCTGCGAGGTGATCGAGCTCTTCAGCGAGGTGGACGGCGATTTTCCCAACCACCACCCCGATCCGAGCAAGCCCGAAAACCTGCAGGACCTGATCCGCGCCCTGAAAGAGACGGACGCCGAGCTGGGCCTGGCCTTTGACGGCGATGGCGACCGCCTGGGCATCGTCACCAAGGACGGCAACAACATTTTTCCCGACCGGCAGATGCAGCTGTTCGCGCAGGACGTGCTCTCGCGCGTGCCGGGCGGCACCATCCTGTTCGATGTGAAATGCTCGCAGCGCCTGGCGCCGGCCATCGAAGCCGCAGGTGGTCAGCCCCTCATGTACAAGACCGGCCACTCGCTGATCAAGGCCCAGATGCGCGCCATCGAGGCGGCAGGCGGTCAGGCGCCGCTGGGCGGCGAAATGAGCGGCCACATCTTCTTCAAGGAACGCTGGTTCGGTTTTGACGACGGCACTTACGCGGGCTGCCGCCTGCTGGAAATCCTGAGCCGCCAAGCGGACGCCAACGCGGTCCTCAATGGCCTGCCCACGAGCTTCTCGACGCCGGAACTGAATGTGGCCTGCGCCGAAGGTGAGCCGCATGCGGTCACGCAGGTTCTGCAGGCGCTGGCCGGTGACCGTTTCAAGGCGCCGGCCCAAGTGTTCATCATCGACGGTTTGCGGGTGGACTGGCCCGATGGTTTCGGCCTGATCCGCGCGTCCAACACCACACCGGTGCTGGTGCTGCGTTTTGAAGGCCAGACCCCTGAAGTCCTGCACCGCATCGAGGCCGACATGCTGGCGTTGCTGCGCGAGGTCAAGCCCGACGCGCAGGTGGGCGCATCGGCGCACTGAACGTATGCCCGGCCTGAGCCACAGCCTCTACAACCTGCTGGTCTGGGCCGCGCAGCCTCTGCTGCGCCGCAAGCTGGCGCGTCGTGCCGTGGCCGAACCGGGCTATGCGGTGGCGGTGCCCGAGCGCTTTGGCCACTACACGCAGCCGGCAGAAAGCCGCAGCGAGCTGGTGTGGGTGCATGCTGTTTCGCTGGGTGAGGCACGGGCGGCGGGCATCCTGCTGCAGGCCCTGCGCGAGGCCTTGCCCGAGGTGCGCATCCTGCTCACCCACGGCACCGCCACTGGCCGCGCCGAAGGCGCCAGGTTGTTGCAGCCGGGCGATGTGCAGGTCTGGCAGCCTTGGGACACGCCGGCTGCGGTGCAGGCTTTTCTGGCGCATTTCCGCCCGCGCATCGGCCTGCTCATGGAAACCGAAGTCTGGCCCAATCTGGTGCTGCAAACTGCACAGGCGGGCCTGCCGCTGGCGCTGGTCAATGCACGGTTGAGCGATAAATCCCTGCGGTCGGCCCTGCGCTGGGCCAGTCTGATGCGTCCGACCTATGCCGCCCTCGGTGCGGTGTGGGCCCAGACCGAAGCCGATGCGCAGCGCCTGCGGGCGTTGGGTGCCCCGGTGCAGGCGGTGACCGGCAACCTGAAATTTGACGCGCAGCCCGATGCCGCACAGGTGCTGCAGGGCCGGTCGTGGCGCACTGCCTTGCAGCGTCCGGTGTGCCTGCTGGCCAGCAGCCGAGAGGGCGAAGAAGCCCAGTGGCTGTCTGCTGCGGCTGCGCAGCTGGAGGGCGGCGCTGGCGTGCATTGGTTGATCGTGCCGCGACACCCGCAGCGGGTGGACGAAGTCGAAGCCCTGTTCAAGGCCGCAGGCCTGACGGTCTCGCGCCGCAGTGCCTGGGGTCAGGACGGACCGGCCAGCCATGCGGCTGTGCAGGTCTGGCTGGGCGACAGCCTGGGCGAGATGGCGCTGTACTACAGCCTGGCCGATGTGGCCCTGCTGGGTGGCAGCTTTGCACCGCTGGGCGGGCAGAACCTGATCGAGGCGGCGGCCTGCGGCTGTCCGGTGGTGATGGGACCGCACACCTTCAACTTTCTGGAGGCGGCGCAGCAGGCGCAAGCAGCCGGCGCGGCCCGACGTGTGGCTGACATGGAGGCCGGTGTCCAGCAGGCACTCGCCCTGGCGCAGGATGCACAGGCCAGGCAGTCCGTGTCCTTGGCTGCGCTGGCCTTCTCGCAGGCCCACAAAGGCGCAGCCCGGCGCGTGGCCGGGCTGGTGAAGGAAAGGCTGGGGCTGCAGGACTGAACCTGCAGCCGGCGCTCAGGGTGCGAGCAGGGCGTTGATGGGCTGCAGGTCCTCGGCCTTGAGCACACCAGCTGCCTGGCGCAGCTTGAGCTGGCCGACCAGCACTTCGTAGCGCGCCTTGGCCAGATCGCGCTTGGTCTGGTAGAGCTGGCTCTGGCTGTTGAGCACATCGATGTTGATGCGCACGCCCACCTGGTAACCCAGCTTGTTGGCGTCCAGTGCCGCCTGGCTGGAGGCTTCTGCAGCTTCGTAGGCCTTGACCTGGCCCAGGCCGGACTGCAGGCTCAGGTAGGCCGCGCGGGTGGTCAGGGCCACCTGGCGCTGAACCCCTTCGAGGTCGGTGCGGGCTTTGTCTTCGAGGGCAGTGGTTTCGCGGATGCGGTTCTGAGTGGCGAAGCCTGCGAACAGCGGAAGCGAGGCAGTGACACCTGCTGTGGCGATGTTGGCTTGGGAACTTGCAGTCGTTACTGCTGTACCGTTGATGTTCCTTTGCGAGTTGTAACCCAGCGTGAAATCCACGGTCGGCTTGTGGCCGGCTGCCGCTTTTTCGGTTTCCAGCTTGGCGATCTCCAGGTTGGCGCGGGCCAGCTGGATGGCGGGGTGAACCTGCTCGGTTTGCGCCATCCAGTTGTCGATACCGGCGGCATCCACTGCAGGCAGGGCGGCGCCGGCCTGGATGCGCAGTGGCTTGAAGCCGGCTTTGCCCACCAGCGTGGAGAGCGCCAGTGTCTTCACGCGCAGATCGTTGTCGGCGGCGATTTCCTGTGCGGTGACCAGGTCATAGCGGGCCTGTGCTTCACGGGTGTCGGTGATGGTGGCGGTGCCGACTTCGAAATTGCGCTTGGCGCTGGCCAGTTGTTCGGCCACGGCCGTCTTCTGGGCCTGCACGAAGGTCAGGCTGTCCTGTGCGGTCAGAACGTCGAAATAGGCCTGGCTCACGCGAACGATCAGGTCCTGTTCAGACTGCTTGAGCACCGCTTCGGCCAGTTCGAGGGTTTTCTGGCTTTGGCGATAAGTCGCCAGGTTGGCCGGACGGTAAAGCGGCTGGCTGGCATTGATGCCGGCCGTTTGTGTGGTGTAGGGACGATCTTGCGATGTAGCCGAACTTCCCTTGATGGCATAGGACTCGAATTGTGTCCGCGTTGCGCCACCATTCAAGCCCACCGTCGGTAGCAAGGCTGCCTTGCCCTGATCGGCCTTGGCCAGGTTCGCCTCGTACTGCGAGCGGGCCGACCGGTAGCTGGCGTCGTAGCCCTTGGCCATCTCGTAAATCTCCAGCAGGCTCTGGGCCTGGCTGGCGCCGGCAAAGGCGAGCGACAACACGGTTGCCAGAGGCAGGCGACGCAGTAAGGCAGCGCGAAAACGGGGCGTGGACATGGGCATCTTTCAGTAAGGCCAGACGGGAAAAATCAATAGACCGGAATGCTCGGATCGACCTGGGCCGACCAGGCATGGATGCCGCCGGCCACGTTCACCACCTCGTAGCCGTGGCTGGCCAAGAAGTGGGCGACCTGCATGCTGCGGCCGCCGTGGTGGCACAGGCAGGCAATCGGCCGGCTGCGGTCGAGTTCGTGCAGGCGGGCCGGGATGGACTGCATGGGCATGTGGACCAGGTCGAGTTCTGCGGGTCGGGCGCAGGCGGTCTGCACTTCCCAGCCTTCACGCACATCCAGCAGCACGGGGCGCTGTGGCTGCGCCAGCGCCCATTCGGCCACCTGTGACGGGTAGATTTGCTGCATGGGTCAGAACTGGAAGGATGAGTGCTCTGCGAAGCCGATCAGGCGCGGGGCGTTGACGTCCCAGGGCTGTGCAGTCACGAAGCTGCCCGGGCCGGTGCGCGTGATGACGGTGGCGCGCATCATGGGTTCGTCGCCCACGATGGCGGCCAGACGACCGCCCACGGCCAGCTGGTCCAGCAGCGCTTTGGGCACTTCGGCCACGGAGCCTGACAGCAGGATCGCGTCGAAAGGGCCTTCTCCGGCCGCGCCCTGGCTGCCGTCGGCGTGGCGCACCTTGGCGTTGGTCACGCCCGCCTTTTGCAGGTTGGCTGTGGCCTGACGGGCCAGCTCGGCGTCGATCTCGTAGCTCAGCACCTGGGCGGCCTGGTGGGCCAGCAGGGCAGAGGTGAAGCCGGTGCCGGTGCCAATCTCCAGAACCTTGTCAGTCTTTTTGACGGCCAGGTCCTGCACCATGCGGGCCTGCACACGCGGTGCCAGCATGACCTGACCGGGGGCGCTGCCCGTGGGGATATCCATGTCGACAAAGGCCAGGGCCTGGTGTGCCAGTGGCACAAAGTCCTCGCGGCGCACCACGCTGAGCAATTCCAGCACTTGCGGGTCCAGCACTTCCCAGGGGCGGACTTGCTGTTCGATCATGTTGAAGCGGGCCTGGTTCAGATCCATTTTTTACTCCATGGGGTATGTTAGTCGGTTTCAGTCCATTTTACTGAGCAGGGGTGTCATGCCCCTGACCGGAAGCCGGTAATCCGGCCTTGCGGCGCAGCCACTGGGCCAGATCGTCCATGTAGCAGTACACCACCGGCACCACCACCAGGGTCAGCAGCGAGGAGGTGATGACGCCGCCGATGACGGCCTGGCCCATGGGCGCCCGCTGCTCCGAGCCTTCGGTCAGCGCAAAGGCCAGCGGCACCATGCCGAAGATCATGGCCAGCGTGGTCATCAGGATCGGGCGCAGCCGCACCTTGGCGGCCATCAGCAGCGCAGCGCTGCGCTCCATGCCGTCTTCGCGGGCGCGGATGGCGAAGTCCACCAGCAAGATGGCGTTCTTGGTCACCAGCCCCATCAGCATGATCACGCCGATGATGGAGAACATGGACAGGGTGGAACGGAACAGCATGAGGGCCAGCACCACGCCAATCAGCGTGAGCGGCAACGAGGTCATCAGCGCCAGAGGTTGCAGGAAACTCTTGAACTGGCTGGCCAGAATCATGTAGATGAAGATCACCGCCATGGCCAGTGCCGATACCGCATAGCCAAACGATTCGGCCATGTTCTTGGTGGAGCCGCCGAACTGGTAGCTGTAGCCGGGCGGCAGTTGCAGGCCGTCCATCACCTTGCGGATGTCCGCGGAGACTTCGCCCATGGCGCGTCCCGAGGTGTTGGCGTTGAGCGCCACTTCGCGCGTGAGGTCGCGGCGGTTGATCTGGTTGGAGCCGGTCGATTCGACCACCTGCGCCACCTGACCGAGCCGCACGATGCGCGGCGAACCGTCGGCTGTGGCCCCCATTGTGAAGGGCAGGCGCTCCAGGTCCTGAGGGTTGTCGCGAGCCTCGGGCGCCAGGCGCACGTTCACGTCCCAGGTCTGGTCGTCGGGTGCGCGCCAGTTGCCCACCGTCTGACCGGCCACCAGAATGCGCAGCTGGCCACCGAGTTGGGCTGTGCCCAGCCCCAGGTCGGAAGCGGACTCGTTGCGCACCCGGACGGCGATGGTGGGCTTGTTGGGGCGCACGCTGGAGTCCAGATCGACCAGGCCCGGGATGGTGCGCAGCTTTTCAAGCGCTTTCAGCGTGATGCGTTCGAGTTCGCGCTGGTCCGGGCCGAGCAGGGAGAATTCGATCTGTTTGTTACCGCCCATCGGATCGAGCGTGCCGGCGTGGGTGACGATGATGCCGGGCACGCGCTGCAGGCGCTCGCGCAGCTGCACCGACATCTGGTCCACGCTGCGGCTGCGGTCCTTGCGGTCCACCAGCCGCACGTACATGCTGGCGTTGTATTTGCCCAGGGCGTTGCCGGTGTTGATGGTGGTCACGGTGTAGCGCACTTCCGGCAGTTCGCGCACGATGGCCTCGACCTGTCGCGCCTTGGCTTCGGTGGCTTCAAGCGAGGAACCCACCGGCGTCTGGAAGTTGATGCTGGTCTCGGAGAAGTCGGCCTTGGGCACAAATTCGGTGCCGACAAAGCGCACCATGAACACGCTCAGCACGAAGATGCCGATGGCCAGCAGCACCGTCTTGCGTTTGTGCACCAGCGACCAGGCCAGGATCTTTTGATAGACATCGGCCAGTTGGTCGGTGGCGGTCTCGAACCACCGGGTCACTCGCCCGATGGTGCGGTCGTAGAGGGTGACCGGGGCCGCATGGGTGCCGTGTGCATGGATGGCCGGGTCGTGCCAGACGCTGGAGAGCATCGGGTCGAGCGTGAAGCTCACGAACATCGAAATCATGACGGCAGCCACGATGGTGATGCCGAACTCGTGGAAGAACTTGCCAATGATGCCCTGCATGAAGCCGATCGGCAGGAACACCGCCACGATGGACAGGGTGGTGGCCAACACCGCCAGACCGATTTCCTGGGTGCCGTCCATGGACGCGTTCCAGGCGTCTTTGCCCATCTGCACATGGCGCACGATGTTCTCGCGCACCACAATCGCATCGTCGATCAGCAAGCCCACACACAGACTCAGCGCCATCAGCGTGACCATGTTGACGGTGAAGCCGAACATGTTCATGAACATGAAGGTGCCGATCAGTGAGATCGGCAGCGTCAGACCGGTGATGACGGTGGAGCGCCAGGAGTTGAGGAACAGGAAGACGATCAGCACCGTCAGGATGGCGCCCTCGATCAGGGTTCGGCGCACGTTGTCCACCGCCACGCGGATGGGGCGCGAGGTGTCGGTGATGGGCTCCAGACGCAGCCCGGCAGGCACCTCGGCCTTCATGGCGGTGACTGTCCTGACCAGACCATCGATCACCTCGATGGTGTTTTCGTCCTGGGCTTTCTGGACCTGCAGCAGTTGGGTGCGCTGGCCGTTGTAGAGCGCCAGACTGTCGATTTCCTGGGCACCGTCCTGCACGCGCGCCACCTGCGAGAGGTAAATCGGTGTGTTGCCTTTGCGGCCCACGATGATGCGGCCGAAGTCTTCAGGCCGCAGCATGCGCGACTCGATCTGCACCATGCGCTCCTGCTCCAGCGAGCGGATGGCACCCACGGGCAGGTCCTGGTTCTCGTTCCTGACAGCATTGACCACCTGATCGGCGCTGATGCCCAGCGCCTCCATGGAGGCCGGTTGCAGGTAGAGGTTGATTTCACGTTTGGTGCCACCGACCAGCGTGACAGCGCCCACGCCGCGCACGTTCTCCAGACGCTTTTTGAGCACCTGTTCGGACCAGTTGGTGATCTCCACTGCCGAGGCCTTTTGGCCGGCATCGGGCAACACGGCCAGCGACCAGATGGCCCGGCTGGAGGGGTCAAAGCGCAGGACCTTGGGTTCCTTGACCTCTGCGCGCAGGCTGGGGCGCACTGCAGCCACTTTCTCGCGCACGTCTTCGGCCGCCTTGCGCCCGTTCATATGCAGCTGGAATTCGATCACCACGACCGACTGGCCTTCGTAGCTGCGCGAAGTCAGGGCGTTGATACCGGCAATCGAGTTGACCGCCTCTTCAATCTTTTTCGAGACTTCGCTCTCGACAATCTCGGGCGAAGCGCCGGGGTATTCGGTGTTGACCACCACCACCGGAAAGTCGATGTTCGGAAACTGGTCGACTTTCAGGCGCTGGAAGGCAAACAGGCCCATCACCACCAACGCCACCATCATCATGGTGGCGAAGACCGGGTTTTTCAGGCTGACTTTGGTGAACCACATGGGGCGGCTTCCTCAGCGGGCAGCCGCGGCGGCGGGCTGGACCTTCACGCCTTCGCGCAGGGCGCCCACGCCGGGGGCCAGCACCTGTGCGCCTTCGCCCAGACCGGTGACGGTCACCCGGGTCTGTTTGCCGACTTCCAGGCGCGTGCCGGGTTCCACATTCACATGACGCACGTTCCCGTCTTCGACCACCTGCACATAGGGCTGCGGCTTGTCGGTGCGCACGCTGCCCAGCGGCAAGGCAATCGCTTGCACCTTGCGGGTGCCCAATGTGCCTTGCGCGAACGCGCCCTGGCGCAGGCCCTCACGGCCGGGTACGCCCAGGTAGACCAGTACGCCGCGGCTGCCCGCCTGCGCGCTGGGATTGAGGCGCAACACGGTGGCGCTGACAGGCTGGCTGGCACCTTCGACCTGCAGTTCGGCCTTCATGCCGATTTGCACGCCTGTGGCGTCCTGCGCGGGCAGGGCGGCTTCTATTTCAAACTGGCCGAGGTTGACAATTTCCACCACGCGCGCATCGATGGCCAGCCGTTCACCCGGCTGGGCCAGACGCTGTGCGATCTGCCCGCTGATGGGGGCCTTGAGCGTGGCATCGTCGAGTGCCTTTTGGGCCACATCGGCGGCGGCCATGGCCGACTGCCAGGCAGCGCGGGTGCCGTTCAGGTTGAGCAGCGAGGTTTGCAGTGCGGTCTGCGAGATGAAGCCCTGCCTGACCAGCGCCTCATTGTTGTCGTACTGCTTTTGCGCGATGTCCATCTGCGCCCTCGACGAGTCGGCCTGCTGGCGAGCCTGCCGCCAGCGGGCCTGGTATTCGGTCGGGTCAATGCGGGCAATCACCTGTCCGGCCTTGACCGCGTCGCCCTCGCGCACCACCAGATCCATCAGCTCACCGGCTACCCGGGCCTTGACCATCGCGGTTTGGGTGGCCTTGAGCGTGCCCGACACCGGCAGGCCCAGCAAAAGGGACTCGCTGCGCACCGTGAACACATCGCCCGGGGCCAGTTCGAGGGGGGCGACGCTGGTGACCACGGGAGGGGCCGTTTCTGTGCGTTGGGCGGACAGGCGCCAGCCAATCAGCGCGATCGCCACAGAGGCCACGCCGGCAATGATCCAGAGTTTGTTTTTTTTCATGAGCGGTGTCAGACAGACAGGCCACGCACCAGCAATTCGGTGTGGTGGCGTATGAAAGTTTCGGGGTCGATTTGCTGCGACGTGGGACAGCAGGGCGCCATGGAGTGTTTCCAGGTCACCAGAAACAACAGTGGCGCCAGCACCGAATGCACGGTCAGGTCCATGTCCACAGGCCGGAATTCGCCACGCTCAATGCCGCGTTGCAGCACCGAACGGATCATGGCGTGGCCGGGGGTGACGACTTCCTCCTGGAAGAAGCGGGCCAGATCGGGAAAATTGCTGGCCTCGCTCATCACCAGCTTGGAAATGCCTGAGGCCTTGGTGGCCCCATAGCGGCGCCACCATTCGAGCATCAGGTATTCGAGCAAGCCGGCTGTGGAGCCTTTGTAGCGGGCGATTTCCTCGGCCCCCTCGGTCTGGTGGCGCACCATGTTCTCGCGCACCACGGCCTTGAACAGCTCTTCCTTGCACGGGAAATACAAAAACAGCGTGCCCTTGGACACGCCAGCCCGCGCCGCCACTTCTTCGGAGCGGGTGGCGGCAAAGCCTTTTTCCACAAACAGGTCCAGCGCGGCGTCCAGCAATTCGCCGGGCCGCGCCTGCTTGCGGCGCTCGCGTTTGTGGGGCGGGGAGGTGTTGGGGGTGCTCATTTACTGACCATCAGGTTAGTAAATGTAGTTTTTCCCCCGCAAGGCGTCAAGTCCGAGTGTGTGAAGTTGGGTAAAGATCAGGTGCGGACCGAGGGGCAAACGCCCTTCGGCACCGCGCCACAGGCCTTCAGTTCGAGAACGCCGCAATCCCCGTGATCGCGCGGCCCAGGATCAGGGCGTGCACATCGTGCGTGCCTTCGTAGGTGTTGACCACTTCCAGGTTGACCAGGTGACGCGCCACGCCGTACTCGGCGCTGATGCCGTTGCCACCCATCATGTCGCGTGCCATGCGGGCGATGTCCAGCGCCTTGCCGCAGCTGTTGCGCTTAAGGATCGAAGTGACTTCCACCGGCGCATTGCCCGCGTCCTTCATGCGGCCCAAAGCCAGACAGCCCTGCAGGCCCAGGCTGATTTCGGTCAGCATGTCGGCCAGCTTCTTCTGGATCAGCTGGTTGGCGGCCAGCGGGCGGCCGAACTGCTGGCGGTCCATCACGTACTGGCGGGCGCGCAGGTAGCAGTCTTCGGCGGCACCCAGTGCACCCCAAGCGATGCCATAGCGGGCGCTGTTCAGGCAAGTGAACGG
>JACCEA010145042.1_pt1 | contig 13850 bp, 10 predicted proteins | sample 7449851 | NCBI WGS metagenome assembly JACCEA01 (sample SAMN15323453, study PRJNA562643) | freshwater metagenome | isolation source: river surface water | place: USA:Blue River Watershed | collected 2017-08-18 | reverse complement strand
CACGCCCTTCGGCTTGCCGGTGCTGCCCGAGGTGTAGAGGATAAACATCGGGTCTTCGGCATCCATTGCTTCGGCTTCGCAGTCGGCAGGCACCTCTTGGATAACGGCGTGGTACCAGAGATCACGCCCGTTGACCCAGTCGATATTGCCGCCGGTACGTTTGACCACCACCACGCTGCTGACGTTCGGGCAGCTTTGCAGGGCCTTGTCGACATTCACCTTGAGCGGGATGGATTTGCCGCCGCGTACGCCTTCGTCAGCCGTGATAACTGCTCGGCAATCGGCGTCCAGAATACGGTCACGCAGGGCATCCGGCGAAAAGCCGCCAAACACCACCGAGTGCACAGCGCCAATGCGTGTACAGGCGAGCATCGCGTATGCAGCTTCCGGGATCATCGGCATGTAGATGCACACGCGGTCGCCCTTTTTCACGCCACGCGCACGCAGCACATTGGCCAGGCGGCAGACCTGGCCATGCAGTTGGTTGTAGGTGATGTGTTTTGAATCGGCCGGGTTGTCGCCTTCCCAGATGATCGCCGTCTGCTCGCCGCGGCTGGCCAGGTGGCGGTCGATGCAGTTCTCGCTGACATTTAACTGACCGCCTTTGAACCACTCGGCCAGTCCGCTGTGCATGTCACTCTTGAGCACCCGGTCCCAGGGCTTCTTCCAGTCCAGAAAGGCTTTGGCCTGTTCGGCCCAGAAGACCTCCGGCTGTTCGATGGATTGCTGATAGAGGCGCAGGTAGCCAGCGTTGTCGAGGTGCGCGTGTTGGCGCACTGCCTCGCTGACGGGGTGGCGTTGAATCTCGAACATGACAGCTCCTCGGTTGGTTCCACAGCGGGCGAAGACTAACCAAGCATTTGCTTGGCTTCAAGGCAGGCTGGGAGCGCCTTCATTTTTTAAATCAGCTCGATACCGAAACGACGCAGCACCTGTGCAAACAGGACAAAACTGACCAGACAGATCACCACGCAGGCCAGCAAGCTTGTCCAAAATCCGAGGCGCGGCAACAGAAGGGGAAAAGCCAGGAACATCGGCAGCGTCGGTACGACATACCAGAAGGTGTACCAGGCATGGTTGGCAATCTTCTGTTCGGGCTGCTGCTCCAGATGCAGCCAGATAAGTGTCAGCACGGTGACCAGAGGCAAGGCCGCTACCAGCCCGCCGAACTTGTCGCTGCGTTTGGCCAGTTCGGAAACGATGACCACCACGGCGGCGGTGATGAGGTACTTGCTTGCAATCCACATCATCACCGCGTCTCCGTATGGTTAGCTGTTGGTCAGCCGCGATGCCGGCCGCGGAAGAAGTCGATCAGGCCTTGGGTCGAGGCGTCGGCTGCCGGGGCCGGTTCCCAGTCGGTGAGCCCCTGATAGACGCCCTTGCCCAACTCCTTGCCCAGCTCCACGCCCCATTGATCGAAGGCATTGATGCCCCACAGCACGCTCTGCACATAGACCTTGTGTTCGTACATGGCGATCAGCGCGCCGAGACGGCGAGGGCTGATGCGTTCCATGACCAGCGTGTTGCTCGGCCGGTTGCCGGGCACCACTTTATGCGGCGCCAGACGCTGTACTTCGGATTCGGCCAGACCTTTGGCACGCAATTCCTCTTCCGCTTCCGCGCGGCTCTTGCCCAGCATCAGCGCCTGACTCTGCGACAGGCAGTTGGCGTACAGCCATTGATGATGGTCGGCGACCGGGTTGTAACTGCTCACCGGCACGATGAAGTCGGCCGGAATCAGCTGACTGCCCTGATGCAGTAACTGGTGGTAGGCGTGCTGGCCGTTACAGCCCACGCCGCCCCAGATCACCGGGCCGCTGCCGGCAGTGATCGGGCTGCCATCCTGACGCACGCTCTTGCCGTTGGATTCCATATCCAGCTGTTGCAGGTGGTCGGTGATGTTGCGCAGGTAATAGTCGTAAGGCAGGATCGCCTGGCTGCGCGCCCCCCAGAAATCGCCATACCAGACGCCGAGCAGACCGAGCAGCACCGGGATGTTGCGGGCAAAGGGGGCGGTGCGGAAATGCAGGTCCATGTTGTAGGCACCGGACAGCAGCTCCTTGAAGTTGGAAATGCCGATCGACATGGCAATCGGCAGGCCGATGGCCGACCACAGGGAATAGCGTCCGCCCACCCAGTCCCACAGTGGCAGGATGTTTTCTTCGCTGATACCGAATTCGGTCGCCGCTTCGATATTGCTCGAGACCGCGATGAAGTGCCGGTGCAGCTGCGCTTCGCTGCCGCCCTGAGCCAGATACCAGGCCCGCGCGGCCTGGGCATTCTTCAGGGTTTCCAGGGTCGAAAAGGATTTGCTGGAGACAATGAACAGCGTGGTCGGGGCAGAGAGCTTGCTCACCAGTTCGCGGAATTCGCTACCGTCAACGTTGGCCAGGTAATGGCAGCGCAGGCCTTTCTGGGCAAACGGCAGCAGCGCTTCGGACACCAGTTGCGGGCCGAGGAAAGAGCCACCGATGCCGATATTGACCACGTCGGTAATCGGCAGTTCGGTGTAACCGCGCCACAAGCCGTTGTGCAGCTTGGTCACCAGTGTGCTCATTTGCTGCAGCACACGGTGCACATCGGGCATCACATTGCGCCCGTCCACCAGCACCTTGTCGCCCAATGGCCGGCGCAAGGCAGTGTGCAGTACCTGACGCTTTTCCGAGGCGTTGATGGTGGCGCCGCTGAACATGGCCTGAATGGCGTCACCCAGCTGGGCTTCCTCCGCCAGCTTGACCAGCAGCGCAACCGTGTCCTGATTGATCAGGTTTTTCGAGTAGTCGAGCATCAGGCCGCAAGTCGACAGGCTGAACTGCTCAAAACGCTGCGCATTGCTGGCAAAGGCTTCCCGCATGCTGAAGCTGTTCATGGCCTGGCGATGTTCGGTCAGTGCTTTCCAGCTGGCCAGTTGAGTGACATCAAGCGGGGTCAGGTGATGATCCATGGAGAACCTTGCTGCAGTGAATGGAAGCAATGCGGAGTTGATCTTCTGATTCTAGCGCGAATAGTCCGGCGAAGCCGCAGGCTGTTTGCTGTGAGCGCAGCCAGTCTGGTTGGTGCTGTGACAGGATGGTTGATTGAGCGAGTAGCCCGGATGCAATCCGGGAGCCCGTCAGCGCTGCAAGGCGCTACCCGGATTACATCCGGGCGGTCGTGTGGGTTTGCTGCCGGGTCAGAGTGTCAGGGCGAGGTTGTCGATCAGACGGGTCTTGCCCATGAAGGCTGCAGCCAGGATCACCAGTTGCTGATCGTTGCCGTCTGCCGGGCGCAGGCTGAGCGCCTCGCAGACTTCCAGATAATCCGGCTTGAAACCGGCTTTGCGCAGGGTGGTCTTGCCTTTGCTGGTGAGCTTGGCGAAATCGCGCTCGCCATCACGGATGGCCGTGGCCATCTCGTTGAGGCAGGCATACAGCGCCGGTGCCGCCGCGCGCTGAAGGTCGGTGAGATAGTTGTTGCGCGAGGACAGCGCCAGTCCGTCTTCGGCGCGTACGGTGGGCTCGCCCATGATCTGGATCGACAGGTTGAGGTCGCGCACCAGTTTGCGGATCACGGCCAGTTGCTGGAAATCCTTTTCGCCAAAGATCGCCAGGTCAGGCTGCACGATGTTGAACAGCTTGCATACGACAGTCGCCACCCCTTCAAAGTGACCGGGTCGGCTGGCGCCGCAGAGCCCTGCGGAAACGCCGGGAACAGTGATCAGGGTCTGTCCCTGCATGCCGTCGGGGTAGATTTCTTCCACGTCAGGCGTAAACAGCAGATGACAGCCAGCTTCGATCAGTTTTTCCTGATCGGCGGTCAGGCTGCGCGGATACTTGTCGAGGTCTTCCGCCGGGCCAAACTGCAAAGGGTTGACGAAGATGCTGGTGACCACGAAGTCGGCGCGCTGGCCGGCTTTTTCCACCAGAGCCACATGTCCGCTGTGCAGGTTGCCCATGGTCGGTACGAAGGCGATCCGCTTGCCTTTGGCGCGCGCACCGGCAATCGCCGCGCGCAATTCACGAACACTTTTGACTGTTTTCATGCAGTGAATCCGTGCTCGCTACCGGGGAAGGTGCGCTCTTTTACAGCGCTGACATAAGCAGCCAGTGCGGCCTGGATGGACGTCTGGCCTTCCATGAAGTTCTTCACGAATTTGGGTGCGCGGCTGCTCAGCGACAGGCCAAGCATGTCATGCAACACCAGTACCTGGCCGTCGGTGTCGACGCCGGCACCGATACCGATGACTGGGATTTTCACCGATTGACTGATTTCAGCGGCCAGCGCACTGGGCACGCATTCGAGCAGCAACATGGCTGCACCAGCCTGTTCCAGGGCCATGGCATCTGCCCGCAATTGGCGCGCCTGGGTTTCATGGCGGCCCTGAACCTTGTAGCCGCCCAGCAGGTTCACCGCTTGCGGGGTCAGCCCGAGGTGGGCGCAGACCGGCACGCCACGCTCAGCCAGCAGGCGGATGGGCTCGGCCAGCCAGCCGGCACCTTCGAGCTTGACCATGTGCGCGCCGGCCTGCATCAGGCTGGCGCAACTGGCAAAGGTCTGTTCGAGGGTGGCGTAGGCCATGAACGGCAGGTCCGTAAGGATCAGTGCACCCTGATTGCCGCGCTTGACTGAAGCGGTGTGGTAGGCCATGTCAGCAAGGCTGACTGGCAGGGTGCTGTCCTGGCCTTGCAGAACCATACCCAGCGAATCGCCCACCAGCAGTACATCAACGCCGGCCTGACAGGCGGCTTGGGCAAACGTCGCGTCATAGCAGGTGAGCATGGCGATCTTGTCACCATTCTGCTTGTGGCTTTGCAGCGTGGTCAGGGTTGTGTCGGGCATGGCGGACATCCTTTTTGCGGCCTGGTCGGTACCGGTTTTCAGCGGTGCCGGGCAACGGGAGGCATATAGTCCTGATGAGGGCGTCCGAAGTCAATCGCGAGGTGTTACCGCGTTGTTACTGCGTTACCTTCAGGCGTGACACTATTTGAGGCGCTCAAGGCCCTGAAACGGGCAGTTCTGCAGCAGTGTCGGCAAATCGCGCCCGTCGGGCAGTTGCAAATCCGGGGCGATTTCAGCCAGCGGATAGAGGACGAACGGACGTTCCTGCAGGTGATAGTGCGGAACCTGCAGGCGAGGCAGGTCAATCAGTTGATTGCCAAAAAGGAGAATGTCCAGATCAAGGGTGCGTGGCCCCCAGCGTTCGGCCTTGCGCTGCCGGCCTTGCTGCAATTCGATCTGCTGCAAGCGGTCGAGCAGCTGCAGGGGTTTCAGCGCCGTATCGAGCGCAGCCACCGCGTTCACATAGTCAGGCTGGTCGGCCGGACCGAGGGGTTTGCTGGCGTACAGTGACGAGACGGCAATCAGCTGGCTGTCGGGCAGGTCTGCCAGGGCGCTCAGGGCTGCCTGCAGTTGCTCGGCCGGTTGTGCCAGATTGCTGCCCAATCCGATGTAGACACGCAGCACGCGGATTACTCGGCTGCCGGGCTGGAGCTGTCTGGTTTGGGGCCGCGCTTGCGCCGGTTGCCACCGCGGCGGCGCTTGCGGGGTGCGTCAGAATCGGACGTTTCCTTGTCCGCCAGGTCGCGGATCATGTTGCGGCGCTCACTGTCTGTAGCGTCCTGATAATCCGTCCACCAGTCACCCAGGCCGCCGAGGTCCTCGCCGGCATCTTCACGCAGCAGCAAGAAATCGTAGCCGGCGCGGAAACGCGGGTTTTCCAGCAGCAGGTCGGCACGCTTGCCTTGCCGGCGCGGCAGACGTTCCTGCATGTCCCAGATCTCACGGATCGGCATGGTGAAGCGTTTGGGGACTGCGGTGCGCTGGCACTGCTCGGTGATCAGGTTATGCGCAGCTTCCTGCATGGCCGGAATCGGCAACATGCCGCGCTGCTGCAGTTGCGCGACCCGGGCCGGTAACGCTGGCCAGAGCATGGCGGCAAACAGGAATGCCGGGGTGACCGGGCGGCCTTCGGCGATGCGTTTGTCGGTGTTGGCCAACGCCAGACCGATCAGGTTCTCGGTGTATTCAGGGTTGCGTTTGAGTGCCTCGGCACTGGCTGGAAACAGTGGGGCCAGCAGGTCGTGCTCGACCAGCAAGTCGAAAGTGTGTTCGGCATAGCCGCTGAGAAACAGCTTGAGGACTTCATCGAACAACCGCGCCGAGGGAATGTCGCGCAGTAAATGCGCCAGTGCACGGATCGGCTCGGCCGTATGCGGCTCGATAGCAAAGTCGAGCTTGGCGGCGAAGCGCACCGCCCGCAGCATGCGCACCGGATCTTCCTGATAGCGCTGGGTCGGATCGCCGATCAGGCGGATCTGGCGGTTCTGAATATCCCTGACGCCATGGGCGTAATCCAGCACGCGCTCGGTGACCGGGTCGTAATACAGGGCGTTGATGGTCAGGTCGCGACGTTGCGCATCGTCTTCCAGGCTGCCATATACGTTGTCCCGCAGGATGCGTCCGCTTTCGTTGCGCGAAGCCAGGTTGCTGTCTTCATCGTCCTCGCCCTGCGGGTGGTTGGCGCGGAAAGTCGCCACTTCGATGATCTCGCGGCCAAAGTGCACGTGCACAAGCTTGAAGCGTCGGCCGATCACGCGGGCATTGCGGAACTCGGCGCGAACCTGCTCCGGGGTGGCACTGGTGGCGACGTCAAAATCCTTGGGTTCCAGGCCCAGCAGCAGGTCGCGCACGCAACCGCCAACCAGATAAGCCTGATAGCCAGCCTTCTGCAGCCGTTCAACCACGTTGATCGCGTTGCGACTGATCTGCGCGCGCCGCATTGAATGTTGGCTGTTGCCAAGAATTTCCGGAGTGCTGCGCGGATGCTTGGTTCGGCGCAGGGGGGAACGGAGTGACTGGATCAACTTCTTCAGCATGGGGGCACTGTATGGCGGATTGGGCAGCCGGAATGGCTAAGGAACCTCTGAAAAACTACTGCGCTCGGTTATGCCGCGTTGAAATCAGCCTCGGGCGCGAGTCCGATCAAAATGCTCATTTACAGCACGTAAACTGCGCTTTTTCGGCTGATTTCGCCTTGCCTAACCTTCGCTCGCTACCTTTTTGAGAGGTTCCCTGATTGCCGCTAGGTGGTGGCGGATTCTAGCACTGGCTGGGGGGATATGTTGATGGGCGGATCGTGCGATCTGCAGAAGCTACTGGGGGAGCCGAAGCTCCCCCTAAATTATGCGTGCGTTGTTTTTTATTATTGTGTCGGGCTTGTTGGATTTCTTATGCCGCCCGTTTTGTGAGGTACTGGCCTCCGGAAACCTCTCAAGAAGAGAGTAAAGAGCAAACGGATTTCTTTGAACGCTGTCATCGCAGTCTGCCGCACCATGTTGCAACCAGTATTCCAGCCACTTGCCGTGGTCTTGTTGTATCACTGGTTACGGCGCGCGCCACGAAGGCAGTTCTTCTCCAAAAAAATCAGTTAACTACGTCCCCGCAATATTGTTCTTTTTGTATCGGAGTCGTTACGTGTTGTTTTTATTAGATGTGCGCAGCTTTTTATTTTTATTGTGCTCGAGATAAGGCATTTGCCGTGCCAGTTTTAATAAAATGTTTTGAATCAATGGGTTGGCTTTTTTATGCGGGTGCTTGAAATAAAAAACATGCCAGATCGTTACCGGATGCCCCGATATTTGTTACGAGGTGTTTGGGGTTTGGTAACAAATCAGGGGGCTACCCCGGGCGTAACTGTTACCGGCACCAAAGGCTCTAGGCCGCTGCTTACGACTGTGCTGCGCCGGATTTGCGGCGCGGAATGCCCAGTCGCTGGCGGCGCTCCCACAGGCATTTGCGACTGATGCCGAGTTTGCGCGCCAGCTCGGTTTCGGTCATGTGCTCCTGATGTTCCAGAACGAAATGCTGGAAATAGTCTTCCAGCGACAAGTCTTCGACCGGATCGCTGCTGACCGTCACAGGGCTGGCAGAAGGTTCTGCCGGTTCATCTGCGAAATCATCCTGATCATCCAGGTTGATATCGATACCCAACAATTCAGCGGTGATTTCATTGCCTTCGCAGAGGATCACTGAGCGCTCGATGGCATTTTCCAGTTCACGCACATTGCCCGGCCAGTTGTAGAGGCGGATCGCCTGTTCGGCACTGGCGGCAAAGCGCAGCTCGGGCCGTTCCATGGCAGTGCTCTGACGCGCCAGAAAGGCCTGGGCGATCTCGGCTACATCATCGCCGCGCTCGCGCAGGGCCGGCAGGTGCAGCGAGATGACGTGCAGGCGGTAATACAGGTCTTCACGAAATTGGCCGCTCTTGGCCAGGTTTTTCAGGTCGCGGTGAGTGGCCGCGATCAGGCGCACATCCACCCGTTGTGACTGTACGGCGCCGACACGGCGGATTTCGCCATCCTGCAATACGCGCAGCAAGCGGGCTTGTGCTTCCAGCGGCAGTTCGCCGATCTCGTCGAGAAACAGCGTGCCGCCATCGGCCGCTTCAACCAGTCCGGCTCGGCCGGCGCTGGCACCGGTAAAGGCCCCTTTCTCGTGGCCGAACAGTTCCGATTCGATCAGGGATTCCGGGATCGCCGCACAGTTGACCGAGATCAGCGGTGCGCGAGCACGTTTTGACAGGTTATGCAGGGCGCGGGCAACCAGTTCCTTGCCGGTGCCCGATTCGCCCTGAATCAGCACGTTGGAGCTGGTCGGAGCAACCTTGCGGATCTTGCCATACAGCGCCTGCATGCTGGCACAGGAGCCGATGATGCCGATTTCGCCGTTGCTGTCCTGGCTCGCTGCGGGTTCGCGCTCGGTCGTTTTGCCGGCAGGGGGTTGGGCTGCTTTGTTCTGCTGCTCGCGCAGGATGCGTGCGACCGCTTGCAGCATTTCATCGTGATCGAAGGGTTTGGCGATGTAGTCCACTGCGCCCATTTTCATCGAGTCGACGGCTGAGCGCAGGCTGGCGTAACTGGTCATGATCAGTACCGGCTTGCCCTGGGCCAGCTGGATCATCTCGGTACCTGGCGCGCCCGGCAGGCGCAGATCGCTGATCACCAGGTCGAACTCGGGAACGCTGTAGCGTTCACGGGCTTCCTGCACGGAGCCGGCCTCGCTGATCTGGTACTGATTGCGCTCGAGCAAACGGCGCAAGGCTGAGCGGATGATGGTTTCGTCTTCGACGATGAGGATGTGTGGCATTAATTCAGTTCTCTCGACGGTCTGTATGACTGTCCCGATCCTTAACGTTCATGTTTACCGCCACTCAGGCCTGATCCTGCGACAACGCGGAATCCTGATAGCCGGGCAGTGTGACCCGGAAACGGGTTCCGCGCTGGTTTTGCGTGTCTGCGGGGCTGTCGATGGCAATCTGGCCATAATGCTCTTCCACAATCGAATAGACCAGAGCGAGCCCCAGCCCGGTGCCCTTGCCGGGGTCCTTGGTGGTGAAGAAGGGTTCAAACAGGCGTCCGGCAATGTCTTTCGGGATGCCGCTGCCTTCATCTTCCACGCTCAGTTCAATCTGGTTGCCGACCACCTTGCTGGAGACGCGGATCGCGCCGCCGCTGAAGGAGGCATCGCGGGCATTGCTCAGCAGGTTGATCAGGATCTGGGCGATACGCTGCGGATCCCCTTTGACCAGATGCTCCGGATCGCACAGGTTGAAAAACGCCACCTCCACGCCCTCGCGGTTGAGCGATAGCAGGGCAATCGCATCCTGTGCCGCTTCGGCCAGGCATACGGCACCGAACACCTGTTGTTGCGGGCCGGCATGGGCGAAGCTCATCAGCGACTGGACGATGCGGGAAATGCGCTTGGTCTGCTCGATGATCTGGCTGCTGATATCAGTGACTTCGGTATCGGCCTCGTGGTCATAGCGCAGGTTTTGCGCCAGACAGGCGATACCGGTTACCGGGTTGCCAATTTCATGCGCCACCCCGGCCGCCAGCCGACCGATGGAAGCCAGACGTTCGGAATGCACCAGCTTTTCTTCCAGCATCTGCGTATCGGTGAGGTCCTCAAGGAGGATGACCAGGCCGCTGTTATCGGGCGCGAGGGGTTCGTTGATCGCGGCTTTGCGCAAGTTCAGCCAGCGCGTCTGACCGTGCATGTCCAGTCGCTGCTTGTGCAGGTGTTCGACTTTCAGTTCGACAAAGCATTGCAGCAGGCTGCGCCATGGCTCACCGATGCTTTCCAGACGGGAGCCGACCACGCTGCTGGCCGGAATCCGGGTCAGCTGCTCCATGGCGCGGTTCCACATGAGGATTTCCTGATCCCTGGCCAGCGAACACACACCCAGTGGTAACTCTTGCAGGGTTTGCCGGTGATAGCGGCGCAGCGCATCGAGCTCTGCGGCCAGACCGGTGAGGCGTGAACGGTAATCTTCCAGGCGGTTTTCGATGAACTGGATGTCCTCGCTGGCGGAGCCTTCGCTGCCGGTCTTGAACGGTAAAAAGGTATTGACCATGTCCTGGGCCACGCTGGGGCCCATCAAGCCGGAGAGGTTGGCTTCCAGGCGGTCACGCAGGCGCCGCAGGGCGTACGGACGGCTTTCGTCAAACGGCAGATGCAGGTCGCGCAGTGCCTGCTCGACTTCGCGCTGCGCGCTGATAGCCCCCAGCGGCTTGGCCAGCTCGCTGGCAAAGGCCTGCGGCGACATGGCCTGCAGCTCGCGGCGGGGCGGCCGGCTGACGTTGTTCAGGGTGCAGGCGGCTGCGGCACTGAGTTCTTCAGCGCTGGTTTTGCTGAACAACGAAACCAGGGCAAAAGTGACCACGTTCGCCACCAGCGAGCCAATGGCCACCACGTGCCAGTTGTCGTCATTCAGGCTCATTCGTACATCGATCATCGACAGCGAGATGCCTTCGTACTGCTGGAACAAGGGCAACAGGGTGCCGCTGACCCAGATGCCCATGCCGGTCAGCAAGCCGGCGATGAAGCCACGGCTGTTGGCGGCTTGCCAGTACAGCACCGCCAGGGTGCCGGGGAGGAATTGCAGGGTCGCCACAAAGGCCGCCAGGCCCAGCGCACTCAGGGCTTGCTGGTCGTTGAACAGCAGGTAGAAGCCGTAGCTGGCCATGATGATGGCCACGATCAGCAGACGCCGCATCCACTTCAGCCAGCGGTAGATATCACCCTCGGCGGGCGGCTGGTAAACCGGCAGTACCAGATGGTTGAGCGCCATCCCGGAGAGTGCCAGCGTCATCACGATAATCAGGCCGCTGGCGGCGGACAGGCCGCCAATATAAATCAGCAGGGTCAGCAGCCTGCTTTCAGAGGCCATGGCAATGCCCAGGGCAAAGTATTCCGGCACGCTGGTCAGTCGCAGATGCAGCCCGGCCCAGAGAATCAGTGGCACGGCCAGCGCCATCAGCAGCAGGAACAACGGCAGTCCCCAGCTGGCGGTGGACAGGGCGCGAGGATCGAGGTTTTCCGTGTAGGTCATGTGGTACATGTGCGGCATGACCACGGCAGAGGCAAAAAACAGCAGCAACAGTGTTCGCCAGGGGCCGTCATCCAGCGGGGTGCGCAGGCTGTCCAGCGCGATCTTGTTCATGTCCAGCCAGAAGGCCAGCTCGTCCGGGCTGCCAAATACGCCATACAGTGCATACACGGCGATGGCGCCGATGGCGATCAGTTTGACCAGCGACTCGAAGGCAATGGCGAATACCAGGCCTTCATGCTTTTCCCGTGTGGCGATATGCCGGGCGCCGAACAGAATGGTGAACAGCGCCAGCAAGATGCAGAACACCAGCGCCACCTTGCCTTGCACCGGTTCCAGGGTGAGCACGCCGACCGCATCCGCCACGGCTTTGACCTGCAGGGCCAGCAGCGGCAATACACCGACCAGCGTGAGCAGGGTGGTCAGCGCGCCGGCCCAGGTGCTGCGAAACCGAAAGGCAAAGAGGTCGGCCAGGGAGGACAGCTGGTAGGTGCGGGTCAGGCGCAGAATCGGCTGCAACAGCACCGGAGCGAGCATGAAGGCGGCGGAGACGCCCATGTAATAGGCGAGGAATCCGTATCCATACTGATAGGCCAGGCCTACCGTTCCGTAGAATGCCCAGGCGCTGGCATATACGCCCAGTGACAGGGTGTAGACCGCCGGATGATGCACCACCTTTTGCGGCACGAAACCGCGCTCGCTGAGCCAGGCCACGCCGAACAGCACGAGCAGATAACTGACACTGACCAGCAGTAGCTGGCTGAAGCTAAAGCTCATCGGCATCGTTCTGACTCTGTAGCAGGAAGGTGACCAGGATCAGGATCAGCCACAGCAGGTAAGGGCGATACCACACGCTCTCGGCATCCGCCCACCAGGCCATGATGGCCGGGGAAAACAGATAGATCCCCACTACCAGGAGCAGTACCAGTCGGTAGATGTGCATGCGCGGTCTCGGTTCAACGGTCAGGCGATGGTAGCGGAAGCGGTGGGGCACAAGCCAGACAGACCTCGCGCGGGCGGGCATCAGTCCAGCGCGGACTCCTGCAGGGCCGTCTGGCGCGGCAGGCGTGCTGCTTGCCAGTGCTCGATTCCCCAGCGCAGTACCTCAGCGGGTTTTGCTACTGCCAAAGAATTCGGTGGCTGCTGCCCGAGCGCCCGCAGTGCGCGACACAGTTGTACTGAGGCCTGTGCGGCAGGCAGTGCAGGTGAGCGATAGGACTTGCTCAGTTTGTGGCCGTCGGCCTGCACGATCAGCGGCACATGCAGGTAGCGCGGTTGCGGCAGACCGAGCAGTTCCTGGAGGTACAACTGGCGCGGGGTGGAGTCCAGCAGGTCGGCACCCCGCACTACATCCGTCACCCCTTGCCAGGCATCGTCAAGCACCACCGCCAGCTGATAGGCAAACAGCCCGTCGCGACGGCGAATCACAAAATCGCCCACTTCGCGACCAAGGTGCTGACTGAATTCGCCCTGCAGACGATCCTTGAACGGGTAAGTCAGTTCCGGCACGCGGATGCGAATAGCTGCATGTTCGGTTGGGTGCAGCGCATTGCGGCAGGTTCCCGGATAGATCCCGCCACTGCCTTCGAGCTGCTTGCGTGAGCAGGTGCAGGCGTATGCAAGGCCTTGTGCCAGCAGGCGCTCGACGACTTGTGCGTAGGAGGCGTGACGTTCGCTCTGGCGGACCAGCGGGCCGTCCCACTCCAGGCCATAGGTTTCCAGGCTGCGCAGGATTTCATCCTGGGCGCCGGGGATTTCCCGTGGCGGGTCGAGGTCTTCCATGCGCAGCAACCATTGGCCGCCAGCGCTGCGGGCGTCCAGATAGGAGGCTAGAGCGGCCACCAGTGAGCCGAAGTGCAGGAAGCCGCTGGGGGTGGGGGCGAAGCGGCCGATGTAAGGGGGCTGGGTCATGTGCGGGGGCGCCTGCATACTTTCGCGTGTTGACGCGGATTTTTGCAAGGTTCGCCACGCTTTCCTCGGTACAGGGCTACAGATTGCGCCTTCCACGGCGCCTCACTTTCTCTTTGCGCGCGCAAAGAGAAAGTAAGCAAAGAGAAAGCGCGCCCGGCATACGGCCCCGCTCGCTGCGCGCTCGGGGTGCGTTCACTCCATCGGCGCTCCAGGGGCACGTCGCGAAGGGACATCCTAGTCCCATCGCGCCTCTCGCGGCATCCATGCCGCTCAACCCCCTCCGCACCGATTCCGCTCACCCTTCTGACGGGACTGTCAGTCCGTGCAAATCGATAGTTTTTTGTAGGGTGGTCAACCGCACAGCGTTGGCCACCTTTGCCTCGCGCGGTGGAAAAGCCGCAAGCGGCGTTTTCCACCCTACACAAATGGTTCAGTAGTCGGACTGTCCCCGTCAGGAGGCCGAGTGCAGGTGCTGTGGAGAGGGGCATTTGGCATGGATGCCAAATGAGGAACGATGGGCCATGGATGGCCCTTCGAGACGACCCTCGGAGCAGTGCCGGAGCGAGGGGAGTCT
>JACCEA011259839.1_pt1 | contig 13859 bp, 11 predicted proteins | sample 7449851 | NCBI WGS metagenome assembly JACCEA01 (sample SAMN15323453, study PRJNA562643) | freshwater metagenome | isolation source: river surface water | place: USA:Blue River Watershed | collected 2017-08-18 | reverse complement strand
GGCGACGGCTTTGCCAATCCGCTGACCGCGCACAGCGAGTACAACAACGATGATCGCGTGATCGGCCTGATAACGGGTGGGCTGGGCCAGGATGAAACCCTGCCACTGGTCACCCAGCGTTGCCACTGGACCCGCACCGATGAAAGCCTGCGCTGAACTGAATCAGGCGGCTTCGCGGCCAGCGCGAAGCCGCTGCCCGCGGCTCACTCCACCTTATCGAGAAGCACCTGCAAACGCTCGACATCGGCCTCGCTCCACCCCTCAGGACGGATCAATCCCCTCCAGGCAGCAATGTAGTCCTTTGCCGCGTATTCATGACCGAAGCCGCGGGGAGAAGCGCCGACCCCCATGTCAGCTGCCAGCTGCAGCATGGTCACGATTGGAAACCAGCGCAGATCTTCCGATACATCGGGGCCCCGCGGACTGAGCATCCAGTCCGGCTCCTGCCAGGCCGAGCTCGGCGTAAAAAACGTGATCGGATCACTGGCGTACTGCAGGAAGACAATCCGGAAGTCGCTCCAGGGGCCATAGCCCTCCTCCAGCCTCTGGTTCTGGTTCATGAAGCGAACCACAGTACCGTCACGAAATCTGGGCAACCAGGCTGGTGATCCCGCTTCGCGGTCCAGAGTCATGCGGCGCCAGCTCTGGTTACGAAACGGCGGGCCGACCCAAAGGGCGCCAGCAAAGGGGTCGTCCATGATGTCGAACAGATCGAATGACAGATCCGAGTTGAGCGACCCCAGACTCAGGCCTGTGAGATACAGCCGGGGGCGCTGATCCCTGGGCAAGGCCCGCCAGTGGTTGTAGATTTCAACAAACACCGCACGCGCCGTTTCTGCGCCGTACTGCGCCTGAGTCAGCAAGGCCAGCGGACTGTTCAGATAGGAATACTGCACCGCGACAGTCGCTATGTCGCCACGGGCCAGGTACTCGACTGCGTCCTGCCCGACCGCATCGATCCAGCCGGTTCCGGTAGGTGTCGCCAATATCAGTACCGAGCGCTGAAATCCGCCGGCCCGCTTGAGCTCATCGAGTGCCAGACGCGCCCGGGCGGCGGGCGTTTCCGCCGAGTTCAAGCCGACATAAACCCGCACCGGAGCCGGCAGATCCTGACCAAAAAACGCCTTCAGGGCCTCACTGTCAGGCCCTCCGGCCACAAAGCGCCGGCCCTGCCTGCCAAGGGTGCTCCAGGCCACCAGAGACTCAGCGCTCCCCGTCTGCTGTGCGCGCAACGGTACCGGCAGCTCCGGCTCGATCAATGCATCGAGCTGCTGAAACGACTGATCCGCCACCGCCAGCAAGCGGGTGAACAACACGCCGTCGACGGCGCTCCAGAATACAATCAGCACCAGAATGCTGCTCACCAGGTACGAAACTCGCGGCGGCACATAGCTCTTAAGCCGACTGGAGAGCAGCCTGAACAAGCGGCGGAGCACGCGCGCCACCAGCAGCAGAGCGATAAACACCAGCAATGCTATGGGGCCGATGATCGATGGGCGCAGCCCCGCGCTTTCTTCCATGCCCATAATCTCGCGGATCGAGTTCTGCCAGGCCGAGGCCTGCCAGAGAAAGGCAATGGCCACAACCGCACACAATACACTTGCGACAATCGCCAGCTGGCGTGCCAAGCGGGCACCCGGGATTGGCAGATCGAACAGATTCCACAACGCCAGCGCGCCCACACCGGCGCCATAGCCAATCGCAAACGAAACGCCGGATAACAGACCCTGCACAGCAAACGGGCGCGGCAGCAGCGAGGGCGCCAGCGACGCGGCGAGGAACAGCGTACCGACCAGCAGCCCCAAAACACTGAGACCGGCCGCAGGCCGCATTATCCAATTCAGGTTCATTGTGCATACCTCTGAAAGCACCGCGGCGCGCCAATCCCGCACGCCGAACGGCGCAATCATAACCTAGGGTCTGTTCTCGCTTCATCGCAAGCCGCGTTGCTGCGTAAAATCTCGCCAGGCCAGGCGTGGGACACAGGTTCAGATGAGCGGAACTCGCCACGGCAACACAAGGCAAAGGCCGGAGCGGCTCAGGTAACCTATTCGCACTGCCATCCACACACCTGGAGTGAGCTATGCCCGTCATCGAGCCCCGCAGACCGAAGTGCCGGGGTCGTTCAACACTCGCCCCGCTGAAACAAAACCGCGACAACCGCCTGAGCTACATCGTCGGCATACTGGTGGCAGCGCTCGTGCTGGTGGCCGTGTTGTGGACCCTCTGGAGCGAACTTCAGCCTGATCGAGAGCGCGCAGTGCGGGTCCAGCTGCAGGATCAACTGCAGCAGACATTCCCTCAAGCCATGCTCCCCGCACCAGGCTACTACGGCGTGTTCCCTGCGTCCGCTGCGAGCGGAACCACTCGCGCGGTGGACGTCGTGCTCGTACACGGGCTCGACGAGCCCGGCTCCATCTGGGACGACCTGGTGCCCGCCCTGAGCAAGGCCGGATTCACCAGCTGGGAGTTCCGCTATCCAAACGACCAGGGTATTGACCGCAGCGCGGATCTGCTAGCCGCCTCTTGGGGTGCGCTGCCTGACGACCGGCCAATGGTGCTGATCGGTCACAGCATGGGCGGACTGGTCATTCGCGACTTTGTCACGCGCTGGCGCCAAGCAACAGCTGCACCAGAGGCGCAGGTCAGTCGTGTGATTCTGGTCGGCACGCCGAATCAGGGCTCCGACTGGGCACGCATGCGCTTCTGGCTCGAACCACGCGACCAATTGACCGCCATTCGGGAGCAGCGTTTTTCAATGTTGTCGGTGCTTCAGGATGGAACCGGCGCGGCAAAAATCGACCTGCGCCCCGGTAGCCACTTCCTCGAGAACCTGAACACACGCCCATGGCCGGCAGCGGTTCCGCTCTGGATCATCGGCGGTCTGCTGGCACCGGCCGCGCCGGTGCTGGGTGACGGCGTAGTCTCTGTCGACTCGCTGGCTCTCGAGGGTGCGGCGGCGCCAATCCTGGTTGCCGGCTCCCATCGCGGCATACTGAAGCGGCTCTCCGAATCCGCGCAGGAGCCTGCGGCAATCCCTTTGATACTGGAGCTGCTCAAGGACTCCAGCGAGCCTTGAGCATGCCGGCTGACACTTACTGGCGCACGGCCCAGATGGTGCGCTCGGAATCTTCGCGGTGCATATCCAGCACATTACCCTCGATGGTCCAGCGCACCGTACTGGTCAGCGCCGCCAGAAACTCCCGTTCCTGAGTCATCAGCTCTTCGCTGCAGGCCCGGCGCGTAGTGGCCGCAACGCCGAATTCGATGCGATTGCCGGTGGTCTTGAAGCTGCCCCGGAAATTGTTGCAACCTGCATTGCCGGAGACTTTGCCGTCGCCAAACTCCATGAACAGCGACGCGTCACCGAGCACTCCGACTACCGCCTGACGGCCGTTATTGAAGTTCTTGACGTTCCAGGTCACACCTTCGAGCTGTGGCGCCGGCTCGGCAACGAACTGCAGGGCGTTGCCCGAAGCGCTGGTCAGCCGCAGGCGCTCGCCATCGAGCGCGACCTTGAACTCGCCGGAAAACACCGAGTGAAAGCGGCGCTCGACCTCGGAAGCCGAGGCTTCACAGGCCATCATGGTGCTGCCCAGCGGGCCCACTTGCAGACGATCAGCGGTCTGCTGGTAGCCGCCGAAAAACGTGTTGCATGCCGAAAAACCATTAATCCGCCCCTCGGCAAAGCGCACCGTTACCGGGCGCTCAAGGCCTTCGAGCTGCTTTTCCTTGAGCCCGGAGAGGTCTTTCAGCACCCATGTCCGACCATCCAAAGACTGCGTGACAGCTGCAGCGGGCTCTGCAACCCGGCAGCAGCCCGCCAGAAAACCTCCGCCGGGCAGCAGCACACGGGCCGTCACCGGATGCTGGGTGTCGGACATGTTGTCACTGCAGCTCGACTCACGAAGCAACGCAATGAGTTCATCGCCAGAAGCATCGGTACCCCGCCAGAGCGTCTCACCGAGGTGTTCCACGCGGGTTGCAGCGCCGCGGTATTCAACCACTGCCTTGTCTGGCGTGGAGAAGCGCGCGACTCCCGGTTCGAGCATTTCCACACCCCACTGCGGCTCGGTTCCGAAACAGATCAGCGGCTGTTGGCTCGCCCCTGCCTGCACCGTAAAGCTGGCGACACTCAATGACGCCGCGAACAACACACCGATACTGCGCAACATGGGGCAACTCCTGATTGGGTTTGGACACCCAGAATACTGACATACCAGCGCAATAGACAGCGTCGGACAGCCTTCTGCCGGTGCCGGATCGGCCCGCCTTCTACTCACGCGCATGGCTGCCATGCCCGGCGAAAGGCCTGGCGGCAAGCGCTCTTGGCATGCCGCACAAGGCAAAAAGCCCGGCCACTGAATGGCCGGGCTTTTCACTTTGCAAGCGGTTCTATGGATTTAGAACTGCGCAGCGTCCAGCAAGTACAGCGATTCGCTACCGGCCTTGACCGAAGCGGCCAACGAGTGGATACGCGGCAGCAGGCGGGCAAAATAGAAACGCGCGGTACCCAGCTTGCTGACATAGAACGCGTCCTGATCCTGCTTGGCCAGAGCGGTGCGCGCCATCAAGGCCCACATGTAGGCATAGGCCGTGTAACCAAACACCTGCAAGTACTCGACCGAGGCGGCGCCCACTTCATTGGGGTTGACCTTGGCCCGCGACAGTAACTCCGAAGTCATCTGCTCAAGCGTGTCGATCGCCACTTTCAAAGGCTCAACGAACTCTGCCAGCGAAGCATCGGCAGAATCGGTAAAGATCTTGATCTCGTCCGCAAAATGCTTGTAGAACGCGCCGCCGCTACCCAAGACCTTACGTGCCACCAGATCCAGCGCCTGGATACCATTGGTCCCTTCGTAAATCTGGGTGATCCGGCAATCGCGGATCAGCTGCTCCTGGCCCCACTCACGCACGAAACCGTGGCCGCCGAAGATCTGCTGGCCATGCACTGTGGTTTCCAGCGCCATGTCGGTGAGGAAGGCCTTGGCCACCGGCGTCAACAACGCCACCAGTTCTTCTGCACGCTTGCGCGTGGCGGCATCTTCACTGTACTTGGCGGTATCGAGTTGCATCGCCACGTAACTGGAGAACGCACGACCGCCTTCATTGAGGGCTTTCATGGTCAGCAGCATGCGGCGAACGTCAGCATGCACGATGATCGGATCCGCGGCCTTGTCCTTGGATACCGGACCGGTTGCTGCGCGCCCCTGAATCCGGTCACGGGCGTACTCGACGGCATTCTGATAAGAGCGCTCGCCCAACGACAGCCCCTGGATGCCAACACCCAGACGCTCGTAGTTCATCATGGTGAACATGGCCGCGAGGCCCTTGTTCGGCGCATCGACAATCCAGCCAGTCGCGCCGTCGAAATTCATCACACAGGTGGCAGAAGCCTTGATGCCCATTTTGTGCTCGATGGAACCACAGGACAGGGCATTCTTCTCACCCAGCGAGCCATCGGCCTTGACCATGAACTTCGGCACCAGGAACAGCGAAATACCCTTGGGTCCCGCCGGCGCATCAGGCAGCTTGGCCAGTACCAGGTGAATGATGTTTTCGGTCAGATCGTGCTCGCCACCGGTGATGAAGATCTTGGTTCCGGAAATCTTGAAGCTGCCATCGGCTTGCGGCTCAGCCTTGGTGCGGATGATGCCCAGATCAGAACCCGAGTGCGGTTCGGTCAGACACATGGAGCCGGCCCAAACGCCGGAATACATATTCGGCAGGTAGATATCCTTCAGCTCGGCACTGGCGTGCGCATTGATCGACAGGCACGCCCCGGCCGTCAGCATCGGATAGAGGCCGAACGACAGGTTGGCCGAGTTAACCATTTCCTCAACTTGTGCCGAGATGGCTTTAGGCATGCCCATGCCACCAAACGCCGCATCACCGCCCACACCCACCCAACCACCTTCGGCATAGGTTTTGTAAGCCTCGGGGAAGCCAGCCGGGGTTTTCACCTCGCCGTTGCTCCAGGAACAACCCTCTTCATCACCCGTGCGGTTTAGCGGCGCCAGCACACCCGCAGTCACCTTGCCGGCTTCTTCCAGAATGGCGGCCGCCGTTTCCTCATCGACCACCTCGGCCAAACCAGGCAACTGCTCCCAGAGTTTGGAGACCTCAAAGACCTCATTAAGGATAAAACGCATGTCGCGCAGGGGGGCTTTGTAGTCTGCCATGTGAACCTCACTGAAGAATCCGGGCCGGACGGCCATTTTAAGGTGCCGATGATACTGAACATATCAAAAGATATAAATCGTCATTCCGTGACCACGGACGACCGGATAGTCACAAAGGCGGGTTTATCGCGCGACCGGATCAACCCTGACCGCACCGCTGCGGCGGTGGCCATCCACACGCACGCAATTGCGCCCGGCGCTTTTTGCGCTGTACAGGGCCTTGTCCGCGGCCTTGATCACTTCCTCGCTGGTTCTGCGCGTCAACTGGCGCTCCGCTACACCGATACTGATGGTCACCGACACACTGCCAGCAGCCTGGCGTTTGCGGCTCTGACGCCCGACCTGATCATCCTTGGGTCGCTTGCTCGCGTCACGCAATTCAAGCACATACAGCTCAATGCTTTTACGCAGCAGCTCAAGGTGCGGCAGACACTCTTCAAGGGTCTTGCCGGGAAAAACCACCATGAACTCTTCGCCACCATAGCGGTAGGCCCGGCCACCACCGCCGACCTTGCGCAGCTGGTTGGCCACCACGCGCAACACCTGATCACCCACATCATGCCCGTGCGTGTCGTTGAAGCGCTTGAAGTGATCGACATCCGTCATGGCGATCACATATTGCCGCCCCAGGCGCTGCAAGCGTTCGTTCAGGGCGCGACGCCCCGGCAGTCCGGTCAACTCATCCCGAAACGCCATCTGGAAGGCTTCATGGGCCACAGCCGCCACCAGCATCAGCATCGTCAGACTGGTCATCACATGCAGCGCATGCTTGAGGATAAACACCTCAGGCAGCATCCACAGCAACCCGATCAAGCCAAACACCTGCGATGCGTGCAGCGGACGGGGATGACGCACGTATTGAATGACCAGCAGCACCAGAACCACAGCAATCAGCGGATAGGCAATCTGTATCAAGCGCATCCAGCTGGCGTAGAGGGACGGCCAGTAAATTTCCACCAGCCACTGCTGCATGGCGGATGGAAATCGATTGGCCAGCGCCGCTGAAACGCCGAGAAACAGCAGCAACACGGCCGCGCGCGCGAGCAAATCCTGAAACAGATGGGAGCGTTCCTGCCATAACGCGTAAATCCCGAACAGCAACGGCAGCAGCAACGAGCTCAGATCAAAAACCAGGCTGGCATCTTCCCTGGCGACCTGATGCAACTGGAAGTAGTCGATCTGCGTATCCAGCTGGTAGTACAACAGGTACACCAGCGACAGCAAGAACAGCTCCCGCTGGCGGCCATACACCGCGCAGAAAGCCCCACCCAGCAACATCAGCAGGGTCGGCAACACATTGAATAAAGAGAGAAAGAAATCATTCAGCGGGATAAAACTGACGGCCACCAGCCCGCTCACCAGCAAACCCAGCGAGGGCAAAATAAAACCGGGGCGTAAATCAGCCAACTGCAAAATGGTGCTCCGCATTTCTGGCACAAGACTGGCATTGTGCCTGCAGCCTGCGAATATGGCATCTCTGCCTGATTGCTGAATCGACAAACTGCCAATTGATCTGCAGAAAACAAAAAGCCCACCTCAAGGGTGGGCTCGTTGTGCAAGAAAATCGCTCAGGATCAGTAACCCAGAGCAAAATCCTCTTCCGCCATTTCCATCAGATTGCCTGCGCCTGACAGCATGGCTTCCAGGTGCGTGCGGGTGCGCGGCAGGATACGCGCATAGTAGAAGCGCGCGGTCTGCAGCTTGGCACGGTAGAAACCTTCTTCTTCAGTGCCAGCCGCCAGTTTTTCTGCCGCGACACGCGCCATGTCAGCCCAGAAGTAGGCCAGGCAGACGTAACCCGAATACATCAGGAAGTCCACGGAAGCAGCACCGACCTCTTCGCGATCCTTCATCGCAGCCATGCCGACTTTCATGGTGACGTCGCCCCACTCCTTGTTCAGCCTGGCCAGTTGCGGAACCAGATCCTTGAGCGCTTCTACCTCGGCGTTAGCCTCGCAGAACTTGTGCACGATCTTGGTGAAACCCTTGAGTGCAGCACCCTGGGTCATCAGGATCTTGCGCCCCAGAAGGTCCAGCGCCTGAATACCGGTGGTGCCTTCGTACAGCATGGAAATACGGCTGTCGCGAACGTTCTGCTCCATGCCCCACTCGGCAATGAAACCGTGGCCACCGTAGATCTGTACGCCATGGTTAGCGGCTTCAAAGCCCACTTCAGTCATGAAGGCTTTGGCAATCGGAGTCAGGAAAGCCAGCATGGCGTCAGCGGCCTTCTTGGCCTCTTCGTCTTTGCTGTAGCTGAGGATATCGACCTGCTTGGCGGTAAACATCGCCATGGCGCGGTTGCCTTCAGCAAAAGCCTTCATGGTCAGCAGCATGCGACGCACGTCCGGGTGGACAATGATCGGGTCAGCCGCTTTGTCCGGCGCTTTAGGGCCAGTCAGCGAACGCATCTGCAGACGGTCACGGGCATACTTCAGCCCGCCCTGGAAGGCCAGCTCAGCATGCGCAATACCCTGCAGTGCGGTGCCCAGACGTGCCGTGTTCATAAAGGTGAACATGCAGTTCAAGCCTTTGTTCGGCTGACCAATCAGGTAGCCAGTAGCTTCATCGAAGTTCATCACGCAAGTCGCGTTACCGTGAATGCCCATCTTGTGTTCAAGAGAGCCGCAGTTCACGCCATTGCGCACGCCGATTTCACCGTCGGCACCGGGTACAAACTTGGGCACGATGAACAGGGAGATACCTTGCGTACCCTGCGGAGCATCAGGCAGACGTGCAAGGACGATATGCACAATGTTGTCGGCCATGTCGTGGTCGCCGGACGAGATGAAGATCTTCGTCCCGCTGACCTTGTAGCTGCCATCAGCCTGCGGCACCGCCTTGGTGCGCAGCATGCCGAGATCGGTACCGCAATGCGCTTCGGTCAGGCACATGGTGCCTGTCCACTCGCCAGCGATCAGCTTGGGCAAGTAGGTGTGTTTTTGCTCATCGGTGCCGTGGGTGGAAATGGTGTTCATGCAGCCGTGGGACAGGCCGGGGTACATACCCCAGGACCAGTTGGCTTCGCCAACCAGCTCACTCATCACCAGACCCAGCGACTCAGGCAGACCCTGACCACCGTGCTCGGTATCGTGCGACAGGCTCGGCCAGCCGCCTTCAACATACTGCTTGTAAGCTTCCTTGAAGCCGGTCGGCGTCTTCACGCCTGTCTCACTCCAGGTACAGCCTTCGATATCGCCAACACGGTTCAGCGGCGCCAGAACTTCTTCGCAGAACCGCGCGCCCTCTTCAAGAATGGCATTGACCATGTCCGGAGTGGCATCTTCGCAGCCCGGCAGGCTCTGATAGTGCGCTTCAAAACCAAGCAGCTCGTCACGGACAAAACGAATATCGCGCAGGGGGGCCTTGTAATCAGGCATAGCAGTTAACCTCAGCGGAAGTTTGCGAGTTCTCGACCGGAAAGTGGTCGACATGTCAGCTCTTGTAGCGCTTGGCCACAACTGTGCGGCAAGCAATCAAACAGGCGTTTGAAACATACGTTTACGCCACCCCGTTTGTCAAGCATCCGGGCGTGAGCCTTCAGGCACGTTCACTGAACACCGGCCGCGTAGCCTGGATGGCATCCAAAACGCGGTAAAGGTCCAGACTAGACGCTATAGCGGGCTTTTGCCGAGGTTCTGCAGGCTTATCTTCAGCTTCAGCTTTGCTCTCGTTTGTTTGCCGCTCGTCGACTACTGAAGCCGACTCCTGTCGCTTCGCTTCAGCCAACTGCGCACGCGCCTGCGCAGCGACAGCTCTGGCCTGGGCGGCCACCCGCACATCCTGTGGCGAAGCTTCTCCGGAGGCCATTGCGGCTTGCAGCACAACCTGCATCTTGCGCAAGGTGGCTTCCGGGTCGTTGGGTATCGGACTGACATCAAGAGGTACATCGCCACTGACCGCATAAGCCTGACCATCCGGCCCGCGCGCGTAGGAATAGACCGGCGGCCCGGCATATTTGCCGGCCAATGCTGCCTGAGCAATCTCTGCCGCCCTGACTGTGCGCTCGCGAGTCTGCAACTCGCTTACCGTCAGCTGCTGCTCACGACCCTGCCTGCCGGCTGAGGCATTGGCTGCCAAGGTGGCGGGCATTTCGGAAGAGGAGGAGACGACGGCCGGCGATTGTTGAGCGGAAGCAGGACGCACCGAGCCATCAGCCCGAGAAACCGGGCGTTGTAGGAGCGGTGCATTACCAACCTGCATCTTCGTCTCCTGCCAGTAAAACCGGCTCTGCCTGTCAGGCAAAAACTAGGTGCGGATATCCAGCAATGTACCCAGCACCTCATCGGCCGTTTCAACAACCTTTGCACCGGCTTGCGCTTGTAACTTGCCAGCCTGCAGCTCGACCAGGCTCGTCACCAGGTCACGGTTGCTTTCAGCGAATGAATTGGCTTCCTGAGTCTTGGGATCAGCGGAGGCAGTAGCACCGGCTATTTCGGCAGCTGCGACTTCAACACGGCGCTTTCCTGCCTGAAACGCATCGATACCAGCCCCGAGAACACTTCCTGAAATTTCCATTGGACACACTCAACCATCATCTCTGTTCTCTCGATTTAAACAGGGTATGGTTAAAAAATGTACAGCCAAAGGGTTATGACAGGATCACTGCTTATTCAGCAACAGTCAGATGCCCAGCTGCAAAGGATCCAGTTTCAGACAGGCCGCAACGCCCGCCGGACTTGCATCCTGCAGCCAGGGCACGCTCCCAAGGCAGGGGGCCGGCAGGCGCTGCTGCAATGTGCTGAGGACATCCTCAACACAAGCCGTATGCGGATCGACCAGATTGGCCACCCAGCCAGCCAAGGGCAAACCGTCAGCCTGAATGGCTTCCGCGCTGAGCAGCGCATGATTGATGCAACCCAGCCGCAGCCCCACCACCAGAATGACCGGCAACTGCAGGGCAATCGCCAGATCAGACAGCGCCGCCGACCCGCTGAGCGGCACACGCCAGCCGCCAGCACCCTCCACAACCGTCACCTGCGCCTGCAACGCCAGAACCTGACGAACGGGCGCCAGCAGTGAAGCAACATCCAGCTCGATACCGGCTTGCCGGGCGGCCAGATGCGGCGCGATCGGTGGCGCAAAGGCAAACGGATTGACCTGCGCATAGTCCAGCGTCAAGGAGCACTGCGCCAGCAGAGCCAGCGCATCGCTGTTGCGCAGCCCATCGGCGGTCATCTCGCAGCCCGAAGCCACCGGCTTGACCGCCGCCGTGCTGAATCCAGCCTGCCGGATGGCATACAGCAGTCCCGCTGCAATGGTGGTCTTGCCGACCTCCGTGTCCGTCCCGGTAACGAAAAACCCTTTCGTCACTGTTCTGCCCCCTTGCGCAACACGCCGTAGACGACCTGATAGGTCGCCGGCAGCCCATGCGGCTGGCGCCGGAGTTCATAAGCATCCACCAGCGCACGAATGCGCGCCCGCCCCGTCAATCCGCCTGGGCGCCCCGGATTCAGATTATGCGCACCCAGCGCCTTGAGTTCGCCCGTGAGCTGACGCAGATCGGCAAAATGCAGCACTTCTGCCTGCCGCTGCAGCTGCAAATCGGCAAAGCCGCTGAGATGGCACAAACGCTGATACTCCTCCAGTGGCCGGAAACGGTTCACATGCACCATTCCGTCAACCGTCTGCCAGCTGTCGCGCAATTCCTGCAGGGTGCCGACACACAAGCTGCTGAAGGCGAAAACCCCTCCGGGCAGCAAAACCCGATGCGCCTCGGCCAGCACCGCCGCAAAGTCCGCACACCATTGGACCGCCAGACTGCTGAAAATCAGCTGCTGAGTGCCCGAGGCTAACGGCAAGCGCTCGGCATCCCCACCGATAAAGTGCTGCGCGCCACCCAACTCACGGGCATGCACGAGCATGCCCTCGGCGATATCCACTGCGCTGCCGCAGGCCAACGGATAACGCTCGGCCAGTGCCCGGCTGAAAAATCCGGTGCCACAGCCCAGATCGAGCCAGCGCTGCACACAGTGTTCCGCGGGCAATTGCGCCAGCAACTGCATGCCCACCTTGCGTTGCAACGCCGCCACAGCGTCATAGCTACCGGCCGCGCGCGAAAAGGAGGCGGCGACCTGACGCTTGTCAGGCAAAAAGCCCTGAGGACTGATGTCCAGATCAGTCATCGCCGACCTCACTGAGAAAGGCCTGAATGGCGGCGGCCAGTTCGTGCGGGCGCTCCAGCACAAACGCATGACTGGATGACGCCAGTACCCCGACTTCGATATCCGGCTGCAGGCCCAGCAAGGCCGCACTGACAGCGACCGGTACCAGCGCATCGGCAGCCGCCAGCAGATGCAATTGCGGACCACGGAATTGCTGCACGGCCTGCCGCGAATCCAGTGCCGCCAGCAGATCAAGCGACGCCAGCAGCCCATCGGCATGCGCCTGCGGCGCACTGGCAGCCAGCAAGCGCGCCATACCGCGCGGATCCGCCGCCCCTTGCGCCGCGAGCAAGGCAAAGCGCTTCAGTGTGGCCTGCGGATCAGCACTGCAGCCCTGCCGGAAAGCCGCATGGGTCGACGCAGGCATGCCCAGCGGCCAGTCTTCACGGGCCACGAAACACGCATTGCTGGCCAGCGTCAGCAATCCACAGCAACGCTCACCGCGCCGCGCAGCCAACTGCGTGGCCAGCATGCCGCCCAGCGACCAGCCACCCAGCCAGCAATCCGGCGCAAGCGTGGCGTCCAGTTCATCCAGCCAGTCGCAAGGATCGCTACCGTCAAGATCGGGCAAGGGTTCGATGTCTACATGCAGCCGCTCATTCAACCCGCGCAAGGCTGCCGCCAGCGGTTCCAGCGGTGCACAACCCAAGCCCCAGCCCGGCAGCAACACCAGATGATCACGCATCCCCGGCTCCCGGCGACAGCAACGGCCAGCACTCGGCCAATGCCTGTAAAAGACGCTCAAGCTGCGCATCGCTGTGGGCGGCGGACAGCGTTACGCGTAGGCGCGCACTGCCCGCCGGCACGGTCGGTGGCCGGATGGCCCCCACCAGCAAGCCGCGCTGACGCAGCATGGCGGCCAGCTGCAAGGCGCGCTGGCTGTCACCGACCAGAATCGGCTGGATCGGCGTAGGGCTGTCCATAAGGGTCAGACCAATTTCGGCAGCTGCCTGACGGAATCGCGCGATCAGCTTGTTCAGATGCTCACGCCGCCAATGCTCGGTGCGCAACAGTTCGAGGCTTTTGAGCGTGGCGCAGGCCACTGCCGGTGGCTGGCTGGTGGTATAGATGTAGGGACGGGCGAACTGGATCAGTGTCTCGATCAGCTCGTCACTGCCGGCGACGAAGGCACCCGCCGTACCAAATGCTTTGCCAAGGGTACCGACCAGCACCTGCACATCCTCCAGCCCGAGACCGAAGTGCTCGACAATCCCGGCGCCAGTAGCGCCGAGCGGGCCAAAACCATGGGCGTCATCCACCATCACCCACGCCTGCCGGGCTTTTGCCGCCGCACACAGCGCAGGCAGGTCCACCAGATCGCCGTCCATGCTGAACACGCCGTCGGTCACCACCAAGGTATTGCCGGCCGCCTTCTCCAGCCGGCTGGCCAGACTGGCGGCATCGTTGTGCAGATAACGGGAAAAACGTGCCCCTGAGAGCAGACCGGCATCCAGCAGCGAGGCATGATTGATGCGGTCTTCCAGCACCGTATCGCCCTGCCCGACCAACGCGG
>JACCEA010105260.1_pt1 | contig 13865 bp, 10 predicted proteins | sample 7449851 | NCBI WGS metagenome assembly JACCEA01 (sample SAMN15323453, study PRJNA562643) | freshwater metagenome | isolation source: river surface water | place: USA:Blue River Watershed | collected 2017-08-18 | reverse complement strand
CAGCAGCAGGCAGCAGCAGCACCAGCAGCGCAACACATCCCGCCCAGCAGCCCCCACATCGGTGCAGTCTCACTCACATTATAAAATAACATCCTCCTCGCTCGTGCACAAAACAAATGTCGGCGAAGAACTCCTAGATAAGAACAGTTGTGTAAGATGCAGACGTTCTTTGTAAAATTAGTCAGCTTCTTTTTTTCTTTGCAAGTACTTCAATGTCCTGGAGATCCAGGTGATGCATATGGCATGATAAATGCAGTTCAAACGGATTGTGAATATGAGGCGCTCACCAGTGGAACCCGGTTGTCGGATGTTTACAATAGCTACGATGAGAGTATTCCAGCAATCGATCGAACGCATCATCAATTCTATCATCGTATTCCTTATTTTTCGCGAATGATTCATTATGAAATCGACCGTCATTATTCCTTGCCTACGAATACACATCATTCAAGCCACAAGCAAACTCATCCACATTTTAAAACTGAGGACAAGATGCACCACAACTCGACTTCTAATATTGCATTTCGACCACTCATGAACAAATGGATTTATTTTTTGGGAGATGGTTCTTTGAGGCCAATTATTAGCACTTTGTTGACTCCATTCCATGGTGAGTGTTGAAGTGTTTTTCATGAGCAATAGTTGTTAATGTTTTCTCCAGCACACAGATTGGAATGGACACTGGACTCCTGGATGCAAGAGCACTGTATCAATGTTCAAACTAACTCAAATTTCACTGCAACTACTTCTTTTCCAGGTATATTTCAACCCGCCTTTATCTATAGACTTTGGGTTTATTCTGTTTATTATTTTTTGAACAACAGAAAGATCTCGATACTATTGTGAAGGGAGTGGCTACGGTGTAAATGGTAAGATATCATTTGAATGGAATGATATGCTCATTGAAGATTTTACTGAAGATAAATTGGGTCAACTGCGGTTGTTTTCAATTCAATCATCTGGCAGTCCAGATGTGATTGTTTCCCAACTAGGTTATAGCGGATGTTACTTGGCATATAATTCATTGAATGGAGCCAAGGCAGATGGAACAATTGAAGGCCGTACTGAAGGCAATATTGGACTCTTTATAAAGGCGTTTCATGATAAGATTAGTAGTTTTCCATCCAAACCTACTGTGGTCTTCTCTACTGCAAGCCGCAATATGTTCATGGACTATTATTGCGATGTATGCACTTGGAAGATGAATCGAAAAATTGCATTCGATGCTCATATGAAGGGATATATGGTATTTGAGCGGGAAGAAATTGAATATCGACTATTTTTCAAGTCAGAAGATGCAGTACAACCTTGGATTCTTCCTAGAAACTTGTCTCATTTTCCTGTCCCACAAATAGTCACGTCCTCCCTTGTAACAATGCTTGGATGCATGGAGAGGAATATTAGTTTTCATTTATTTTAATAGTTACAGCCATACTTAGCATTATAATTAATGAGATGTAATATAGCGGTTCAGCTTTAAAAATTGTTTTGGATGTTCGAATTATTAACACATGACTAATTAATCCTAAAACAAATACATATTCTTCTGCTGGAAGGAGAAAATATCAAAATTCATAGCTATATTGAATTACATGATCAACAGGCATATTGATGATGTGGTTTACACTACATGTTGCCTGAGGAAAACAATCCAAATCACCAACAAATGAAAATTCGGTCAACCACATGTTAACCGACAAAAGCAGAAACAGAGAATTTTTTCACCGCGCGGAAAATATAAATTTAAGTGGTGTTTCGAAAATTCTTACCGACGTTATTCTCTGAATAAAACATCACAAGCTAATAATCATTTAAAAAACAAATATTAAAAATATGTTCATTACTATTACGTCGTATAACCTTTCAGTAATTCATGCATTGTTGTCTCTGGGAGATCGAATGAAACATCAGAATCATCATCTCCCTCTGTGAAAGAAACATTGAGGTCATCTGCAATATAAAATGAAGAAGTTGTGGAGGGATCAGCAAATTGATCCCTTTCGGAGAGCTGTTTAAAAGGAGTTTGTAAGAAAGAGATATTGCTACTAAAGTTGTTGATAGTTCCACCAAAGAAGCTACCATTATCACTATAAGTCAGACTATCCATCATATCCCTGCGAGGGCTTTCAAAAGACACCGATGGGGTAACGATTGATAGTGTTGAAATAATAATATTTTCCGTTGAAGATTTAACTGCATCTGGAGAAGCCACGTCTTGCATGGTATTATGAACAGGTATGACGTCATGCTCGATTTCATGGGGTCTTCCATGATGTCTCCCAGTCATTGAAAGAAGTGACAATTGACTATCAAGAGTTTGGTGCATTAAATGGGTAGTGTTGTGGATACTTGTTGCTGCCGCCGCTTGCTGCTTGATCGTGTCATTTCCTTTATTTCCCACATAGCCATTCTCAGAACCTTGCTTGGTTAATCTATGGGGAGATTTTGTATTGCCTTTCGCATTACTGGCAGCGCTACCCTTCCCTCCGCCCTTGGTAGTACTTCCTTTGTTACCAGGGGGAGATTTTGAGTCTGAAGCGGTGGATTTTGAGGGAGTTGAAGCTCCTGTCTTTACCTTCTTCGAACCTGTCGCAGACAAAATAACTTTGGATGGTATTACCGCATCATCAATCAAGACGGGATTTGCTTGTGCAGCTTTCCACATTTCCAAGATAAGATGTGCTGCGTCGAATATAGATCGCACAGATTCTGTTATGAATATTGGTAGATCCTTGGAAGATAAGCCTGTTACTGCCCTACATAATGTTGTCAGACTTTTTTCACAGCATATGAAATCTTCTACTTACCCCAGTGCAGAGGAGCTTGCACCAGAAGTCCTGGAAAAACTGCGGCCACCACTTCTACTTCCAAAGAGGTGAGTTCTTCGTTTTTTTTCATCTCCATTAATTGATTTTGGTGTTCCTATTGTTCGATCTGTTTTCCTGCGAATAAATTCAATTATAGGATTCGTTGAAGGCAGTGCAGTCGCTGGACCATCATCGTTGTAGAAATTAGATAAAATGTAAAATGCCATTTTCCCTTGACTACCTTTGATCCTGTTATAAGTTTGAGTTAGTTGCATTCATCCATCTCCATGTGATTTGCACAGCAAAACTTACGATCTCCTTCTCCTTTTACGGATCCACGTTGCGAGACATCTTCTGACACGATTGATTTCAGCATAAGTATATTCACCACTAAAGAGCTCTTGTGTTGTTTCACGCTCTTTTATCGCCATGAAATACTGAAATGCTCGTCTTGTACCGAAGAGCAAGCAATGATCGCGTGTATTTTTCACAGTCATCAATATCTTAATGGAATTGAACAGATATAGAGTCTTTCTCCGATTTCGGAAATGTCGTTGGATTTTGCAGACGGCTCTGTTGTATTTCAGAGCCTTGTAAAGTTTATTAAGGCCAATTATATGCTTTGCCCATGAACTCATTTTTCTTGCCATTTTACATCGATATCGATAGTGGACTCGAAATCTCAGCCAATGCAATATTAATCGAGCTTTCCTCAGCTTCTTCAATGCAAATCTGCTTCTTGATCCCCGATAACATTGTTGGATGCTCAAGGCGCTGTACCAACGCAATGAGGACAATGCCATGTGTTGTTGAGTAACTATTACTTCCTTCTTCATTTTCTCGATCATATTCAACTCTGCTGCGAACTCCGCCATTATTTCATCCATCTGTGTAAAGTTCTTAGTAAATTTGGTCTTTTGTCTAGCAGCTGCTTTGGTCGCAGCATTTATAGTAGTATCTCTTGCCGGTCCCCCATGTTTGAGAATTCTGCTGGAGAAAGACTGTTGTCGCCGATGAAATAACGGATTGGGATTACCCGCAGCTGAGTGTGGCGGTTGAGGAGGCCTTTGGATTGGAGCCGCAGAAAAATTGCATTGAATCATGGCAAATTTAAATCATCGCAGATTTGAAAACCAATGAAGACCATGTATTACACCATACATAGAAAATAAACAATACGATTGGTGCTGCTCTATGGGATACTTTTTGGTTTTATGATTTGGGATTCTCTATGACCTTTCTTTTGGCATTGTTGTGTTGGGGTGCGTTTGCCATTTTATTATTGTACTATGTACATGACAGTGAATCGGTTATTTTTATTTATTGTCGTTCGACCATATTGTCGTTTGGTTATAAAATAGGAGTTTAGCTTTCCCAATTGGAGAATTGAGACGACCATATGGATATGCGAAAACCTACGTCTTATTTTTTTTTAAGACATAGGTTTATCGCATATATGGTCGTCTCAATTCGGAAAGGTCTATAACCAAACGACAATATGGTACAATACCAATAAAAGTTTCATCCAACATCCAACATCCCAAGCAAAGGCAGCAGCAGATCTGCGACATCCCACATCCATTGCAACGAGTCATCTTTGAACATGGGATTTGAGAAGAAAGTATTGAGAGAAGGGACTGGTCCTGCACCAACCGTGGGAAAACCAGTCACTGTACATTGCACTGGTTTCGGTAAAAATCGCGATTTGGGGGTAAAGTTCTGGAGTACTAAAGATCCCGGACAACAACCATTCACATTCAAGATTGGTTTGGGCCAAGTCATAAAAGGCTGGGATGAAGGTGTCATGACGATGGTAGGTTTCGAGGTCATTGTGGTTTTTTAATGTTGACTAATATCTCGCTTGACAGAGAGTTGGAGAAATCGCCCAAATAACCTGTAGTCCAGATTACGCATATGGAGCCGGCGGCTTCCCGGCGTGGGGAATCATGCCTAACTCTGTTCTTATGTTTGAAATTGAAGTACTTTCGGTGTGAATATTCGCTTTTCACATTATGGTGAGGCCTCAACGGTGGAAAAGTGATGAGATGTATTAACGTTTGAAATAATATTTTGAAAGTCAAAAGAGAACTTGCACGGACTGTACTTCATACGATTACCCTTGCGTAGAATTGTAATGCTGTAATGCCTTATTTACCACCACTATCCGATTCGTCATCTTGCTCTTCCTCTTGCTCTTCCTCTAGTCTTCGCAAAGCTTCTAACCTTGCTGCTCTCTCAGATTTCCTTGCTTTCACAATCAACCTGGCGTGATTTCTTCGAAATATACATTGGATCATCGTTACAGCTACATGGCATGCTGTGTTCGCTATGTCTTGAGCACATTCCCGAAGTATTACTCCCGACTGTGAATGAATCAAGAAATATTGGTATGTACTGCACAATTGTTTCAACGTAAAATACAAAATCTCGTCGAAAACTTCCATATCCAAGGGTGTACCATTGTGGAGAAAGTCTAAAATAGCTTCTATTTTGTTTTGCGAAGTCAGCTGTCGGAACTTTTTTGCAATATCCAATTTGACGACCAAGTTCTTTGCTAAATATTTCTGAATGATCCTTTGAATAAAATAACGATATACTTCGTCATCATCAGCAACTCGCAAGCGAAATGCATAGTCCAGAAATTTCGCATACGCTATCAAATCTTGCTCTTCATCAGGATCAAAAAAAGAATCACAGAATCCGAAAAAGGCTCTTCGGGCGATCACCATACTAGCTCGTTGATCTGTCAACAAACTGTAGAAACCACCGAGGCCCAAAAACTCAAAGTATTGCAATCTAATCTTATGATTTGCTCTTTTCAGCACTTCTGGATATAAATATTCTACCCAAATACGATTGTTCTTTATGAATTTCTTGACAGAAGTACTAAAATAGTAAAAGATTAAAATATCTTCTCGATGATGGAACCTACTCACCTGTTTAATTTTTGTAGACGTTCAATCATGTCGTCTTTGGCAGATTTTTTAAGGTTATATCCTAATTGATCGATGCAATGCTTCATGTACTCATCCGCTAATTTTGGCTTTTGCATTTTCCGAAAGCATGATGATACCAACGTCAATGCCTTAAAAGTAACATTATCACTTAAACCCAACAAACTAGAAGTCAATTCTGTCACATCCACATAAATTGCCATTGCTAACGGCCATAGACCCATCATTTTATACATGTCTGCTTGGAGAGCAAGGATTTTCAACAAAAGATACATTCCTTCCCCTTCATCTACTGCTTGCTTGCCGAGAGTAATCCGAACAACTCGTTCTGCTTCTTCGAAATGACCTTTTGCAATTAGGTACGGTAGTAGTGCCATCTCTTTGGGTTTTTTAAGAGGATCTACCATGCTTATTGTACTTGGGATTGATGCTGTAGAAGCATCCTGTGAAGATGTCAAACTTATTCCTGATATTGAAGGCAACGAGACCTCATCGTCGTCAAACACAATTTTCTGAGGACTAGTATTTAGTGTCATTGATTCCATGAAATCTAGTTGCTTCAACTTCATACTCGCAATAGGAGATTGGAAGGTCGACTCCATGGGTGCCATATAGTTCGATAACTGCTCGAGAGTCATTATAGTTGTTGAATTAGTTGCAAGGTTTAAAGGAGTCCCAATTGTTCCCATCGGGTTGGTAAACGGTAACTGAGGTGAAGATGGATGCAGAGTTGGCGACCGAGGAGGACTATTCAGGCGCATCATATCTATTGAATTCGATAGAGTCGATAACGCCTGCTGTTGAATAGGAAATGGCTCGTGCATCTCCGCACTAGCCTGTTCAATGACAGGTGCTATTGGAAGAGGCAACTTCTCCATAACAACTAGTGGCCACTTCAGAGTGAGTGTCTTCCTAAATGACCGCGGTAAAGATTGAGTAATCTTTTCAAACAATTCTTTCCGCATCAAGCATTGTAAACAAATGAATTTGTCAAACTCTGCAGATACATATTTAGCGGACTTTGGAAGGGTTGATTCACTATGCCCATCATTATTCTCGAGCAAAGCATTGTATGCCTCACGAGACTTGACAATGTACTTTTGACGATCAGCACGATAGAACTCAAGTGAAGCTTTGTTCCTAACGAATCCAATCGAACACAAACAGCAGCGAGGTGCAGTATTTTCCCAAGTTTTCACATCAATCAAGAGATGGATATCCATAATATCGAGCCACTGGTCCATTAGTTTGTTGTTAAGGTGCTCAAGAATGCTAACCCAAGCTTTCTAAAAAACTAAAATTTAAAGAATTTTGAGAAAGTGGAACAATTTATCTAACTTACTTGCGATAAGCTAATACTCTCTAAGGGCAAAATGTTCGATTGTAAAGCAGCGAGGTGCGAAAAAATCCAACCTGAAATCTCAATCTTCGTCGAAACGATTTCTTTTCGGGTTATTCTCTTCTTTGGCGTCTTTGGTGCACGTTTGGGGATGGTAGGCTTGGTTGATTTCAATGGAGACGTAAATCCATCATCCACGGGAGTTCCAATACGCTCCTTCGTAAACAAAACAATACGGCGATTTTTCCCGAGATTGTCATCCAGTTTGACCAGCTGTTCATCTTCTTTATTGAAGTTTTGTTCAGCCTCCCCTCTTAATAAGGTCATTGCATCCAAAAATGCCCTTTCTGAATCCCTTGTTGCTTGGACGTCGACCAAACTTTCCAATTCCATGGTACCACCACCACTTTGTTCATCTGGCCCATTATCTGGAATATTTATAAATTTTACTCTCTTCGAACTACGAGAATTCCCAGCACTAACATCTTTTGACACAGGTTTGAGAATAGAAATAGGCGTGAAAGATCTCATGTCGGGTAATGGTTGCAAGGACCATTGCTCGTGATCTTCTATTGTGGCACCTTCAATAGCCAATGGAACATTCACATGAGCTGATGCGGAGTCCAAAGGCGCATATTCATCGATTGTTGCAAGCATACTAGAGGTAGAAGGAGTAGAGACTGCACTAGTGTCAGCACTTGATGCCATATCTGCAAACCGAATGGATCGTTTTGAGGGACTCACAGTCCCACTAAACGTGCCAGACGTCGATGAAGAGAAGCTTTCGATAGAACTCGGTCTGGATGGAAAATCTTCTGCTCCTGTTGACTGATGTTGTATTATTGGTAGAGGGCTTCCTGACACACTTGCGGAGGCTTGAGATTTCTTGTTAAAATAAGCTTCAAGTGAATCATTCAACACTTCTTCTCGTTTTGAATCATAAAATTCATCCAATTCCTCTTTCTCTTGCTGTTCTTGGCGCTCTAGCAACAGAGATTCATCATATTCCTTGGTTAATTTCTGCCAAGCTTTTTCCAATTTTACCTCTCTGTCTTGATAAATCGTAGCGAATGTTTTGCTTCGGTCAGTGCTTCGATCGTCCAATCGAGTTTCTTCTAATATTTCTTGAGCCCTAGTCTTTACCCTCATCTTCTTGAATGGCCGACTGCTAGACGAAGATGATGGAATTGAACCCACTTCATCATTGTGCCCTTCAGATCCTCCACCAGTGTTTCGACTCTTTTCCGACTCATTTCTCTTTAAGTAATTCAACAAGGTCTGAGCCTTGAAGAAATGCGAGCAAGGAATAGGTAACGTGCAAATAGGGCATCGCAATAAGTTTGGATCATCTTCTTCGTCGAGACCTTCTCGTAACAATGCTTGTTCATCTTCGAAACGTTTCCGTGCTTCCTCTTCATAGATATTCACAATGCTGCTCGTTTCACTACTTTCGTCATCACCTCCAGTAAACTCAAGATCATCTTGATTTTTTGAAGATTTTCCAACTCTCCATTGACCAGTTCTTACTTGGTGATGCAGATTATAAGTATTATTGATCGGTGTTAAGCCATATTGATGGAGCAATTGAAGGATTTTTTTATGCTCTTTTATCTGATCGACTCTCGCTTCTTCATGATTTTTGGCAACCAAGTCTTTCAAATCACTTAAACCATTTGAAATAGCAATTTTGATAACTTGAGTCGAATCAAGTAGTCTGGGTCCGCTAATATCATCTTCTAAGAGCACTCCCACAAGGTCGCGTCCCATTACTGTTGGTATAGGTAGAGCACCTGCATAACCCAATGCAGTGAAGCCGTGATTGTCTACAGCAGCCAAATCTCCACCCTGGTGAAGCAGCTCGATTAAAATTTCTATATGCTGAAGTTGGGCAGCAAGCATCACGGCAGTCATCCCATCTTTATTGGGATGGTTAGGACTAGCTCCCTCGCGAATTAAAAGTTTTGTGGATCTCATATCATTGCAAGCAACTGCACACATCAATGGTGTCCAAGGCAGCGGCTGAGACGGAATCTCAGTGTCCGGATATGTGAATCCGGCTCCTATGAGTGTTAGCATTTCTTTCAAACTTTCTTTCATTTGAGCAATTGCGGCATCTGCCGCAGCACGATCCACAATAGGCAGACCTTCTGATAAAAGGCTTCTTTTGGGCTTCAACCCATAATCTTCAGGATACCTCTTGAAAATATATCTTTGATGATTATCCACGAAATCTTGTTGTTCACTTCTAGCACGTTCTCCTTTATCCTCAATCAACATTTGAGCGAGTAATGGACATCCCAAGGGATGTTGACTGAATCTATTTTGAATTAACATCAAATACTGTTTTCCAAACCTTTGCAATGCTTCTTTGATTTTTATGTTTCCAATTCTTGCTTGCTTCTCAAATTGAACATCGCTGTAAGTTTCAATCTTGGAAGCACCCGCACCAACCTTTTTCTCTAACCAATCGGCAACTTCGCTCCATCCTTTGCTTCTCGCTAAATATGCCGCAGTTCGACCTACGCGATTGCGTAGGTTTGGGTTCGCACCTAATTGTGCCAACAAGTAACACATAATACCATTACGGATCTTAGCTGCTATAATCATGGCCGTTTCGCCTTCTTCGTCGACTGCATCAATGAAACGCACCACTCTCATTGCATCTCCAACGCTTTCTTTCAAGTATTCAACAATAACTTTTACTATTTCATCACTCCCATGAATGATACAAATGTGAAGAGCATTTTGACCCTTGTAGCCCTAAAAACTAAAATCTTAACGAAATCCTACAATTTAATTCATACTATTACCTTCTGTAGGGCTGATGCACCATTTCGCATTAATACATGAACCATTTTCAAATCTTTCAACCGGCATGCCATCATCAAAGGGGTAAACCCAAATTTATTAGTCATATTAATATCTGCTTTGTAAGAGAGTAACAGTTCGACCTTTTCAACAACTGCCTCATTTAAAACCATACAAAGCAGTGGAGTGAGTCCGCGTACACTCTCTTCATTCGCATTACATCCGCGTTTCACTATCGTAATCACATTATCAACCAAATTCAAATTACACGCTTCCCAACATTGACGTTGCAACATCTCTTTCGACAACCCGAAGACTTTCTTCTTTTCCTCTTTGTGGATCGCTGCTCTACTGTCATTCCTTGCTTTTGCCTCTGCAGATTTCTTTAATGCCTCAAAATGCTCAGCAATCCTCTGTCTGTAAATTTCACATCTTTCTGCGATGTTCTTTACAACTCCAGTAGATGGGTTGATTCCCAATTTCTGGCACTGAACACGAAGAGAAATAGCTTCTTCCATGGTATTCAAATCAGATACAGTTGGAGGATCCAACTCAACTTCGTGCATATGATTCTTACCATTGTCGGCCAAGCGTCGCTGATTGCAGTTATCACTATCTCGCGTACAAGGCAACTCGAAGACATATTTCTCTCCAGAAAACTCTTCAAATATTTCTTTAATCTTTAAATTTTTGGAAGCAGTTTCGTTATACACTTCTGGTTCAACTTCATGCTTGTGCTGCATCAAGTCATAAACTACTTCATGATAATGTTGAACCAATTCTCTAACAATTCTCATCAACGGCATTGAGTCATATGCATAAAAACCACGATTTTCATTACGGTTAAACCAATCAACAAATGGTCGAGATTCAACTTTTGTAATAGGAGTATGTACACCCCAAACACAACGCTGATGCTGCAAAGCATTCCGTATCCAAATTTTTAATTTATCAGGCTCATGGAACTCTTCATTCTCCAACAATTGGAGGCGAAGGTTCATCTTATATTGATCCGTTATCGGGCGGGTGCAACCCACCACAGTGTTGCATTTCGCACATATAGGATTACCACGTCTATCAAGAGGAAACCCTACAGGTGGTTTCTCGTCTGGCATAACATCGATGAGCAGGGGATTAATTTCTGCGAGATAGGTAATAAAACGTCGCTTTGCCACATCTTGAGGAGTCCCACGTAAAACACTCCATGATTTCCATTTCTCTCCTTCGGGAGAATCCAGTTGCTCTGGGGGAGGTTCGGGATTGTCACCATAGAGGGCTTGCTTGTAAATTGACTGTAGTTTCAATATTTGTTTTGGTGTTCTCTCTCCCTTGTATACTTTCCAATTATTCACACAAGCTTCGAAGTATTGCTTTAAAACTTCAGGGTCATTTCTCCATCCTTCATGAAGTTTTTTCTTGGCATGCTCCAATTGTCTCGCGCGATCATTCCAATGACGGTCCTCATCTTTCAATGCACTGCTACTTATGGCCTTGCTCGATGTCGTTTTCGCGGAACTCATTTCCTATATATGAATTCCCCTGCGCCTTCTTGAAATCACCATCACACCTTCAGTTCCCCTTAAACCAAATCAATCCGAAGTATATGTGGTACACGCTTGTAAGCCGTACTGATTGAAAAAATACAATACAAGAACGAAACAAAGAAACCTTTTTCGAATTTCTGCCGCCTCCCGCGGCAGCGGCCGCTGCTGGCGGCCGAAACGGTTATTACGATAGCCAATAGGTAATATCGAATTGAACAAAAATAATTTAAAATTATCACATGTTCTCACCAATAAATGTGTGACCCTGGTCTGTAGAACAATATTCAAAACAGCCGTATCTATTTCTCAAACTTATCTGCTGCAGCTCAATAGCATCCTATACATTAAAATTATTTTATGCTTCATGACAAATAAACAAACCGCCTTAATCACTAAAATCAAACACACAAATAATCCCAACTATAACATCATAAATATTGAACCACGTTGGATACTTACAAATACCAGGTATGTGAAACTCCACTCGTTCTAAATAATACGTGGACCACAATTGCTCACAACTAATTTCCATTTATTTACTACCGGGTTGCATTGGACTTCTAATTGGAGCACTATTGTAGGATGAACCAGACTGCATTCTGGACGCGACACTTGGAGTAGAACTGATAGCCATTGATTGCTTTTGATGGAAAACCTCAACGTTTCGTGCTGCTTTTCCAAAGGATCGTCTGCGAGAGGCTTCTTCCTTGCGTCGCTCTTCTTCCAATACTGCTCTCTCCTCCGCTAAAATTTTCTGCGAACTATTGCTATCATCTATTCTGGCGCTACTTCCTCTGCGGAATCGCCTCATGGGACGCGTCAAAAAGTCAAGCTCAAGCCACCCTTGAGATAAGAAAATGCCGATTGTGAAAATTGATGATGCTTCAACAAAACAAATTAGAGGAAATTAACAAGCCGAATATCATAAATAACTCACCAACGCACATAACAATGAAGATAGTAGGACCGTGAGGAGAGTTCAGCAATTGCATTGTATATCCTCCGTCTACTGTGAAATTCATACCGAATACACCAGCGAAAAATGTCAAAGGTAAAAATATGGTTGCAACCAACGACAATATAATTGACGTATTGGTACTTCTCAATTGAATCGTAGCATCCAGCTCATTACTCACACGTGTTAAATCCTCAACAATGTTCTGCAGACATGTATCAGTGAACAGGAAAGCATCAGCTAGGTCGATGAAATAAGGTGTGTGAATATCATCCTGCAAGATATGAGGCACCAAGTACCGACGAATTCCACTACCATTGATATGCAATTGACCCGGTTCGATTTCATTGTTAATGATGCCACTCAATGAGCCAGCACTTTTACCACGATTACTACTGTACTTGCTGGCACCTTTGCCTAACCCTCTACTTCTAGATGCTGCTTTCTTTCCGCTTGCAGACGGCTTTCCACCGGAACTACCCTCACCTCCACCACCTAAGAGAGCCGAGACCATAACACTGAAGACATTGTTCGCCTCATCAATTCCATTTTGGAACATAACTGCGCCAGCATAGATAGTATTCATCTTTATCATTAATTCCAACTTTTCACGATGCAACAGATTTAAGTGGACTATTTTATTGAAATATGACAGTGCATATGAAATGAACTCTAAAGATGAATCCCACATTCGCAATGCTTGCAATGCCAATTCATATACTAGATACGCTGGGCCTAATTGAATACATTTTTTACGAATCTTCATAAAGTTATCAAAAATCGGTTGTACCAGCTTCTCAGATGGTGCTATGTCCATTTCTGTGATATCAGGAAGTAATTCTGCTTGAAATGTCAGTACCAAATTTTTGGAAACATAAATATAGAGTTTATACATGTTGAAATCATTGCATTCCATACCACACGCGATGATGCTCATTAAACTTTCACCAATACATGGCAAAATGGTTGAATGAGTACGCAAGTCGCTGAAACCATTAACAATAAGTTCATGGATGTCAAAATGCTCAGCGATCGTTTCCAAAGCAAGTAAATCTTTCAGGTGAATCCATGTAAATCCATTACTAACATCTTCGTCCTCTAAACCATTCATATCGCCATCCATAGTAGAAACATTATCTTCCCGTTCAGTCACTGCGGAGGCAGCACCACCAGAAAATGGTTGGTAAGATGTTTCTCTACTACCTTTCCTCTTTGTATGAATTGCGTTATCCTTGACAGCGTTGCAAAACTTGTCCAATTGACCAAAGGTCAATGTGTGCACCTTAAATGCATTGGATCCGAGCGATTCTTCACTCGAGTAAAAATGTATTGCATGAGCGATAATAATTGCGCTCTTCGTAACTTGGTCTTCTATTTCGTCCGCGTAAGTTTCATCAGCAGTACTATCACGTCTTGGCAAATCAATTTTTCCGTCTTTCGTGTGGATATTGTTGTGGT
>JACCEA010021155.1_pt1 | contig 13869 bp, 12 predicted proteins | sample 7449851 | NCBI WGS metagenome assembly JACCEA01 (sample SAMN15323453, study PRJNA562643) | freshwater metagenome | isolation source: river surface water | place: USA:Blue River Watershed | collected 2017-08-18 | reverse complement strand
GATGCCCATGGTTTTGGTACACTTGGTAAAACAGGTGCTGGTGCCGGTGAAGCACAAGGTTGTCAAGACGCTATTGATTTATACTTTTCTACTTTTGCAAAATCAATGGCTTCTATCGGTGCATTTTTAGCGGGTGATAAAGCCATCATCGATTTTATTCGTTACAATATTCGTTCGCAAATATTTGCTAAGAGTTTACCAATGCCACTAGTAATTGGTAACTTAAAGCGTCTTGAAATGCTTCGCACGATGCCAGAACTTAAAGAAAAGTTATGGAGCAATGCATTAAAATTACAAGCAGGCTTAAGAGCGTGGCTTTGATATTGGTAAAACTGATACGCCTGTAACACCTGTATACATGAAAGGTGGGGTAGAAGAAGCTACTGCGATGGTAATGGACTTACGCGAAAACTATAAAATATTTTGCTCGATTGTAGTATATCCTGTTATTCCTAAAGGACATATTATTTACCGCTTAATTCCTACAGCTGCGCACACAGACGCTGATATCCAGGAAACATTAATTGCGTTTACTGAAACTAAAGCCAAGTTAGATGCTGGTGCTTACAAAGTAGAAGCGATACCTGATATGGCAGAGAAAAAATAAATGAAAGGCATATAAAAAGGCCCGCTACAAAGTAGCGGGCCTTTTTAGTTATATACATTGCGACTTTCTGCGCAACAATAATTATAAACTTTTGATTAGTTCATTCGCAAAAGTTACATAGTCTGCATTTTTGCCTGTTGCAATATCAATACATTTTTGTGCACTTGCTTTAGCGCTTACTTTATCGCCTAGTGCCTTTTCAATTCTTGCTTTTAAAAGTAACATCCAATACGCTTCTTTGTTACCCTCAACAGCTTTTGTAATGTTTACAAGTGCTTTGTTATAGTCTTTGTCAAACTCATAATAAAAATTAGCAGCTGTGTTGTAAGTGTTTGCTTGCACTGCGTCAGCAGCCAATGCTTTTTCTACTTGCGCACGAACGCGGTCTTTAATATTTGTACTAATTGGAACGGCTACTTGAACACCAGCCCAAGTCATATGTAGTTCACATGTTTCTGCAGCGATGTTTTCAAACTGTATGGTAAAAGTTTCTGCAAAGTTTGCAGCTTTTTGTGCTTTTACTTTTACGCGAACAACGTCTTCTGCTTCTTTATACCCGTCTGATCCCCAATTGTTAACACCTTTATTAATAATCACGTCCCAAATTTCTTTACCAGGGATTGCATAAATAACATAGGTGCCCGCTTCTAATTCGGTACCACCAATGGTTACTTTGTCTGTAAATTTAATTTTAGTTGCTGCGTTAGCACCAAGGCGCCATAAGCTACCTAAAGGGGCTAATTCACTTTTTTCTTTTAATACCGTACGACCTTTAATGTTAGGGCGAGAGTATGTTAATTCAATAGCACCCATACCAAAATCTTGGTTAATTTTTTGTGTAGTACTTGGTGCAGGCATTTTAATTTGAGCGCTTGCAAACATGGTTACAAAAGCAGCTGCAATAGTGAGTATTTTTTTCATAGGTAAAACTTTATGTTTTTAGAATAGCAAACCTAACACTATTTTTTAAATGCAGGATGAAACTGTTGAAGGGTATCCCTTAAAAAATCGCGGTTCAGGTGGGTGTAGATTTCGGTGGTGGTTATGCTTTCGTGACCCAGCATTTCTTGAACGGCCCTTAAATCGGCACCGCCCTCCACTAAATGTGTGGCAAAACTATGCCTAAAGGTATGTGGTGAAATCACTTTTGTGATACCAGCTGTTAGCGCGAGGCTTTTGATAATGTAAAATATCATCACCCGGCTTAATGCATTGCCGCGCCTGTTTAAAAACAGAATATCCTGGTTTTTCTCAGACACAGTCTGGTGTGACCTCACCGTGTCTTTGTAAATTTTAATGCATTTAATAGCGTCTGTTCCAATAGGTACAAGTCTTTCTTTATCGCCTTTACCAATTACGCGGATAAAACCAATGTCTAAATACAAGCATGATATTTTAAGGCCCACTAGTTCGCTGACACGTAGTCCACAACTGTACATGGTTTCTAAAATGGCTTTATTTCTAGTGCCCTCAGGGCTCGATAAATCGATGGCGCCAATAAGTTGTTCTATTTCTTCAAAGCTTAAAGTATCTGGTAATTTTCGTCTGGTTTTTGGGGCTTCGAGTAGGGTAGATGGATCGATAGTAACCAGTTGTTCTGTAAGCAAGTATTTATAAAAACTTCTGATACCAGATATAATACGTGCTTGTGTAGTAGCGCCCATGCCAAGCTCACCAATCCATTTTACAAAAGCCTGTAAGTCTTTGAGGGTAAGGGCTGCAGGATTTTTTTCGTTATTCGTTACTTGTAAATATTGTGTTAATTTGGTAACATCATGTAGGTAGGCTTCCACAGAGTGGTCACTTAAAGATTTCTCCAATCGTAAGTATGCTTTATATCCTTTTTTATAGGCTTCCCACATGGTTCATTTAATTATTATGCTGTGTTGACCGGTTAATTTGGAAATGAAGGTAAGCTAACCGATATTGCGACACCAAATTTATTCAAAGTAAAGTCAAGAAATGCAGGTGAATCTTAAGTCGTTTAAGCAGAAGGCGAAAAAACACGAAAAATCTTTTAAAAGTTTCTTATCAAAAATTGGTCGTAAGCCTCCTAAAGATTTAGATAAAAATGCACCTGCCATTGATACCGAAGTTTGGAAAGAAGTAGACTGTTTAAGTTGTGCCAATTGTTGTAAAAGCATGAGCCCTACATTTACGGCTACCGATATTAAAAGAATTGCCGGACATTTTAGTATTTCTCCCAAAGAGTTTAAAGCTACTTGGCTTGAGTATGATGCCAAAGACAATGACTGGGTGAATGTTTCACAGCCTTGTCAGTTTTTAAATTTGAACACTAATATGTGTTCTATTTATGAGGTAAGACCCTCAGACTGTGCAGGTTTTCCGCATCTCAAAAAGAAAAAATTTGTTGAATACTTACACGTTCACAAACAAAATATATCATACTGCCCAGCCACATTTAAGATGGTTGAAAAAATGATGGAGCGCTATTAAGTAATTATCATGCTTGTCATAGAAATAGATCCGTAAATGGTTTTATCATTGAACAAACGAGCTGTTTCGCTTTCTTCTTGAAGTCCTAATGCATATAATAGTGGTAAATAATGTTCCAGTGTTGGAACTGACATTTTCATGCTCCCGTCCCACAAATTTGGCTGGTACAAATGGTTGTGCGCATGGTTGATGATAGCATCTTTAATCTGGACATTAGCAGCTTGCGCCCAATCAAAACCCTCGTTTGGAAGTTGCCAGTTCATGTTTCCTAAGTTGTGTACAATGTTGCCGCTGCCAATGATTAGAACGCCTCTTGTTCTTAAGGCCTTTAATTCTTTGGCAAGTGCATAATGCTGGGCAGGAGTAAGTCTTGTATCCAAACTCATTTCTAAAACCGGAGTATTGGCAAGCGGATACATGTTTTTTAAAATGCTCCAACTTCCATGATCCAATCCCCAATTGTTATCAAGTGTAACCTCTGTTTCGGTTATTAAATTTTTGGTAACAGTTGCTAAGTTTGGACTGCCGGGTGCTGGATAATAAGTATTAAATAGCGCTGGAGGGAATCCATAAAAATCATGAATTGTTTTTGGTGCTGCCGCTGCTGTTATATGTGTACCAACGGTTTCATAATGTGCAGATATGCATAATATAGCTGCTGGGGTAGGGATTTCCGAAGTAATATTTGCCCATCCTTTACTAAATTCATTTTGCTCGATGGCATTGAGAGGGCTTCCATGTCCTATAAATAAAACGGGCAATGGTGCAGTTATAGGAAAATGACTACTTAATGTATCTAGGGCTTTTACATTCATGGTATTTATTTAGAAGTAAACATCCTCAATAAAATAGATCTTTGGATCTTTATTTGTCTCAAAGTTAATAGCTATCACATCAAATTGTATGTTTTTATATTGAGGATTAAGGTAATGGTAGTGGCAGGCGGCATTTTTTAAGTGCCTCATTTTTTTACCTGAAATATGTTCTTCGGGATTTCCAAACATGAGGCTGGTTCTAGTTTTTACTTCCACAAAATGAAGGGTTTTGCCAATGGTTGCAATGATGTCAAGCTCCCAGTGATGGTGTCTCCAATTGACATCTAATATGGTATAGCCCCGATTTTTTAGGTAATCAATTGCAAGTGTTTCCCCCTGTTTTCCTATTTGAAGATTTTGAGAAGACATAGGATTAAAATTGTAGGGTTGTATAACATACGAAAGTATTTTTCGTTACTATAAAAAAAGGAACATGTCTTTTAAGTATAGCATTCATAAATTACAAGGTACCGTTCAGCACTATAGCTGGGGTGGTACCACATTTTTGCCCAAGCTATTAAGTATAGAAAACCCAAATCATAAGCCCTTTGCAGAGTATTGGTTGGGTATTCATGCTGGTGGCCCTGCAAGTATTGAGGTAAACCAACAAGCCGTTTTACTTTCCGATGCTATCGCAACAGATCCAAAAGCGGCATTATCAGAACCTGTATTTAACCATTTTGGAGGTTTACCATACCTTTTTAAAGTTCTGGATGTAAAAGACATGCTTTCTATTCAAGTGCATCCCACAAAAGAATATGCAAAGGTCGCATTTGAAAAGGAAGAAGCGGCAGGTATCGCATTAAATGCACCTAACCGAAATTATAAAGACACCAATCATAAACCAGAGATTATGCTGGCTATGAGTGAGTTCTGGCTGTTACATGGATTTAAATCTGAAGCTAAAATATTAGAAACGCTAGAAAATATAGCAGAATTTCAGGTATTAGTACCCTTGTACAAATCTGAGGGATTGAAGGGGTTGTACCAGTTTTTGATGGAAATGGAACAGGCGCAGGTGGATAGCCTTTTAAGCCCAGTAGTTAAAAGAGCCCTTCGGAACAAACAAGAAGGAAAAGTGGACAGAAACGCACCAGATTGGTGGGTGGCTAAATTGTATGAAAATGCAGCAGGTATTTTACCAATAGATAAAGGCGTTTTTTCGATATTCCTATTTAATATTGTTTGTGTGATGCCAGGGCAGGGGATATTTCAGGACGCTGGCGTACCACATGCCTATTTAGAGGGTCAAAATGTGGAGTTAATGGCCAATAGCGACAATGTTTTAAGGGGTGGGCTGACGCCAAAGCATATCGACGTTGAAGAGCTTATCCTTAATATAAAGTTTGAATCTATAGAACCAGTCATTATAGAAGGTACAAAGCCGTGCATGGGCGAAAGCGTTTATCCAGCGCCGGTTCAAGACTTTGGTATCGCATCCATTACCCTTGATGGCTCTAATTCCTATAGCTATGAAGCCGAAAGTATGGATATGTTTTTGGTAGTGGAGGGCGGTTGTGTTGTAAACAACCAGATGACTATTAAAACAGGTGAGGCTTTTGTTGTTTTTCCTGGCAATAAGTTAAACATACATGCATCTGGTAAAACCCTTATTTATAGAGCATTTGTGCCATCTTTGGCAGCTTATTCACAACATGAGGAAAATTGATGGTAGTAAGAGTGTTGCGAAGTACCTATTTTTGTTTTGAAACATTAAATACATGAAAATTTCTAGATCTATAATCGTTGCTTTAGTACTCACAATTGTAGCAAGTGCACTTTACAGAATTATGCCTAACAGACCCATGGGTTTTGCACCTCAAATTGCCATTGCATTATTTAGTGGAGCGCTGTGTGTGAAAAATAAAAAGTGGGCTTTTGCAATGCCACTAGTTTCTATGTTTATTTCAGATTTATTTTTTGAAGTATTGTACATGAACCACTTAACAGACTACCAAGGTTTTTACAGTGGACAGTGGCTTAACTATATTTTGATTGCTGGTCTTGCAGCGTTTGGATTTTTAATTCAAACAAAAAAAATTGCATCTATGAGCCTTGCTTTTTTAGCAGGCCCTACTGCTTATTTTATTCTTTCTAATTTTTCTGTGTGGGCTTTTGGTGGAGGATGGAATAGACCTAAAACATTTACTGGTTTAATGCAGTGTTATGTAGATGGTGTACCATTTTACGCGAATAGCATGATCGCTACATTTATTTTTGGAGCAGTGTTGTTTGGTGCGTATAGCTTGCTTGTGAACAGAAAGGCTGCTACTTTGTGATTATAATTGGTTTGTAAAAGATACTTTTAGCGTTAGTTTCACTGCTATTTTAACTTTTGAAACACTTTTTAGCCCTCAATAAAATTGGCTCAAATGTATACAGCCGGTTCAATTTATTCCTACTTATTTTTTTCAATGGTTGTATTTGCAATCATTGTATTCTTTGATGTTCTTTTTACTATTAAAAGACCTATTATTTTAAAGATCTTTTTTTTACTTCTCACTTCAAGTGTTGGTTTATTTAGCTTTCTTATATGGTTAAATCATCTAAATGAATACATACTTTTATTTTTTCCAGCCCTAAAATTTTTGATCTGGTCCTCTATGGCTCTTATACTTTCCCATTTATATGTTGGAAAAGATAAGCGTTGGATTTATTTATTGCTAGCGGGTGCTGCTTTGGTTTTAGTCATATCAATTTATCGCGTTTATATTTATGTAATTACGCCTGAGTTTATAAGTAAGGTAGCTACAATGGATCCCGTAATGATGTTTACTCAAAAATTTAGTTTTAAAGTAAACTTGATTCCAAGATTGGTATTATTAGCCTTATTTACTACCATTAATATGCGAATCATTTACTTGATTTTCAAGAAATCATCTGAAGGAAACAATTATTATGACAAAGTAAAAACTTGGACAAAGGCATTTGTTGCTTTAGAGTTTTTTAGTATAGCAGTATTTGGTATTATGAATTCTGTTTTAGTATCATTTGAATTTGGTAATGCTATGCTAGTCGTTTTGGGGTTTTCAATTTTGTTTATTGTTTTTTACCGACCAAGGTTTATTAATAAACAAAGCGTGAAACTGGCTATATCAAGCTCATTTATTAAAGAAAAAAATACTACAATATCGGATGCAAATTTTTACACTCCGTTTTTTATCAAACAATATTATTTAAATGAAGATGCAACACTGGAACAATTTTGTACTCAAAATAACATAGAATCAAATGATTTTTTACAAGATCATTGTATTAGAAATTATAATATGAGTTTTAGTAACCTAGTTAATAAATCTAGGGTGGACTATTTTATTGAATTGGTTAAATCTCCAAAGTTCAAACATTATTCGATTGATGCATTAGCAAAAGAAGCAGGCTTTAACTCTCGTCATCACCTCTATAAGCCTTTTAAAAAGTTTCATGGAGGAACACCTTCTGATTTTATTAACTCTATAAGTAATTGATAATCAAGGTAACATAAATTTTTACCTCATTATTAGTAGAGTTACCTCTATAATTTGTAATACAACACAATACGCATCAAATTGTGCCTCAAATTTATTGAGATACAATTATGAAGCAATTTAATTACATCTTCAGAAAGGGCCTGATCCTTTCATTGTTTATTGTTTTGTTTGCAAGCTGCACTAAGGAAGAATCTGTTTCTCCTTTAACCCAAAACAAGATTTATTTAACTGGTACGGGCAGTACACCCACCAAGTGGTATTTAACTAGTTACGTATCTACGGCTACAGTGCTTCCGTTAAACTATGCGCAAAAACGTTACTACAAAACCTTTGGAGCCAATAACCTTTACAAAGACAGTGATGGATTTGTAGGTTCATGGGATATGCCAGGTACGGAGCAGCTTATTGAGCGATACGTTAACTACCCATCAGGCACACCTGCCACACAATCTTATAAGATTGTTTCAATAACAGCTACTAATCTCATCATTTTACACGATTATAATGGCACATCAATCACAGCGGTTTACACTGCGGGTAATTAGTTTTGTATTTGTGCTACTATGCTATAATGGCCTTAATGCACAAAACGTTAATCCTATCAGCACCGTATTTAGTATTGGTGCTGTTGGTAGTACTGGATCTACCACGCCTATTTTTTCTGGCTCCGTGGTTATTGATGCTGCTGCTTGTATTAAACTATCTAGTGGTCTTGGCACGTATAATGCTACGAACGCTGGACTTTTTGTAAGCAGTTGCATCGTTCCGGCATTTTCAAATACTCCTTTAAAGCTCATTTGTTATCCTAACCCTGTAACCACAACGTTGTGGGTTAAAACGGCTGAGCCTGTTGTAGAGACATCTGCCACAGTTAGTCTTGCACTTGTTGGCGCAGACGGTAAAACAGTAGGCGCATACAACACAAGTTTAGCACAACTAAGTGCAGGATATGCCATCAATGTTGCAAATAAAGCAGCAGGTGTATACTATATCCGCTACAAATCTATCACCCAAACAGGTGAACTAAAATTCATTAAAGTTAATTAAGCAATACCCACTAATGACAAAGTTTATGTTAAAGAAATTTATTCAAACAGCGTTACTACTTGTTCTATTATTTACAACCGCAACCACGTATGCCCAAATTGGTCAATCTCCAGAAGGGATACAGTTCCAAGCCTTAGCCACCGATGCTAATGGACACCCTGCCGCAGGTAGAGTGATCTATGTTAAAGATGCCATTGTTGCAAAAACGCCTACAGGTACTATTGTGTACTCAGAAACATTTAAAGTAACTGCGTCATCTGCTGGTATATTTACCATCGTACTTGGTAAAGGAACGTACGCAAGTGGTGTGAGCAGTATTGCAAATATTGACTGGGCAAACGGACCTTTCTTTTTAAACCTTAAAATAGCAGTAGAGCCAACCGTACCTACTGCAAGTTGGAATGTTAACAACGAATACGTAGACTTAGGTACTTCACAGTTTTGGAGTGTACCGTATGCACTGTATGCAGGTAATGTAAAAGGTGCTGATGGAAAACTAAACACATCAGATACTGCAGCTATGCTTAAACCATATTTTACCTCGATTAACTTAAAAGCAAATATCGAATCACCAACCTTTACAGGAACGGTATCTGGTATCACCAAAGCCATGGTAGGCCTTGGTAACGTAGACAACACAGCTGATGTAAATAAACCAGTATCAACAGCTACACAAGCTGCGCTTGATTTAAAAGCAAACGCAATAGATGTTACTACCGCGCTTGCATTAAAAGCAAATGCTGCTGATGTTACTACGGCGCTTGCATTAAAAGCAAACGCTGCTGATGTTACAGCTGCTCTTGATTTAAAAGTTGATAAAGTATCTGGCAAAGCGTTGTCAACAAACGACTTTACGACTGCAGAAAAAACAAAACTTGCAGCTATAACTGGAACAAATACAGGTGATCAGGATTTATCTGCTCTAGCAGTAGCAGCGGATGTATCTGCAGCACTTGCTTTAAAAGAAATACTTGCCAATAAAAGTAATAGTGTTTCAGCGGATGGGGCTTCAATTATAAAATACCCTTCTGTAAAGTCTGTTAAAGACTATGTGGATTCAATAATCGCAGCAATTCCTGCGCCAAGACCAACTGCTTTAGCAACCGATGAATTTACAGCAAGTGCGGGCCAAACCTCTTTTACGCTAAATCATATTCCTGCAAGTAAAGTTAGCATGTTTGTTAATGGGATTCGTATTCCAAATGCAGCTTATAGCTTTTCAGGAACTGCATTAACATTTGATGCGAATAACAATGGTTCACACAGTTTAGTGGCTGGAGATCGTGTACAATTTGACTACAGTTATTTAGATAACTAGTATTCGATATCTGTACAGACAACTTATCATTTCAATGAATTTATTTTAGATGAGACATATCATTAGAATTTTTATATTACTTATATTAAGTGCAACTACGTATGCCCAAAATAATTATTATTGGGTAGGAGGTACAGGTAACTGGTCTGATGTTTCAACCCATTGGGCTACAACTTCTGGAGGTAATGTTTTCCATTCTGTATTGCCGAGGACTACAGATAATGTAATTTTTGATGCCAACTCATTTAGTGCATCAAATCAAATTTTGACCATCAATGTTAAGGCGGAGTGTAATAATATGAATTGGACAGGTGTTACAAATACACCAAAACTTCGTGTAAATAATAGTTGGAATGATGGCTTAAATATATACGGGTCTCTCACATTTGTAACAGGAATGACTACAGAATTTAGTGTTCCTACATATTTTAGATCTACCGCAAGCGGTAAGACAATTACTATGGCAGGTAAGCGTATAATGTGGGCTTATTTTGAAGGTATTGGAGGTGAGTGGACTTTTCAAGATGATTTTTATGCTGGAGAAGGTGTGTTTTTAAATAATGGAACATTGGTTACAAACAACAAAGCCTTTGCCGCTTATTATTTTAGTTCTAATAATAATAATGTAAGAACTTTAAACCTTGGGTCTTCTGCTGTTACGTTATGGTATGGACAGCCATGGGATATTCGAGGAAACAACCTTACGTATATTTCTAATGGTGCAAACTTCACTTGTACAAATGGAACATTTTATGGCGGAAATTATAATTATAACGATATAAGTTTTAGTGAAAACGGTACAATTGAAACTAATAATGGAACGACGTTTAATAATGTAGTGTTTACAAAAGACGGAACAGTCAATGGGAACCATACATTCAATAATCTTACTTTTGGTAAAAATGCCACGATTAATGGAACAAATACTATCTCTAATTTAACTTTTGGTGCAGGTTCGACTAATACACTAGCGGCTTCTACAACTCAAACAGTAACTGGTAATTTAGTAACATCAAGTTCTTGTGTTGCATTCACTACGATTTCATCTAGTAGCAGTTCTGTTCCAGCAACAATTAGCAAAGCATCAGGGTCTGTATCTTTAAACTATGCAAGTATTAATAACATTACAGCAACTGGTGGCGCAAGCTTTTCTGTTAACAATGCATTGAATTCTGGAACTAATGCTGGTTGGTCAGTTACTCCAGCTGTTGGAAGAAATTTATATTGGATTGGTGGTACTGGTAATTGGGGTGATGGAGCACATTGGTCATTGTCAAGTGGTGGAGCCGCTGTAAATTGTATTCCAATTTCCTTGGATAATGTATTTTTTGATGCAAATTCTTTCACAGCTGCTGGACAAATTGTGACTGTCAATGTTAAGGCAAGTTGCAATAATATGGATTGGACTGGCGCAACCAATACACCAAAATTTCGGGTTAATAACTCATTTAATGACGGCTTAAACATATATAGCTCCCTCACTTTCATTGAAGACATGACTACAGAGTTTAGTGTACCCACTTATTTTAGGTCTACTGCTACTGGGAAAACAATTACAATGTCCGGAAAGCGTATTATGTGGGCTTATTTTGAAGGTGTAGGAGGGGGTTGGACTTTCCAAGATGATTTTTATGCTGGAGAAGGTGTGTTTCTAAATAATGGTACTTTAAATACAAACAATAAAGCGTTTAGTGCTTATTATTTTAATTCGAATAATAATAACGTAAGAACACTAAACATTGGTTCATCTTTGGTTACTTTATGGTATGGACAACCTTGGGATATTCGTGGAACAAACCTTACGTATATTTCTAATGGAGCAAATTTTAGTTGTAGAGATGGTGGCTTTTATGGCGGTAACTACAATTATAATAATATTTCATTTACTGAAAATGGAAGTATTTATACCGACAATGGAACGACTTTCAATAATGTCATTTTCGAAAGGGATGGCGCCATTTATGGTAATCATACATTCAATAGCGTAACATTTGGAAGGCATGCTAATATCTATGGAAGCAATACATTTGGTAGCTTAACACTAGGCGGGAGCGCAAATACAAATTTAGAAGGTGGTACAACACAAACAATTACTGGGTCATTTATTTCTAGTAGTTCTTGTACTGGTATTTCAAATATTGCTTCAACCAATAGCACTCCAGCTATTATTAGTAAAGCAGCTGGGAACGTTGCTTTAAGTTATGTAACATTAAATAATATTACTGGTGCTGGCGGTGCAACATTTACGGCAACATTTGCTCAATCTTTTGGTACAAATGCAGGATGGACTATCACTGGGTCTGCACCTAGGAATTTATATTGGATTGGCGGTACTGGAAATTGGGGAGATGGATCTCACTGGTCATTAACAAGTGGAGGTCCAGCAATTAACTGTATACCTAACTCACTAGATAATGTATTCTTTGATGCAAATTCATTTAACGCTTTAGGTCAAATTGTTACTGTTAATGTTAAAGGTGACTGTAATAATATGGACTGGACAGGTGTAAAATTTGTTCCTAAGTTACGCGTAAACAATTCGTGGAATGATGGCTTAAATATTTATGGTTCACTAAAGTTTACGGCGGGTATGACCACAGAATTTAGTGTACCAACATTTTTTAGAGCCACAGCTACTGGTAAAACAATTACCATGGCTAATCAGCGTATTATGTGGGGTTACTTTGAAGGTGTTGGAGGAGGATGGACCCTACAAGATGATTTTTATGCAGGCGAAGGTGTATTTCTAAACAACGGTGTTTTAAATACAAATAATAAAGCGTTTACTGTTTATTATTTTTCTTCAAATAATAACAATGTTAGAACTCTAAACATAGGTTCTTCAAAAGTAACATTGTGGTATGGTCAACCCTGGGATATTAGAGGAGCCAATCTTACATATGTTTCAAACGGTGCAAAATTTAGTTGTGGCGGTGGAGCATTTTATGGTGGAAATTACAATTACAACGACATTAGCTTTACTGAAAACGCTCAAATCATTGGCGATAATGGAACCACATTCCATGATATTATTTTTGCTAAAGAAGGTACTTTATACGGCAATCATACTTACAACAATGTTTCATTTGGTAAAAACGCAACAATTAATGGCAATAACACCTTTAATGACCTTGTATTTTTCCCAGGTACAACAAATACTTTTGAAGCAAATGCTACTCAAATTATCAATGGCGAAATGATTGCTGTAGGTACAGGAAGTTTCCCAATCATATTAAGGTCTAATGGTGGAACAGCTGCTACACTTTCTAAAGCTTCTGGAACAGTATGTATGGATTTTGTAAAAATCCAAAATTTAACGGGTACTGGTGGCGCTACATTTAATGGTGGTGTTTTAACACATAGTGAAAATTTAGGTGGCAATACTGGCATTGTTTTTACAGGTGGATGTACGCTTCCTCTCTCGCCACTTGCAGTATTAAGCTCTACACTGGCGCCAACCGCTATTTGTGGGTCAAATACATTTAGTTATACAGCAACAAGCTTAAGTCCCAATACTACTTATACATGGACAAGATCATCGGTTAATGGAATTTCAAATATTACAAAATCAGGTGTTGGAGCAACTATTAATGAGGTTTTAATTAACACCACTTCTGCTCCAATTACAGTCACATATCAAATTACATTAACTTCTAGAGGCGTTCCAAATACCCAAAATATAAACATACTTGTGAGAGAAGCAGCTGTTGTTACAGGTGTTTCAAGTATCTATAATGGTTTAACAACAACCTATACAGGTTCAGGTACTCCTGCTTCAAGTTTAGTTTGGCAATCTAGTGATCCAAATAAAGCAACAATTGATGCTAGTGGAGTATTAACTGCATTGAATAAAGGGTACACGAATGTTATTTATACTGACAGTCGAGGTTGTATTGGTGTCAAGAAAGTATTAGTAGTTGTAGAAAATGCGATGGATAAAGTTGATTTACCTTCAACAAACTCTGCTGCTGCTTATTCACTTCGTTTGCTAAGTTCTACTTATTCAGGACCAGCGATTCAGGTTAGAAGAAGTAATGACGACGCAACGATGGATATTGGGTTTACTAATTCTGGCAATTTAGATGAAGCTGCTTTATTAAACTTTGTTGGTTACAATACTGGTTATGTTTCAATTTGGTATGATCAAAGTGGTTT
>JACCEA010860521.1_pt1 | contig 13871 bp, 13 predicted proteins | sample 7449851 | NCBI WGS metagenome assembly JACCEA01 (sample SAMN15323453, study PRJNA562643) | freshwater metagenome | isolation source: river surface water | place: USA:Blue River Watershed | collected 2017-08-18 | reverse complement strand
CAGGGCCAACCCATTGACGCACTGGTTCCCAAGACCGTTGCGCTGTATATTCAACGCCATCACCTTTACCAGCCTTCACGATGACCGACACTTCTGCCAAAAAAGACACCCAAAAACTCCAACGCGCCATTGTGGACGCCTTGGAAGATGTGAAAGCACAAGAAATTGTGGTGTTCGACACTGAAGAAATGTCTGCACTTTTTGAGCGAGTCATCATTGCCTCAGGTACTTCTAATCGTCAAACCAAGGCCCTGGCCGCCAGTGTTCGCGACAAAGTGCGTGAAGCCGGTTATCCCAAACCCCGCATTGAAGGTGAAGAAAATGGCGAATGGATCATTGTGGATTGCGGCAGCGCCGTTGCACACATCATGCAACCCACCATCCGCTCTTATTACAACCTCGAAGAAATTTGGGGCGACAAGCCCGTTCGCTTGAAACTGGGTGCACCCAAGCCAGCAGAGCCCGTGCGCAAGCCAGTTGCCAAGAAAAAAGCCAATCTCAGTGCGGGTCGTACGCCCACACGTCGCGATTCCGTGCCAGTGGGCCCTATGGGCTCAGAGGCCTTGAAGCCTACGCGCAAAGCATCCGCAACATCGGGTACCAAGCCAACGGCAAAAGCAGGCGCCAAAACTGCGCCTAAAACTGCTTCAAAATCTGCTTCCAAGTCGGCTACTAAGCCAGCGGCCAAACCCGCTACCAAAACAATCAAGCCTGCTACAAAGTCAGCAGCCAAGACGGCTAGCAAACCAGCAGCCAAAGCCACCAGCAAGGCTAAGCCTAAGGCCAATTCCAAGGCCAGTTCTAAAGCTTAATCCCCATGAAGCTGCTGATTGTGGCAGTGGGGCAGCGCGTCCCTGATTGGGCTCAAACGGCTTGGGACGATTACGCAAAGCGTTTTCCACCAGAACTCAAGGTGGAACTCAAAGCCGTTAAAACCGAACCCCGTGGCTCCAAGACATATGAGACCTTGGTGGCTGCTGAGCGTCAGCGAATTGAAGCAGTCATACCCCGCGGTACCCGCATCGTGGTGCTCGACGAACGCGGCACATCCCTTCGCACCATGGCCTTGGCACAACGCCTCAAAGATTGGCAATTGAGCGGTGACGATGTGGCCCTCATCATTGGTGGGCCAGATGGTTTGGAGCCTGCCTTTCGAGATGCTGCACATGAGCGCATTCGTTTATCTGACCTTACCCTGCCGCACGCCATGGCGCGTGTGTTGCTGATCGAGCAGCTTTACCGCGCATGGTCCGTCAATGCCAATCACCCTTATCACCGCGAGTAAGTTGATATGAAAAATTTTGTGTATTTGGCTTCTCAGAGTCCCCGTCGCAGGCAACTGCTCGAGCAAATAGGTGTGCGTTATGAATTGCTGCTGCCTACACCCGATGAAGATGCAGAGGCCTTGGAAATGGTGTTGCCAGGCGAAACGCCCTTATCCTATGTGAAGCGCGTGACCCAGCTCAAATTGGAAGCGGCCATGCAGCGTTTGAAGACTCGGAACTTGCCAAAGGGTCCCGTTTTGTGCGCCGATACCACCGTGGCCTTGGGCCGCGAAATTTTGGGAAAGCCAGACAGTGCGCAAGATGCTTTGCGCATCTTGAAAAAACTCTCGGGCAACACACACCGTGTCTTGACGGCAGTGGCCATTGGAGAGGGCAAGCGTCGAGTTTCCAATGTGTCTATTTCTAGCGTAACCTTTGCAAGCATGACGTCTGCTGAAATGAAAGCTTATGTGGCCAGCGGCGAGCCCATGGGCAAAGCAGGTGCCTATGGCGTGCAAGGCTTGGCAGCGGCCCACATTTCAGTCATCAAGGGTTCATACACGGGCATCATGGGTTTGCCTTTGTTTGAAACGGCAGACTTGTTAAAACAAATTTGAGGTTCTGGCATATGCCGCGTACGTTGACGCTTTCTTCTCAAACAGTTCAAGATTATGCGCATTGGGGTGCGGTGGTACTGCGAGGTGTGCTCAATGCCGAGGAGCTTTGCACACTAGAGCAGGGCATCGAGCACAACTTGTCAAATCTCAGTCCATTGGCGCAAGTGGCCAGCCGCGCAGACGATCCAGGGCGTTTCATCGAAGACTTTTGCACTTGGCAATCCAACGCCGCCTATGAACAAATTCTGCGTGAATCAAGCTTGCCGCACATCGCCGCACAGTTGATGCAGTCGAATACAGCTCGCATTTATCACGACCACTTGTTGGTCAAAGAGCCGGGAACTCAACAGCCCACACCTTGGCACCAAGATCAGCCGTATTACAACGTCAGTGGTCGCCAAAATGTGAGCTTTTGGATTCCGGTCGATCCTGTGTCAGAGGCCAGTACGCTCCGATTTGTGGCCAAGTCACACCAAGGCACTTGGTACATGCCCAGAACATTTAGAGACCAGCAAGCCAAGTGGTTTCCAGAGGGCAGTTTGGCTGAGTTGCCTCCAATTGAAACTGAACCGCAAAACTACCCACAGTTGGCCTGGGCACTAGAGCCGGGTGATTGCGTGGCATTTCAGATGCTGGCTTTGCATGCCTCCAGTGGTGTTGGCCCCAGCCAGCGTCGCAGAGTTTTTTCTGCGCGTTATTTGGGCGATGACGCGCGTCATGCAATTCGTCAATGGCGCACATCACCGCCATTTGAAGGCTTGGCTTCGCGATTGCCAGATGGCGCCGAAATGAGCGACGATTTGTTTCCTAGGGTGTGGGGTTAAAGCCCCAAGCCACCCCATCCCGGCGAGGATCGGCCGCACCTGTCCAGCCATTGGCAGAGCGCTTGAGAAATCCCATGCCGCTGTTCATGGGCACCACTTCTACTTTGTGCCCTTTGGCTTGTAAGGGCTCGGCCAACTGCGCAGCTGCAGTTCCTTTTTCCAGTTGGACCCGTTGAGCAACCGCAGTAGAAACATGGCCTTGCGACAGCGCTTCTATGGGGGATTGATCCAAAGCCAACATGCGAATTAAATTGGCCGACACATAGTCCACAATTTGGCCACCGCCAGCAGAGCCACCCAGCGTGACCAATTGACCTTGTTCATCAAACACCATGGTGGGCGCCATGGATGTGACAGGTCGCTTGCCTGGCGCCATTTTGTTAGGAGACACTTCACCGGGTTTGGGGTTGCTGGCAAAGTTGGTCAAGGCGTTGTTGAGAATGTAGCCGTGCGACATCAAGCGAGAACCGAAGTTGAGGTTGTTGGTGGTGGTCATGGTGACCGCATTGCCTGCGGCGTCGACCACGGCCAATTGCGTGGTGGCATCTGAACTTGGCGCCGCAAGCGTAGCTTGAAGCGCTACATCGGCTTGTGCTGTGGGCAGTGGCTGGCCAGCCGTGTAAATGGGTAACGCTTGTTCTTGAATGAGCTGCGAACGCTGCTTCAGGTAAGTGCTGGCCACCAAGGCTTGAGCTGGTACTTGGTGGAAGCTGGGGTCGCCCACGTAAAACTGTCGATCGCTTTGGGCAAGCTTGCCTGCTTCAGCAAAGACATGTGCAAATTCGGCTTGATTGAACATGGGGGACTTGTTCAATAGTTTGCCTTTGGCTTCAATCATTTGTAGCATTTGCAACACCACCACGCCACCAAATGAGGGGGGCGGCATGACGCACACCTTGTAACGCAGGTAGGGGCCACACAAGGCTTGGCGTTCTTCTACTTGGTAGTTTTGCAAATCTTGCAAATTCATGAGGGACGGTTTGTAGCCCTTTTGAAGGCTGGCCATCAATACTGTTCCTTCATCGGCCGTCCAGACCGCAGACGGGCCCTGCAATGCGATTTTTTGGAGGATTTGTGCGTAAGCCAAATTGACAACAGGCGTTCCGATCGCTTTGACTTTTTGATTCTCGTCAAAATACAAATGCAGCAGCTCAGGGTGGGCTTCTGCCGCGCCGGGTGCGGCCAAAATTTGATGCATGTAAGCGGGCATTGGGAAGCCCCGAAGCGCCACATCAATCGCAGGCTTGAACAGCTCGGGCCAAGTCAGTTTTCCAAAACGCGCATGCACATGGGCCAAAAGCGGCAGTGTGCCTGGAACGCCCACACTTCTGCCGCCACGAGACATTTGAAGAGATGGCAGTTTGCTGCCGTCAAGATCGGTGGTGAGTGATTCGGTGACCTTCTTTGGGGCAGTTGCTAAACCATCAAAGCTGGTAATTGCCTTGTGTTCTGCATGCCAGTGCATCAAAAAGCTACCTCCGCCCAAGCCAGAAGATTGTGGCTCTACAAGACCCAGCATCAGTTGCGCCGCAATGGCTGCATCTGCAGCATTGCCGCCTTGCTTCAGAATTTGGAGGGCAGCCTCTGTGGCCAAGGGGTGCGCCGTCGTGACAGCAACTTTTGCATTGGTTTGAGTCAGGTCAAGGTAGGCATTTTGTGCGGCAAGGCTGATGCTGGCAAACGCCAATCCAATGCCGATGCTTGCTTGCACAAAAAGGCTGTGCCACGTTGGATGTAGACGTTTCATACTGCGAATTTTGCGGGTTGCGTGCTGAGATAAACTTGATCATTCTGGACCATCCGCTACAAGATGGCTATCGGGATTTCTACAGAGTACCAAATACAGTAATGAGCCACGCTTTCGTTCATGCCAGTTACCTCACAGCTGCTTTCTACAAATTTGTCGATTTGCCAGACTATGCAGATCGACGTGCACCTTTATTAGCCTTCTGCGAAGCGCACAACGTCAAGGGTTTGATTTTGCTTGCGCGTGAGGGCATCAACAGCACCATCGCAGGGGCCGCCGCAGATGTTCATGCGGTCTTGGCCTATTTGCGTGCTGATCCATTGCTGTCAGATTTAGAGCACAAAGAATCGTTTGCCAGTAAGCCACCTTTTCATCGCATGAAGGTTCGGCTTAAAAAAGAAATCGTCACCTTGGGTGTGCCAGGCATCAGTCCCACGGTCCGTGTCGGCCAATATGTCAAACCCAAGGACTGGAACGCTTTGATTTCATCGCCAGATGTGGTGCTCATCGATACTCGAAACGATTACGAAGTAGAAATTGGCACCTTCAAAGGCGCGATCGACCCCAACATCCAAAGCTTTTCTCAATTACCAGATTGGGTCAAGCAGGCCAAAGCTTTAGAAGCACGTGAAGGTAAAAAACCTCGCGTCGCTATGTTTTGCACGGGCGGTATTCGCTGTGAAAAGTCAACCGCACTGATGCTTGAGCATGGCTTTGATGAGGTCTTCCATTTGCAAGGCGGTATTTTGAAATACCTCGAAGAAGTGCCGCCCGCGCAAAGTTTGTGGGAAGGTGAATGCTTTGTGTTTGATGAACGCGTCTCTGTGGGCCATGGCCTCAAGCCCGGGCCGCATGAACTGTGCAGAAGTTGCCGAGAGCCTTTGCCCAACGACGCACACTCGTCACCCTTGTTTGAGTTGGGTGTCAGTTGCCCCAGGTGTCATGCCCATACCTCTGAGGTTCAAAAGAACAGCGCCCGCGAGCGCCAGAGGCAATGGGAAATTGCCAAAGCGCGTCAGATCAATCACATTGGTACGCCTCAACGACAAGAAAGGGTGGCTGCTTTGTTGCCTCAAGATGCACCTGTTTTGTATTCCTTCCGCAGATGCCCCTATGCCATGCGGGCTCGCTTGGCTTTGTTGGCCAGTGGCATTCGATGTGAAATGCGTGAAATTGCCTTATCGCAAAAACCAGAGAGCATGCTGGCGGTATCACCCAAGGGCACCGTGCCAGTCCTTGTTTTGAAAGACCGGGTGCTAGAGCAGAGTTTGGACATCATGCATTGGGCGCTGGGGCAACACGATCCTGCGCATTGGTTAACAACGGGTCAGGCCAACGATGCAAAGGCGCACGAGTGGGTGCGTTTGTGCGACGATGACTTTAAGAAAAATTTAGATCGCTACAAATACCCAAATCGCTACGAGCTTCTGGATGGCTTAGCGCATCGCGAAAAGGGTGCAATTTTTCTGCAGCAATTGAATACGCAATTGAGCCAATCAACTTACATCATGGGTGATCAATGGACTTGGGTAGACGCAGCCCTGGCGCCCTTTGTGCGCCAGTTTGCCAGAACCGATCGCGAATGGTTTGATGCCCAAACTTGGCCGTCCCTCAAAGTTTGGTTGGAAAACTTTGAGCATTCGCCCGCCTTTTTAGAAGTGATGCACAAATTCAAAGTATGGCATCAGGGCGCCAAACCCGTGGCATTTCCAGCCACACCTGCAATGAACTGAGTTGTGAGCGAGGCTTGCGTAACCGGCAGCATGTGACCGCCGCTGACCAGTGTCAATTGCGTGCCAGGAATGCGCTGAGGTAAATCTTCACCATTGAGCTTGGCACTGAGAATGCGATCTTCACGGCCATACAAAACATGAACTGGCGTGGTCATGCTGCTGTACGCTGCTTCAATTTCGGGCATGCTCCACCTTACATGTTGTAGGTCACTTGAGGCCGTGATGAAGGTTCGAGGTTTGAGCGCCATGATGCCGCCGCCCCGAATGGCAAAGTCTGAAGGTGCTTTTTCGGGACCAAAAATGATTTTTAAACTGGCAGACATGCGATAAAGCGTACCTGGAATGGCAACGGTCCATCCAATCAGTTTGCGAAGGCCTGGCGACGCGATGTCGAGCGCCTTGAAAACAGGGGATGGCCCCCCTTCAGGCATACGGGTGAGGGGGGCAATGAGGGCCAGCGCTTTAACGCGTGTAGGGTGGCGTTGTGCCGCAGCCAAAGAGATGGCACCGCCTAGGGAGTGGCCCACAAAGACCGCCGATTCTATGTTCAAGAAATCTAACAGTTCTATCAAGGTGTCTGCCTGCGCTTCTAAGCTGGCATCAGCCTGTGAATTTCTGGTGGAGTAACCACAGCCAGGGCGATCGACGCTGATGACGCGGTAGTTTTCGGACAAGGGCTTGGACACGCCGTAGGTGAAATTGTGCAAGTTGCCAGCCAGACCGTGCACCAAAACAATGACGGGTCCTTGACCTTGGTCGACGTAATGCAGACGTGCATGACGCAGCTTTGCAAACTGACCCGCTGGTGGTAAATATTGTTCAGCTTTTTTGTTTGAAAAACTGGCAAACAAAATCAAACCAAGAAGGCCCATGAAGAGCAAAAACAAGACCCACAGGGCTAGCATTGAAGGTACCTCGAATGCAGAAAAAATTAACTGAATTGCATGACGCCATCGTTCAGACGTCCGTATTTAATCAGAAAAATGTCTTTTAAATAATTTTGGTTGACTTGCCAAGGGGCTTGTTTGCCTTGTTTGGGCAGAATGTGATTAGCGCGCTGCACATAACCCGATGTGAAAGATAAATAGTCGGTTTCCTGCACACTGGGGTCTTTGATGGGAATGGCTTTTTTGTAGCCATGCTTGTGCATGTAATTGAGAAGTCGGCAGGTGTACAAAGCCGTGAGATCGGCTTTTAAAGTCCAAGAGGCATTGGTGTAACCAAAGGTCATGATGGCATTGGGCAGGCCAGACAACCACATGCCGCGGTATGCCATTTGTGAAGAAGGCTTGAATGCTTCCCCGTCTACCTCAACCGCAATGTCGCCCAGCATGTTGAGTTTCAATCCGGTGGCAGACACAATGATGTCGGCTTCTAGAGTTTGGCCGCTGCTCAATTGAATGCCATTGGGCACAATGCGTTGGATGGTGTCGGTTACCACACTGGCTTTGCCATGACGAATTTGCCTGAACAGATCGCCATCAGGCACCACGCACAAACGCTCATCCCAGGGCTTGTAGTTGGGTGAGAAATGTTGCGCAGTTTGCGCAGATCGCAGTTGTTGCGCCGCCATTTTGACCAACAGACGCTTGACGAATTCGGGTTGTCTTCTGGCCAACTGATAGGTCAGCATGCCCATCAACACATTTTTTGTTCGCGTGATTTGATAAGCCCACTTCATGGGCAAATATTTCTGCAATCGCAATGAGAACTTGTCTTCGCCTGGCCTTGCAATCACATAGGTGGGTGATCTTTGCAGCATGGTGACATGTGCCGCGGTTTTGGCCATTTCGGGGACCAATGTGACTGCCGTTGCACCGCTCCCAATGACCACCACCTTTTGATTGTCGTATTTCAAATCTGCGGGCCAAAACTGCGGATGAACCCATCGTCCCGCAAACGATTCTTGGTTAGGAAAGTCGGGCTGATGGCCGCTTTGGTAACTGTAATAACCACAGCAAAAATATAAAAAACGAGCTTTGAGAACAACAGGCGACGCCGTTTGCTTGTCGAAAGCGGTGATGGTCCAGCATGCATCTGCTGTGGACCAGCTTGCATGGGTCACTGCATGGCCGTGTTTGATGTGGGCAGTGATGCCGTTTTCGTCTGCCGTGTCTTGGATGTATTGGCGAATGGTTTTGCCATCGGCAATCGATTTGTGATCGACCCAGGGTTTAAAGGCGTAACCCAAGGTGTACATGTCGGAGTCAGAGCGAATGCCTGGGTACTTGAACAAATCCCAGGTGCCGCCGATGGCCTCGCGCGCTTCCAAAATGCACCATCGAGTTTGTGGACAATGCATTTGCAAATGTCTGGCTGCGCCAATTCCCGACAAACCTGCGCCCACAATGAGGACATCTAACAGGGAAGACTCGCGCTCAGAGGTTTGCTGTTGCGAGGCGGTCACGGGTTTAAATCCCCAAGCTTTCTAAAGTGACCAAGCCTTTGGGTGTTTGCAATGTGGCAATGAGGTTAGCAGGACCTTCGCTCACACCTACATTGACCAAGCCAATGGCGTTGTAAGCTTCTTGTAGTTTGGTAGCGCTGGCGTGGCTTACCGACAAGCTTTTAAGCGAAATGCCAGATCGCGGCAAATGATTGCGAGGATGCAACTTCATAGGCTCGGCGGCTTCGGGCTTGCCCCATTGAATCAGGGTGGGCAAGGTGCCATTGAACAGGCGCTCGCCATCTGGACGAACCGTGATCTGCCACTGCAATAACCCTTTGGGCGTTTTACGGCTGGCATGAATGATGGGGCCACGGTCGATGCTTTGAGCCTTCCAAGCGTGGCGCGCGTCTTGAATGCTCTCGGTATTGGCCACAAAGTGAATCAATCGAGGCGATTTGATGAGTTCGGCCTGAAGTACTTTGCTGTCTAGATCAAACCAACGCGTGGGTGGCGGTTTCTTTTCAATCACGGCCTCTGGGTTGATGGCAATGATTTCCAAATAGGCCACCGGAAAAGCAGGTGTCGCGATTTTGAAAAGTCGATTGTGGGTACCGTATTTTTCGTGTTCGCCGCCTGCTGCAGGTGTGATGCCTAAGACAGACTCACACCATTCGACACCTTGTTGCAGGCTATGGGCCGCAACGACCAAATGGTCAACTTGACTTTTCATCAAGCGGCTTCAAAGTCAATTTGGACTTTAAGGGACTGCGACTTGTCGCAAGCCAGTTCAAAAGCGTCGACAGCTTTGGCCATGGGCAAGACGCCAGTAATAACGGGCTTGCCATTGATTAACCCAGAGTTGAGGAATTGGACCGCGTTTGCAAATTCGGCATGGAAGCGGAAGGTGCCGCGCAGGTCGACTTCTTTGGCCACCAGTTGCGTCATGGGGATGCTCATGTCGCCTCCCATGCCCACCGATACCAAAACGCCTCTTGGCATGATGACATCCAAGCCAGCTCGCAACGCGGGTTCACTGCCTGAGGCTTCGAAGACGGCTTCAAATTGGCCTTTATCAATTTTGTATTTGTCGAGTAAGGCTGCCTCAGTTTTGAGGTTGATGGTTTCGTCTGCGCCCATTTCTTTGGCGCATTGAAGGGGCAGGTCGGCAATGTCGGCGGCCACAATGCGGGCGGCCCCCGCGCGTCGCAAAGCGCCAATTAGCAAAGAGCCAATAGGGCCACAACCCGTCACAAACACGTTCTTGCCCAATACACCGCCAGCACGTTGAATGGCGTGCAAGCCCACAGACAAAGGTTCGGCCAGGGCCGCTTCTGAGAGGCTCAGGTGCGCACCAATGGGATGTGCCTGATAGCCCTCAATGATGAGTTGTTCGGCAAACGCGCCTTGAATGTGCGGGAAAGGCATGGCACTGCCAAAAAATCGCATGTTCAAGCAATGGTTTTGCTGGCCCAGTTGGCAAAAGCGGCATGAGCTGCAAGGGCGTGAAGGAGAAATGGCAATGCGTTGGCCCACTGCCAAGTGTTTGACATTGGCACCCAAGCCATCGACCACACCCGAAATTTCGTGTCCCAAGGCCATCGGCTGTTTGATGCGAACCGTACCAAAACCACCGTGTTGGTAGTAATGCAAATCCGAGCCACAAATGCCGCCAAAGGCAACTTTGACGCGAACTTGGTCCGGTCCCATGGCTGGCAATTCAGTGGTTTCTATTCTTAAATCTTTGGCAGCGTGACAGATGAGAGCGCGCATGAGTGAACCTTCCAGGAAAAATTCGTTGCAGTGCTTAGAGTGTAGCCGTGACGCCGCCATCCACGTAAAGGATGTGGCCATTGACAAACTTGGACGCATCGCTGGCCAAAAAGACCGCAGCGCCGCCTAAATCTTCAACATCGCCCCACCGACGGCTGGGTGTACGTCCTACCAACCAGGATGAGAACTGAGGGTCATCCACCAATTTTTGGTTGAGTTCGGTTTTGAAATAGCCAGGGCCAATGCCGTTGACTTGAATGCCAAATTGCCCCCAGTCGATGGCCATGCCTTTGGTAAACATTTTGACCGCGCCTTTGGAGGCTGTGTAAGGCGCTATTCCAGGACGACCTAATTCGCTTTGAACGGAACAAATGTTGATGATCTTGCCGCGGCCGCGAGGAATCATTTGTTGGGCGACTGTTTTGCCAACGAAGTAAACGCTGTCTAAATTGGTCCGCATAAGCGTGTGCCAATCTTCGTCCTTGTATTCATGCAAAGGACCTCGAATTTGCATGCCGGCGTTGTTGACCAAAATATCAATCGCACCCACTTGCGTTTCAATTTGCTGAACCGCTTCAGAAACTGATTTGGCGTTGGTCACATCAAAGACGGACTCACTGACTGTTAAGCCTTCGTCTTTTAAAGTTTGTGCTGCCGCAGTTACTTTTTGCGCATTGCGGCCATTGATGACCACATGGGCGCCCGCTTGGCCCAAAGCGCGCGCTAAGGCAAAGCCGATGCCTGCAGAAGAGCCTGTAATCAGGGCTAATTTGCCATTCAATTGAAAGGAGCTGAGAACAGTCATTGTTTAACTCGACTTAACTAGATAACCATTTAAGAGGACCCATCACCAAGATGGGGAAGGCGATGAGGAGGCCCATGACCACCACTTGAGAGATCAAGAAGGGCATGACGCCGCGAATCACTTCGTGCATGGGAATACGGCCAACACCGCAAACCACATTGAGAACCGTACCCACCGGCGGCGTGAGCAAACCAATGGCGTTGTTGATGATGAACAAGACGCCAAAGTAAACGGGGTTGATACCTGCTTCACGGACCAATGGCATCAAAACAGGTGTCAGGATGAGCACCGTGGGGGCAAAGTCCAGTGCTGTTCCTACAATCAAAACCACCAGCATCAACATGACCATCAGCAGTTTGGGGTTGTCAATGAAAGGGCGCAACATTTCAACCACTTGGGCAGGGATGTTGGCAATGGTGATCAACCAAGCGGAAACCAATGCCGCGGCCACCAAGAACATCACAACAGAAGAAGTTTTTGCTGCCGCCAAAATGATGCCATACAAGTCTTTGACTTTGATTTCGCGGTAAACAAACAGGCCAATGACCAGGGCATAAACCACTGCCACAACCGCTGCTTCTGTGGGCGTGAAGACGCCCATTTTCATGCCGCCAATAATGGTGAAGGCCAAAAGGTAGCACCAGAAAGCATCGACGGTGACGCGAATTTTTTCTTTCATGGGCACACGTGGTGACACTTTGACGTCGTCTTTCCTGGCCACGATCCACCAAGTAATCAGCAAAGCAACGCCCATCAAAATGCCTGGAAAAATGCCCGCCATGAAAAGTTTGGAAATGGACACACCGCCAATCACGCCAAACAAAATGAAGCCGATGGAGGGCGGAATAACCGGGGCAATGATGCCGCCTGCTGCAATCAAACCTGCCGATCGGTCCATGCGATAACCTGCATCGCGCATCATGGGCATGAGCACGGCAGCCAGAGCGGCGGTATCTGCAACGGCAGAGCCCGACAAGCTGGCCATGATGATGGCTGCAAAAACAGCCACATAACCAAGGCCACCTTTAAAGTGTCCCACCCATACCATGGCTGAATTGACGATGCGTCGACTCATACCACCGGCATTCATCAATTCGCCGGCCAGCATGAAGAAAGGGACCGCCATCAATGGGAAGTTGTCTGCCCCATTGATTAAATTTTGCGACACAATTTGTGTGTCAAAGTTGTCCAAGTGCAGCATGAGTGCCACACCAGATACGATCAATGAGAAGGCCAGGGGCATGCCCAAAGCCATGGCCGCTAACAAAGAGCCAATGAAAACTAAGACGGTCATTTGGCGCTCTCTTGCAAATGCGGTTTGGCGTCTTCTTCAGAGTCAGTCACTTGAATAAGATCAGCTTCGTTGAATTCACCTTTGGCCAGCCTGACCAGTTTGCCGATGATCATGAGACCCATGGCAATGCTGGTGACATAGCCCACGCCGTATACCCAGCTCATGGGTAGTTCTGTCACCCCGGAGCGTGTGGTGGCATTGATACCGTGCTGCTTCAGCGTGCCATAAAACATGAGCACACAGCAGCCAAGCATGAGCAAGTTGGAAATGCCAAAGGCAATTTTCTTGCCATTGAGGCTGAGCTTTCGAACCACAGAGTCGAGTCCAAGGTGCGCGTTGTCACGCATGGTGACAATGGCGCCTAAAAATGTGATCCATATGAACAAGAATCGTGACAACTCTTCCGAGCTGATGATGCCGTCATTAAAGCCATATCGCAAAACGACGTTACCAAAAACCATGATGACCATGGCTGACAACATGACCACCAAGGTGAACTCAGCGATGCGGAAAAACAAGTCGTTGATTTTTTTCATAGGACACACACATTAAAAAGCCCTCTTCGTCAGAAGAGGGCTTTTAGAGCACTAATTACTTGGTGTTTTCGATGGCTTGCAACAAAGCAGGTCCATTCTTTTCACCAAATGTCTTGGCAATTTCAGCAGACACAATTTTCTGGAAAGGTGCCATGTCGACGTTCTCAATGACTTGCATGCCAGACTTCTTCAGGTCGGCGACAACTTTGCCAGCATTGGCCGCGTTCAAACCCCGTTGGAACTTGGCTGCTTCACGCGCAGCTTCCACAACAATGGTTTGGTAGTTAGCAGGCAGTGAGTCAAACTTGCCTTTGTTCATGGCCACCACCAGGGGTGAGTAAACGTGGTTACTCACAGTCAAGTGCTTTTGAACTTCATAAAACTTAGAAGACCAAGTGACGTTGATGGGGTGCTCTTGTGCATCAAAGGTGCCAGTTTCCAAGGCGGTGTACAACTCGGCGATAGGCATTGGTGATGGGTTCATGCCCAACAGTTTGAAGGCTTGAATGTGGTAAGGGTTGGGTGTAGAGCGAATCTTCAAGCCCTTCAAATCTTCAGGCTTGGTCACAGGGCGCTTGTTATTGGTGAATGCGCGCCAGCCGTTTTCCCAGTAGGCCAAGCCCTTCATGCCGTGGGGTGCCAACTCATTTAACACGCCGGTGCCCACAGCGCCGTCAAGCACTGTGTAGGCGTGCTGTGCGCTACGGAACACAAAAGGCAATTCCATGGCGGCTGTGTTGGGCACAATGCCGTTGAAGTTAGAGGCACCGCTAGACACGATGTCAATCGTGCCACCGCGCACGCCATTGATCATGGCGGCATCGTTGCCCAATTGGTTGGCTGGGAAGATGGTGATTTCAACATCACCGTTGGTGCGTTGTTTGACCAACT
>JACCEA010532466.1_pt1 | contig 13872 bp, 12 predicted proteins | sample 7449851 | NCBI WGS metagenome assembly JACCEA01 (sample SAMN15323453, study PRJNA562643) | freshwater metagenome | isolation source: river surface water | place: USA:Blue River Watershed | collected 2017-08-18 | reverse complement strand
TTCAGAACCCTACGAACCCCGACGGATTCCAAGACCCCCGTAGGTGTTGGAACATGTCGACCGAACGCTTGTGCACCGAAAGCTCGTGCATCTACCCTGCGAAGTTCAAGATCGTCGGGAAGAAGTCGCCCGTGCGCTGCAAGGTCCACGCGGTTCCCATCGGATTGTATGAGTTCTACGACGACGCCAAAAGGGACTGAAGGGTGTCGTCGGGCTGGATCGTGGACTCTTTCGCAATCATCTGCAAAGGCTTGAGGATGTAACTGGACTTGCACACACTCGGTGTGTTGTGGAGCTTCGTGGCGACGAACTCCACGGCCTTGGGAACGCTGCCGTGCTTTTTGAAGTGTGTCAAGAACAAGTCGTTCGCATTCCATGTCCGCAGGTCTTTGGACGTGATCCCAAGGGGCTTGAGATACGCATTCAGGTCCGACAGACTCAGCGTGCAGTGCTTGGTGGTGAACAGCGGGCCCTTGCACTTTTTCATCAGAACCCGCACGGCCCCGACGATTCGCTTGTTCCGCGTCTTGGACACGTTCCGCACGCCCTTCTTCCCCACGAAATCAAAGGTGACAACGTCCGGGCCGCTGACACAGACGTGCTTCCGCTCGAGCGTGGTGATCCCAAAGTGACCGTACCGGCGCTGGTGCGTCCGACTGCCCCCGCGGAAGTTGCACTCGAGCATAATCGCACACGCCACCGCCGCCATGAACGCCTTGGGGGACGCGTCGTACCCCGCGTCAATGTCGCGGTGGATCCGCCGCTGCAACGTGCGGATCACACGGCCCGTACGGATCACCGTCTGCACCTTCTTGGCCGCACGGAGGTCCTTGTGCGCCTTCGAGTACATGTACTGCACGCGCCCGTCCGCGTCGACACCCGTGGCCACGAGCTTCCCCGAGGGGTAGTACTCCACGTTCGTGTACGCGGGCGGGACGTACACCGAACGAAGCCGTTCGAGCACCTTCGGGTCCCGTACGGGCTCCTGCGACTTGCTGTACACGAACCGACCACGTAGGCGCAGAATGGTCATCTTTTTTTATTCACCAACCACAAAGTAAAAAACAAGATGCAACTCGCGGAATTCCTGTTGAAGAGCGGGGCCGTCAAAATCGCCATCGGGTTCATGATCAGCTCCCAGGCCATGGCGTTTGTGAACGAGCTCATCGCGAGCCTCGTCACACCCCTCGTGAACCATTTGCTCGACAAGGGAGACAAGGTTACCAACGGACTCAAGGTCAAAGCTCACGGCATCGAATTCGACTTCGGTCGGGTGATTGTCGCGTTCGTGCGCATCCTTGTGCATATCGTCATCGTCTTCGCGGTCGTCAACGCGATCCCCGACACCATCCTCAAACTCTAAGAAGGTCCCGCAGCAACGACTGTGTCGCCGGCCACTGCGTCCGCTCCCGCAGGTCCTCCAGCGCGGTACGGTCCGTGCTTCCACCACCACAGAACCCCCGCAGTGTCATCGCGGTGATCATCCGCACTCCGATGTACGCCGAGAGCTCTCCATCCTCGGCCGTCATCGCCATGGCCGCTTTCAACACGACGTGCAGATTGTGCACCGAAGACATGTCGCAGCCACTGTTCAGACACATTTCCACCGTCTGTACCGCCACGCGGCGCAGAGATGGGTCGCTGGCGTACGCAGCGGCCTTGCGAATGAGCACCGGAGGAACCGGAACACCCGCGTGGGCGAGCGCCGCCATGTGACGCATTCCGACCGGAGGATTCGAAGCGAGCAGCCACTCGCACACCTCGAACTCCTCCGTCATTTCCGCAGAGCTCAGTCGGAGTTCGGAGGCGTCTTGCGGGTCTTGTGGGGGCCGCGTCCCGCGCATGCGATCCACGAAGTGGTAAAAGAGCTGACGGTTCCCGTGGACAAACGTGCACTCTGCCGCGGACCCGTCCGAAACCATGTGGACCCGAAACTGCACCTCCATGAACATGGAGTACATCTGCGCGGTGCACAAGGTTACCTGTGGATCGGGCGTGGCCACGCGGTCGATCTGGAGCCGTGCGCACTGTGCGTCAATGTCCGCACTGGACATGTCCAGACGGAGACGTGTCTTGTCCATAATTTGGTTTTTCTGATAGACCTCGATTTTGTTTCGGAAACCGCCGACAAAAACCGCACGGTTTTCTGACGGGTCCAAAGGATCGCGGGTAAACCACCAACCACCGCGGACAATGGAAGTCGACTTTGGTTCCGATTCGGGGAGCGACACCGACGCCAGGGAGTTCCTGGAGGACCTCGGTTTCGTGGAAGAGCACGTGGTCCCCGCGACGGACGAGAATTTCCGCTGGCTCCTGCGGTACTTTCAGGAGAATGGCATCACACCGGTTGTCAAGCACCTCGCGGACGACGTGGCGGTGCGGTTCGGCGCTGCGAGCTGCGCGAACATCTTCCGGTCCATGGTGAACGCACAGTTCCAGGCGGCGTTTCTCACGGGGGACGTGCGGTTCATGGAGATGACGCGCGCCAGTGACAACCCCAAGTGGCGCGTTGTGAACATGGTGGACCTCTTTGCCATGCAGGATCGTGTTGCACACATTCCGTCGTTTGACCTCCTGTTTTGCTTCAACCGCGACTACGAGGTCTTCTGGGCCACGCGTCAGGACTTTCTTGTTCTCCAATAATAAAACATGAACCTCTACTACTGGCGCTTTCCCGTCATTGTCCTGGGGATCACACTGTTCGAAGGCGCAGCACAGGGGTGCCTTCGAAAAGCGTGCGACGTCCGCGACACACTCATGTGCAAAATGTTCATCGTGTTCGGCATGGCCGCGTACGCAGCCGTGGCATTGCTTCTGTTTCATGCGTATCAGTCGGAAGCCCTGGGACACGTGAATCTCGTGTGGAGTTGTACATCGATTATCATGGCATATGTCATCGGACACTTCCTGTTCCGCGAGGTCGTGAACATGTACTCGGTCATCGCCGTGTTCTTCGCATGTATCGCGATCGTGTTCGCGCAGCTGAGTGAACCGAATGTCGGTTAGTCCAGCGCCACGAGACCGTCGTCCTCGTCCGCCGCAGCCTTCTTCTTCGCAGGTCCCTTCTTCGGGCCCGTCGGTGCCGCACGTGCCGCACCCGCACCCGCACCCGCACCGGCTCCTGCGCCACGCACGGGACGCTCGGATTCCGACGATTCGTCCGCGTCCTCGAGGTTCATGTCCATGAGATCGAACGGGGGATCCTCGTCGTCGTCGTCGGACTCTGACTCTGACGCGTCGTCGTACTCGATGATCCCGAGGCCGATCATGCGCCCGAGGATCTCATCAATGGCCGCACGGTTCTTGGCGAGTCCGCCCTTGGTGGTCACGATTTGCACGATCTCGTTGTGGAAGTCGACGAGGTCATCGACCTTGGCGTCGGTGGTGTTGTAGGACGTGCTGTCCTCGGAGCTGTCCTCGGATCCGTCCGACTCCTCCGACCCCTCCGATCCCTCCGACCCCGACTCGAGCTGACGGATGAGAAACTCGGCAGCCTCGGCGTGGTCGGACGTCGCGACGTCGTAGTCGGAGTCCGAAGAATCCTCGGTGCCCTCGGAGTCCTCCTGTTCCCCGAGGGCGCGGATGATCTCCGTCGTGCCCACGAGGATGTCCTTCTCCTCGAAGAGCGTCGCGAGGCCCCGACGGAGCTTGCGGTTCGTCATGTAGATCGCGACGATCTCGGCGTCGGACGACATAGTCTCGATGGCGAAGGCCTCGACACCCTTCTGGATAATGGCGGCGAAGACGTCGTCGGACGCCTTCTTCACGTCCGGCGGGGAGCTCGCAAGAATCGCACTGATCCGTTCGTCGCAGAACATGCCGGAGGGCTCGCACTCCTCGAGGATCTCGTACTTGGTGTACAGCTCGATGTCGTGGGGGATGGTGGTCTTGACGAACACGAACCGGCCGACGGGCTCGTCGAGGTCCATGAGGCAGTTCGCCTTCTTGGCCTCGTCGCGCTTCCCGACCCAGAGGTACACGCGCACGTGCTCGCCGTCGGCCTGGCGGAGCAGGAGGGTCACGATGTTTGTCTCGTAGACCTCAACGTCCTTGGGCACGAGACGGACGTCGGCGTACGCGTCCTTGGACGCGGCGTAGATCCGCTCGGCGAGGTACGGTGCGATTACGGTACCCCACGGGTTCTCATGAGCCTTCAAAAGGTCCGCAAAGGTCTCCATTTTTTTATTTACAAGAGGGACCCGCGGAATCCGTTAGAATCAAACGCGACGCATTCACCGCAAAAAAATTCGGACACCCAAAAAACAAAAGGAACAAAATGCCGACACGTCCGCGTCGCCGTGTCCACCGTCCCGAGAAGAAGGTGTCCTTCTTCGGACGCCTTGCGGGACTCTTGGGGTTTGGACTGTCGGAGAAGAAAATCAAAATCGCAAAGTGGTATTGGTTATTTGAAAAATCATTAAAAGATGTGGCGTTACGGACACAAGATCAGCGCCCGCTCCACTACGTTTTCACCAAGGAAACGACACAGAAAGACATAGCTGATGTGTTTCTAACACGAATTACAGATTTCAACATACAACATTCTGGTAACCAAATCGAGCTTGATTTGTTTAAAACATGGGAAGATGGTAGTACATTTTCTGAATGGCTGCCTAAGAATAATTTAAATGAAGCTGTAAATTTCTTCAACACATTCGAATCCAATGCAAATTACAATCAGAGCGATGACGATTTTGTGAAAAATGTCGCTCGCCGAATGAAAGCAGAAAATTTACCCTCTAACGATGATGCATATACAGAAACAGAAATAACCCATCCTCCCGCGCAGACTACAGAGAGTGCCGCCCCCACACCATCATCACCTCTCCAACCAGCCGCCCTGTCCCCGAGCGAGTCTGCCGCCCCTCCACTGTCACCCCAGCCGAGTCTGGGTAGTTCTCCCCCGGCTCCCACGGCTCCCACGGTAACCAATGTAGATCTCTCGGCTCAACAGGAGGCCGTGGACGATGCAGCGCCCGGTGCAGCGCCAACGCTTGACCAGGCGGAACCTAATTACAACCAGGAGCACCATGAGTTCGCCAAGAAGCAAACGGCGTACGCCGAGGCGGTCGAGAAGCTAGCGGAGGCTTATAACCAGGCAAAAGCCGAGGGCAAGAACCCGACCGGTGTAACCCTCGCACCGGTCCCGAGTGACACCGACGCCAAACTCGAAGTGGAACGCAAGAAAGCCATCGAAGCCGTGTGGGCGAAGTTGGTGGAGGATAAGGGTGACGGTACGGGTACAATTCACAACAAGGTGGAAGCCATCGAGACTGCGAAGAAGCAGATTGTCAAGGATGTGGATGCGATTACAGCGATCAAGGACAACGTAGCGAGAGCGAAGACTGATGGCTACACACTCAGTAACGATGCAGAAGACGCATGGACGGCTGTGAATCAAATTCAGATAAAATCAGGTGCAAAAAAGACCGCCAAAGAGCTCGCAGAGGCATCTCGGAAATTGGTGAATGAAGCTCTGGCGAAGCATTTGACAACAGGAGGAATCAATGCTGAACTGGGTGCATCGGACAGTGCGTCGATTGCCACTGCGTTACGACAGCTTCTTCAAGAGATCGACGAAATCGTTGCAAAGCACCAGTATGTCACAAAGACCCTCGCGAATACAGTCGCCGCCGCAAAAACCAAGGCGGAGCAGGCTGATACCGCGTTGAAGACGGCGGTCGCTGCATTCGAAGCGGACCGCAATACGAAACAGGCTGCGCGCGCGGCATCACTGGAGACGGCGACCCCCGGTACCTCAAAGCTCTCTGAAGTCACAAGGCTGAAAGGTTTGATTGACGGTCACGTCAAGGCGATTCAAGCTGCGGAGACCGCCATGGCTACAGATGTACGCGGGAAAACTCTGAAGGCGGGTATGGACATTGTTGCCGAAGAGGATGAACTGAAAAAAGCCGTTCACGCCGCAACAACCACAACCACGGGTTATACCGACTTGGCCGCGACCCACGAATTAACCGCAACTACCGCTGTCACGGACGCGAACAATGTGGCAGATTTCACAAACGCGACAGGTCCGACGGGACTTGCGAATCCCAAGAAAGTGTTCGATGACGAAATTGTCAAACTTGACCAGGCACTTGCCGGTATAACCGCGTTGGAAAGTGCCGCCGAAAATTCGAAGAAAGCCGCCGAGAAAGCCGTGGCGGATGCGAAGGGTAAGATAGACACATCACCACCGCCTCCGGCTCCCACTGGTGCCGCCAAGGAAGCGAAAGACACGCTCGACGCGGTCATCGCACGGCATCCGTCGATGCAGATGTTCACGGACGATGCGGTCGGTCGTGCGGTGGCCCAGCGGTTGATGACACCATCGGGGCGCGCGTCGGTGCACGCGGAGCTCGCGCGGTTCATCGAGGATCTCGACGCGGGCATCGCGGCGTGGCTTGGGAAACACAAAGCGGCACTTCAGTTCACCGGGACAACCCCTACGGATCTGTCGGGCCCGAATGCGATCGTGGCGTACAATGTGATTCACCAGATGCGCAAGGATGCAAAATACAAACCTGTCCAATTCGGAAAGAAGGCTGTGCCACCGAGGGGCAGAGGATTATTTAATCAGACTAACCTCGCCACGAAAGCGTACTGCAACATGATCCGCGTGCGGACGTTGGCGCTTGTGGGGATCACCTGTGTCCCGTTCACCTGGCTGTTCTCTCCCGACCGCGCACGGCCTCATCTGCTCGAATACATCAACGCGTGTATCGAGAATGGCCATGCGGTTGCGCACGAAATTGAGCTGTCCGGCTCAAAGGTTCCGGCGGTGACGTTCATGACCCCGGATTCTGCCGAGGAGTTCATGCGGAGGTCGTCGGGATCGTTGGTGAAGCACTGGGTCCATGCGGTGGCCGAGGCAACCGGCGGGCTTCTTCAGTCAGGTTTCAACGCATTCAGGATTGTTTCCTTCACGACTCCGACGATTCTTGCGAAATACATGGAGCATTATTCCTCGATTCTGGGTACCTACGCTCCGTAAGCCGGTGCCGAAAGGTCCTTCCGGGCCGTCGGGGTTTCGGAAACCCACAAAGTTCGCAGGATTCTTCGGGGACCTACACGCTTTCAGAAATCCAAGAACCATCCTCGAAAACAATGTCTCTTGACGATTCTTTGCTTGAACAGAAGATCACTTCAGTGGTCGAACGCCTTTTGGCATCGAAGAATGAATCTTCTTCTTCGACGCCGACTTCCGCCAGAACGCCGAAGACGCCGAAGACGCCGAAGGCGCCGAGGGCTCCGAAGGCTCCGAAGGCGTCGAAGGCGTCGTCGGATCACGTTTTCCAATCCGACGACCCCGATGTAGTCGCAATCTATCGCATGGCCCATTGTGCGAGCAAGCGGGTCGCGAACATTCCGCAGTTCCTGGCACTGACGGACGCGGAGGCGACGGGTGTCATCGAGGACGTGGTGCGGACGCTGTCGTTCATGGGTGCGTTCCAGTCGCTTTCGAAGTTCCGTGCGGTGTTTGCGGAGGGTGTGACGGGTTTCACGCTGTTCCAGCGGAACCCGTTTGCGCTCGTGCACTACCATGCGATTCTGGCGTACCTGAATGACACGCGGTGTCAGCTGAAGAACCACAGTCTCATCCGTCGGCCCATGCGGGAGGAGGCGGTGTACAACGCGCTCGTGGAAGCCGAGGGAATCCTGCGGGCCGGCGGGAACCTGGTGTACACGCACAAGCCGGAGGTGTGGGGTGCGTACATGGGCGCCGAGGCAGCGCCGAAGCCCAAGCGCGCGCCGTCGGCGCCCAAGAAGCGTCGTGCCCCTACGAAGAAGAAGGGGACGAGGTTCACCCTCGGCGCGGACGAGGAGGTGGACGTCGCTTCCGACGTCGGTGAGGAGGACCCGGAAGCGGAGATGGAGGGCGAGGACGTCGCTTCCGACGTCGCGGAGGAGGACCCGGAAGCGCAGATGGAGGGCGAGGACGTCGCTTCCGACGTCGGCGAGGAGGACGACTTCTTCCACGTGGACGAGGAGGAGCCCATCGGGCTGGACGTCGCTGCTGCCGCCGAAGGTGCCGCCGCCGAAGGTGCCGAGGACCCGGAAGCGCTGCTGGAGGGTGAGGACGAGGAACCTGAGGAGGTCCCGACGCAGGTTCCCATGGAGCCCACGGAGCCCGAGGAATCCGATGAGATCCCGACGGCGACGCAGGTCCTGACGGAGCCCGAGGAGGTTCCCACGGAGCCCGAGGAGGTCCCGACGGAGACGCAGGTCCCGTTGGAGCTTCCGCCGTTTCCGACGCTGATCACGGACCCGATGTTCGACGCGGCGGGTGTGGACATCTTGTCGCCCCCGACGCAGCCGCAGCAGCAGGCGTTTGTGATGGAGCGCACGGTGGTAGCGGCGGCGGCGGAGGAAGCGCGTGTGGAGATTGCGGCGCGTGTGGAGACGCGTGTGCACGATCTGAAGCGCAAGGCTCCGTCGGGCCCGGAGGTGGAGGCGGAGGCGCCGGCGGCGAAGCGCCCGGTTCCGACGATGCGTGTGTTCCCGTGGGAGGCGCTGGACGTGGACATGTCGGCGTCGGTGCGGATGCCGGACGGCAAGGAGCTGTCGTACACGGAGTGGCGCGGCAAGTTTGAGCGCAAGGTCCCGGAGCTGGCGCGGTACGCGGAGTTTGTTCTGGGCGGCAAGTGGGTGAGCGTCCGCCAGCACCACCGCGACGTGGTGTTTGCCGGCGGGGCGCCGTCGGGCTCGGATGTGGAGATTGAGCGCAAGTTCTGCATGAAGAAGATGGTGTCGCGGTTCAACCGGAAGTAAAGTCTGCGAAGGCGCGTACGATTTGATCGACGACGCGTTGTACATAGTTCCCCTCGAGTCCGAGGTGTTGTTTGAGTTGTTGTGTGAGTGAATCGCGTGTGTGATTGGTTCTGCATGGAAGGATGTCGACGGAATCGTACGACACGTCGGTGGTGTGTGTATAAATCTCAAAAGCCCGTTTGGCCCGTTCGACCCATTGGGTACCGTGCGTGTTCCGGAAGATGTCGAAGAGGTGCGGTCCCTGGTGCGCGGGGTCGCGCACGAGTTGGAGGACGCGGTACGTGGTCATGGGTCCGGCGGACTCGCAGAAGTCGCACCCGACGAGTACGCAGAACCGTACGAACTGTTCGTAGGTGACGTCGAGTTCCTGGAGGACGAAGTCGAGTTCGATGCAGTCCATGAGGTCGTAGTTGACGATCTTGCGGACGGTGGTGGCGGCGCCGTAGACCATGGCGTCGGAGTCGGCGGTGTAGACGGCGTCGACGATGCCTCGCTTCTGGAGCGCGACGGCGGTGACGTCGGCCTCTCCTTCGGCGAGAATGTAGGGGATTCCGAGGATCTCACAGAGTCCCTGGGCTTGGTACACGTGTTCGGGCGTGATGTACGACGCGTGGACGTCGCGTTTGTGTCGCACGAGGTTCGTTTGGATCTCTGCGATTTCCTCGGGTGTGGGAGGTAGGTATTCGTGTTCGTTGGCGTACCACATGTTTCCTTCGGTGTTCGTGGTAGTGGTGGTGGGAGCGGTGGATTGACGTTGTTGTTCCTCCGCCGCCGTCGTCGCGAGTGCGTCTGCGTAGGAGCGTCCGGTCTGGACGGTGCGTATGGCGGGCGGCCCGGGTCCTCCGAACCGAACGGGGATCGGGAGTTTCTGGATGACATACATCTCGACCCATTCGATTTTCCGTTGGTGTCGTATTTTCTCGACACGGCGCCGATGGATGGTGGCGAGTTTTTCGGGCGGTGGAGCGCCGTCGAAGATGAGAACGGGTGTAATCCCGGCGGACAGGAGCTGGCAGATGGTGTCTGCGAGTCCGACGAGATGACTGTGTTCGAGCGGGACGTCGGACAGAACGTTCCGGAACCTGTGTGGCCGTCGGTGTGTCATACCGAATTCGGACTCGTTGATGTGTGTTGCGCACATGCCGCGGGAGCGGTGTAAGAAGAGGAGCGCGTCGACGGCCCACCGTTTGTTTCGTTCGGCGCCGAGAGACCGCAGAGGGACTTTTTTACGGTTCTTGAGGTTCGTGACCAGTTGTGACAACCCGCGGATCCCCATGGTTTTTCTTTTTTGTTGCTTGTGTGTGAGATTTCCGGGACTGCGGTTCCACCGCGGAAAAAAAAACGTCTCGTGTGAATAGATAAAAGACCCTTTCGAAAAATGGACAACATGAAGAAGTGGATGGAGCACCACGTTGCCAAGGCAGGAAAGCACGTCGGCACCGCGGTCGACGCCACGGCGTCCCGCTTTTCTTCGGTAATGAGCAAGTTCGGTGTGGGCGGTGAGACCCAGGTGACGGTGTCCACGGAGGAGAAGCTGCGCCGTGAGCGCGCGTACCAGGAGGCTGCCGCGGCGGCGACGGCCACGAACGCCTGGACGGGTCGTGACTACACCATGGCGCAGGTGGAGAGGCGCGAGGCCGATGCGGCTGCCGCGCGCGCGCAGTTGGCATTGTCGGGACCCCAGGCGCCTCCCGCGCCGATTACGTACCAGCAGGCGATTCTGAGCCAGCCCATGCCGGTGCTTTCGCCTCTTCGTGGCACGTCCGCGCCGCAGGGTATCCGTGCGATCTCGGACGCGCTCATGGGCAAGTCGATGACGACGTACAACCCCGCGGCGCCCACGCTGGAGCCGCCGATTCCTTCGACGGTCTCGGCGGGCAGTCTGAACGCGCAGGTGCCCGTGTCGGTGACGTCGGGTTTCTCGACGGAGGGCTCGGCGCCGAAGGCGAAGGTGGATGTGCAGATGTTCTCGAACGCGGGTCTGAAGCCTGCGCGCATGCACCACCGCCGGTAATCATGTGTGTGACATTAGACCACATTTGCATTGCAATCCAAAAAGACAAAAATGTTACCGCACCAGCTTCGTCAGTTCGACACGCTGCGCGCGATGGAGCAGGGGATCCGACGGGAAACGCAAGAGTACTCCCTGACCTCCATCGGCTGGCTTGCGGATCGTACGGGTACAGGAAAGACCCGTACGATGGCCGAGCACATTCGCAGGAACCCGTTGCCGAACCCGAACAAACCGTGGATCGAGCCGCGGACCTTCATCGGGGGACGCACCGGGCTCCCCGTGCAGGTGGTCAACGACACGCGCCTGACCCAGGCGCTCGGACGACGCGGACGTTACTTCACACCGTCCACGCTGATTGTGGTTCCAAAAACCCCCGGGCTTTTGGTACAACAATGGTCCTCGCACTTCACAGGCCTGGGCGAGTGCATGGTGATCGAGAAGATCACGTCGCTCCGACGGTACCTCCCGGAGCCCGTGCAAGCGTCGGAGCTCACGGAGCAGAACCTGTGGCAGGCGCTCGACATTCATCGGCCGATGGTGGTGATTGTGACCGACAGTGTTGCGCACACGTACACGCACGTGTTCTGTGGGATCCACTGGGCCCGCGTGGTGTTCGACGACGCGCTCTTGCCGGACATGCAAGCGCTGGCGTGCCGCATGGACCGTGGGGTTCTGCGGATGGACTTTCTGTGGTTCATCGGGGCGCTGACGTGGCCGCTGGACCGTGTGGTGTACAACATGTCCCGCGTGGCTCATGTGTTCCCCGAACGGATCCGGATGAATCCACGGCACCCTCTGACACAGCTGGTTGCAGATGGGTTTTACGACACGATCGTGGTTCGTGAGGAAGACCTTCCGTACGCGCCGTACACACACAAAACGGTGTTGGTCCGTTCGCAGGAACGGCGCGCACCGTTCCCGCCGTTGCCGGAGTACGACACCGAGCACTGGTTCTTCCGTCTGGGTGGTGAGGTCTCGGCGGCAGCGGTGGCGGACGGCGACCCGGACGCCGCCGAAGACATGTGCGGGATCTGTCTGGACGACGTGCAGGCGTCGAAGCGCGTGCAGACGTCCTGCAAGCACGTCTTCTGTTTGTCGTGCATCACGACGTGGTACCGCCGGAACCGTTCGTGTCCGTGCTGCCGCACGGCGGGTGCGCGGTTGATCGCGCCGGAGAGTGCGGTGGTGTCGCGCACGGTGGACGCGATCGTCGCGGAGATCCGCCGGGACCCTGCGAGTCGTGTGTTGTGTCTGGACGTTCACGATTTCATTGCGGGGGACGACTGCACCGAATGGGCGCAGTTCCGGGACACACCCGCGGGCTTGCTGTTTGTGCACAACGCCGAGATCCGCACGGGTGTGGACCTGTCGTTCGTGACACATGTGATTACGTATTCCCATTCGTATCTCTGGATCCCCGCGTGCAACAACCCGGCCCGCACGACCCCGCTGACTGTCATGTACCTCTTGTGTATTTAATGGATTCGATCAAATACAGAGTCCCAGAAGGGTTTCGTGGTGGTTCACATGGACATAGTCCGCGATCCGGAAGATATTCTGGACATTGCGGAACAATGTGGCCTTGCTTGACGAGGGGACATCCTTCCAGCATGCGCGCAGATGGGTGAGGATGTCGGAGCTGACGTCCTTGTGTCCGAGGGACGTGTCGTCGAGGACGGTCATGTCGTTCTGCACAAGAACCCGTTCGAAGATGGCGGTGTCGACGGAGTCGATGTGGCGCGCGAGAATCACGTACTTGTCCTCCTCGACGGACGCGTTGTACTCGATGAAGTGGCGGAACCGAAGGGCCTGTTCGCTCCGTGTGAGATCGTAAAAGTCCTGGCAGAGCTTGAGGAGCCTGCGGTTGTAGTCATCGACAGCGTTGCTGAGCTTCGTGGCGGACATTTGTGCTTTCCAAGGAACCTGACGGAACCCTTGTAAGCCTCCGGAAAAAAAAATGTGTCGCGCACAAAATTAAAACACAGGAACTTTTCAAAATGGTGAACCGTCGTCGTTCCAGCCACCGTCGTCGTCCGGCGATGAAGGCACTGGCCAAGGCCAACGCGAGCCTCCGTCGCGTGATCGACACGCACTTTGGCCGTAAGAAGAATGCCCGCCGTTCGAGCCGCTTCGGCGCGTTCGGCGATGCCATGTCTCTGCAGCAGATGATGGGCAAGTCGAGCCACTTCGGCAAGCGCAAGAGTCGCAAGGGCCGCAAGAACCGCTTCGGCTCGCATGGTAACGCGCCGTCCCTTCAGCAGATGATGGGTCCGTTCAACCGCTTCGGCGCGCACGGTGACGCTCCGTCCCTGTCGCAGATGATGGGTCCGTTCAACCGCTTCGGCGCGCACGGCGACGCTCCGTCCCTGTCGCAGATGATGGGCCCGTTCAACCGCTTCGGTGCCGCGGAGGATGAGGATTCGACACTGGGTGCGTCGACCATGGAGCTGCTGTTCGGCAAGCCCCGCAAGCACCACCGCAAGTCCCGCTTCGGCGCGGCGGCGGTGGAGGAGGATGAGAACGATCTGGACTTCGGCCGTCGTCGCAAGTCCCGCCGTGCGTCGTTCGGCAAGCGCAAGAGCCGTCGCGGGTCGAAGAAGCGCGCTGCGTCATTCGGCAAGCGCAAGAGCCGTCGGGGCTCGAAGAAGTCGCACCGCCGCCGTCATTCCCGCAAGGCGTCGGCGTTCGGCAAGCGCAAGTCGCGTCGTCACTCGAAGAAGTCCCGCTTCGGCATGGACCTTGATGCCGCCGTCGAGGAGATGAAGAAGGAGGCTGCCGCTGCTGCTGCGTCGGCGTTCGGCCGTCGTCGCAAGTCCCGCCGTGCGTCGTTCGGCAAGCGCAAGAGCCGTCGTGGCTCGAAACGCGCTGCTGCGTCGTTCGGCAAGCGCAAGAGCCGTCGTGGCTCCAAGAAGCGCGCTGCGTCGTTCGGCAAGCGCAAGAGCCGTCGTGGCTCCAAGAAGCGCGCTGCGTCCTTCGGCAAGCGCAAGTCGCACCGTCGTCGTCACTCCAAGAAGGCGTCGTTCGGCAAGCGCAAGAAGTCCGTGGGCGGCCGTCGTCGCAAGAGCCGCTTCGGCCAGGCGGAGCTC
>JACCEA011785521.1_pt1 | contig 13879 bp, 8 predicted proteins | sample 7449851 | NCBI WGS metagenome assembly JACCEA01 (sample SAMN15323453, study PRJNA562643) | freshwater metagenome | isolation source: river surface water | place: USA:Blue River Watershed | collected 2017-08-18 | reverse complement strand
TTGAAAGCTATTTTTGTTTAATTTTAATTCCATTTAAAACTGAACCCGAATGAAATCTATTTATTACAGCCTACTTCTAATTGTGTTTTTTAGTATTTCCTCCAAAGCTCAAAAAGTAGTTTCGGTCAACTATCAAAATCAGGCTGACGTAAAAGTTTTTGTAGTTCAATATGAAAATCAAGCCGATTTAAAAGTGTACAAAGTGAAGTATCCGAATCAAGCGGGTCAAAACGATGGGAAATGGTTTTTTACCAACTATCAGAATCAAGCTAGTAAATCCATTTTCTTTGTAGACTATGAAAACCAAGCAGATCTAAAGATATTCTTTGTTTCCTACGAAAATCAAGCAGGCTGGCGGAATAATGCCAAACGACATTTGATGTATTAATTCCATAAAAAAACCGATTAGTTGCCTAGTCGGTTTTTTGTTGCGAGGATAAAAGTATTCGAACTCTTAATATAGTATAAGTGAAATCAGGACTTCCCGTTTTTTAAATTAAACAGGGTAACTCATAGGGTAAATGATCATTTTAATTCTGTATTCGTAAAATTATTAGCAACTTTAAATTTTTCAAACCATTTAGTATACAATGAAATGTATTCTGATTTTTATTGAAAACTATCAAAATCAGTAGGAGGGATGGCATCTTTTGATAAATAGGGAGTTGTTGTGTCCTATCGTAGTTGGCCATTTAATTTAAATTTTAACAAACTCACAGATTTGAGTATTGATTTCTTTTTGCCATTCTTTGATGTTATTTTTTACATCGAGTAAAACAATACTACATTGTTTGGTTTCGTCGTGAATACCATTTCTATCAAAGTAGTTTCCTTTTTTACTTTTGGCATTATCACCTGGATAAACTAAAGCAACCTTTTCTGCTTCATAAAATTCATGATAGACATACATTTGTCTTAAATCATCAGGACTTGGGTTGTATCCATTTAAATTTTTCCATTTTGTATCTAATACAATCTTTCTTTCATCTTGGGTTTCAATATAGATATCCGGTTTCATCGATGTTCTTCTCCCATTTGTAGGCTTCCAGAAATGTTTTGAAGTTTGGGGTTTTACTTTTGAAAAATCATTTTTGTTATTTCTTAAACTAACATAAATAAATTGTTCCCAAAGTAAATTCATATCAAACATTAAAGCCAAAACGTGATTGTTTCCTTGGCTAAGATCTGGATGATATTGTAATAAAAGTAATTTTGCAATTTCAATTCCTTTTTGATAATGTTGATTTTTTCTATTGTAAATTATTTTATCAAAAGTAGACTCATTTACCTTAATGTTTGGCATTTCGGGAAAGTTCAACAGTAAGGCACCAATTCTACCAACTAATGACTTATTAGTATTGATTTGTTTCAATAAGAGCAAGGCTTTATAAAGTATATAATGTAATTGATGTTCTACATTATAAGTGGTATGATTTACATAAAATCGTTCTTTATGGGTAAGATTGTGTTGAATGTGTTTATTAAATTGTAATTGACCTTTTAATGCGGTAACATTACCCTCTTTTTTGCTGTATTTTTTAATTAGTCCAGTGTGAAGTAGGTATTCTAATTCTTTGACATACATTTCAAAATATAAATCTAAAACCGAATTGGGTTTGACTTTTAAATTACTAGAACTGGTAGATTTGATGTCAAAACTTCCAACTGTTTGCAACATCCCAATTAATAAATTTCTCCACTTACAATATTCTTCTTTAGAACCTTGATTTTTATCTGCTTTTGGTAGTACTTCAATCAGAATATTTCCTACTTGAATAACACCTACATGTTCATTAAATTGAATGCCATTGTATACTAATTTATAGTAGGGTATACCATTCCCATGATAATGAACCAATGCGTCAAATTGCTCTTTGCTGATTTTATTTTCACCTCTATCAAACCGAAGAATTTCGTGTTCAAATACAACAATATTTTCTGTTGATTTACTCAATTTATCTATTCATTAATTTTGATAGCGCCTCAGAAAAACCTTTTTTGTTATCCTTTTTATACTCAATAATTGAATATAAATCTTTTACATCATAGTCATTTTTTGAATCGGTAACAGATGCAAAGAAATTATCATCCTCATTCCATTCATCGAATTGAATAAATCCGTCACCAAGAACTAACCTCATTTTGCCATAATCGCCAAAGAAATATTCTTGTAATAATGGAATTATATTTTTGTAAAATGATTCTATTAAAGTTTTTTCATTTTTGTTTAATAAATAGGAGTGACCTATGGCATGGTCATTATTTAATAAACGTACAATTCGCTTGTTGATAGTTTTTAGAATGTCTTTTAATTGATATCCAAACACTTCATTTTCTAATTCCTTTAAATCATAACGTGGTGGCATTTCTTCAAAGCTGAAACGTCTTCTTAATGCGGTATCTAATGCTTCCACACTTCGGTCAGCAGTGTTCATGGTGCCAATAATATATAAGTTTGAAGGTACACCAAATTTAGTTTTGCTGTAGGGTAACAACACCTCCAATTCTTCTATTTGACCAAGTCTTTTACTGTCTTCAATTAAAGTGATAAGTTCTCCAAAAATCGAAGAAATATTCCCTCTATTGATTTCATCAATAATTAATACAAATGGAGTAGAAGGTGACTCTTGTGTACTGTTGATATTATTAGAATTAGCAATTATTTTTGGATTTATGATATTCAAAATAGACCAATAAGCGGTAGAATTTGAACCGCCAATTACAGTTCTAAATTCTTTATCAATGTTTTTAACTGCTGATAAATCTGGGAATGCTTCATGAAGTCTTTTTACTCTTGAATAACTTACCGTGTATTCTTTAGCATCTTCAGAATAAATAGGTTTTAATTTCAAATTACCACGTTCCGTTATTTCGACAATTTTCAAGCCTAAATTAGGAGTTTGAATCTTTAATGTTTCTGGTGTCCCTTTTTCTATATTTTGTTCTGCTTCGGTAATTAAATCATTCCAAGCATCATCAAAACTGTATTGAGTCGAATTTGAATTTATTGAGGTATTGATTAGTTTGGCTTTGTTTGCCAAACGTTTAAAAATACCATCTTCAATTTCATACACGACTTGTTTGTTTTCATTGGCATCTTCTTCTACTTTTGGTTTTATTCCTTCTACAAAATCTTCATAAGACATACTTTGATGAAATGTAGTAAAGACTATTTGTCCTAAACCAACTAAACGGTCAAATTCCTCCTTTACTATTTTTCTATCCTGATTTAAATCAAAATCAGGATTAATAATCGCAATAGCTTTATTTATTGAATTATAAGTTTTACCTGTACCTGGAGGGCCGTATAAAATTTGATTTAGTGGGGCTTTAAAAGATGAATTATTCATAGAATTACCTTTTTGTTTTAGATGAAAATCGAGATAGGTTTTAATTGAAGCTGAATAAAATCCGTTTAGACCATATGAAGGTGCTTCAGGATGGAAATATTTTCCGTCTTTATTTCTTTGTTCCTTGATTAATTCGGTATATAACTGCTTCAATTGTAAGACATCATTTACTTCAAAAATATTGTAGTCTAGCAAATCCGATAGTATTTCAATTGATTTTATATAGGAGGCTTTTGTTCCGCTATTTTCACTGTAAATAGAGCTTAAATAATTTGAATAGTCTAGTTTATAATTTAGATTATTAGTTTGACCTTCCATAATAGCTAATAATTTCTCATAATATTTTGAATAATTTGGATCTTCTGCTGCATACTTAGTTATATCAGTAAGTGTTTTGAGCACCAAGTTTTGATCAACTTTCCAAATCCCTTTTAATTTCCAATCAACATTTCTCCGGCTATTATAGTCCGAATTATTTTCTTCAAAATAATAATCAGAAGTTACCTGTCCATAACCAAGTATTTGACCACGTCCTTTTTTAACAATAATAATATCACCAATATTAATACGGTTTAAAAAATCATCATTTGCAGAAACATCATTCTTTTTATCTCCTTCACCACCATAAGCAGCTACTAAAGCATTTTTTATCTCATTTCGTGATTTATATTGTTCTAAATCACCTAATTCACCCCAACCCAAAGCCATAATGCCCTCACTGTAAAACTCTTCCCATTTACTGGCATTTTCCCCAGGAGCATATAACCAATATCGTTTAGGTTTAGCTAATGATGTTTGTTGCCATAATTCTTGGGTAAAATCAAAAAAGTCTTGCTCGGGTTGTTTTAATGGTAGCATAAATCGGTATAAGTCAGTAAACTTTTTTGAAGTGCCAGTGTATCCTAATGACTGTGCCGCTTCTACTAGTGATTCGTTCTTAAAAATATTTATAATGTTAAAATCACCATATAAAAATGCAATTTTCCATTTATAGGCATCCCCTAAATCAATTTCATCAATATTTTCAATTGTATTATTTTGCGTATTTTCAATAATAGCTAATAAATTTGTTTTTATTTTTTGAAAAGCAATTTCTTTAGTATCACCATATTTTTTTGCCCAAGAATATTCTCCATCCGTTATAAGACTATCTTTTGATGTTGTAGACTCTAAATTACGTCTTTTAAATATTCCGAATTTATAAGCAGAACCACCCCATATACTGCCTACGTCGGTTGTTAAAGCCTCTACCCAATAGCAAAATGAAGTTTTATCCAAATTAGTATACTCCTCCAAAGTCATATTTTGGATACGACCTAAAGGCCATTCTTTTAAAAAGGTTTCTTTTAGTTGGTATAAGGATTGGTTCATTTTAGTAATAATATTAATATTTAATTTTCAAAATATCTTCTAATATTGTTTCAAATAAAGTTTTGAATCTATTAAAAGAATGAACTGGCAAATTAGGTACAATTTCACTTGCAAATACATTTTTACTACCGGTAATTAACTTATATTCTTCCTTATTTAAAACAAATTCTTCTTTAAACTCTCCAATTGATTGACATATAACTCTATTTTCTAGCCTTATACCAAAACCATCTTTGTTTTTCATTTCAATTTCATCAGTCTCAAAATAAAACTCTATAGCCAAATTTTCAGCTTTTGCATAATTAACTCGGTCAGAAACAGGGGGCAAAATCATTGCAAAAGCTTTTTTATTTTTATTGATTTTTAAAAACTTTTTACCATGACACTCTTCGAAATTTTTATCTAATTTAAATTTATTTATACCTTCTTTATCATTATCCCATAAAGCTATCGTAATCTTATCATTAGCTCTGACTGATTTAATAAAATGCTCTAAAACTCCAGAACCTGCATTTAAATTATTAATGTCATCATCATTATAAGTGTTTGCGGATATTATATCAAATGGCCGATCATAATCGCCATAAAGTTTACTCCATGCAACTTCTAGTATTTTAACGTCAGTTTTACCTTCTGTTATGAGAACTGGCTTTAAATGTTCAGAGTATTCTTGTTTAATTTTTTTATATTCTTCAGAAATTTTCTCTGATAACTCATTCATTTTTTTCCAACTACTAGAGAGTTTGACAAGTGGTTCTAAATCCATTTCTTTTTCAATTTCTTCTTTACCTTTTGTATCTTTCGGAATTGGTTTAATTTCAGATCCATTGTCTTCTTTTTTTGAAACATAAAAACAATTTACATTATTTTTTTCATTAAGAGTATAAAAAACTGGTGAATGAGTAGTTATAAAAATCTGAATACCTTCATCATTTAAATGTTCTTTTTCATCTCTGTAATGTATTCTATTGGCATACTTTAAAAAAGTATCAGCTAAGTTTTTTTCATGTTTAAATTCCAAATTATTCTCAGGCTCTTCAAATGCAATAATTGTTGATGCGAAAGGATCTCTATTTTTTTTTCTAATTAATTCTAACTCAGCCATATTCTGAAGTACAATGGGTATATGACCAATTTTAATACCATCACCTCTAGAATTCAACATAATAGTTCCATCTTCACTACCAAATTCCAACATATTAAAAAGTTCTCTAAAGGATCCTTTGAATTGCAAAACACTACTAATGTTAAGCCTTTCACTTAATTCTTTTGTAATGTTAGAAGTTTTACTTTTTATTTGATCATTAAAACTCTTTTCTAACGCATTAGTATCATTTTCAAATAATTCATATAAATCAAACATTAGTTTATTGAAATATTCTTTTGATTTTATTGCAGGTACATATCTAAATTTAATTTTTTTTAACCATTTATAAATTCCGCTTTTTCCAGAATCTGGGAATTGTTTGCCATTTACGTATCTAAATTCTTCATTAGGGGAATTAGAATATGGATACCATGTTTTTTTCCATACAATTTCACCATTATTTTTTAAATTTTGTTTTAATGGAGGTGATATAGTAATTTCTATTTCAACACGACTAACTTCTCCTTTAATTCCTCTTTTTTGAATACTAAAATCCCTATCAAAATTGAACTTTTCACCAATTTCACACTCATTATTAAAAAATAAATTTAATGCTCTAATAATATTTGATTTTCCAGCATCATTTTGTCCGACAAAAACATTAATATGATCTAAATTTAAAGAAACCACATTACCTCTTGTAGTTGACAAAATTGATCTAAAATATTTAATTCTAATTGACTTAACTATTTTCATTTAATTAATTTATTAAAAATCTCATTTTATTATATCATATGATTCAAAAACAATTTTTTTATAGTCTTCTAAAATTTTAGCTGAATATTTCGGGTTGTTTCTAACATCTCGAGGAACAATTATTTCATTAGAATCTTTAATTTTTTTTACACTTTCAAATACATTATCTAATCTATAGTAATTAAAAGATTCGATTGATTTATTGTTATTTAGAAAATCATTTACTCTTTGACGAAAATCAAATAAATTTCTTGGTATAGGAATATCCATAGAGACATCTTTATCATTTCTAATCGATAAATTTTGTTTTCCTGTTATATCGTGAACAATTCCTTTTTCACATTTCATTATAGCTTTAATAATATCATATAATGATAAATAAGAATCTTTTAAATCTAAAACATCTTGATATGACCATAGTTCATTCGGTCTTGATATTTTTTGAGATAAAAAAGTTTCTTCAGCCCAAATATTTGATGAGCCATCTTTTTCTAATGGTGGAGAGTGATCTCCAATTGGGCAATTTGGTATAAACATGTCCCAAACAGCTGCTTGATTTAACCAATTTTGTTGATTAACGATTTGTTTAGTAAAATGAGAATTTGAATTATTGCGATTAATAGGCCAATCCCATTTATCATTTAAGTTAGAATTTTTAATTCTTAATAATTTTACCTCAACAATACCAATTTTAACTTCATTTTTATATCTAAAAACAAAAAGAGCATCTCTATGAGTTGTATCTCTTGCATGTGCCTGAATTGATATGGATCTAATAAAAGGATTAGAAGCAACTTTATCCCTTATTCGAGTACATAATGATGATACTCTATCTCTTTCATTCGTCTCTAGAGGATTCAAATCATTAATTATTTCTGCTCTAACTTTCTTATCAGCATTATAAAAAATTCTTGCAATAATTTCAGCTGTAAAAATATTTCCAAAAAAAGCCATATTATCAATATTTAGTTTTTTCCTCCGCAACCATACCCAACACTCTATCCTCAACCTCATAACCATCTTTGGTGGCTGAGCTTGTCGGAGCCACACTCACCTGCCCATTCATCAACATAGGCAACAACCAATCACGTAAAGAAGCGAGCTCTTGGTTTTCTTTTTGGTTTACAGCTATTTTATCATTCATCGGAATAATAATTTTACCAAAATCATCAATTATATTCATTGGTGGTACGATGTAATTCAACACTTTAATATCACTGGGATACACATGTGGTTGTGCAGAACCAGTAGCTTGACTTAGAATATGTGCTTGAATAAATTTTAGATGATGTAACAACATTAATGTTTCAGTATCTGAATTCCCTCTTACTGTAATACAATCCGAAGCAAAAATTGGTTCTCTCCAAAAATTAATAAATCCTGCATTTGCTCCAGAACCACTTATTGTTATGGTATTTCTATCTCTATTCGCTTTAGAGTGCTTATATGAATATCCAATTCCTGCAGCTACAACTTTAATTTCTCCTATTTCAGCATCTTTGGCAGTTATTAATTCTCCTTTTTTTACTTCAGCATATTCATCAATACTCATAACTTTCCACTCTTCAGGAATCTCCCTTTTCAACTCTTCATTCAAAACCATTTTACCACCTGATGACTTATATGGTTTCCCATTAGCATTTGGAAAATCAAATTGTACAAACCAATAATCATATAACGTTTTAGCCATTGCTTCTAACTCTGCATTGATTTTATTGTTTAATTTTATTTTTTGATTAATTCTAAATAAAAAATCACCAGATTTTTTTTGTTTTTCATAATCAGGTAGTATTAAATCTAAATAAGAAAATATTTGTTCGTTAAAACTAGCACGTAATGTCATTATTGCATTATTAGTCATGGTTTTTCTGAACAACTCACTCCTTAAATAAAAAGCCATAAATCTATCGTAGGTGATATCATTTTGAATTGGTCTTAATCTTTTTAAAAAACCACTATATGTAGTATCGGGATAATCTTTATCAGCAACACAACTCATTGCTAATTCATCTAATGACTCACTTGTTCTGGTTAAAAAAACATCTCCCTTTTTTACAGAATAAGTAACTTTATCATTTTCAGAGACATCCATTAATTCATCTATTTTATCTGGCAAAAAGTAATTGTTAAAAACCGTTTTGAAGGAAACAAAAGAACTTCCATGACCCGCCTGTTCTGGCTTTGAAGAGATACCAGAACTCATTTCATATAGACTATTAAACTTATAAGTTTTTAATTTACTCATATTTCAATCCTTTCAAATTATTCTTAATTTCTATTTCTAAGGTTTTACTTTCGGCAAATAAACTTTCTAAATTACTTTCAAAGGATTTCATTTTGGTAGTAAATTCTTGAGCGGTAATATCAGTATATTCAATTTTTACTTCAAAATATTGTCCGGCACTTAAGCTGTGGTTTTTGGTTATAATATCGTCATAACTTACTACTACTGAGAAATCATCAATGGCGGTTTTTGAGTTAAACGTGTCAATAATTTTGTCTTCTTCGTCATTAGACAAAACCGTTTTTTGGTTTTTACCTTCTTTAATGGTCGTTCCTAATTTTGAGGCATCTATCAACACCACATCGCCTTGGTTTTGCTTGTCTAAAAAGATAATGGAAACGTTGGTGCCTGTAGTCGCAAAAATATTACTCGGCATGCTCACCACTCCCGCTAGCATTTTACTGCTCACCATTCTTTCTCTAATTTTTTTGTCAATACCTGTTTGTGCGGTAATAAATCCTGTAGGCACTACAATGGCGGCTTTTCCTGTGTCTTTTAGCGTGTACATAATGTGTTGCAAAAACAGCAAGTAAATAGCCATCCCTTCTTTTTTGGCTTTTGGAATATTGGGTATTCCTGCAAAAAAGCGGTCGTGGTTTTCTTTGGTGTCTAGTTCTGCACTAAAATCAGAGAAATCCAATTTAAACGGAGGGTTACTCACAATGTAGTCAAACTGTTGCAAGCGTCCGTTTTTGTCTTTGTGAAACGGTTCTAAAATGGTGTTTCCTTTAACCACATTGGGTATGGAGTGTACCAAATCGTTCAAAATTAAATTCAAACGCAATAAATTAGACGACTTTTGCGAAATATCTTGTGAGTAAATGGTGCATTTGTCTTCGCCTATTTGGTGGGCTAAATTCATCAACAGCGTCCCCGAACCTGCACTTGGGTCATAACAGGTTACGTTACTCACATTCTCACTCACTAAACAACGTGCCATAATTTTAGCTACGGCATGCGGCGTAAAGTATTCGGCATATTTTCCGCCACTGTTGGTGTTGTAATCTTTAATTAAGTACTCAAAAATAGTGGCATAAAAATCAAATTTCTCATGAAAAATATGCTCAAAACTAAAGTTGACTAATTTGTTAATCAAGGCTTTGCAAAATTCATCGCGTTTGTCGGTTACATATTTACTGATGTTTTCAAACAAGACAATTTTTTCGCCACCTTCGGTAATTACCGAGAAGATGTCGCTGTTTTCTTTGGCAATGTCTAAAAGAGTGGCATCAAACAAATCGGCAAATTTGGGCTCGTTTTGTCGTTCAAACAAAGTCGTAATAAACTGCTGCGGTTGCAAACGTGCCGTACTTTCACTCATTTGAAACGAAAGCATTTCGTAATCGTCGGCACTATAATTTTTAAGAATAGTTTCCCAATTTTCGGCTTGGGCTAGTTTGGGGTCTATCTTTTTTATTTCGTGAACAAATTTATCGTTCAAGAACTTGTACAGAAATACTTGTGTGATAATCTTAAATTCGTTTCCGTCATTTCCCAATCCATAATTGGCACAAACACTTTTAAGTTCGTCAATTAAGTTTTTAGTTTGGGTTTCAAATTGAAGGGTTGTGGTCATTTTATTTTGGTTTATATCATTTAGGCAACTCTGCCATAAAATTCATTCATATATTCTTTCACAATCATTGCATTGACACGCTTTGCATTAGCGGCATCTAGTGGAATATCATTTTTAGCTTTAAACTGTTCTACTACATACTTGATAATCATTCGCTCAACGTAACTCTCATTTTCTAATATATTGGCGTTCTGAAGAATTTGTTGGTCAACAGCTGCTTTCAATCCTTGTAAGGCTTCAAATAATTTACTTTCGCTATCCGTTAATGGGTCTTTTTCCATCAAACGTTTGTGCAAACGGGCATATTTTTCGTCGTTTTCATACTTAGCACGTAGCAATTGGTTTTTACGTTCTAATTCTTTGGCTTGTGTATAAATTGCCTCTAAAGCTTTGATGTTGGCTTCCATTTCTTCTTTGGTAACTTCGTTCAAATTTTTCTTTTTGAACAAGCGTTCCAATTCTTCTCGTAAGGAAATAAAAACAGGGTCAGCAGGGTCAAAATTGCCGCCCAACATTTCTCTAGTTTTTTGAAGCGTATTCTTCAATTGGTCTGCCAATACCATTTCTTCTTCTTTAACTTTAACAAAGGCAAAAATGACATCTTCTAAAGCAATATTCAATAAATTAGTATTGTCAATATTGGTTTCTAAGGCTTCTTTGGTATTAATCAAAGCCAAATGATTATTGGCTTCACGAGACAATACGGTCAATTTATGGAAATCTAATTTTTCTAGTAAATCATAATTACCCGATAATCGAATTAAATTATACAAGCTTTTTGCATTATTCAATACCCGAGTAATTTTCAGCATCTCACTTCTGTCTTGAATCTGTGAAATTTGTTGAGAAAAGATTTCAGCATTTAGCGTATCAAAATGAAATAAAACCTCTTTAATTTCCTGAATCTCTTGTTTTATTTCCTCTGGCGTTTTGAATAAATTGGAATAATGTTCCATTTCATCGCCTAGCTCGTCTTGTAATTCCCTGAAATAATCTTGATTGGTTTTATCAAATTCACGTTGTATATCTGCAAAATCAACTACATATCCATACTTAAATTCTTTGTAGGTTCTGTTTACACGAGTAAGAGTTTGTAATAAATTATGGGCTTTTATAACTCTGCCAACGTATAATTTTTTCAAGCGAGGCGCATCAAAACCAGTCAATAACATATTGTAAACAAACAATAAATCTATTTTTCCGTCTTTGAACTCATCTACTTGATTCTTTCGGTCGTCTTTAGTACCAATATCATGTAAAATAACCGCAACCGTTTTTACTTTGCTCTCGTTTTTCTTTTTATCACCATACGATTCTCCTGGTTCAGCGGCTAATAATAAATCATTGGAAACAGTACTTTCAGCATATTTATCCTGAAAGATTTCATACATCATTTTAGCTTGTTCGGATGAATCACAAACCACCATTCCTCCAATTGAATTGTCATTAAAAGCAATACGAGCACGTTCAAAATCTTGAATGACATAATCCAACATCGGCTCAACAAATTTCGGATGTGAATACACTTGCTTTTTATCGCCGTTGCCTTTTAAAATATCAATAGAATCTAAAGCTTCTTTTAATTTTAATTGATAATTAGTTTCAATTTCTTCACGAATTAAACGCAAAGTATAGCCATCGGCAATAGACGAATTGTAGTAGTATTTATGAATGTAACCCCCAAACAAAGCTCTCGAATTGAAATCATCGCCTAATAAGGGCGTACCTGTTAATCCAATTTTAATAGCATTGATATCTGATTCATTCAAATTAGCCAGAAAACTACCTTTAGGATTATAACTACGGTGCACTTCATCTAAAAAGTAAACCCTTTGAATAGATAAATTATAATCGGCATTGCGAACCACATCGGGGTCGTCTTTGAATTTCTGTATGTTAACCACAGTAATTTCAGGTTTCCCTGAACTATTATGAATAACAGAAGTTGCTTTAATATCTTTTGAAAATTCTTCTCGAGAGTTAATTTTATGAACGACTAAACCTCTACTCAAGAACTCTTTACTGGCTTGAGTAAGTAAATCGATTCGGTCAACAATGAAATAAAATTTCGGAACAATGCCTTTCTTTTGGAAATAGCTAGTTAAATATTTGACATTATAATACGCTAAAGCGGTTTTTCCACTCCCTTGCGTATGCCAAATAATCCCTTTTTTAATTCCTTCTTCTAGTTTGGTTTCGATTGCTTTGGTTGCAAACAATTGCGGATAACGCATAATATGTTTTTGCAAACCAGTAGAACCTTTTACATAGGCAATACCAAACTGCAACATAAAAGCCAAACGTTGCTTTTGAAACAAAGAAGTAGAAATTCTATTAGTTGGTGTATTGTGATGTTTATTAGTTAAGAATTCAGGTGAATTCTTAATACTTAATAAATTGTTGTCTTGTAAAACAAAATTCTCTTTTGCATCTTCAATACTTGATAATATCGTATCAAAATTAAAAGTGTCTTCTTCTCTAAAGTAATTAAAATTTGGTTTGGAATACGAAGGAGTAGCATAAAAAGCACCTTCTATTGGTAAAGGTGAACTATTGTCATATTCCATGTTATTAGAAAAAACCATCAGCTGTGTAAGATTCACAAAATGACGAAATTTCTTATTCTGAAAACGGGTTTGAATACGTTTATGTTCTGCTAGAACGCCATCTTGATTGTTAGGTTTCTTAACTTCGATAAACACTAATGGCATTCCGTTAATTAATAGAATAACATCAGGGCGAAATTCTTCATCGTCTTTCTTATAGGTTAATTCAGTAACAACATTAAATGCATTGTTTTCAAAATTCTCAAAATCAATCAATCGAATACCCGATTGGTCAACAAGCTTTTCATAAAATGCCTTTCCTAAATCCTCATTTTGAATACTAAGAGCTACCTCATCATATACTCTATTTACATCTCCTGAACTTAATTCAGGATTCAATCTGAGTAGATTTGTTTTAAAGATATCAGTAAAAATATTGGTGGACTCATCCCATTTATGATTAGCCAAAGACAGGTAGTCATAGCCTAAGCGCATCAAATGCAATATAGTAGGGATTTTTACACGGGAATCTTCGTTGAATTTCATTTAGTTTACAATTATTTTGGGAGCTACTGTAAACTTAATAAAATAATAACGATTAGCAAAAGAAGGCGTTTAAATTTTGATTTTTATTATTTAAGAGATTATTTCATGTTCCCAGAGGGGGAGACCTACAATGAAAACCCAAACCAAAAATAAATTTTGGTTCGTTTTTTTTATTTCTCCCTTATTCCCAAAAGTAAACTTTTGGAACCGGAATAAATAAAAAAACCCGAAACTTTCGTTTCGGGTTTCCTGTTGCGGAGAAAGAGGGATTTTTTACTCTTTCTTATGTGGTTGTTTATCAGTAGCATACTGATGTTTTATTTTCAAGTGCCCCTAATTGTGCCCCTCCAAAATGGACTTAAT
>JACCEA010246034.1_pt1 | contig 13881 bp, 12 predicted proteins | sample 7449851 | NCBI WGS metagenome assembly JACCEA01 (sample SAMN15323453, study PRJNA562643) | freshwater metagenome | isolation source: river surface water | place: USA:Blue River Watershed | collected 2017-08-18 | reverse complement strand
TCGCGCAGGTCGTCCCGGGCCGCGGCCTCCAGCAGTTGCGCCACGTTGACGCTGCGGCTGCGCTGCACGGCGCTGTCGGCCACCTGGAGGAGGTAGGCGCGGGGGTCGCTCTGCGCCTGCACCGCCTGGGCCGGGTTGGCCGCACCCGCCGCAGCGGGGCGCAGGGCCTCGTCGTCGCCGCCGCAGCGCACGCCGCTCGGGGCGGCGGGGGCCACGGGCACCGCCGGTGGCGCCTTGGGCTTCTTCTTGGCCGCGCGCTGGGCATGGGCGGGCCCCAGGGCCAGGCACAGGCTGAGCATCAACAACAAGGCACGCATGGCGACAGGTCCGGAGGACGGAAAGCGACAGGCGTTACTGCACCACGCCAAGCCCCCGGCCTGTGCGCCGAAAAACAGGGCTTTGCGCCCTCACCTCTCGCGCAGCGCTTCTTGGCTCTTGAGCATCGGCCGCAACAGCACGCTGAGCACCGAGCGCTGGCCGGTCTTGATCTCGACCGTGGCGGCCATGCCGGGGATCAGCGGGGCCGGCTCGCCCCGCACCGGCTTGAGGGTGTTGCGGTCGGCCACCACCAGCACGCGGTAGTAGCTCGCATCGGGGTTTTTGTCCGGGTCGCCAAAGGCGTCGGGGCTGATGTAGTTGACCTTGGCGTGCAGACCGCCGTAGAGGCTGTAGTCGTAGCCCGAGAGCTTGACCTCGGCCGCTTGGTCAAGCGTGACGAAGCCCACGTCCTTGGGCTTGACCCGGGCCTCGACGATGACGCGCCCGCCGATGGGCGCGATCTCCATGATGGGCGCGCCCGAGGTGACCACGCCGCCGACGGTGTTGACCTTGATGCTCTTGACGACGCCCGCCACCGGGCTGGTGAGCGTGGTGCGCTTGAGCTGGTCTTGGCGAACGACCATCTGCTCTTCGATCACCGCCAGCTCGTTCTTGACCTTCACCAGTTCGGCGGCGGCATCTTGGCGAAAGCGGCTCAGCTGCTGGCTGCGGCTGGCCTGCAGCTCGCTGACCTGGCGCGTCAGGCGCATGACCTCGACGTTGCTCATCAGGCCCTGCTGGGCCATTTGGCGCGCCATCGCCAGCTCGCGCTCCACCAGGCCGATGGAGCGGCTCAAGCCCGCCAGGCCGTCGTCCAAGGCGCGGCGGCGGGCCTCGAAGCTCTCGCGCTCTGCCTGCTGGAAGCGCGGGCCCTCTTTCAGCTCGGGCGGGAAGCTCAGGGCCGTGCCGTTGGCCTCGGCGCTCAGCCGGGCGGCGGTGGCCATGAGCGCCAGGCGCCGCAAAGCGCCCTCGTTCTCGGCCGCTTCCACGCGGGTCGGGTCCAGGCGCACCAGCTCCTGGCCGGCGACGACCTGCTGGCCCTCGCGCACCAACAGTTCGCCCAAGAGCCCCGGCTCCAGGCTGGCGATGACCTGTTCTTTGCCGTCGGGCACCAGGCGGCCTTCGGCGCGCGCCACCTCGTCGACCTGCGCCCAAGCGGCCCAGCCGATGAAGCAGACCACGAAGGCGATCATCAGGTAGAGCGCCCAGGTGGCCTTGGGCAGGGCCTCGGCCGTTTGCGCGGCCTGCAGGCTGCTCAGGTACTGGCGCTCGTCGCTCATACCGAGGGCGAGCGCTGCACGGGCTGAGACGCCGGGTGGATGCGAACCTTGGCCGCCTCGGCGGTTTCACCCGGCGCGGTTTGGCTCGGCTTGGCCCCGCTCAGCGCGGCCAGCACGGCGTCGCGCGCGCCGTCCATGACGATCTTGCCGTTGTCCACCACCACGATGCGCCCCACCAGCTCCAGCACCGCCGGGCGGTGGGTGACGACCACCAGCGTGCAGCCGCCGTTCTGGTGCAGGGCCTCGCGCAGTTGGCGCAAGAACACGAGTTCGCTTTGTGCGTCCATGCTGCTGGTGGGTTCGTCCATCAGCAGCACCTGCGGCTGGTGCACCAGCGCCCGGGCCAAGGCCACCAGCTGGCGCTGGCCGCCGCTGAGCAGGCCGCCCATCTCGCCCACGTGCAGGTCCCAGCCCTGCGGGTGGCTGGCCACCAAGCGGTCCAGGCCCGTCAGGCGGGCCACCTCCACCAGGCGGGCGGCGTCGATGTCGCCGCGGCCCATGGTGACGTTGTCGCGCAGCGTGCCATGGAACAGGCGCGGCTCCTGGCCGACGAAGCCCATGCGGGCGCGGAACTCGGCGGGGTCGACCTGGCGCAAGTCGATGCCATCGAAGTCGACCTGGCCCTCGGTGGGCTGGTAGAGGCCGGCCAGCAGGCGCAGCACCGTGCTCTTGCCCGAGCCGATGCGGCCGAGCACGGCCACGCGCTCGCCCGGCTCGATGCGCAGGTTCACGCCCTTGAGCACCTTGGGGGGATTGCCCTGCACGCCGGGCGGCAGGGGGTAGCAAAAGCCAACCTCGTTGAGGCTCAGCCGGCCCTGGGCCTGCTGGATGGAGACGTAGGCCTTGGCCGCGTCGCGCTCCTGGGGGCGCTTCATCAGCCGGTCGATGTTGAGCATGGCGGCCCGCGCCCCTTGGTAGCGCGTGGCCAGGCTCACCAGGCTTGACAACGGCGCCAGGGCGCGACCGGCGAACATCACGGCCCCCACCAGGGCGCCGCTGCTCAGGAGCCCATCCTGGATCAGGTACACGCCCCACACCAGCATCACGATGGTCAGGCCCTGCTGCATCGTCATGGACAGGTTGCTGGCCAAGGCCGAGACGGCGCGCATGCGCAGGCTGTGCTCGGCGGCGATGGCGCTGCTCATCTCGTAGCGACGCAGGAAGCGGCCCTGGGCGCCGGCGGTCTTGAGGTCTTCCAGGCCTTCCACGGCCTCCACCAAGGTGCCCTGCAAGTCGGCCTGCTCGGCCAGGTGCTTGCTGACGTTGCGCCGCACCCGCAGCTGCATGTAGATCGTCACGGCCAGGATGAGCGGCACGGCCAGGGCCAGGACCCAACCCAGTTGCCCCGCGAGCACGAAGGTCATCGCGACGAACAGCAGCACGAAGGGCAAATCGGTCAGCACCGACAGCGAGGCCGAGGCGCAGAAGTCGCGCACCACCTCCACCTGCGCCAGGTAGTGCGCGTACGAGCCCGCGCTCTCCGGCCGGTGCTCCATGCGCACGCCCAGGGTGCGGCGGAACAACTCGGCGCCGATGAGCAGGTCGGCCTTGCGGCCGGCCAGGTCCAGCAGGTGGCTGCGCAATTGGCGGGCGAACAGGTCGAAGGCCAGGGCGATGGCCGCGCCCACGGCCAGGGTCCACAGGGTGGTGGTGGCGTTGTGGGGGATGACCTTGTCGAAGATGACCGAGGTCACCAGGCCCGTCACCAAGAGCAGCACGTTGGACAGCAGGGCCGCCAGCATCGAGGCCCGGTAGTAAGGCACGAAGCGCCGCAAGGTGCCCCAGAGCCAGTGCTTGGCCGGGTCGCTGCCGTCAGCGGCTTCGCTGCGGCTGCTGGCGCTTTCCTCCTTGGGCGTGGCCACCAGCACGAAGCCGCTGTAGGCCTGCTCCAACTCGGCCGCCGTGGCGGCGGCCGGCTGGCCCATGGCCCCATCGGCATCCGGGAAAACAACCTGAAAGCGCTCGCTCTCGGGGTCGCGCGCCACCAGCACGCAGGCGTCGCCCTCGCCCAGCAACAGGATGGCCGGCAGCAGCAAAGGGTTGATGTCGGCGATGCGCTTGGGCAACAGGCCGGCGTTGTAGCCGGCCTCGCGCAGCAAGCGCAGGGCCTGGTCCGGCATCACGCGGCCGTCCACCGGTTGGCCGGCGCGCAGGCTCTCGGGGCTGCGGGCCCGCCCGTGGTGGGCCGTCAGCCACGCGATGCACTGCAGCAGGGGATCGGTGCTGCCGCTGGGGCGCGGCGCGGCGGCCGGGGCCGGTGCGGCCGCCGCCTCGGCCCCGGTGCCCACCGCCGCGACTTGCAAGGGCGAACGGCCGCGCGGGGCGGCCGGTTCGTCGAAGAAGTCGGGGCGGTTGGCCATGGTGCGGGGCTCAGGCCTCGGGGTTCAGCGGCAGGCCGGCCCGTGCCTGGGTGGCCAGGCGCTCGAACACGCGCTCGATTTCGCGCACGATGGCCGGCACGTCGAACAGCGCACTGCGCCGACCGTGCTCGGCCAGGTAGCGCTTGTACGAGGCCGCGCGGGCCGGGTTGCGGCCGATCTGCACCGCCAGGCGCTCGTACTCGGCCAGGCTGGTGGTGATCAGGTCGGGCAGGCCCACGTGGGTGAGCAGGCTGCCGCACATGCGGCTGATGTAGCTCTGGCCGCTGAGCGTGAGGATGGGCGCGCCGGCCCACAGGCAGTCGCTGGCGGTGGTGCCGGCGTTGTAGGGGAAGGTGTCCAGCACCAGGTCGGCCAGCGCGAAGCGCGCCAGGTAGTCGGCCGGCAGCACGCGCGGGGCAAACACCAAGCGCTCGGGCGCCACGCCGTGCGCTTGCGCGGCGGCGCGCAGGTTGGCCTCGGCCCAGCGGTTGTCGGCCAACAGCCAGAGCACCGAGCCCGGCACCTGGTGCAGCACGCGCATCCAGCAGGCCACCATCTCTTGGCTGTACTTGTGGTTGTTGTTGAAGCTGGCGAAGACGAAGGCGCCTTCGGGCAGTTGGTACTGCGCGCGGGTGGGCGGGGCGCCGATCTCGCGCTGGCGGTCGCTCACCTGGTAGCAGGTGTTGAGGTAGAGCGGCCGCTCGCTGCAGTAGCGCAGGTACTCGGGCTGCATGACGTAGCGGTCGGCCAGCATCCAATCCACGCCGGGCACGGCCGAGGTGGCGGGCAAGCCCAGGTAGCTGACCTGCACCGGCGCGGGCCGGTTCACCAGGATGTTGGGGCGGGCACCGCTGGTGAGCCCTTGCAGGTCCACCAGCACGTCGATGCCGGCCTTGGCGATGCGCTGGGCGGCCTCGTCGTCGCTGACGCCATGCAGGCTGTCCCAGTGCTCGAAGCTGCGCTTGATGCGCGCGCGCAGCGCCGTGCCGTCTTCGCGGCCCCAGTCGAAGGCGAAGAGCTCGAAGCGTTGCTTGTCGTGCAACTCGTACAACTCGGCGGTGAGCAGGCCCACGGCGTGCATGCACAGGTCGCCCGAGGCGTAACCGATGCGGATGCGCCCTTCGCGCCGCGCCGGTCCGTGCAGCCGGTGGTAAGGCTTGCCACTGGGCTTTTGCACCTTCTCGTGCACGAAACGCTGGGCGGTGAGCAATTGCATGGCCGGGTCGTCGCTGGCCGAGAGCATGGCCAGCAGCGAGGTGTGCACCCACAGCGCGTTCTCGCTGACCTCTCCGAAGGGCTGGTGCACCGGCCACTCGCACTGCTTCTGGCGGATGTGCACCCAGTGCTGGATGACGTCGCCCTGCCCCGGCTTGAGCAAGAGGCTGCGGTGCATCAGCGCCTCGGCCTCGTCGTAGCGCTTGAGCTGCTCCAGCAGGCGCGCCGAGTTGTTCATCGCGTGCAGTTGCAGGTCCAGGGCGTCGGCACCGACGCAATCGAGCTGGGCGATGCCGTCGAACACCGCGCGCCACTGCGCCAAGGCCTCGTCCGGCTTGCCCTGGTGCTCCAACTGGTGCGCCAGGTTGAGCTGGGCCTGCGCGAAATCGGGCTTGACGGACAGCGCCCGCCGGTAAGCGGCTTCGGCCTTCGCGTGTTGGAACAGGCTGCCCAGCAAGGTGCCCCAATTGAACAGGGCCAGGGCCTGGTGCGGCGTGTCGGTCTTGGCGATCCAGGTCTCGTACAGCAGGGCCGCCAGGTCCAGGCGCCCCGCCGCTTGCCAGGCGTTGGCCTTGGCCATCAAGTCGCCCAGGGGCCACTGCCCCGAGGCGGCCAGGGCCAAGGAAGCCTGGGGCTCGGGCGGCTGGGCGGCGACGGGCTGGAGGGGGAGGACGTTGCTTGATGCGTTGCTGGATGGCATGGCGGAACCTGGGCGCAATCCCGGTCCTGTCGATGTTAGGCGCCGGGCCCCCGCCCCGCCCGACGAATTGGCGGGCAAGCCCCTGGCATTTGCCAACATCTGCCGGCCCTGCGCCGCTTCGCCCAGCCTGCCCGCACCCGGGCAGGCCCCATGGGGAAGCCCCCAGGGGCGGCGGCACAATGCCCGCCGCCATGAACGTGATCATCCTCGACGACTACCAAGACGCCGTGCGCAAGCTGCGCTGCTCGGCCACGCTGGACGTCGAGGGCATCCAGGCCAAGGTGTTCACCAACACCGTCAAGGGCGTGGGCCAGTTGTCGGTGCGCCTGCGGGACGCCGAGGCCCTGGTGCTGATCCGCGAGCGCACCGCCTTTCCCCGGCTGCTGCTCGAGAAGCTGCCCCGCCTCAAGCTCATCGTCCAAACCGGCAAGGTCGGGCCCCACGTGGACGTGGAGGCCTGCACGCGCCTGGGCATCGCCGTGGCCGAAGGCGAAGGCTCCCCGACCGCGGCGGCCGAGCTGACCTGGGCGCTGACGCTGGCCGCCATGCGGCGGCTGCCGCAGTACATCGGCAACCTCAAGCACGGGGCCTGGCAGCAGTCGGGCCTCAAGGCGGCTTCGATGCCGCCCAACTTCGGCATCGGCATGGTGCTCAAGGGCAAGCGCCTGGGCGTGTGGGGCTACGGCCGCATCGGCCAACTGGTGGCCGGCTACGGCCGGGCTTTCGGCATGCAGGTGCAGGTCTGGGGCAGCGAAGCCTCCAGGCTCAAGGCCCTGGCCGATGGGCTCGAGGTGCCCGAAAGCCGCGAGGCCTTCTTCGCCAGCAGCGACGTGCTGACCCTGCACCTGCGCTTGAACGCCGCCACGCGGGGCCTCGTCACGCCCGAAGACCTGGCCTTGATGAAGCCCACGGCGCTGTTCGTCAACACCTCGCGGGCCGAGTTGGTGGTGGAAAACGCCCTGGTCTCGGCCTTGAACCGCGGCCGGCCCGGCATGGCCGCGATCGACGTCTTCGAGAGCGAACCCATCCTGCAAGGCCACCCCTTGCTGCGCCTGGAAAACGCGGTGTGCACGCCGCACATCGGCTACGTGGAGCAGGACAGCTACGAGAAGTACTTCGGCGAGGCCTTCCAGCACGTGGTCAATTTCGTCCGGGGCACGCCCAGCGGCCTGGTCAACCCCGAGGCCTTGCGCCACGCCCGATGAGGCCCCCGGCGTCGCCCTGGCACCTGGCCCGGGTCTGCAACCGGCTCGCCTTGCAAGGCTTTGGCGGCATCTTGGCCGTGGCCCGGCACGAGTTCGTGGAACGCGAGCGTTGGCTGGACGACGACGAATTCCTGGCCCTGCTCGGCACGGCCCAGGTCCTGCCCGGCCCCAACGTCATCAACCTGGCCCTGATGCTGGGCGAGCAGTGCTTCGGCTGGCGCGGGGTGCTGGCCGTCTTGGGCGGGATGTTGCTGGTGCCCGGCCTGCTGGCGCTGGGCCTGATGGGCCTGGTGCTCGCCCAGGTGCACCGCCCCGAGGTGCAAGGCGCCTTGCGCGGCATGGGTGTGGTGGCCGCCGGCCTGCTGCTGGGCACCTGCTGGAAGCTTGTCGCCCCCCTGCGCCGCACGCCGCTGGGGGCCGCCTGGGGCTTCGGGCTGGCCCTGGGCGCCCTGGCCCTGAGCGCCTGGGCGCGCTGGCCGCTGGGCTGGGTGGTGCTGGGCGTGGGCGGCCTGGGCATGGCGCTGGCGTGGCGGCGTCTGCTGCCATGAGCCGGCTTCGGAAGGCAAGCCGGTGAGCGGCCTTGAGTTCTTGCACCTCAGCGCGCAGTTCGCGCTGTTGTCCCTGCTGTCGGTGGGCGGCGTCAGCGCCATCCTGGCCGACACCCACCGCCTGCTGGTGGTGGAGCGCCACGGGCTCAGCGATGCTGGCTTTGCCCAGGGCGTGGCCCTGGGGCAGGCCATGCCCGGCCCGAACATCCTGGTGGTGGCGGTGCTGGGCTGGATGGCGGCCGGTCCGCTGGGCCTCATCGCCTGCCTGGGCGGGATCTTGTTGCCCTCCACCCTGCTGGTCTGGCGCTTCAGCGCCTGGGCCCGCCAACACCGCGACAGCCGCCTCCTGCGCGCCTTCCAGCTGGGCTGCGCCCCGCTGGTGCTGGGCCTGACCCTGGCCGGCTGCGTGGTGCTGGCCCGCCCGTACTTGAGCGAAGGCCGTTGGCTGGGCTTCGCCCTGCTGGCCGCTGTGGCCCTGGGCAGCGCATGGCGCCCCAAGTGGCCACCGCTGGCGTGGCTGGCCGTGGGCGCCGTGGCGGGCGCGTTGGGCTGGGTCTGAGCCGAAGACTCAGCGCGTGCTGCGTTGGTAGACGTCGCCCAGCGGGTTCACGAGACTGCGGCGCCCTTCCGCCCAGCGCAAGGCCAAGCCCTTGGTGCTGCCCTTGACCGGGCACAGCAGGCTCACGCCCTTGGCGTCGGCTTGGTAGGTGCAGCGGGCGTAGACCCCTTTCGAGCTTCGCAGCACCGCTTTGCCCTGTCGCTCGAAGTCCATGAAGTCGTCGGTGTAGCCCGGCCGCTCGACGTCGTGCACCAACTGCCAGGTGCCCAACAGCGCGTCGGCTTGCGCCGTGGCGGTGCTGTGCAGGCCAGCGATGAACAGCCATGCGCCGCAAAGCCACGCGCGACCGCGCCCAAGCGGCCGCACCGGCCTGGCCGTTGCAGGTGAAACAGGCATGCGACTCCCCATGGACCACTCCCTATTGAACGCGGTGACTCACACCGCCCGGCGCTGAAACCACTTCCACCAAGCCCACCCAGGGCGGTCCGATGCCTCGGCGACCCTCGGCAGGCGTGGCTCAGCGCCCAAGGCTTGGAGATCCTGGGCCAAGGCGTCCATGCCCATGCGATGGGCGGCTTGCCAAGGGGTCAAGCCGTCCAACTCAGAGCCCAAACAGGGATCGGCGCCATGCGCCAACAGGCAACGCGCCGCGGGCTCTTGGCCAGCCAAGATGCTGGCCACCAGGGGCGTGGACAAAAACTCGGGGTGGGCGAAGTTGACGTCGACCCCACGCTCGGCGTGGTACCGGAGCAGCGTCAAGTCGCCGTCGCAGGCGGCCTGAAACAGTTCCTTCCAATCACCGCCGGACATGGCCTGGGCTCCGGCTCACTCCTTGGTGCCAAAGATCTTGTCGCCCGCGTCGCCCAGGCCCGGAATGATGTAGCCCTGGGCATTGAGGTGGCTGTCGATGGCCGCCGTCCAGCAGCGCACGTCGGGGTGCGTCGCTTCCAGGGCCTTCACGCCTTCGGGCGCCGCCACCAGCACCAGCGCGCGGATGTCTTTGCAGCCGCGGGCTTTGAGCAGGTCGATCGTGGCGATCATGCTGCCGGCGGTGGCGAGCATGGGGTCGATGATGAGCGCGGTGCGCTCGTCCAACTGGCCCACGAAGCGGTCGAAGTAGTTCACCGGTTTGAGGGTTTCGTGGTCGCGCGCCAGGCCGACGACGCTGACCTTGGCGTTGGGCAGGATGTCGAGCACGCCGTCCAGCATGCCCAGCCCCGCGCGCAAGATGGGCACCACGGTGACCTTCTTGCCGGCGATTTGGTCCACGGCGGTGGGGCCGCTCCAGCATTCGATGGTGACCTTTTCGGTCGGGAAGTCGGCCGTGGCCTCGTAGGCCAGCAGGCGGGCCACCTCTTGGGTCAGTTCGCGGAACTTCTTGGTGGAGATGTCGGCCTCGCGCATGAGGCCGACCTTGTGCTTGACGAGTGGGTGCTTGACGTCGATGACGGGCATGGGGGTTCCTTCAGCCGCGCTGGCGCAGCGATTCGTACAGGCAAACGCCGGCCGCGACCGACACGTTGAGGCTTTCGACGGCGCCGCGCATGGGGATGCTCACCAGGCGGTCGCAGGTCTTGGCGGTGAGTTGGCGCAGGCCCTTGCCCTCGGCGCCCAGCACCCAGGCCACGGGGCCGGCCAGCTCGCCGGCCGGCAGTTGGTAGAGCGAGCCCTCGGCCTGGTCGGAGGTGCCGACGCACACGATGTCGCGCTCCTTCAACTCGCCCAAGGTGCGGGCCAGGTTCGTGACCATCAGGTAGGGCACGCTTTCGGCGGCGCCACTGGCCACCTTGGCCACGGTGGCATTCACGCCCACGGCGTGGTCGCGGGGAGCGAGCACCGCGTGCGCCCCGGCACCGTCGGCCACGCGCAGGCAGGCGCCCAGGTTGTGGGGGTCGGTGACGCCGTCCAGCACCAACAACAGCGGCCTCTCGCCGCGGGCCTGCACCTCGTCCAACAGGTCGTCCAGCGAGTGCTGGGGCTTCAGCGCCTCCACCCGGGCGACCACGCCTTGGTGGCGGTCGGTGCGGGCCAGGCGGTCGAGTTGGAGGGCTTCGGTCTCCACGACCTTGACGCCGGCCTCGGTGGCGCGGGCCAACAGGCTGCGCATGCGGTGGTCGCGGCGGCTGGGGTCGACCAGGATCGTTTCGATGCTGGTGGGGGCGATCTTGAGGCGGGCGCTCAGGGCGTGAAAGCCAAAGAGCACGGTGCGGGGCTTGTCGGTCATGGCGTCATGCTACGTCCCGCCCCGCGATGGCCACCCGATTCCGGCCGGCGCGCTTGGCCTGGAGCAGCGCCCAATCGGCCGCGTGCAGCAGCGCTTCCAGGGTCGCGGTGTCGGGGCCGCGCTCGGCCACGCCCAGGCTCAGTCCCAGGGCGCCTCCCTCGGAAGCAGGCCGGGCCTGCGCCACCGCCCGCAGCCGCTCGGCCATGGCCGCCGCCTCGTCGGCGCCCAGCTCGGGCATCAGCACCACGAACTCGTCGCCGCCCCAGCGCACGGGCACGTCGGTGACCCGGCACTGCTCTTGGATTTGCCGCGCCAGCCAGCGCAGGCAGTCGTCCCCGGCCTGGTGCCCCAGCTCGTCGTTGATGGCCTTGAAGCGGTCGACGTCGAGCACCAAGGCGCTGAGCGGGCGGTGGTGGCGCACCGAGAGGCGCCAGGCCAAGCTGGCACGCTCTTCGAAGGCCAGGCGGTTGGGCAGGCCCGTCAGCGCGTCGGTGCGGGCTTGCAGGCTGGCCTGCTGGCGCACCCGCTCGCGGTCTCGCACCTGGTGCGACAGGCCCAGGGCCAGCAGCGTGGCCTCCAGGGCCACGCCGACCTCCAGGGCATGGAAGCCGCTGACGGTGAAAGGCAGCAGGCCCCAGACCGACAGGGTGGTGACCACGGCCCCGCCCAAGCCAAACACGATGGCCGCCAGGTAGTAGTTGGCGCTGACGTCTTGCCCCCGCGCCCGCAGGGCCACCATGCCCCCCAGCACCACGGGCACCGCCGTGGCCACCAAGGTGTAGGGGAAGGCGGCCAGCACGGCCGCTTCGTGCGCGCCGAACACGGCGCACAAGGGCACCGAGGCCAGGCCGACGACGGCAAAGCCCATCAGCCCCCGACTCAGTCGCGGTCGCGTCACGTCCAAGCCCAGGTAGCGCAGGCCGAAGACCATGCCGGCCGAGCCGAAGGTGGTCATCAGCACGAGGTTGACGTAGCGCTGCAAGTCCACCGCCTGCGGCCACAGGCCGAACCAGCCGTGCCCGGTGTAGCCCACGTTCAGGGCGATGAAGCTCAAGAGGTACACGGAGTAGGCCGAGTTGCTTTGCGCCCCCAGACTGAGCCAGAGCAGGGCAAAGAACACCGCCAGCGCCCCGATGTAGCCGTACAGCGCGCCATAGCCGTAGGCCGTGGCGCGCTTGGTGCGCACCAATTCGTCGCTGCTCAACAGGCGGGGGCTCAGCAGCAGCGGGTCGGGCGTGTCGACCCGCACCCACAGCTCGGTGCGCCCTGGCGCCAGCGTCACCGGCACCACCAGCCCCAATCCCGGCTCCACGTACAAGGCCCCGGGCAGGTCGTCGCCCAGGCGGAACGCTTGGACGGAACCGCCCTGCACCACGTGCAAGGTGACGCGGTCCAGCCAAGACATGCCAATGCGGTAGTGCATGCCCAAGGCCGAGGCGCGCGGGTTGTGCGCTTCCACCCGCATCCAATGCGGACGCGCGCCCAAGCCCAGGCTGCCCCGCAAGCCCTCCCGGAAGGCGCCCGCACGCCATGCGGCCTGCGCCTCGGCCAAGGTCAGCGGCGCGCCGGTCTCGGGCATCAGCCAAGGCTCGCCCAAGCTCACGTCGGTCACGGGGGCCTCGTTGCGGGGCGCGTCGGCCCGCGCCGTGGCCACGCCGCAGGCCAAGGCCGCGGCCAGGGCCCAGGCGGCCAGCCGGATCAGGCCGAACGCCACAGCCACAAACCGCCCAACAAGGCGGCCAAAAGCACCGGCTGGTGCAACAGGTAAAAGCTCAGCGGCCAGCGGCCCAAGGCCGCCAGCCCACGTGCCAGGCGCCCCAGGCCTCCTTCGGGCAGCGGGCCCTGCATGAGGCGCAGGCAGCGCGGGCTGCGCGCCGCCGCCAAACCCAGCAGCAGCGGCGCCACCCACGGCAGCACCGGCACGAAGTCTTCGGTGATGGGCTTGTGCGTCACCAGGCCCACCCAGTTCGTCCAGCGGCTGTCGAACACCGGGTGCTGCACCAGGGCCGGCAAGGCGACGGCCAGGGCCGCCAGGCCCACCAGGGCCGGCGTGGGCAGGTGGGGGCCGGCCCAGCGCAGCACGGGCAGCAGCAGGGCGAAGGCGTGCAAGACCCCGAAGCTGATCCAGCTGTTCGGGAACATCCAACTGGACCCCACGCTCACCAGGCACGCCGCCCCGGCAATCTGCAACCAACGGCGCGCGAAACGCGGCCCGCTTTGCCCCGCCGCCAGGGCCAGTCCCTGAGACCACCCCGCCCAGAACAGGAAGCCACTCAAGATGAGGGTGCGCTGGGTGGTCCACAGCGCATCGACGTAGAAGTTGGCGTCGATGAGGCGGTAGTGCGCCAGGTCGAAGGCCAAGTGAAACGCCGCCATCCACACCATCCACGTGCCGCGCCACGCATCGAGGCGCGCATACCGCATCTCCAAGGAGGGGGTTGGTGTTTGCATAGGCCGGGTGATTGTGCCGGCTCCAATAATCTGCGCGTGTTCGATCGACCGGCGGCCAACGCCGCCTTCTGCCGCACCATGCCCTTGACCGACCGTGCCCCCGCCTGGCGACGCTGGGCCCCTTGGCTCACGCTGGCCACCGCCCTGCTGCTGGCTGCATGCTGGCCGCCCCATGCCGTTGGCCGCGCCGATGCCAGCGCCCAAGCACGCCCCGTCACGCCCCGCGGCCCGCTGGAGGCCGACGAGCAAAACAACGTCAACGTGTTCAAGCGCGTGTCGCCTTCGGTGGTGCACATCACCACCCTGCAGGCGCAGCGCGACTTCTTTTCGCGGCGGGTGGCCGAGGTGCCCACCGGCACCGGCTCGGGCTTTGTGTGGGACGACAAAGGCCACATCGTCACGAACTTCCACGTCATCCAGGGCGCCGACCGGGCCAAGGTCACCCTGGCCGACCAGAGCGCCTACGACGCCCAGGTGGTCGGCGCCTTCCCCGACCGCGACCTGGCGGTGCTGCGCATCGACGCGCCGGCGGCCAAGCTGCCGGCCATCGGCATCGGCAGCAGCCGCGAGTTGCAGGTGGGGCAAAAGGTGTACGCCATCGGCAACCCCTTTGGCCTGGACTTCACGCTGACCACCGGCATCGTGTCGGCGCTGAACCGGGAGATCGAATCGGTGACCCGCCGCAGCATCCGCGGCGCCATCCAAACCGACGCCGCGATCAACCCCGGCAACAGCGGCGGCCCCTTGCTCGATTCGGCCGGCCGCCTGATCGGCGTCAACACGAGCATCTACAGCCCCAGCGGCGCCAGCGCCGGCATCGGCTTCGCCATCCCGGTCGACGAGGTCAACCGCATCGTGCCGCGGCTGATCCGCGACGGTCGCTTCATCCGCCCGGCCTTGGGCATCGACGGCAGCGCCCTGGCGGCCAACAGCCAGTACAAGCTGCCCCGCGGCATCGCCGTGACGCGCGTCGCGCCGGGCGGGCCGGCCGATCGCGCCGGCCTCAAGCCTTTCCAGCGGC
>JACCEA010095758.1_pt1 | contig 13885 bp, 17 predicted proteins | sample 7449851 | NCBI WGS metagenome assembly JACCEA01 (sample SAMN15323453, study PRJNA562643) | freshwater metagenome | isolation source: river surface water | place: USA:Blue River Watershed | collected 2017-08-18 | reverse complement strand
TGGATATGTTGCTCCACCTAAACCAGTAAATATTACTCCGCCAACAATAGAGCAATCAGTTGGCATAAATAATCCTGTTGCAGCATATGTAAATAACCTTGGTACCTGGAGCATAACTCCAATACTGCACGGTATAAGATGGTATAAAAATGGGGTGTTATGGGGAAACACAATAGCAGAAAACTTTGGTGGCAGAGTTCTTGAAGACTGTAATTATGGCGATACTATTTATGCAGAAGTTTATGCAATGAGTGCTGAGTATGCTGAGTCTGATTATGTTGGAACAAATACAATAGTTCTTGCTACTACGCCACCTCCTCCACCACCACCACCGCCACCACCAGTAAGTGTTACAGCAACTGCCAGCATCAGCGGTACAACATTTTCATGGTCATGTAACCAAACAGTTACATACTGGTCTATAAGTACAACAAATGGTTATGTTTTTCCAACCCCATTTTTTGCAGGATTAAGCAATGAGTACCTTTCATCAAGATCGTCTAGTCTTGATGAGATTGAAGGAAGCACAGCTGGAGTATATACAACAGTAACAGTGTCAGTACAAACACAATACGGAAATACTTCTGCGAGTGCATCCTATTACACTGTAGGTTATACCGCACCTCCACCACCACCGCCTCCTCCACCACCAGATTCTCCACCTCCTCCACCTCCTCCAAGTGATCCACCTCCACCTCCTCCTGTTCCTCCAACAAAAAGCGTTAATGTTTCTACGATGGTAAGAACTGCTGATGGATTAGTTTTGGCAGAATCTATTAAGCCAGGGGACAAACTGTTGTCTGCAGACATATCTGGTTTTCCTTATGAGTCTTATCCTCAAGCAATTGATAATGCTTTGGATTGGTCAGAAGCAAATCCACAGATTAACATAGTTGAGACAACTGTTGTTTCTGTAGTAAAGGCAACATCTCCAATTGTTGTGGCGATTAACAATGATCTTTTTTCAGAGACACATTATATTCTTGTAAAAAGAAATGAGGAGGCTCAGTTCATTCGCTCATTATCTGTAGAGAAAACTGACATGATATATGACTATGCTATTATGGATTGGACACCAATTACATTGCTTGAGAAGGTCACTGTTGATCATCAGGTAGTATCAATTGACTGTGAGCCATACGATATGTTTTTTACAGAGAGGATGCTAACCCATGACTCAAGATCTATTTAAAGTAAAAAGGAGAAAAATATGAGCACTCTAAACAGGGTAGACCTGGATAATGGTATATCTATGTATGAAAATTTTTCTAATAATAATGATGAATTAATTAATTTATTATCTAATAGTTCTGTTATTTGGGATTTAGCAACTCCAACTATTGATCCAAATTTAAATGTAAGAAGATATAGGGAACTATCTAAAAATTTATACACGCTTAAGCCTTTAGGTAAAACTAATGAAAACATAAGAACAGAAGTATCAAGAATGTTTGCCCCAGCAATAGGATGTATAGAGGACTTTGTTGTTGACAAGACAACTTTTCATTGGTATAATGATATAGAGATTCTTAAATATAATAAGGGGCATAAAATGACAGAGCATTGTGATAATGCTCTAAATAAAAAAATTAAGATCTCTGTATTTTACTATGTTAATGATGATTATGAGGGTGGGGAATTAGTGTTTGTGAAAAAAGGTATTACGGTTAAGCCTAGAAAAAATACTCTTCTAGTGTTTAATTCTTCAGCAGAAAATACCCATAAAGTAAATCCAGTTGTAGCTGGATCTAAATATGTTGTCACAACATTTTTATTGTAATGGCTACAGAAATAACTCCAGACACAACTAATGGTGTACCAACACCGTCTTTTTCCTCCTACCCAGAAGAACTGGGGGATTCGTGGATACAGGTTGCTTTTTTAAAGGATCATCCAGATCTATCTTTAATTGCAATGTTATACATTAATTCTAGGCACAAAAAAGGAACTGTTATTTTTTCTGATTATATATCTAATGATTACCCAGATATGTATTACACACTAGACAAACAGCACTTAGCAAACAGAGTATACACCAATCCAGAGTACAGAAGACGAGGATACTGGAAAATATTCGGCACTCTCATGAGATCAATTATTTATAACTATAACGGAATAATTCCTGATGGAAGTATGGATAGAGCTAAGGCAGTAGAAAAAGCTTATCTTGCAATGGTAAATATTGGAAAACAGGCAAAGTGGTTACCAAACAATGGGAGAATGTTTAAGCATATAGCCTCTGAGATTGAACCACCTAGAGAGCCAGCCTATCCATATATTTGGTACAATCAAAGAGTCGGAGGAAAGGTTGATGATCAGTGAAAAACATTTTTAAAGAAAATGATGTGCTATACAGAAGAAACAATAATCTTTATGTACTAAAGAATAGTTTTGACCATACAGGAATCATGGATAGGGTTAATGACCTTGAAAATTCTTATGAGGACATTCATTTTTTTGATGGAGGAAAGTCTTCGCAATTGCTTAACAGCCAAAAAATATTTCAGAAATCATCCAATCATTTCGGAATATACGATAAAAATATTTATTCACTTTTAAAGTCTATAAGAGAATCACTAAAGTCTATATGTTATCACTATGAAATCAACTATGCAAGAATGTTTTATTATATATCTTCTATGTACCAAAAAGAGGTTAGCACTGAGTATTGGTATGATACTGGGGGAATAAGGATTCCTTGTTTTTCTGGAATGGCTTTTCTAGATGATGTTGACAATATGGAAATAACAATAGGTGATACCAAGGTTACAGTTAGCTCTGGAGATTTTATTCTATTTGAAGCAGGTCATAAAATAGTTTACAGCAAAAGCAACACGAATATGATATCATTTAATATAGCTCCTTTAGATATGCTTAGTGGTCAGTACCCACAGAAATGGATACCTGTTTTATGAAAAATGATATATCTTTGTTTAGGGCAAAAACATTTAAAGATTTTATAAGCCCAGAAGATGTAGGCAAGTTAGTTGATTTTGCAGAAACAACAGAGCGTTGGGAACCTGGAAGCTCTGTATGGAATAACAGAGTGATAGGTCCACAGTCTATGATCCTTCAAGGTCGCAGAGACCTAGCTTTACTAATTAACGATATAAGGAAAAAAATAAAAAGCACACTTGAAGATCATTATGGAGAAGGCAAAGAGATTTACTGTGATCTTATTCAGTTGATTAGATGGTTTCCAGGAATGGACCAGCCACCTCATGCGGATGACATGAAGAGGGTTCCTGATGCAAGCGACTGGTTTCATCATAGAGATTTTGGGGTAATTCTTTATTTGAATGACAACTATCAAGGTGGACATACATACTACCCTCAATATGATTTTGAGGTTGTTCCTGTGTCAGGCATGTTAGCTACACACCCAGGAGATGACAACCATCTGCACGGTGTGACAAAAATTGAAGGTGGAATGAGATATACAATAGCTTCGTTTTGGACATTTGATAAGGAGTATGAGCATGACTACTCTTTCATATCTTAATGATGAAAACAATATAATTCCAGATAATAAGATTATCATAGTTCCACATTCTGTTGGCAGAGAGTCATACCACGAAGAAGTTCTGGAAAGCTTGGCAGGAAAGCCTAAAAGAAATTGGTTTACTCCACACTTTTATTATTGCTTACCGCTATCAATAGGTAATCAGTATGGGTTTATTGTAAAGTCAACAAGAACTTTTGAAGCAATTTGGGCTGGTGGAGAGCTTCCTGCAGAGATTAACTTTTTAGATGAAGACAACGGCAAGCAAACTATCAACGGTCACTTTGGAAGTGGAACAATAATGTTTCAGAATAGGTTTGCACTCAAAACACCCCCAGGTATTAATCTTATGACAATCCAGCCACCTAACATGTTTATTCCTGGAACTTCTGCGATCACTGGTGTAATTGAGACAGATCAGATAAGAAGAGATTTTACTTTTAACCTAAAAATCACTGTGCCAAACTATCCAGTAAGGATACACGCTGGAGATGCCGTTGGGGCTTTTATTCCGATCAAACGTGGGTCAATTGAAAAGTTTCAGCTAGAAGAGATATCTGAGAATTTTTCACAAGACTTACATATAAATGAGGTTGCAGAGGCAAATAGGCTTGGAAAAGAAAGATCAACTGTGGATAAAGACAAGCCACATACAGCAGGAAGACGATACTTCAATGGAATTCACACAGACGGTACAAGCTACCCTGATCACCAGAAAAAACTGGTATAATTATTAGTTGGGGGTAAATAGTTTATGCTTACAAATGAAGAAAAGATAGGTGTTGTTAATCAACACATGAGAAATCTTGTATATAACAAATATAATCTTGAACTGTCTTTGCTAGAAGAATCTGCAGTGCCAAAACCAAAAGAGGACAACATAAGAACAATCAATAATGATTTGTCTTCAATTAATTTAAAAATAGCTGCTTTAGAAAAAGAAATATCAATATTGGAGAGTGGAGAATAATGGACAAGACAGAGTTAGTGATTACTGCTTTACAGCAACGCATAGGAGAAATGACAGCCAACTATGAGATGCAAATTGCAATCTTAAGGGCAGAACTTACACAATTAACACAACAAAAAGAAGAAAAGCAAAAAGCTATTGACGAGTATTCTTCAGAGATTGCAGAAAAAATCTCATAACAATTCTAAACATATAGGCGGAACTAATGCTTAAATGCAATAAATGTAGTAGTCGTGTATTTGTAGATAGACAATACACAACATATGATCACATAGAAACTTTCTGTGTATCCTGCGGGGATAGACAATTCTATCACCCTGCTCAAAATAGCAAAGAGGGAAGATGGCTTCTTCAAAAGGAAATATTGATGGCCAAGGCTACAATAACGAGTCTGTAATAAAGGGTAACCAGAAGGTTTGGTTTCTTAATGGAGACTTAGTAAGGCCACATCATAGTTCTCGTTCTACTGGGATGATAAGTTTTTATAACATTACCCAGGATAGGATGGAGGTATGCTTTAAGTCTGACTTTAAAAAGAACAGAGAAAAGGCCTATACTGTTGGAGAGACAGCTATTCTTGTTAATAGACATAAAAAATATTTACCAAGACTAGTTAAAAACGGGACAATACCAAAGCCTACGGGTTCTCAAAAGGGTGGGGCAACAGGGTGGCAGGTCAGATGCTACTACTCTGAGTCTCAGGTAAAAGAGATCAGGTCTATCCTAGCAGAAATGCACCACGGTAGACCAAGAAAAGACAAAATGATTACTAATAATATAACTCCAACTAGTCAAGAGTTGACAAGGCGAATGGGAGATGGTATGCTTACTTATACAAGAACCGAAGATGGAAGATATATACCAATTTGGAGCGAAACCCTTTAATTATATTGTGATATAATTCAAGAGTTAAACTATTTTTAGGAGTAAAACATGGCAAAAGATTATAGCCCCACCATTGACCAGGGAGCAGACTGGGCCCTTACAGTTGAATATCAGGAGAATTTTGCTCCTGTTTCATTGCTTGGTTACACAGCAAAGCTTCAGGTAAGAGAATTTATTACTTCTGCTTCCCCAGTATTTACACTGGAGTCAAAAGCTTCAGCAATCACAGGAGTTTCTGCATCAGCAGGTGTAGTTACATACACTGCATCTAATACATTTTCAGCAAACCAGATTGTTTCTATATATGGGGTTACTCCAAACGACTATAACCTTTCAAGTGTAAAAATAAAAGCTGCTACATCTTCTAATTTTACTGTGGACAACGCAGCAAATGGAACATATGTTTCTGGAGGATATGCAATGGTTGGATCTGGAATCATTATTAATCCTACTACTGGCAAGGTAACAATTCGTGCAACTGCAGCACAAACAGCCTTACTTACATCACCACAGTATGTTTATGATTTAAAAATAACATCTCCAAGCGGAGAGGTTACAAGACTCATTCAAGGCAAACTTTCTCTTGATAGTCAGGTAACACGTGACTGAGATATTAGTAAATAAAGAATCATCTATCGTTGAGCTAGTAAAGAAAACAGCAACTGTTGAAGTGCAAAAAGCAACACCAGCAGAGATTCTTGTAACAAAATAAATATTTTTACAACTTGCAATGGGCAAATCTTTATGCTATGATTAGTGTAAAGAAAACAATGAAATGGGTGGGCAATGGAAAACGATGCAACAAAGATTAATGTAACACTTGGGTATACTCTCAACTTGGGAAACTTTCAATCACTTCGTCTTGATCTTGGGGTAGTAGACTCTAAGCGTGATGGAGAAAATACTGAGCAGGCTTTTGAGAGAGTATATAAGTTTGTAGAAGACAAGCTGACTGAAAAGATTAACGAAGCAAAGTCTGAACTAGAAGAATAATGGCAGACCGCAAAGACAGAATGGCTTTGCTCAGTCGCTACAATAAGTATTATACGCAACGATATGAGCGTAAGTCTAACATCAATCTAAACGTTGAACAGTGGGCTGCAGATGGACTCATTGAATCATATGGAATGCCACAGTGCTACGACTTATTAGAGTATTACTTTAGCATTGCACAAGATCCTAATTGGAATTATTTTGCATACAATGCAGAGAAAATCCTTAATGGTAAAATAGAAGTAGAAGAAGACATTAAGCAAAGAGCAGAACTGCGACAGAAAGCGAAGGAGTGGCTAAGTGAATAATTCAGAAGCAAAGGTAATCTCCGCCGTATTAGAAGATAAGCAATTGCATGTTCTATTGCAAGCAAATGTAGAAAACCTTCTTAAGACACACAAAGATGTTTGGAACTTTATCCGACTTTATGCAGAAAATAATGGAACAGTTCCTCCAACATCTTTAGTGGTTGAAAAGTTTAGAGATTTTCAGCCAGTACCAGGTGTTGGTGCAACAAAGCATCATCTTGAAGAACTTCAAACTTCTTACTTAACTGATAGCCTTAAAGATATTCTTCGTTCTGCAGCAGGTGAAGTTCAAGGTGGTCAGGGAGTTCAAGCACTTGAAGATCTTATTACAAAAACTTCAGAGCTAAAAAAGAATACATCCGTTATTCGTGACATTGATGCAACAGATATTGATTCTGCTATTGCATACTTTGAGAATGTAAAAGAGCAGCAAGCTCTTGGTTCTCGTGGAATTAAAACAGGTCTACCAGGGTTTGATAACTACCTACCTTCTGGAATTATGCCTGGACAGCTTGGAGTATTTCTTGCATACCCTGGAATTGGTAAGTCATGGATGGCACTTTACTTTGCGGTGCAGGCCTGGCTCCAGGGTAAGACCCCACTTATTATTTCTCTTGAAATGAGTGAGACAGAAGTTCGTAACCGTGTATTTACAATTATGGGTGAAGGTCTTTGGTCACACAGAAAGCTTTCAAATGGAGAAGTAGAACTTGATATGATGAAGAAGTGGCATGCAAACAAGTTGCAAGGTCGCCCTCCATTCCATATCATCTCTAATGACGGTGGTGGAGAGGTTACACCTTCCGTGATCCGTGGAAAGCTTGACCAATATAAACCTGACTTTGTTGTAGTTGATTACCTTCAGCTAATGAGTCCAAACCAAAAGGCTGATAATGAAACGGTAAAGATGAAGAACCTTTCTCGTGAACTTAAGCTTATGGCTATCAGTGAGAATGTGCCTATTATCGCTATCTCCTCTGCTACACCAGACGATGTTAAAGACCTCTCTACGGTTCCTACACTGGCTCAAACTGCGTGGTCTAGACAGATTGCTTATGATGCTGACTGGGTGCTTGCATTAGGTCGTGGGACTAACTCAGACATTATTGAGTGTGCATTCCGTAAGAACCGTAATGGTTTTATGGGTGACTTCCTAGTTCAATGTGATTTTGATAAGGGGTATTACAGATACAAGGACTTTGAAGATGGCAAGTAAAGAACTATACACAGAAGAGCAGATTCGCCGTGTACTTAACGGTGCTGGAATTGACATTGAAGCAGAGTTTGGTTCTGACTTTATTATCTTCTGTCCATACCACAACAACAATAGAACTCCTGCAGGTGAGGTTTCTAAAGAGTCTGGTTTGTTCTTTTGTTTTGGTTGTCAGACCACAAAGAATCTAGTTGAGCTAATTATGTTTATGTCTAATAGAACATACTTTGAGGCTGTTAGATATATTGATAGCAAGCAGCAAGAGACTGATATTACTACTGTAATTAATAAAGCTTTGTATGCACCTGCAGACTTTGTTCAATATGATGAATTGCTCATTAAAAGATTAAATAATCAAGCACTTGAATCACCAAGAGCAATGAGATACTTTGAGGGTCGTAGTATTACAAAAGAATCTGTGGTAAAATTTAATCTAGGTTATTCAGAAAAACAAGATTCAGTAACTATACCAATGGCTACTCCAGATGGAATGACGATTGGGTTTGTTGCTAGAACAATTGAGGGTAAGGATTTTAAGAATACTCCAGGTCTTCCTAAAAGCAAGATCCTGTTCAATCTTCATAGAGTAAAAACATCAACAACGGTCTATGTTGTAGAGTCATCATTTGATGCTATCCGCTTAGACCAAGTAGGTTTCCCAGCAGTTGCAACACTGGGTGCTAATGTATCTGCATCGCAGATTAAACTATTAGAAAAGTACTTCAACAATGTTGTACTAGTTGCAGACAACGATGAGGCTGGTGCTATCATGAAAGATAAGTTAGTTGAAAAACTAGGCCACCTTGTCACAGTAATACAGTTAGATAAAAAATATAAAGATATCGGCGATATGGATGATGATGCAATTAAAAAGTTGGAATTCCAGTTTGACAATTCAATCATTGCCATGCTAAACTAAAACATAACAAAAAAATATAAAGGAGATAAAATGGCAATCGTAAGAGGACTTAAAGATATTAGTGCCCTAGTAGACAAGCCTAAGTATGAAGGAACAGGAACAAAGGTTCGTTGGCTCAAGCTTGCTGACGGACAGTCAGTTAAGATTCGTTTTATTGAGGAGCTTGACGAAGATTCAGCTAACTACAATGCAGAGCGTGGTCTTGCTCTTGTAGTATCAGAGCACACAAATCCAAAGGACTACAAGCGTAAGGCTGTAGATACAATGGATACAGAAGGCCGTGACTGGGCAGAAGAAATGCACCGCAAGGATCCAAAGGCAGGCTGGAGAGCACGTCTTCGTTTCTACTGCAACGTACTTGTAGACGACGGTATTGAGGCACCGTATGTGGCTATTTGGTCAATGGGTGTCAGCAAGCAGTCTGCATTTAATACTATTCGTGAATACGCACTGGAGACAGGAAGTATTTCAAATCTTACTTGGAAGGTAAAGCGTAACGGTCAGGGAACTGAAACAAGTTACACACTCATTCCAGGTGGACCAGATAAGGAGCCATTTGATTGGTCAACTGTTGAGCCATTCCCACTAGAGAAGGCACTTAACAAGATTCCTTATGCTGAGCAGGAAGCCTTTTATCTAGGCTTTGACACACCTAATGCCACTTCAACAAACATGGATTGGTAATTAATAGGTGAATTACGTAGGTTTGCATGTCCACACACACTACTCCTTGATGGATGGTGTTGCTACTCCAGAAGAATACATTGACCGTGCAGTTGAGTTAGGGATGCCAGCAATTGCCATCACTGACCACGGTACTTTATCTGGGCATAGGGAACTGCACCGTATTGCAAAAGCAAAGGGCATCAAACCAATTCTTGGCATAGAAGGCTATTTGGCATTAGATAGACATGATAAAAGGGATAAGTCCGAAAGGGTAGGTCCACTTGATGTTAACTACTTCCATATAGTCCTTCTTGCCAAGAACCAAAAAGGTCTTGAAAATCTCAACAAGCTTAATGAGATTGCATGGACTGATGGTTTTTACAGAAAGCCACGTATTGACTTTGAGGTTCTAGATCAATATGGCGATGGACTTATTGTTTTATCTGCTTGTCAAGGTGGACTTATTGCAAAGGCTATTGAGAACGAAGAGTATGCTTTTGCAAAAGAAAAGGTTCAATGGTTTAAGAATCGTTTTAAGGATGATTTCTATATTGAGCTAATGCCTCATAACCCAAAGAATATTAATGATGAGCTTGTTGCACTTGCAAAAGCATTTGATATTAAGGTTGTAGTTACACCTGACTGTCACCATGCAGACACAAGCCAAAAAGAAATTCAGGAGATGATGCTCCTGCTAAATACCCACGGTAAAGTTCAAAAAGATTCAACCTTTGAGAAATCAAAGAAGATTGATAACATGATGGAACGCTTAGATTATCTATATGGTGCTGATCGTCAAATGTCTTTCCGTACCTTTGATATTCACCTACTCTCATATGAAGAGATGAAGTCTGCTATGGCAGAGCAGGGGCATACAGATGAAGAAATGTTTATTAGTTCACTAGAGATTGCTGATAAGGTAGAAGACTATGACATTAAGTCTGGGCTCAACCTACTTCCAGTTCAATACAAAGATCCTGATGCAGAACTTAAAACTCTTGCTCTTGAAGGTTTGAGGGTTCGTGGTTTAGATAATAACCAGGAATATCTTGATCGTCTTGATGAAGAGCTTGCAATTATTAAAGATAAAAAGTTTGGACCTTACTTTCTAGTTGTACGCAACATGCTTAACTGGGCAAAGAAGGAAGAGATCATGGTTGGTCCTGGCCGTGGTTCCGCAGCTGGTTCACTATTGTGCTATTCACTTGGTATTACAGACATTGATCCAATTCAACACGGACTTTTGTTCTTCCGCTTTATTAATCCAGAGCGTAATGACTTTCCAGATATTGACTCTGATATTCAAGATAACCGTCGTGATGAAGTAAAAGACTATTTAGTTAGACAGTATCGCCATGTTGCTTCTATTGCAACATTCATGCAGTTTAAAGATAAAAATATTGTTAAAGATGTGTCACGTGTGCTCAATATTCCATTGGCAGATGCTAACAAGGTCAACAAGCAGATTGATACATGGGATGAATATTGCACCTCAAAGAGTGCTCAGTGGTTTAGAGAAAAGTATCCAGAGGTTGAGATTTACGGAGAACAACTACGTGGTCGCATTAAGGGTACAGGTATCCACGCAGCTGGTGTTGTGACCTCTAAGGATCCAATCTTTAGGTATGCACCAATGGAAACACGCTCTGTTACTGGACAAGATGAACGCATTCCTGTAGTTGCAGTTGATATGGGTGAAGCAGAAAACATTGGTCTAATTAAGATTGATGCTTTAGGACTTAAAACTTTGACGGTACTTAAAGATTGTATTGACATTATCAAGGAGCGTGAAGGAACTAAGATTGACCTTCTTAAGATTAATATGGATGATGCCAATGTATACAACATGTTATCAGATGGGTATACAAAGGGAGTCTTCCAGTGTGAAGCTGCACCTTATACAAATCTTTTGATTAAGATGCGTGTAAAGAACCTTGATGAACTTGCTGCTTCTAATGCTCTTGTTCGTCCTGGTGCCATGAATACAATTGGAAAAGATTATATTGCTATTAAACATGGTCGTCAGAATCCAGACTATAAGCACCAAGTACTAAAATCATTTACGGAGGAAACCTATGGTTGTATTCTTTACCAGGAACAAGTTATGCAAGCATGCGTACAGCTTGGCGGTATGTCCATGTCGGAAGCAGATAAAGTTAGAAAGATCATTGGTAAGAAAAAAGATGCTAAAGAATTTGATGAGTTTAAAGATAAATTCGTTAAAGGAGCTTCTCAATACATTTCGCCGAATAAAGCTTTAGACCTGTGGCATGACTTTGAGGCTCACGCAGGGTACTCATTTAATAAGTCACACGCAGTAGCATATTCTACACTCTCATACTGGACAGCATGGTTAAAGTATCACTATCCACTAGAGTTTATGTATTCACTATTAAAGAATGAAAAGGATAAAGATGCACGTACTGAGTACCTTATTGAAGCAAAAAGAATGGGAATCCATATTAGATTACCTCACATTAACGAGTCAGATATTGACTTTAAGATTGAGGGTAAAGGTATCCGCTTTGGGTTGTCGTCTATTAAATTTATCTCAGATAAGATTGCTGAGAGATACATGGCTGCTAGACCTTTCAGCTCATATGCTGAACTTGAGGAGTTTACTTTTACTAAAGGAAACGGAGTTAACAGCCGTGCTCTTCAAGCACTACGCATCATTGGTGCAGCAACATTCGCAGACAATCCACGCAATGAGCAAGAGGTTAAAGAAAATCTCTACGAATATTTAAATCTCCCTGAGTTTAATATGCCAGTGCCACAACACTATCACGCATATATTCAGGGAGCAGAAGACTATGAAGAAACTGGATCATTTGTTATGCTTGGTATGATTAAATCTATTAAGCGTGGCACTGGTTGGTCACGAGTAGAGTTTCTAGATAAGACTGGTAGTGTTGGAATCTTTGATGAAGAACAGACAACCATTGAAACAGGAAAAACATATCTTATCCTTGTAAGTGATAATAGAATTGTTGATGCTGTACCAGCAGAACAGATTAAAGAATCAAAGAGTGCATTAGTTAAATTCTTAAATTATAAGATGTTGCCATTTAAAGATGGAGAAGATTTTGTAGTTTCATTTAAGCCAAGAATGACTAAGGCTGGTAAAAAGATGGCATCGCTTGTAATTGCAGATGCTGGAAGAGAACTTCATTCAGTAGTTGTATTCCCTACTGCTTTTGCTAAGGCATATATGATGATTGAAGAAGGAAATGTATATAAGATTTCTTTGGGTAAAACTAAAGATGGAACAGTTATATTGGAGGATGTAGTAAATGTTTGATCAGTTAGCAATTGATTTGCACGAAGTAGCAGTAGAAAAAGGCTTTTGGCCAGAAGATGTTGACGACATTTTTGTTGCCAAGCAACTAATGATGATTGTGTCAGAGGTTGTTGAAGTAATGGAAGCAGTTCGTAAAGATAAGGGTGAGGAAGAAATTGCTAAGGAATTTGCAGATATTATCATTCGCACACTAGACCTTTATGCAGGAATGGTTGAAGCAGGGTATACTAGACAATCACTAGACTATATTCTAAAGCAAAAATCAGATTTTAATAAGACTAGACCAGAGAAGCATGGGGTAAGATTTTAATGTCAGTAACAATTGAAGATGTATTAGCTCAACTTAATCCTAAGCTACGCAAGACAATTTTGGTGGGGGATTCAATTCCTGCAACAGAGTATGCAGAAACACCAAGTTTTGGTTTAAACCGTGCTCTAAACGGTGGATTGCCATACGGTAGGCAAGTACTCATTTGGGGCTCAAAGTCGTCTGCAAAGTCCTCTCTATGCCTTCAGATGATAGGTCTAGCACAGAAGGAAGGAAAGATCTGTGCATGGATTGATGCTGAAATGTCATACGATAAAACATGGGCAGAAAAACTAGGGGTAGACACTTCAAAGCTTATTGTCTCACAATGCCGTACAATTAATGAGATGGTAGATATTGGCACCAACCTAATGAATGCTGGTGTTGATATGATTGTGGTAGATTCTATTACTTCTTTGCTCCCAGCTATTTATTTTGAAAAGGATTCAGATGAACTCAAGCAACTTGAGAACACAAAGCAGATTGGTGCTGAGTCTAGAGACTTTTCTAATGCATGGAAGATGATTAACTATGCTAATAATAAAACTAAGCCAACTCTGTTTGTCCTTATTAGTCAAAGCCGTAATAATATTAATGCTATGTATACTAGCCAGCAGCCTACTGGTGGTCAGGCTACTAAGTTCTATTCTTCAACAGTCATTAATCTGTTTTCATCAGAGTCAGACAATCAGGCAATCAAGGGCAAGATTCATGTTGGTGATAAACTCATTGAAGAAAAGATTGGTCGCAAAGTTCGTTGGGAGCTACAGTTCTCTAAAACATCTCCTGGTTTTCAGTCTGGGGAGTATGACTTTTATTTT
>JACCEA011325773.1_pt1 | contig 13894 bp, 10 predicted proteins | sample 7449851 | NCBI WGS metagenome assembly JACCEA01 (sample SAMN15323453, study PRJNA562643) | freshwater metagenome | isolation source: river surface water | place: USA:Blue River Watershed | collected 2017-08-18 | reverse complement strand
GAGGTTGGTTTGCGCTGTGGCATGGCCCTGCTCAGCCGCTTTACGGAACCAGGAAACTGCCTGTTTGTCGTCCCGAGGCACACCTTGGCCTTCTTTGTACATAACGCCGAGGTTGGTTTGCGCGTGGGGAAAGTCCTGATCAGCCGCTTTGCGGGACCAGTAAACTGCCTGTTTGTAGTCCTGAGTCACGCCTTGGCCGCTGTAATACATCACGCCGAGGCTGTATTGCGCGCGAGCATGGCCCTGCTCACCCGCTTTACGGAACCAGGAAACTGCCTGCTTGTAGTCCTGAGGCGCACCCTGGCCTTCTTTGTACATCACGCCGAGGCTGAATTGAGCACTGGCATCGCCCTGCTGGGCCAGTGGCCAGAATTCAGCTATAGCGGATTTATAATCGCCTTGTTCATAGGCCGCCATGCCTTCATCAAACCCAGCACTGGCAAAGTGGGCCACAGCAAAGAGCATGCAACCGACTACCGCTTGAGCAGCATTCATAGCCAATCCCTTTTCTTGATCTAGTCACTGCCTCAAGCCTATCAGCCATCTTTTTGCGCAAGAGCTGAATTTTCATCATGACAGTTATGCATGCAGTGCAAGTGACGGATGTCAAAAACAAAGTTGACTGGCTGCTTCCGGCAGAAGCGGCCAGTGCCTGAACTTGAGCGAATTGCTCGGGAGTTAGCTTCTTGGCAACACTGTCGCGCGCATCGAGTGAATCAGCGAGTCCATTTGCAACTGCGACTGAATACCACGCATAGGCTTCCTTGTCGTTATGTCGAACGCAACGGCCATCGCGCTATTCAAACTGGAGATTGTATTGGGCGTCGGCATTACCCTGGTCAGCGGCTTTGCGGAACCACTTAGCCGCTTCCTTGTGGTCCCCCACCGCGGAGTAGACAACCCCGAGATGGTTTTGCGCTTTGGCATCACCCTGTTCAGCGAGAGGCCGGAATTCAGCAATAGCGGTCTTGAAATCACCCTGTAGATAAGCCTCGACGCCTTCATCGATACCAGCGTATGCATTGCCCAGGAAGCCAGTGAGTGCGAAACAGATCAAGAAGTGGCGTAACGACATGGATAACGATCCTCTTTATAAGTGATGCTTAAAGCATAGGGCTTCCAGCTAGTTGGCAGAACTGAACATTCATCTTAGCAATTATGCAGCGCGTGCAAGTGTCGTGGGTCAAAGGCGTAGCTGACTGGCTGCTTTTGGCCGATTCTGTTGAAAAAGTCGGCTTTTCCGAATGACTCGTATCGTGATCTGTGGAAATGCCATTTTTGCACGTTGCTACGTGAAATCGGAGTCCTGAGGACTCTGCCGAAAGTAAGGATTTAAATCTCAAGCGCGTACTTTTCTGTCGAGAAAATCGCGACGGACTTTTTCAACAGAATCGGCCGGTTTCGGACGGTCACGAACAGCTTGAATCCAGCTTAACAATTGAGATACACCTGCCGAAGCATTACTCGAACGACTTGCCACTCTGAGCATCCAGCTCAACGCATGGAGGCGTTACCGGTGGGCTACCTAATCTTGTCATTAGAGCCTGTCGCGAAGGGCAGCAATGGGTCGTTCACTGCCGGTTGTCATCTCACCGTGGGCTGGTCAAGTCGAATGCAATTGGGTGGTCAAGCTCATGCAATTTCGCAAGCCGGACATCTTTCGGTCGGCTTCATCAGCTCAAGGCAGAGTCTTGCGTTGCGAGTGTTGAACGCTTTGAATGTGTGAAAGATTTGTCAGTTAATTCGGGTTTGAAGGCGTGTGCATGCTTTCAGTTGGGCTGAATTGTCCAGCGAATCCCTACTTGTTGTCGTTTTCGCTAAGGTTCGGATGCAGGCCAGGGAAAGATAAGCGGGGACTGAAGCGGGGACTAAATTGATCAAAACAAAAAAGGCCAGCGCTGATGGCTGGCCTAACTTGTTGATTTTATTGGTGGGCCCACACGGACTCGAACCGTGGACCAAAGGATTATGAGTCCTCTGCTCTAACCAACTGAGCTATGGGCCCCCAGAAGGACGGCGGATTATAGCTGCGCGACCGGACCGGAGCCAAGCGTCTTGCGCTGCAAACGTGTTTCGCCTGCGATGTTTTCCTGAAGAGAGGAAGTTAGCCTTGCAGATTACGGCTGTGGCTATTTCAGTGCGCTGATATCGGTAAAAACGGCCACGAAATGCGTGGCTTCGTTGTATTGGTCTTTGACGGTGTTGATGGTTAACCAGCTGGGGAATATTTCACCGCTTTTCCGTTTGTTCCATACCTGTCCCTGCCAATGCCCTTCTTTGGCCAGGTCATGCCACATGGCGACATAAAAGGCGCGGTCGTGCTGGCCGGAGGCCAGTATTCGCGGACTCTGGCCGGTGGCTTCGGCTTCGCTGTAACCACTGATGCGGGTAAATGCTCGGTTAACACTGGTTATGCGCTGATCGAGATCAGTGACCATGATGGCTTCTGAAGTGCTTTCGAAGACGGCGGCGGCCTGACGTAATTTATTCTGGGTGAGGCTGCTTTCGGTGATGTCGCGGGCAATCGCAAGCATGCAGGGCTCGCCGTTGATATCGAGCTTCTGGGCCGATATTTCACACAGGCGGTTTTCGCCGTTGCGATGGCCGATCTGGGCCTGGAAGTGGCTGGTATTTCCCCTGGCGCGTACTTGCTGGATTAGCCAATCCCTGGACGCGGGTTCAACCCATATGCCGAGCATGGCGGTGGTTTTGCCAATGGCTTCTTCGGAGGAGTAGCCGGTGATGAGGGTAAAGCCAAGATTGACTTCGAGTAATAAACCATCGCTCATGCGGGTTAGCAGTACGCCATCGGGCGAGGCACGAAAGGCGGTGGCAAATTTTCGTTCAGAAAGCTCCAGTTTCCTCTGCGCCTCTTTGAGGCTGCTGATATCGCGGACGATAGCGACTATCGCGGCAGTGCTGCCAAATTCAATGGGTCGCGTTGAGAGCAGGGCATGAAAGCGCTCGCCATTGCGTCTGACAAAGGGGATCTCCAGATTATTTTGCGTATCACTCTGCAGTTGTCCAAAAATATTCGCACCGATACCTTCTATTCCCCAGAGCCCCAGTTCAGTCGCGGTTTTACCCAGTGCCTCATTGGATGAGAAGCCGATTTGCTCTTCGAAGGCTTTGTTGGTGGCGATGATTCGTCCATCAATGTGGCGGGTAATGACCATGATGTCCGGGCAGTTGTTAAACACGGATGCGAATTTCTGTTCAGACATGCGCAGGGCTTGTTCAGTCTGCTTGGACTCGCTCATATCGATCAGCAGTCCGCGCAGTAACTTCTGTTGTCCTTGCTGGGCTGGTGTTACCAGGCAGCGTGCCCAAATGTTGCGGCCTTCAGCCGTGTGCAGGCGCAAATAAAACGGCTGTTCTTTGAGGGAGTAGAGTTGTGTCAGGCTTAGCTGCTTTTCGCTGGGCGGCAGCAACTTTTGCCAGAATCCCGGTACGTACCAGTCTGTATTCGGATAGCCAAATAGCGCTTCAGCTTGCGGTGATACATAAATGAAGCGGTCTTCGTCGGGAAGCATTTCCCAGGTAACGGCATCGAGCGTTTCGACGAGGCTGCGGAAATGCTGCTCACTCATACGCAGTTCGGATTCCAGTGTCGTATTGCGCTGCACCTCTTTGCGCAGTCGGCGATTGATGCTCATCAGGCTGATCAGAATGAGGGAGGCCAGTAGCAGTGCAGGTAGCCCATATAGCGCAAGGTTACGCCAGAGGGGCTGATCGCTTATGCCTGTACCGAGCCATGGTTCCTGCAGGGCGCTGATTTCCTGGGGGCTGAGTTCAGCCAGTAAGCGGTTTAAAATCCCGATCAGGATGGTTTGGTCTTTGGGGGCTGCCATCGATAACTGATACCGATAGGGTGTTTCCGCGCTGATGTTGAGCCCGCCAATCTTGCTGTTGTTCATATTCCAGACGCTTGACGCAAGGTCGCCTACCATGGCGTCAATCTCACCGGTGGCCAGCGCCTGCAGTCCGGCGAGCGGGCTCGCTTGAGGAAACAGCGCGAGCTGTGGATGGCGGGCTTTGAGTATTTCTTGTGGTGCATAGTCTTTGACTACACCTACCCGAAGTCTTTCCAGATCGCTTATGTTCTTGGGCTGGGCGCCGCTTTTGCTGGCGATGATGACAATTGGAAAGTCCAGATAGGGCTCCGTAAAGGCGAGGAATCTCTCACGCTCAGGGGTTGCCATGATGCCCGGAAGAAGTTGAATCTTGCCTGCCTTGGCCTTTGCAAGGACGTCGCTCCAGCTCTCGGTGATGGCTGGTTTGAACTGTATGCCGAGCCGTTTTTCGATCAGCCGTACGTAGTCGGCAGTCAGTCCACGATACTGTTGATCGGCGTCGCGAAACTCGAACGGGGGCCAGGCGGGGTCAATGCCTAGGGAGACTTCAGGATTGGCTGCAAGCCAGGCCCGCTCTTGCTCGGTTAATGTCAGGCCCAGTACCTGCGGTGTGATCAGCGCAAGGCACAGCAGCAAAATGGCCCGCAGTCGAAACATGGGTTAAATCCGAATTGAAGTTCTTCTCGCAGTGTAGCTTGGGGGCGATAAGTCGGTTCAAAAAGAAACCCCCGGTTTGGGCCGGGGGTTCTGGGTTACTCGTCGAGGAAGGAGCGGAGGTGCTCGCTTCGCGAGGGGTGTCGTAGTTTTCGCAGCGCCTTGGCCTCGATCTGACGGATCCGCTCGCGGGTCACATCGAACTGTTTGCCGACTTCCTCGAGGGTGTGGTCGGTATTCATGTCAATGCCAAAGCGCATGCGCAGGACTTTTGCTTCGCGAGCGGTCAATCCGGCAAGCACTTCGCGGGTGGCTTCCTTGAGGCTTTCCACGGTCGCCACGTCGATCGGCGATTGCATGGTGGAGTCTTCAATGAAGTCGCCCAGGTGGGAATCTTCGTCGTCACCGATCGGGGTTTCCATGGAGATCGGCTCTTTGGCGATCTTCAGTACCTTGCGGATCTTGTCCTCGGGCATTTCCATGCGCTCGCCGAGCTCTTCCGGGGTCGGTTCGCGGCCCATCTCCTGCAGCATCTGACGGGAGATGCGGTTGAGCTTGTTGATCGTCTCGATCATGTGCACCGGAATACGGATGGTGCGCGCCTGGTCGGCGATCGAGCGGGTGATCGCCTGACGAATCCACCAGGTGGCATAGGTCGAGAACTTGTAGCCGCGGCGGTATTCGAACTTGTCCACCGCCTTCATCAGACCGATATTGCCTTCCTGAATCAGGTCAAGAAACTGCAGGCCGCGGTTGGTGTACTTCTTGGCGATCGAGATAACCAGACGCAGGTTGGCCTCGACCATCTCTTTCTTCGCCCGGCGCGCTTTTGCCTCGCCAATCGACATGCGACGGTTTACATCTTTGATTTCGGCGATGGTCAGGCCGCACTCTTGCTCGAGGCTGATCAATTGCTGCTGGCAGCGCAGAACATCTTCAGTCAGGTCGCGCAGTGCGGCGGCGTGTTTGGTCTTGCCTTTGGCAAGCTTGACCACCCACTCCTCATTGGTTTCGTTACCGGGGAACAGGCGCAGGAAATCGGCCCGCGGCATGCGGGCGTCGCGCACGCACAACTGCATGATTGCGCGCTCCTGGTTGCGGATATTTGCCTGCGCGGTGCGGACATGGGTAACCAGCGCTTCGAACTGCTTGGGAACCAGTTTGATGCGCATAAAGAAGTCGGCCAGCTCGCCCAGGGCGGTGATCCCTTGTTTGCTGTCGCGGCCATACTTTTTCAGCGCTTTCTTGGCTTTTGCCAGCTGCTCGGAGACTTCGGTAAAGCGGCGCAGAGCCTCTTCAGGGTCAGGTCCGCCGTCGCCTTCTTCTTTATCTTCAGTTTCGGCGTCGTCATCTTTGGCCTCAGCAGTTTCGCTGACTTCCTCGATGATCGGCTCGACTTCAGCCTCGGGAATACTGCCATCATCAGGGTCGATGTAGCCGCTAAGGACTTCCGACAGACGACCGCCCTCGGTGGTAACCCGCTGATATTCGGCGAGGATGCTGTCGACAGTACCCGGGAAGTGCGCAATGGCGCTCATGACTTCACGAATGCCTTCCTCGATGCGCTTGGCGATCTCGATTTCGCCTTCGCGGGTCAACAGTTCAACGGTACCCATTTCACGCATATACATGCGCACCGGGTCGGTGGTCCTGCCGATATCGGACTCAACCGCAGCCAGGGCTGCGGCGGCCTCTTCGACGGCCGCCTCGTCCGTGTCGGCCTCTGCCAGTAGCAGGGCATCAGCATCCGGGGCGACTTCGAAAACGTTGATCCCCATGTCATTGATCATGCGGATAATGTCTTCCACCTGCTCCGGATCAGAAATATCTTCCGGCAGGTGGTCGTTGACCTCGGCATACGTCAGGTAACCCTGCTCGCGGCCGCGGCTGATCAATTCTTTAAGGCGTGATTGCTGTTGCGATTTTCCGGACATAAAACCCTATCCATTGAAGGTTTGGCGGGCAAAAACCAAGCCGAGGATTATACCTGATCAAGCTGCTCAGGCGCCAGTTGAGCTCTTGTCGCTTGAGGCAGTGGGGCGGCTGAAATGCTCTCGCAGTAGAGTCTTTTCATCCGCGGTCAGTTCACTCGGGCTTTTTTGCATGATGTTGCGCAGGAGTATCTCGCGGCGTTTCTGCAGTTGATCGTGAGCAAGTGTAGTAATGATGTCGCAGAATTGCTGTTCAAGGTTCTCTGCTTCGATCAGCCATTCCTTTTCGGCCAGTGCGCGCAGCAGTCGACCCTGCTCGGTGCCATGCCAGCGGGCAATCAGCTGCAGGGCTGACTGCTTGGGATTCTTTTGCAGCGCTTCCAGCAGGGCGACCAGTAGTTGCGCGTAAATGTCACCTTCGGCGGCGAAATGACTGGCGTGGGGGACCTGGCAAGCCAGATCGGGTCGCTGCAACAGTGTGCGCAATGCAGTCAGCGTTGGCGGCTCTACCGCTGTCTTGCCGGACTGCTTGGTGTGTCGTGGCTTGTCGGGTGTGCTGCTCCCGGACCACTTGCGCTGGTTCGGGCTCGCCTGCTGGCTGCGGTTATCGAAAATTTCATCGCTGAACCCGTGACTTGCGTCGTAGTAGTCCGAGTAGTCGTCGGTTGGGCTGGCTGGTAAGGGGTGGGGCTGCTTTGGGAGTTCGGTGCCGGCGGTCTGCAGGCCGGTTATTTCGCTCAGGCGCTGGTGCATCAGGGCTTTCAGGTTGGCCCCGGGAATTTTGTCTATCAGTGGTGCGGCGAGTGTTGCCAGGTGAGCCTTGCCCTCCAGCGAGGCGGGATCGGCTTCGAGCGTCAGTTGCTGGAAAAAGTAGTCTGCCAGCGGTTGTGCTTGGTGGTGCAGGCGGCGGCGAAAGGTCTCAGGCCCTTCTGCTCGGACAAGGCTGTCCGGGTCTTCGCCTTCGGGCAGAAACATGAAGCGCGCTCTTTTGCCGTCCTGCAGGCTTGGCAGGGTTGCCTCAAGCGCGCGCCAGGCGGCTTTGCGGCCGGCTGAGTCGCCGTCGAAGCAAAATAAAATGTTCGGTACCAGTCGGAACAGGCGTTTCACGTGTTCGTCGCTGGTGGCAGTGCCAAGCGTTGCGACGGCATTGCGCAATCCTTGCTGGGCAAGGGCGATGACATCCATGTAGCCCTCAACAACGATGATTTCCTCCAGCTGACGATTGCTCTGGCGTGCTTCATACAAGCCGTAAAGCTCCTGCCCCTTGTGAAATACCGGCGTTTCCGGGGAGTTCAGGTACTTTGGCTTGTCATCGCCCAGAACGCGGCCGCCAAAGGCGATTATCCGTCCTCTGGTGTCGCGAATGGGAAACATGATCCGGTCGCGGAAGCGGTCGTAGCGCTTGACCTTTTCCGGATTGTCGGTGTTTTCAATCAGCAGGCCGGCATCCAGCATGGCTTTCTGCTGGAGGTTGTCACCCCCCAGGTTTTTGAGCAGGTTATCCCAGCCGGGAGGCGCAAACCCGAGGCCGAAATCGCGAGCAATCTCGCCTGAAAGACCGCGCCCGGTCAGGTAGTCAACGGCGGACTTGCGTGCGGGGTGGCTCTTGAGGGCTTGCTTGAAGTACCCGGCCGCGGCGTCGAGGATTGCGTAAAGCGGAGAGTCTGTGGGTGCGCGAGGTTTGTTGTTGCGATCGCTCTCTTCCCGGGGCACATCCATTCCGGCGCGCTTGGCCAGTTCCTCGATGGCCTGGGGAAAGTCCAGGTGGTCGTGGTCCATGATGAAGCCGAGGGCGTTGCCGCCAGCTCCGCAGCCGAAACAGTAGTAAAACTGTTTATCCGGGCTGACGCTGAATGATGGGGTCTTTTCCTTGTGGAACGGACAGCAGGCGCTGTAGTTCTTGCCGGCTTTTTTAAGCTGGATGCGAGAGGAGACCACCTCGACGATGTCGGTGCGGTTAAGCAGGTCGTCGATGAAGGATTGCGGTATGAGTCCGGCCATAAGGGTTTCAGGATAGTGCTGAAGCGTTGTGCGGGACAGGGCTTATTTAAACAAAAAAACTCCGCAGTCTCGCCCGTTGGCGAAGCAGAGTGGTGTCCAGAATAAATGCAAAGCCCGGCACAGGCCGGGCTTGCGGAGACGCGTCAGGTGCTTGACTGATAAATCAGTACAGGCGCTCGCGACGGCGCTGTTCGCGCTGCACTTTCTTGGCGTGGCGTTTCACAGCGGCAGCTGCTTTGCGCTTGCGCTCAGTGGTCGGCTTCTCGTAAAACTCACGACTGCGTACTTCAGCCAGGACGCCGGCTTTTTCGCAGGAGCGCTTGAAGCGACGCAGAGCTACGTCGAATGGTTCGTTCTCTTTAAGTTTGACGGCGGGCATCCAGGTCGTACCTTCGCTAATATCCGAATGGCCGACGCATTCCGGCAAATGGCACGGGGCGTCGGATTTCAAGGGCTGCGGATATTAACCCCTCGCGCGGCGGAATGCAAAGGTTCTGTTGGAAAAGATCTGGCCGGGCCCTCGCCGGGCGCATATCATGGGCGCCCTGTTACTTTATCGGGTCTTGCAAGTCCATGCGTGTGCTGGGGTTAGAAACTTCCTGCGATGAAACTGGCGTTGCGCTCTACGACAGCGAAAGAGGGCTGTTGGCCGATGCCTTGTTCAGTCAGATCGACCTGCACCGGGTGTTTGGCGGGGTGGTGCCTGAGCTGGCATCGCGCGATCACGTCAAGCGCATGTTGCCGCTGATACGTCAGGTTCTGGCCGAGGCGAAATGCACGGCTCAAGACATCGATGGAATTGCATACACAGCGGGGCCGGGGCTGGTTGGGGCGCTGTTGGTTGGCGCTTCTTGCGCGCAGGCAATGTCCTTCGCATGGGGTGTGCCCGCCATTGGCGTGCACCATATGGAAGGGCATCTGCTGGCGCCCATGCTGGAAGAGCAGCCGCCGGAGTTTCCATTCGTTGCCTTGCTGGTTTCCGGCGGGCATACCCAGCTGGTCAGGGTTGATGGCATTGGTCACTATGAGCTGCTGGGCGAGTCGCTGGACGACGCTGCTGGAGAAGCCTTCGATAAAACCGCCAAGCTGATCGGTCTTGATTATCCGGGGGGGCCAGAAATTGCCCGTATTGCTGTCACTGGACGCCCCGGGCGTTTCGTGTTTCCGCGCCCCATGACCGATCGCCCGGGGCTGGATTTTAGCTTCAGTGGTTTGAAAACCTTCGCTTTGAATACCTGGCAGGCGTGCAAGTCTGCAGGCGATGACGGTGAGCAAACGCGCAGCGACGTTGCGTTGGCCTTCGAACAGGCGGTGGTCGCAACGCTGGCAATTAAGTGCAAGCGTGCGCTAAAGCAGACTGGTCTGAAGCGGCTGGTGATTGCTGGCGGTGTCAGCGCCAACCTGTCCTTGCGTCAGGCGCTGGAGGGCATGGTCGGCGAGTTGCGCGGTCAGGTGTTCTATGCGCGGCCACGATTTTGTACGGATAACGGTGCAATGATCGCCTATGCCGGATGTCAGCGCCTGCTGGCAGGCCAACATGAGGGCAGCGCCATCACGGTGCATGCGCGCTGGTCGATGGAGTCCCTGCCGGCGCTGTGAGTCGTTGCGTGTCTAGAAATGCCGCTCACGGCCATCGAGCAAGTCGCGCAAGTTGCTGCGATGTCGCCAGACTATCAATGCGGTCAAGGCGCTCATGGGCAGCAATGCTTCCGGTTTTTGCCAGGCGAGCAGTGGCAGAATCAGTGGCGTCGAGATCAGTGAAGCAAGGGAGCTGGTCCGCGTCAGAACGAATGTCAGGGTCCAGCCGGACAGGGCCAGGAGCGCGGCGGGCGGATATAACCCAAGCAGCATGCCAGCTGCCGTTGCGACGCCTTTACCGCCGCGAAAATTGAAGTACAACGGATACAGGTGGCCAATCACCGCCGCAAGCCCTATCCAGGCCTGTTGCTGGATGTCCAGCCCACTGAGACCGGCGAGCAGCACCGGTAGCAAACCTTTTGCCAGATCGCTGAGCAGGGTCAGCAGAGCAACTTTCTTTCCGGCTACGCGCAACATGTTGCTGGCGCCTGGGTTGCCCGATCCCTGCGCACGCGGATCGGCTGTAGCAAACAGCTGACTGAGCAGGATGGCGAAGGATAATGAGCCCAGGAGATAGGCGAAAATAACCAATGGCCAGAACATGATCGGCAATCCAGAGCAGGAGAAGGCCGATTCTAGCCTTGCAGGAAGCCGGAGCGTTATTTTTACCAATGCGTTGAAGGCATAACAGCGGTTGCCCATGTGGCCATGCTGCAAGACTTTGTTGAAGCACTCTGCCTGTATGGCATGCTGTACCACTACTTTTGATCAGAGGCAGGCTGTGGACACGGTTTTTATCGAGGGACTAGAGGTCGACACGGTTATAGGAGCCTATGACTGGGAGCGGGATATTCGCCAGTGTTTGCGGCTTGATCTGCAGATGGGCTGGGATGTCGGTGCCCCAGCGCTCGATGATCAGTTGAGTCTGGCGCTGGATTACGCCGTTGTATGCCAGCGCATTCAGGCATTCGCAACGCAAAGCAGCTTTGTGCTGGTTGAGACCTTTGCCGAGCGACTTGCGCAATTGTTGCTGCAGGAGTTTGGTATGCCCTGGATAAGGCTCAAGGTCTCCAAGCCGGGGGCTGTTCCTGCGGCAAGCGCGGTAGGAGTGGAGATCGAGCGCGGATGTCGTTAATTCCGGTTTTCCTTGGTTTGGGCAGCAATATCGAGCGAGAGCGTCATTTATTGGCCGGCCTGGACGCTCTGGAGCTTCTGCTGCCGGGCTTGCGTTGCTCTGCGGTGTTCGAGAGCCAGCCTGTGGGTATCAAAAGCGGGCCTTTCTTGAACCTGGTGGTGGCGACGAGTACGGGCTTGAGTCTCGCTGAGCTTGACCGTCAGTTGAAAGCCATTGAATCGGACAACGGCCGCTATGCCCCTGGCCGTGAAGGCCTGCCGCTGGATATCGATATCCTGCTGTATGGCGACCAGGTCGGACAATTTGATGGGTTGCGTTTGCCGCGAGAAGAGATCCTGCACAACGCATTCGTGCTCTGGCCTCTGGCTTTACTGGCGCCTGAGCATGTTCATCCGGTTGCAGGACGCGACTTTGTCGACTTATGGCGCACAGCGAAAATCAAACAGTCCTTGAGGCCGGTTGCCTTTTCATGGCGCGGTAAAGATCTGACTTCTATTGATCTGATTGAGACATTTTCAGCGTCTAATAATGACAAAAAGCCTGATTAATCAGGCTTTTTGTTCTTCTACAACTTTGCTCAGGCGGCTTTTTTGCTGCGCAGATTGACAAAGTAGTCGCGTATGTTGCTGCTGGCGATCTTGATGCTGTTGCGAGCTTCTACAATCGCCATTCCCATGTGGATGTCGAACATTACCCAAGGCACCAGATTGGCCGGTACGCCTTCAGTGGCTTTGTCTTCAATCAGGCGAATCATGAAGCCTTCAGCGGTGCGCTTGTAATCCGCGTGGCTGTCGCTGCCGAGCTCAGTGATGGCGGCCGCGCGGGCTTTGTCCCAGAGCGCAACCACAGCTTCGTCGGAAAGACCGGAGGATGAAGCCAGAATATGCAGGTTGGTTGGTGCACGCATGATGTTTCTCCTTGCCCCGGATATAGGTTGGTGGGGCTGTGGAGAAAGCATATGGCCGAGGCTTGGGGTGAACGATCACCCGCGTCGGGTGGCGATGGGTGGGGTATGGGTGGGGTACCCTACCCATTGGCGGCTCAAGGGATCAGCCCAAGCAGCCGGGCGCGGTCAACAGCGTGCTGCCGATTGCCCGCATTGAGCTTGATAAACAGCTTTTTCATATGCCACTTGATGGTCTCACTGCTCAGGTTCATGGTGGCAGCGATACGTTTGTTCGGCAGCCCGCTGGCCAGCAGGTTGAGCACTTCACTCTCTTTGGGGGTGAGGAAGGCTGAGGCGGCGGCAGTCAGCGGTGGGGCAGGCTGCGTGGCTCCATCGGCCTTCTCGTGAGTTCCCACCCCGGCGGCTTCAAGCACTTGCAGAATAAAGGCCGGGCTGACCAGTTCGCGGGCATTTTCGGTGATTGACCAGCGACTTATCAGGTCGGCGATTTCTGGCAGTGTGTCGGCAAACACCCGGACTTGACCGCACGACTCGGCCCTGCCCAGTGCTGCATTGAGCAGTTCGTCAGGCGACTGGCCAGCCGCGTCTTTTACCAGCGCCTGCAGCGCCTGTATTTGCACCATTTCCCGGCCGCGGTTTAGTTGCTGGGCCAGCGGCCAGGCATCATCCAGCCATGGTTGGGCGCTGGCGGGCTGGTCGCCGGCAAACGCAGTAAAGGCATGCGCAAGATTTCGGTAAAGGTGCAGCAATGCATGCAGGCCAATCGGTGTCAGATGCGATTCGCGGGCAAATAGCGTGTCCAGGTCCTCCAGCAACGAGGCGCATTGCACAATCCGGTGCCGCGCCGCGTGCAGACGAATCCTCTCGACCATGCTCATCAGCCGAATGCTCAAAATACCCTGCGTGGTGCCGATGCTGGTCAGCGCCTCGAGCAGCGCAAAGGCTCTTGGCTCATCGCCGTCATAAGCGGCGATGCTGGCTTGCACCATATAACTGCGCTCGCTCCACATCAGGCTGCCGGCGCGATCGCTGAGGTTGAAACGAAACGCCAGCAACGCCCGCGCATCATCGCGCGCATCGCGTTCCCAGCACGCTGCAGCCAGAATGCTGGCCAGCGCCATGGTCAGTTCGTTGCGGCGTCCGGCAGCGACTTCGCAGAGTGCGTGCTGGCGGCGGACAGCGTCGTCAGCCAGTGTAGGCCGGCCTTCCCAGAGAAAGATGTGGCCAAGGCTGCGGGCATGGAAGACATCCTGAGCAAAATAATTGTGGTCGCTCGGAATTGAGTTCAACAGCTGACGAGCTTCCTCGCTGCCGCCATGAAACAGTGCGGTGAACGCGCGAATATGCATCAAGCTGCGCGACGCCAGAGAGTCCGGTGCATCGACGGGATAAGCCGCACAGTATCGCTCGGCGACATCCAGCCTTTCCGCCCGAGAGTTGCCTACCGCCAGAATGGCCAAGGCCTCGCCATACAGTGCGCTATCTGCACAAGGGGGTTCTACCAGGCTGCCGACATAGTGTTCGGCCCTCTTCCAGTTGCCACTCAGTGCCGCCTGCCAGCCTGCTGTAAGGCGCAATGCAGTGTTACTGAAAATGATCGATTCGGGCATGCGCGATAGCCAGTCAGCCACTGTGCCGTAATGCCCTTCTTTCATGCACAGGTCGTACAGATGGTCGGCAATCAGCGCAAAGGCTTCTTGCGCATAGCCTGCCGCCAGTGCGTGACGGGCAGCCTGCTCTGCGTCACCTTGTTCGGCAAGCCACTGCCAGGCGCGGCGGTGGATTTCCTGTTGCTCATCCGCGGAAAGGCTGTTGCTGGATCTGGTTCGCAGGT
>JACCEA010401619.1_pt1 | contig 13898 bp, 17 predicted proteins | sample 7449851 | NCBI WGS metagenome assembly JACCEA01 (sample SAMN15323453, study PRJNA562643) | freshwater metagenome | isolation source: river surface water | place: USA:Blue River Watershed | collected 2017-08-18 | reverse complement strand
GGTGGCGACGAAGCCTGCGCCTACGGCGCCAGCACAGGTGGAGGCAATCAGCCACGTCCTTTTGCTGCTGTCGACTGGGGTATCACTCATGAGAATCCTCTAGCGAATCGGTATCAGGGTTAACCGCAGATTGTAGCCGACTGCGGGGGGCTTTTTAAAGTGCCCTTAGTTGGACAGTTGTCTTGCCATGCGCATGGCAGATCTGATGCTGGTCGCTTCGGCCACGCCCTGTCCGGCAATGTCAAAGGCGGTGCCATGGTCAGGGCTTGTTCGGACTAAAGGCAGCCCCAATGTGACGTTCACCCCCAACTCCAAACCCATGTATTTGACTGGAATCAAGCCTTGGTCGTGGTACATGGCCAGAACCACATCAAATTCTGCTTCGCCCTTGTTTTTTTGACGTGCCCGCATAAAAACAGTGTCTGGGGCGTAAGGTCCCAGGGCCAATATGCCTTCTGCTCTGGCCGCTTGCAAGGCTGGTTCGATGATTTCAATTTCTTCTCGACCAAACAAACCGCCCTCACCCGCATGCGGATTGAGTCCGGCCACCGCAATTTTGGGCGGCCGACCCAAAAGCACCGTCAAAGACTGGTGGGTAATTCGCAAACTCTCCAGCACATTACCGAAAGTGACGGCGTCTAGGGCCTGACGCAATGACATGTGAATACTCACCAACACCGTGCGCAACTCATCGTTGGCCAACATCATTCGAACAGGCATTTGCGCCAACGAGACGCCCACATGGCGCGCCGCTTCCGATTGCAACAATTCTGTGTGGCCAGGAAATGCATTGAAGGGCGCGCCTGCAGCCGAAAGCGCCTCCTTGTGAAGGGGTGCAGTCACCATGGCCGCAATTTTTTTCTGCAACGCAGCTTGGGCAGCCCACCTGACACACTCACCCGCAAAGCGCCCTGCCCGCGCGTCAATTTGGCCCCAAGGCAAATGGGTGTCCAGGCTGGCAACTTGTAAGACTGGAATCACACCGGGGGGCTGCAGCGATGCTTCGGAAATTTGAGCAATGGGCTTCACCTTCAATTGACCGCCATCTGGGTCGACCAACAGCGCTGCTTTTTGCATCAAACCAACATCGCCCGCCACAAAACAGGCATGCGTGACCCGCTCGCTTGCGTTGCGATTGACGCTTGCCTTCAAATCTTCGAGGAATGCGCGCGCAATGATTTCAGGACCGATGCCGCAAGGGTCTCCAGGCGTGATGGCGATAGCTTGGGATTGGGACATGGAGTGTGAGTTGAGTGACTTCAGTTCAGGCAGGGTTGTCGATGTCGATGAACTCGTGCTTCAAGCCCATGGCTGACGCCACATGCGCTGCCACGGCAGGTGCACCATAACGTTCAGTTGCGTGGTGGCCGCACGCCAAAAACGCAACACCCGTTTCTTTGGCAATGTGCGCTTGCGGCTCAGATATTTCGCCCGTGATAAACACGTCAACACCCTGTGCGATGGCCGATTCAAAATAAGATTGCGCGCCACCACTGCACCAAGCAATGCGCTTAACTGGCTTGTCGTTAGCGCCAATGCAAGTGACGGTTCTGCCCAAGCAAGCCGCCACATGGGCCGACAAGGCTGCAGCATTTTCGAATGCCAATTGGTTTTGTGATTGGCCAATACTGACCAAGTTTTGATCGCCACACCAAGCATCGGCCTGCAAGCCCAAGACTTTGCCAAGTTGCGCGTTATTGCCCAACTCAGGATGGGCATCTAAAGGCAAATGGTATGCGTACAAGTTGATGTCGTGCGCCAGCAGTCTTTGTAAGCGCTCTTTCATCCAACCCACCACGCGGCCATCTTGACCACGCCAAAACAAACCGTGGTGCACAAAGATGGCATCGGCTTGGGCGGCAATGGCCGCATCAATCAGCTCACGACTGGCCGTCACACCCGAAACAATTTTTTGAATGTGCCGCCGACCCTCGACCTGCAGGCCGTTAGGGCCATAGTCCTTGAACTTTTCGGGTTGCAATAATTGGTCAAACGCCAGCAGCAGCGTCTTGAAATCTGTCATGACAATCTCATTTGTAGATGGTGCTATTGTCAACCATCTGAACGGCTTCTGCGACGGCATGCGCAGCATTGAGTTGAATACGCCACAATAGAAACATGAAAAAAATCTGGATTCTTTTTTCCCAAACTGTGACCGTGTTGTTGGCGGTTTGGTTTGTCGTGGCCACACTTCAACCGAATTGGTTACGGGGCACCCATAGTTCACAAAAAGTTTCTTTCACCCAAGCCATTTTGGATGGCAACGCAGGCACCTCGCCTGGCGGCAGTTTCAGACAAGCGGCCCAAAAAGCTTCGCCAGCGGTGGTGAGCATCACAGTGCAACAAAAAGCGCGGGCCAAGGCTCGCCGTGCCGACCCTTGGTTTCGCTTTTTTGAAGACCCGGAGGAAGATTCACCCAGCGGTGGCATGGGCAGCGGGGTCATTGTCAGCCCCGAGGGCTACATCCTCACAAATCACCATGTGATTGAAGGCGCAGAAGCCATTGAGGTCAACCTGCATGATGGTCGCAATGCACTGGCCAAGGTGATTGGCAACGATCCAGACACCGATCTGGCCCTCCTCAAAATAGACCTCCCCAACCTGCCCGTCATTGTTTTGGGTCAGATGGAAACCTTGCAAGTGGGCGATGCCGTATTGGCCATTGGCAACCCATTTGGCGTGGGTCAAACTGTCACTTCAGGCATTGTGAGCGCCTTGGGCCGCAAACAATTGGGCATCAATACCTTTGAAAACTTCATTCAAACCGATGCCGCCATCAATCCCGGTAATTCAGGCGGCGCATTGGTCGATGCCAATGGCTTATTGATGGGCATCAATACCGCCATTTATTCACGCTCTGGGGGCAATATGGGCATTGGCTTTGCAGTGCCGGTGTCCACGGCCACACAAATCATGGCCGCCCTCATCAAAGACGGCAAAGTCACGCGAGGTTGGATTGGCGTTGAGCCTAGACCCCTCAATGCCGAGTTGGCCGAAAGTTTTGGCATTGTCAAAGACAAAACCACGGGGGCATTGCCCAAGGGGGTTTTGATTCATGGTGTATTGCAAAACAGCCCTGCAGCCAAGGCTGGGATTCAACCTGGCGATCTGGTCATGCAAGTGGCAGGACAAAGTGTGTCGGATGTGCCCGAAATGCTGTCCAGTGTGGCCGCCCTCAAGCCTGGAGAAGTGGCCAGTTTGTCGATCTTAAGAAACGGCAAAAACTTAGAACTTCGCGTGACGCCAGGCACACGTCCCGTGAGACCCTGATCAGTGTTAAGCAGATTTGGACGCTTCGTCTTCTGCTGAGGCGTCTTCTTTGGGGGGCTGCGTGTGTTTGATGAAAATTTGAGCCGCCCAAATGCCCAGTTCATAAAGCAAACACATGGGAATGGCCAGCGCCAACTGAGACACCACATCGGGTGGCGTCACGATGGCCGCAATGACAAACGCCAGCACCACAAAATAGCCACGGAAATCTCTGAGTTTTTCGATGGTGACCACGCCCAATCGGGCCAACACCACGACCGCAATGGGCACTTCAAAGGCCAGGCCAAAGGCCAAGAACATGTTGAGTACAAAGCCTAGATAAGCCTCGATGTCAGGTGCGGCAGTGATACTTTTGGGCGCAAAGCTTTGAATGAAGGCAAAGACCTGGCCAAACACAAAGAAATAACAAAACGCCACGCCAATGAAAAACAACAAGGTGCTGGAAATGACCAAAGGCATGACCAAGCGCTTTTCGTGGGTGTACAAACCCGGTGCAATGAAAGCCCAGACTTGGTACAAAACCACTGGCAAGGCCAACAAAAATGCAGCCATCAACAAAATTTTGAGCGGCACCATGAAAGGTGAAATAACCGACGTGGCAATGAGGGTGGTACCTGCAGGCAAATGCGAAACCAAAGGGGCAGCCAACAAATCGTAGAGTTGGCCGGGGCCTGGAAAAAGCGCCAAGACGCCCGCTGCCACGCCAATTGCAGCCATGGCGCGAACCAACCTGTCACGCAACTCCATCAAGTGCGTGACAAAAGGTTGTTCAGTGCCGGCCAATTCGTCTTCGGGCTTTGAGGTGGGATCGGACACTTGAAATTAACCTAATCGGGTGGGGCGGTAACGGGCGACTCTGGCAGCCCCGGACAATGTTTTGGTTCTGACACCTGCGCGAGCTTTGTACCACTGAGGGACAGCCGCTTGCTTCAACCTGAACTTTTTGCCAGGGTGCTTGTACGTGGGCGGCGGCGGCTCCCACCTTGGCGTGTTGGGATCGTTGGTGATGCTGGCCGTGGTCTCATCCCATTGCTTTTCAAAGTCGATGGCGGTGGTTTGAACAGAGTTTTCAACATCTCTGGCAGCACCCTCCATCGATTCCTTCATTTTTTTGAGTTCTTCCAAATCCATCGAGCGATTGACCTCAGCCTTGACATCCGAGATGTAGCGCTGAGCCTTGCCCAAGAGGTTGCCCATGGTCCGCGCCACGCGCGGCAACTTCTCGGGGCCGATGACGATGAGCGCCACCACCCCGATGAGGGCTATTTTGGAAATACCAAGATCGATCAAATCAGGACTTTGTCTTAGCTTCCACGTCGATCGTGGTTTTTTCTGTCGAAGCAGTGGCAGCGACCTGACCCGCAGGCTTTTCTTCTGTCACAGGGTTGCCGTTGGCGTCTTTCATGCCATCTTTGAAGCCCTTGACGGCGCCGCCTAAGTCAGAGCCGATGTTTTTCAGCTTCTTCGTGCCAAACACCATGACCACGATGAGCAAGACGATGAGCCAATGCCAAATTGAGAACGTTCCCATGAATATCTCCTAACAATTGATCCAGATTCTAAGCGTTTAACCACGAAGCCAAGGGCGTGGGCCACCCATGACATGAAAATGCAAATGGTGAATTTCTTGCCCGCCTTCTGCGCCCGTGTTGGTGACTATTCTGTAGCCACCCTCGGGATAGGGTCTGCAGCCCTGCTCTAAAGCCAGTTTAGGCGCTAAGGTCATTAAATGGCCTATTAAAGCGGCATGTTCAGGGTTGATTTGCGCCATCGAGGCGATGTGCAACTTGGGAACCATCAAAAAATGGACCGGCGCCCAGGGGGCAATGTCATGAAAAGCGAACACATGTTCGTCTTCATAAACCTTCTTGGAAGGAATTTTCCCAGCAATGATTTTGCAAAAGAGGCAGTTTGGATCGTGCATCATTCACCTGTTTGTTCACGAAATTCGGCTTTGCGGAGGGCTTTTTCCTCCAAACCACTGAGGCCTTCACGCCGACTCAGCTCAGCCACCACATCGGCGGGAGTCAAGCCATAGTGGGCCAAGGCAATCATGCTGTGGAACCACAAATCGGCCACCTCGCCCACCAGTTTGGCGGCATCACCGCCGTGGTCGAGGTCTTTGGCCGCCATCACGGTTTCGGTAGCTTCCTCGCCAATTTTTTTCAAAAAGGCATCAGGACCTTTGTGCAGCAGGCGGGCCACATAGCTTTTTTCGGGGTCGCCACCATTGGCTGGTTTGCGACTTTCAATGACGGCCGCTAAGCGGGCCAAAGCATCGGTAGAACTCATGATCTTGGCAACGCGTGCTCACTTGTAAATAGATTCGGGGTCTTTGAGGACCGGTTCGGTGGCAGTCCACTCACCATCTTGGTACTGCTGAAAGAAACAACTGTGACGTCCGGTGTGGCAAGCAATGCCGGGTTCATGACCCAATTGGGTGACTTTGAGCAGCACCACGTCATTGTCGCAGTCGAGTCGGATGTCATGCACGGTCTGCACATGGCCCGACTCTTCGCCCTTGAACCACAGCTTGTTGCGCGAACGACTGAAATAAACCGCACGCTTGAGTTCGGCCGTTTTGGCCAAAGCCTCGCGGTTCATCCAGGCAAACATCAGCACATCGCCGGTGCTCGCCTCTTGCGCGATGACGGGCACCAGCCCCTGCGCATCCCATTTAATTTGATCAAGCCATGTCATGGGGTGAATCTACCACTTGCAGATGACAGTTCTTACAAACGCACAGGAATTCCCCGCTCGCGCATGCGCTGCTTGGCTTGCTGAACGGTGTATTCGCCGTAATGAAAGATGCTGGCGGCCAGGACAGCGTCGGCGCCGCCTTGTTGGACGCCGTCGGCCAAGTGGTCTAAATTGCCCACACCGCCGGAGGCAATGACAGGCACTTGGACGGCATCGCTGACGGCCTTGGTCAGCGCCAAATCGAAGCCAGACTTGGTGCCGTCGCGGTCCATGCTGGTGAGCAAAATTTCGCCTGCACCGTGTTCGGCCATTTGGGTGGCCCACTTGACAACATCGAGGCCTGTGTTTTGGCGGCCACCATGACTGTAAACGTCCCAGCCTTCACCGCGCAATGTGAGGTCTTGGCCTTGACGCCGCTTGGCATCGATGGCGACCACAATGCATTGCGCGCCATACTTTTGCGAAGCGTCGCGAATGACTTGAGGGTTGGCAATGGCCGCTGAATTGAAACTGGTTTTGTCGGCGCCGGCATTGAGCAATCGGCGCACATCGTCGACGGTGCGAACACCGCCGCCCACTGTGAGGGGAATGAAGACCTGAGACGCTACGGCTTCGATGATGTGAAGAATGAGGTCGCGGCCATCGCTGGTGGCCGTGATGTCCAAGAAGGTGAGTTCGTCTGCGCCTTGTTCGTTGTATCGCGCCGCAATTTCAACTGGATCGCCAGCATCGCGCAGCTCGACAAAATTGACGCCTTTGACCACGCGGCCACCGGTGACGTCAAGGCAAGGAATGATTCGTTTGGCAAGCATGGTGATTAGAGAGTCAAAAGTTGCCAGCCCACCCAAGATTGGTTGGGCGGCACCTCAATAGAAGATGTGACGCGCGCCGCCTCAACGCACAACATGCGCTGATAGCCTGTGGCAGGCATGTCTTTGAGTTGTGCGCATTTGTCGGCGCCAGGATTCCAAACCACACTTTGACCCCAAGAGGCACTTTGCGAAATTTGCAATGTGGCGCTGCCATCCTTCAAGGTCCAATTCGGCTGCGTTTCTGACTGCACATCGTAGACGCGATCAAACTCTGCATCGAAACGAAGTGGGCCTGAACACTTTTGATGCGTGTCCTTGACGGCGTCCCATTCGGGCTGTTTTGTTTGTCCTTCCAAACTCACTTGAGAGATGGCATCCACTGCAAAGTAGGTGTGCAAGGCGCCTGTGAATGACAAGCTTTGCTGACCATGATTTTCAACCTTCAAGGTCATTTGCAAACTGCTGGGCTCCAAGTTGACTGTCAAGAAGGTCTTGAAAGCATGCGGCCACAAAGCCAAAGTGACATCGTTGCTGGACAACTCAAAAACTTTTTGAGAGCCGTGGCTAAGCTCTTGCACCAAACGCCAAGGCATGTTGCGTGCAAATCCATGCTTGGGCAAATTGCCCCGCTGATTAAATTGGGGAAAACAAACAGGAACACCCCCGCGAATGGCGGTCACGCCGTCACACACCGAGGCAGGGCTGAGGAACAACCGTTCTTTGCCTTGCGCTTGCCACGACAACACATGCGCGCCTTGTTGGGCCACAAAGACGCTGTCGCCATTGGGCAAAGACCAATGCCAACCGGCATGGCCTTGCAAGACATCAGTCGTTGAGTTCATCGGCCCGCGCCTGGGCAGCTTGGAAATCGAGATCGCCCGAGTAAATGGCGCGGCCGCAAATGACGCCTTCGACGCCTTCGTCTTCAACTGCGCACAACTGTTCAATGTCGGCCATGTTGGACAAACCGCCCGACGCAATGACGGGAATGGTGAGGGCCTGCGCCAGTTTGACCGTGGCTTCAATGTTGATACCGCTGAGCATGCCATCGCGACCAATGTCTGTGTAAATGATGGACTCGACGCCCCAGTCTTCGAACTTTTTGGCCAGGTCCACCACTTCATGGCCGGTGAGTTTGCTCCAACCATCGGTGGCCACTTTGCCGTCTTTGGCGTCGAGGCCCACAATGATGTGGCCGCCAAAGGCGCTACACGCATCGCGCAAGAAACCCGGATTCTTAACAGCTGCCGTCCCAATGATGACGTAGCGCAAACCACCGTCGATGTATTTTTCGATGGTGTCCAAGTCGCGAATGCCACCCCCCAATTGAACAGGGATGTCGTCGCCCACTTCGTTGAGGATGGACTTGATGGCTGAAAAGTTTTGGGGCTTTCCCGCAAATGCCCCATTCAGATCGACCAGGTGCAAACGCCTTGCACCTTTTTCAAGCCAGGACCGCGCCATGGCTGCAGGGTCTTCACCAAATGTGGTGGCTTGGTCCATATCGCCTTGCTTGAGGCGAACACAATGGCCGTCTTTGAGATCAATTGCAGGAATCAGAATCATGGCTAAAAGGTAGCGCTAGAGTGGAACAAAATTAAAAAGATCAGGGTTGCCAGTGCAAAAAATTCCGGTACAAGGCCAAACCTTGATCGGCACTCTTTTCTGGATGGAACTGTGTGGCAAACAAATTGTCTTTGGCAATGGCACATGCAAAAGGACCGCCGTAATCAGTTTCGGCAGCAACATGGCTTGCATTATGGGGTTTTGCGAAAAAGCTGTGTACAAAATAGAAATAACTGCCGTTGGGGATGTCGCCCCAAATGGGGTGGGGTGCACCTGCTGACGGGCTAAATTTGACCTGATTCCAACCCATTTGGGGTACTTTGAATCGGCTGCCATCGGCCTGCAACTTGCCAGCCAAATTGAACTTGACGACATTGCCAGGGATGAGACCCAAACCTGGCGTGCTGCCCTCTTCGCTGTGATCGAGCATCATTTGCATGCCCACGCACACGCCAAACAGTGGTTTTTTGGCGGCTGCATCTAACACGGCTTCCATTAAACCTGAGTCGCGCAATTCACGCATGCAATCGGGCATGGCGCCCTGCCCTGGCAGGACCACGCGGGAAGCGTCTCGAACATCTTGCGGATTCGAGGTAATTTTGACTTCAAGACCCGTATCTTGGGCCGCATGAATGACGGCTTGGGCCACCGATCGGAGGTTGCCCATGCCGTAATCCACCACCGCCACCGAGTTGGGAGACATGCTTAGAGCGAGCCCTTGGTAGAAGGAATGACACCGACAGAACGAGGGTCGATTTCAAGAGCGGCACGCAAGGCGCGAGCAAAAGCCTTGAACACGGTTTCGGCTTGGTGGTGGGCATTGTCGCCACGCAAATTGTCAATGTGCAAAGTGACCAAAGCGTGGTTCACGAAGCCTTGAAAAAACTCGTGCATGAGTTGGGTGTCAAATCCACCCACCATGCCGCTGGTGAAAGGCACATGGTTGACCAAGCCTGGACGACCAGAAAAATCGATCACCACCCGCGACAGGGCCTCGTCGAGCGGCACATAGGCATGGCCGTAACGGCGCAAACCTTTTTTGTCACCCACGGCTTGGGCCACAGCTTGACCCAAGGTGATGCCCACATCTTCGACGGTGTGATGGCCATCAATGTGCAAGTCGCCTTTGGCATCGATTTCTAAGTCGATGAGACCATGACGCGCAATTTGGTCGAGCATGTGGTCGAAGAAGCCAATGCCAGTGGACAGTTTGGATTGACCGGTGCCATCCAAATTGATTTTGACTGTGATTTGAGTCTCTGCAGTTTTTCGCGTGACTTCTGCAACGCGGGGTAAGCTCATAAAGATTCCTTGAGTGCAGCCAACATCAGGGCGTTTTCGGCAGGGGTTCCCACCGTGAGACGCAAACAGTTGTGCAGCAATGTGTGCATTTTAGAAACGTTCTTGACCAAAATGCCTTTCGATTTCATGCCTTCGAAGCACTTTGTGGCGTCAGGCATACGAACTAAGAGCATATTGGCTTGACTGGGAAAGACTTGAACGCCCGGCAAAGCGGCCAAAGCCTCAGTGAGTTTTTGGCGTTCTTGTCGAATTTGAACGGCTTGCTCAGCAAAAACATCGGCATGTTCTAAGGCGAACAAAGCACATTCACAGTTCAATACGCTGATGTTGTAGGGAGGTCTGACTTTGTCAATTTCGGCAATGAGTGCTTTGGGGCCTACCATGTAGCCCAATCGCACTCCCGCCAAACCAAACTTGGACAATGTGCGCATCAGCAGCACATGACCGTGCTTGGCAATGCGGTCCATGTAGGTTTGGCTGGCAAAAGGCTGATAAGCCTCGTCCATCACAATCAGGCCACCTTGTTGACCTTGTGCCATCACTATGCGCTCAATGACCTCGGCATCCCACAAAGTTCCCGTCGGATTGTTGGGATAGGCCAAATAAACCACCGCTGGCTTGAACTGGGCAATGGCAGTGAGCATGGCAGCTTCGTCCAACTCAAAGTTGGCTGTGAGGGGCACACCCTGAAACTGAATACCTTGCAATTGCGCACTCATGGCATACATGACAAAACCAGGAACAGGCGCAACAAAATGGGCACCTGGTACATCACAGGCCATCGACACCAGCGAGATCAGTTCATCCGAACCATTGCCCAACATGATGTCAAAGCCTTCTGGCATGTCTGCATATTGGGCCAAGGCTTGGCGCAAGTCATTGACACGATCACCCGGATAGCGGTTCAAGGCCAAGGCACCCAAGCGCTGTCCCAACTTCGATTGAAGCTCTGGCGACAAGCCAAAAGGGTTTTCCATGGCGTCGAGTTTGACCATGCCGCTTGAATTTTGAATGGCATAGGCATGCATCGACTGCACATCTTGACGAATGTGTTGGCGCCATTCAGAGGTCAGCGAATTGACGTTGGCGTTTGAATGTTGATTGGCGCTCATGGTGTTTCTCTTTGGGGCGGCACGGGGTTCAAACGCAACTCGGCAGCGCGCGCGTGGGCTTGTAAACCTTCGCCATAAGCCAATTCGGCCGCAATTTTGCCAAGGCTTTGGGCGCCCTTTTCGCTCACCTCGATGAGGCTAGAACGTTTTTGAAAATCGTACACACCCAAGGGCGATGAAAAACGCGCTGTGCCACTGGTGGGCAACACATGGTTAGGGCCAGCGCAGTAATCGCCCAAAGACTCACTGGTGAAGGCACCTAAGAAAATAGCGCCCGCATGTTTGAGCAAAGGCGCCCATGCATGCGGATTCGAACTGGACACTTCTAAGTGCTCTGGGGCAATGCGGTTGCTGATTGCGCAAGCTTCTTCCATGCTGCGGGTATGGATGAGAGCACCCCTGTCGTTCAATGACTTGGCGATGATTTGCGCGCGCGGCATGGTGTTCAGCAACTGGTCGATGGCCGCTTGAACTTGATCAATGTAGTTCAGGTCGGGGCAAAGCAAAATGCTTTGCGCCAACTCGTCGTGCTCAGCTTGGGAGAACAAATCCATGGCCACCCATTCTGGCGGTGTGCTGCCATCGGCCAGCACCAAAATTTCGCTGGGGCCGGCAATCATGTCAATGCCCACCGTGCCAAAAACACGCTTCTTGGCACTGGCCACATAGGCATTGCCAGGGCCCGTAATTTTGTCGACCTTGGGAACGGTGTCTGTGCCATAGGCCAACGCAGCCACAGCTTGCGCACCGCCTATGGTGATGGCGCGCGACACACCCGCCACATAGGCCGCAGCCAATACCAAGGGGTTTTTGATGCCTTGAGGCGTGGGCACCACCATGATAATTTCTTCAACACCCGCCACATGCGCAGGAATGGCATTCATGAGAACAGAGGAAGGATAGGCGGCTTTGCCACCGGGCACGTAAATGCCAACGCGGTCGAGCGGCGTGACCTTTTGGCCCAGCAAGGTGCCGTCTTCGTCTTGATAAGACCAACTTTCGCCCGAGGCTTTTTTCTGCGCTTCGTGGTACGTTCGCACCCGCTTGGCAGCGGCTTGCAAGGCTTCTTTTTGCGCGACAGGCAAACTCTCAAAGGCTGCTTTCAATTCAGCTTGGGTCAAGACCAATTGCTGCACACTTTGTGCACTCAAGCCATCAAAGCGTTGGGTGTATTCCAAGACCGCAGCATCGCCGCGATTTTGAACATCTGCCAAGATGTCAGCCACACGCGATTCAATGGCTGCGTCAGCGTCAGCAGACCAATGCAAGCGCTTTTGAAACTGGGCTTCAAAATCAGCATCGGTGGTGCTTAAACGCAGGGCTTTGGCAACAAGCGCAGTCATCTTTTTTCTCTATCGTTAAATTTATTTGGCAGCTTTGGCCGCTTCGCCAGCCGCCACCGCGCCCGCAAAGGCCTCAATGATGGCGCGAATGGGCGCTTGCTTCAATTTGAGCGAGGCTTGATTGACCACCAAGCGCGAGCTGATGTCCATGATGCGCTCGACTTCAATGAGGTGATTGGCTTTGAGGGTGCTACCCGTCGACACCAAGTCGACAATGGCATCGGCCAAGCCTGTGAGAGGCGCCAACTCCATGCTGCCGTAGAGTTTGATGAGGTCGACGTGGACGCCTTTTTGCGCAAAAAATTCTCGCGCAATGCTGGTGTATTTTGTGGCCACTTTCAGGCGTGAACCTGAACGCACCGCCGATGCGTAGTCGTAATCGGCTCTGACCGCGACACTCATGCGGCACTTGGCAATTTTCAAATCGAGCGGTTGGTACAAACCTTGTCCACCATGCTCAATGAGGGTGTCTTTACCCGTCACGCCCAAATCGGCGCCGCCATGTTCAACATAGGTGGGCACATCGGTTGCGCGAACCAAGACCACCCTTACGCCTGCTTGGTTGGTGGGCAAAATGAGTTTGCGAGACGTTTCGGGATCTTCCAAAACCTCAATGCCAGCCGCTTTCAATAGGGGCAGTGTCTCGTCAAAAATCCGTCCTTTGGACAAGGCCAAGGTGATCATGTCAATTCCTGTGATTTCTTGTGTTCAGTTCACAAATTTTATTTAACGCGTTCAATTTGCGCCCCAACTTTGCGCAACTTGTCTTCCATGCGATCGTAGCCACGGTCGAGGTGATAGATCCGGTCGACAATGGTTTCGCCTTCTGCCACCAAGCCCGCAATGACCAAGCTGGCGGAAGCGCGCAAGTCGGTGGCCATGACGGTTGCGCCTGATAGCTGGCTCACGCCCTGCACCACAGATACTTTGCCATCAATTTGAATGTTGGCGCCCAAACGCACCAGCTCATTGACGTGCATGAACCGGTTTTCAAAAATGGTTTCGGTGACTTTGCTGGTGCCTTCGGCAATGCAATTCAAAGCCATGAACTGCGCTTGCATGTCGGTTGGAAAACCAGGGTATTCGGTGGTTCTGAAACTTTGTGCTTTCATGCGGCCCGATGCCTTGACACGCACAAAGCCAGAACCCACTTCAATGCTGGCACCCGCTTCACGCAGTTTGACAATGACCGCGTCGAGGTGATCGCCTCGCGCGTGTTTCAAAATGACATCCCCGCCAGTGGCCGCAACGGCGCATAAAAATGTACCAGCCTCAATGCGATCGGCCACCACAGCATGCTCACAGCCGTGAAGTTTTTCAACCCCTTGAATGTGAATTCGGCTGGTGCCATGGCCTTCAATTTTGGCGCCCATGCGAATGAGCATTTCGGCCAAGTCTGGAATTTCAGGCTCTTGGGCCGCGTTCTCTAAAACGGTTTCGCCCTCTGCCAATGCCGCCGCCATCAAAAAGTTTTCTGTGCCAGTAACGGTCACCATATCGGTAGCGATGCGAGCACCTTGAAGCCGAGTGCGGCCATTGGCCAAACTGGCCACCATGTAGCCATGTTCCACATTGATTTGCGCGCCCATGGCTTGCAAACCTTTGATGTGTTGATCGACAGGGCGTGAACCGATAGCGCAACCGCCCGGTAAGGAAACCCTGGCTTGACCAAAACGGGCCAGCAAAGGTCCTAGTGCCAGCACCGAAGCTCGCATGGTTTTAACCATTTCGTAAGGCGCTTCAGGTTTGTTCAACGCCCCTGCATTCAGGCGAACAGTGCCATCGTCTTCATG
>JACCEA010479627.1_pt1 | contig 13899 bp, 16 predicted proteins | sample 7449851 | NCBI WGS metagenome assembly JACCEA01 (sample SAMN15323453, study PRJNA562643) | freshwater metagenome | isolation source: river surface water | place: USA:Blue River Watershed | collected 2017-08-18 | reverse complement strand
GTGGTTTAAGGAAGTCATAGCTTTCGCTACCCCGTAGCTCGGCAAGCAGCACCCGGTCCGGTTTCATACGCATACAGCTGGCAATAAGATCAGCCGGACTCACCTTGGCCTGCCCCTGCCCCCCTTTCGAATACAGCAGGTTCACCTGATTGTCGTGATGGGGCATGAACAGTTCACGCACATCTTCGATGGTGATGATCCGCTCATAGCCGGGAATGGACTGGCAGAGGGTTTTCATGAGGGTGGTTTTACCGGAACCGGTATCGCCGACCACGCAGATATTCAGGCGGTTCGCCACGGCTTCCGCCAGAAAGTCTGCGAAGCGTCTTGCTCTGAGTAACTTCATTAACTTCTGATCCGAGCCAGGGACGGTCATCTTGCCGACGCCTTCCACCTCTGCCTCCGGCAGGTGCCACTGAGTCGTCTCGAACACCTTCTGGCTCTCGTATTCAGCCAGTGTTTGGATACGCGCCGATGGCCGCCGCACTGAAAAGGAAATTGTCCCGACAGGGACTGCCGGTGGCATCACAATCTGTACCCGCTCCTGCGTGGGCAGCATGGCCGACAGAATAGGATGTTGCGCCGAGATTTCCTGCTTGCTATGGGTGGCAATGGCTTTGGCCATCTGCATCAGATGGTCCATATCCAGTTGTGGAAACTCGTGACGTTCCCAGCCACAATCCGATTCGGCAAACACCACACCCGGTTCATTGATGATGAGCTCTGTGGTCTCTGGCCGGTAAAGCAATGCCATCAGTGGTTTCACGAATTCACGGAGTGCCTCATCCCCGCGAAGCGTGTTTTCGATCAGTTCCATTGCACCATTCATTTAATTGCCTCCGGCATTAGAGGCACTCGCAGCAGCCGGAGTGGTGAACGGTCTGGCTGCCGGATCGGCCGTAAAAGGTTTCGGCGTATCCGGCTTGCCAGCAAGATCACAGGTCGGCCATTTGAAACCCTTCTTCGACATGGCGTCATAAAGGCGCTGCATGGGCGGCACACACTCGGCCACCGCCATGGGGCCTGCCGGATTCGACATACAGAGCATGACCTGACAGCCCCAATCATCGGCATAAGCCTGTTGGGTCAGAAGAAGCAGCATTAGAAGGGTTGTATTTTTCATGGTTGGGCGATGATTGTTTGTTGAGCGGGGGCTTGGGGTATCAGGTCATAGACCGCTCCGAAATCCAGATCCCGCGCCACAAAAATAGCGATACGCTCACCCTGATTCTTGGTAATCGTTGGTGGAATCTGTAATGAGTCTTTCAGAATCGTGGAAGCCATGCTGTCTCCGGTTTGCTGAGTGCTCTGGAAGTACATCTGCTGGCTACCGTTCTGATCATTGCCTCGTGTCGCTGCATAGCCGATGGCATCCTTGATCAGCGAAAGCAGGAAGGCATTGCCAATCCGCTCACCCCAGTGCTTGTTCACATCGCCATCGACGCCGGATCTTCCCAGTGCGTCCGACCCTGGAGAATCGAGATTCACCACCACGCCTTTGGGAGTCTTGATCCGATTCCAGAGCACATAGATCCGGGTCTGACCGGTTTTAACCTTCCCGCCGAACTCACCGGTAACAAGTGAACCGCGCTCAAGGAGTAAGACCTTACCGTTGTCGCTATAGACGTTCCGGGTCAGCGTGCAGGAGACCATGCCCGGCAATGAGGAATTGATGGCGGTATTGAGCACACAATCGAGTAGTGTGCCTTTGGCTAGTAGCAGGTTGCGATTACCGATGAGCCCCGCTTGCGCCCTAGGGGTAGGCGCGGACTTCAGATTGCCGTCAAAGGTGCCGGCATTGGCAGTCTGCTGGTTTGCGGCATTCGCCGCAGCAACCGGTTGCACCATGGTGGCAGACCCGCCCCCGTAACCACCCTGTCCATCTTTACCGGTTCCCTCATTCGGTAGTAACGGTGAATCATAACGATTACGCGGTGATGCGCCAGCAGGCTGCGGTGTCATCGGTTGTACCGGCGTTGGCATCATGGGCATCACCATCGGACTGGGTTCAGGGATTTTAGGGAGTGGCGGCAGGGGTGCTTGACCGCCATCCCCGGCTGCACCGAGCTCACGGGAAGCTTTCAACGAGCTATTGCCTGACGATTTACTGTCGAATCGTTTGGCCCCGCTGTCACTGAAATGGGCATCTCGCAGAAAGAAGAATGCGATGACCGCCACCACGGCAAGGATTACCCCGACCAGTGTTGCCGGAAGCCAGCTTTCCTTACCCGCCAGAACTTTTGACCAGAAGGGCCGCTCCTGAATGACTGGTCCGCCACGCCCCTCTAAACCGTTCGACTCAGACAAATTATCGGGGATCAATTGTGGATCGCTCATCATCGACCTCCCATCGGCAAAGCATTAGTCTCTGGCTCGACGACTTCGCGAACAACGCGATCGGATGTAGTACCTGTCTGATTCGCCAGACCTTCCGGATCGAAGGCTTCATTCCAGATACCCACTTCCTGTTTATCGAGACGCAGCAGGAAGCGACGAGCAACTTCATGAATCACCAGGAACTGGCCTTCGGTATGCAGATTGACGGTACTTTCCGTGTCATTGCCATCGACCTTGAAGGCTGCCGGGATTTCCCGGTTGTTACCCATGGCGATGTAGGTAAAACGACCATCGTCCCAGACCTTCTTCGGCAAAATGTCCCCATTACCCCGGAGCGATTCGATCCGATACTTGAGATTGCGCTTTTCGGTTGGGGAAGCCAGTGCAAATGACACCTGATTGGCCCGAACTTCTGCACTAATCAGGCCTTCGTTAGGATAGCGAAATCCCAATCGCCAGACGCCATCCGACCGTGATTCATCCGGCAGAATCCGCAACTCGAAGGCGTAGTTATAACGATTGGTCACGACCAACAGGTTACTTGGATGCGCCTCAGCCTTAGGCTTGAGATAGACATGCCGATCTCCCTTGCGACCAACGACGATCCACCCATCCGAATCACCCGTGAGCGCAGCCGCCTGGCTCGTGCCACCCAGTGACTCAATCGCCTCTCCTTTACCAAAGTCGATCTGGGTGACAAAGCCACGCTTCGTTAGAATGGGAATCGATTTGTCCTGCGATTCTTCGTCGTAATCCAGCACCATGATGCGCTGGAACTTGATCGGGGCGGCGCTGGCCATCCCTCCGCTAAGACATGTCGCCGCCAAGGCAGCCGAGAATAACTGACGTATCAACATCATCAGTCCTCTTTTAGGCACCGGGCTGCGCTGGCAGCACGGGTAAAGTTGGCGCAGAGTTATCGCTGGCAGAATCCTTACTCACAGTCGCTTTAGTTTTAAGCTCCTGATCCACCACAAAGCCAGTCACTTTGAAGCCCAATGGGTTATCAACAACGTTACGCTCCTTCGAGAATAGTGCTGGCGGTTCGTACTTGTAGGAGAGCGTTGCGACGTAAAATCCGACATCAACATCAGTCCCATCGCGTCGGGTTGTTCGCTCAAACCTGACCACCGCTTTGCCCGGTTCATTAGGCGGCAACGTAACGCCCAGAATCTTGACGCGTTCGTCAGTCCCAGGTCCGAGTCGTTTATCCCGGGCATTAGGGCCCTCGTATTCGGCCCGATACTCTCGTGCCACCCGTTCATCCGAGAGGTTCATGGTGTGGTCATAGTCGAGCTGTAGCAACGTCCATACAAAGCGTTCCCGTGTCCGCACGTAATCAGCGACCCAGTGCTTATCCATCGCCTCTGTCGAGGTCATGGGCATGGGTCCCGTGAGGTCCACTAGCTGCGCCTGCCCGGTCAGCTTGTCGACCTCGAAGGTGAGCGGCACGATCTTGTAGAACGGCGCCAGTATGACCAGCGCCGTCATGGCCAGCACAGCCAGTAGACTTGTCCAGCGGACCATCGACCAGGCACGCGCTTCCGACTTCTCAAGTGCCTCCTGACGGGAGTTTTCCCAGGAGACCGCTTCTTCATAGATGCTCGGCTTGTGACCTGTTCCGCTCTCAGGCATAGGCTTGGACTGCTGGTTCTGGTCTGCGCCGGAAGATGACCGGCTTTTAAACCAGCTTTTAGGTAAACGCAACATAAGGACTCCTATCGCTTTGGTGATCTTTAAAGCGGTGCGCTAACACCGCTGTTTTTTACAAATTTTTGGCTTAACCCTGACGGATCTGACCGCCGCTGGTTGGCGCTTGACGAGGCAGTCGCGTGCGCATGGCTTGCGCCGCCATACCCGTCAGGAAGCCCACTGCCCCTGAACCGCCATAACCGCCACTGGTGAGCGCGGAGGCCAGATGCGGGATCTTTAAACCGAGCAAGCCCAACACAAAGGTCTCCAGCAAGACTTGCAGGGCAAAGGTTGTCGGCGATATCCCGGAGGGACCCAACAGATCGGTAATCCCGGTCACGGTTCCAGAGGCGTTCATGACAGTGCCAATAACTGGCTGAAAGTTGCTCATGAAGATCCCCATCGACATCGACACATAGGCAATGATCAACGTATTGTGGATGATCAGATTCGCGAGCTTCGAGAGCCAGTTGCCGAAATAGGCCTCTGTCCGGGGGAATGCCCCGCAGACAATGAAGATGGGGCCGAGCGCCAGTGTCAGGAAGAGCATCAGACGGGCTTCAATGAATTCCAGGGCCATGATCACGCCATACAGCGTGACACCAATCAGGATGACTAAACCACAGGCCGCATCAACAAGTGCCGCCCCAATAGCTAAAGCCGTGCCATCGGCAACGGCCTGATTGAAATACGCACCCACTAGCGCCAGCGCCGCTGACCCGTAGCAATCAAGCATGGCATAGGGGTTAGTGGCACTACCGCTACAGGAGCCGCTCATGCCACTCATACTTTTGCTGGCAGCGGCTGCCAAACCAGTCTGTAGATCCATGACGGCCGGAACAATCTGTCCCTGGAATACTCCCATAGATAAGCCACAGGCCACGAAGAGGCCCAACCGGTAATATTTACCAACCATTTGCGTGATCGGCTGCTGAACCTCTCCGCGCATCGTGGCCAGACCATAGGCAATGATCCAGATCGCTACAATAATCAAAAGCACCGGGGTAATTAGTGCAGCAACACTACTGGATACGGAATTGATGATTGATACGGCAGACTCGAAGGATTGGCCGATAGCCGAGAAGCCGTTGAACTGAATGCCCATAGGATTCCCTAGTTTTTGTAGTTCACGGGTTGTGTATCCAGAGAACCACCACCGCTATAAGCCTTGTGGGCAATTTCGGCGCGCTGCTGGAGGATCATCTTGTTTTCTGCTTCGGCCAGTTGCTGTCCCAATTGGGCCTGGAGCATGGCGTTTTGCAGAACGGCCTGTTCTGTTCCAATTCGTGCCTGGAGTTCTGCTACACCCTTAGGATCGTCAGTCTTGCTGATCTGGCTCTGTAGCTGACCGATCCGGTCGAACTGAGCCACCGCTGCATCATAGGCTTTCTGGAAAATATCTCGGACCTGATACGTGGCGCCAAGCTGCGCCCGGCACAGCTGCTGTGACTGACCTTGTTGTGCCAGACAGTCATAGATCATCTGCTGTTGACGCGCGGCGGCGGCGACCTCGGACATATTGCCGCTTCGCACCCCCTGATAGACCTGCTGCCAGTTCAAGGGCAGATACTTCTGCAAGAGCGGGTTATTAAGCACATCCCCGAAACCGCGCGCCCCGGTCAATGCCTTGAATTGGGCAACCTGCTGATCGTATTGCTGCTGCATGCCTTGCAGCTGTCTTTGCCACGCAGCGATGTTCTGGAGCGCCTGCTCCAGATTGGCCATATCAATGACGGGGATGCCTTGCGCCTGGACTGGTGTCTGTATGTTACTGGCCAGGGCAATCAATCCGACTAGGAGCATGCGTCTCATCGCTGACTCCTTCTTGCCAAGAGCCGTTCCTTGAATATCGGCATCCAGACTTCCGGATCGTCACCCACTTCAGCCCGAATGCCATCAAGCAATTCGACGTTATCGAGTGAGGTACTCAGAATGTCGAGCAAGTCACCGAGTGCACCGAGTTCCAGCTGCACTACACCTGATCGATGACCTTGTTTAACGAGGAATTGCCGTGAGGCTTCTCCCAGGGAGCGGATGGTCTCAAACTCCTTGTCGGTCAGTTTGAAACCGTGCACGTAGTCGTCATAGTCAGCGCGCGGGTTCGGAAGATATATCTGCGTGGCACTCTGTTCAACCATCGCCGCCACATGAGGTGTTTTGAGGATCTGGGCCGGTGACTGCGTATCAAAAACGCCAAAGCCGTTCTGCTTACGAATGGTGTACTGCTTGTTCACGGCAAAGTCAGCAAAGACCGGCAATTGCAACCGCTTCCAGAATTCCGCCATCACATATATAAACCGACGCCCGTCGAGCAAGGATTCCGTCAGATGTAACAGGTACAGCGTTACTGGCGCGAGGATCTCTTCGTCTTCCATGAAATCCGTGTCATCGAAGCCGAAGATGCGGCCATCATTGAGATTGATCGTATCGGTCGGGTTATCCAGCACCCAGGCAAGCTGCCCCCCACCATCAGAACACCACTTGGCCAGATGTGCAGAGACACAGTCTTCCGAAGTATTCTGGATCTGCTGACGCACAATCGAAAGCCGCCGCAGATTCATCGGCATCTTCGAAACCTGACGAATTGCATGGGTCAGTTCGGTGCTTTCTGTGGGGGTCAGTGCTCGCGGCACCAAAGAAGCAACCAGCACCTCCTGAAAGCGCAGGTTCGTCTCAGTAGGCTCCAACTGAAAGGGATTGAAACCTGTAGGCTGCCCCCGCTTCAGGCAGCGGTAGTTGCCACCGAGCGCCCGAATGGCGATCTCCGCACCCCGATCCTTGTCGAAGAACACAACGGTCGGGTTGTATTTGAGTGACATGGTCAGCAGAAACAGTTCCAGCACTGTCTTGCCGGACCCGGTCATGCCGATGATCATCGTATTGGCCGGAGCCTTTTTGTCCGTGCTGTCTTCCTCATCCGGTGTCCCATGCCAGTTGAAGTAATACGGACTCGCGTTCTTTGTCTTAAGCAGCGTCACGGCTTCCCCCCAGGGGTTGCCGTCGCGCTTACCGGTCAGATAGCCATGGAAGGCTGATAATCCCGCGAAATTACGACTCGTCAGGTTGGCCGCACGCGGCCGGTAGCGCCAGTTGCCCGGCAACTGAGCAAACCAGGCGGCATCAGCGACTAAATCAACCAAGGCGGCCTGGAAACCGCCATCGTTGAGTTTGCTGCGCGCCGCTGCCAGCGACTTACCCACCTCCTCCAGACTGTCGGCAAAAACCACCAGACTGTAGTGGTACTCGCCATAGGCAAAGCGACCGCTGACCAGTTCATCAAGCGCCTGTTCCAGGGCAGCAATCTGCGACCCGGCGGCATCTTCCGTTGCCAGCAACTGTCGTGTTTGCCTTTCAATGACGTTCTTTGCATCGGGTCGAGAGAGGATTGTGAAGCTCTGAGTCTCGATGAATTCATAAGGTTCACGGATCAGATCATCCAGAGATCCCGGCATGGTCGATTCAGGGTAATCCTGGATATCCAGTACCCCGGCAAAGCGCACCTGGTCGGGTGTGCGGATCTCAAGATGCTCCCCGGCGCAGAAGAGTCGATTAACGGGCAGATATTTGGCAATCGAGTCGCGGCACATCGGTACGCGTTGCCAGACCCCATTCAGTAGATATCCCAGGAAGCTCAGTAATTCTGAAAAATCCTGCCCATCGTGCTCGTAACCTTCCAGCCGCACCATGTTGTAGGGCTTCATACCGGCTTCGATCTGATGGACAATCTCCTGGAAGGTTTTAAGGGCTTCCCGCTCATCCCTCTCAATCACTTCGAGTTTGCGGATGGGCCGTGCGCCTAACAAACGTCCCAGTCCGGAACTTGGTGCTACCCGTTGTAATTCCGGACGATAGACCACGGTGAGATAAAACTCGTTGGCCATCATCCGATAGCCGACAAAACTATCGTAATAGCGCTGAGCGGTTTCCCGTGCGAAAGCTTGCGGGTAATTCGTCGACATCCGATCTTCCTGACGCCGCCGAATCCGGTGCGACCAGAGCGCAGTCCCGAGCGGCAATCCACGGATCAACTGATTGAAAGCCTCGTGCCTGATATTCAGCTCTTGGGTGTCCGTCGTCTCGAAAGGAATACCCTCTAATCGCCAGGTAGCCAGATAGCAGCCGTCACGGTTCTTGATAATCGACGGCGTAATGTGAGCACTGAAAGGCACATAGTTGGCTAGTCCGACTTCGCGGCTGGCCAGTTTCTGCTGATGGGGTTGGCCCTGCATCATGAATATCCTTCTGGTCCGGATTAACGGGGAGATTGATGGCGCTGGAAATACACGATGGGCACATAAGCGGCGCATCCCCAATGGCGTGTGTTTTTCTGGCGAGAACGCAGACGCAGTCGAAGAAATATCTGCAGGAGTCGTTGGTCGTCTTTCTTGGTAACAGCACGCATCCAAACCCATCCAGAGATGCTGAACAGCAATGCCACCAGACTCATGGGCAGGAAGTAAGCCAGTCCCACCATGCCAACCAGCATGCCGGGCATAAGGATCATGACCAAAGGCATCAGCGGAACGCCCCAGAGTAACGGGGGGCGTGTGCAACCCTTGTAGATCATGTCCTGTTGCAGCTTGTGCGCGGCCATCAGGCAGCCGCTCCGATTAACCAACCTGCCATGCTGGTAGCACCACCGATTAAAAGTCCACCAATCAGGATCTTTGAGACATCCTCGAAACGTGCGCCCTGGAAGACAATCTTGTAGCCAGAGACGATGATGGCAATCGACGCCACCGTTACCCCGGCACCTTTGAGCACCGTTTCGATGTTTTGCAGCAGGTTGTTGACGTTACTCAGCTGGGCGTAGGCAGGCGTATCCCATACCAAGGCTGCCGAGAAGGTCAGCACAAAATAAGCGAATGATTTAAGTACGGCGGATAAAAACATGACGATCCTTTCCAGGTCTTTGTATTGGCTAATGGAGACCGGATCGACTGCGAAGCCGTGCTATATTCGGCGCAACTGCAGGCTCGATCCTTTGGTCGTATTCCCCAATGGGGACTCCTATCAACTAGAGGTAAGGCACTGCAGCCAGGGGTAACGGTTGCGCTAACAGCCGTTGCTCCGCCCTATTACGCGACAGCGCCCGAATGTGATTAGTTCATGGTGTGCATGTCCACCTCGTCGTCGATGCTTCCCTCAACCACGGGCACGTCATCAATGCCCTCCCCCAGATCCTTGCGCGATAGCACCTTCAATGTTCGGGCATGGAGCTCGACCACGGTATGCTCCTGCTGATCCTTACCCGTGTACTGGCGCTTGCGAATCGGCCCCGTGAAATAGACTAGCGTTCCCTTCCGGGCATACTCAGCCAGAATCTCGGCCAGCCGCCGGAAGAAAACGACCTGATGCCACTCGGTCCGGGTCTGAGGTTGGCCTTCCTTATCTTTCCAGTAGTCACTGGTGGCAACGGAAATCGTTGTAGTGGCTCCACCATCAGTCATATAACGGACTTCGGGGTTGGCACCCAGATAGCCAATCAGGGTCAGGTTGTTCACGGTACTCATGTATAGCTCTCCTCTATGCGACTTAATGTGATCTGATCGGCTAGCACTTCCTGCTGACCGGATGATCCAGTGGCGCGAATCCAGGCATACCCCGGCTCACTTGGTTTTAACTGGATGAGTACTTGCACTGGGTTACCCTGATAGATGCCGATGATGCAGGGCGAAGACAGTGTTTCCGGCGCTACGTTCTCTTCATTTACTTCGGTTGCCTGAATCGACGTTTTAATTACTGTATGTATTGATTGGGGATTCGCTGTCGGCTTTTCGTCTGTTGTTCTGGTTTTGTCAGTAACCACCACAGCTTTGACTGGATTCAAGGCTTCACGGATCCGCACCTGCGTTATCTCTTCACCACGCGCCACCAAATTCTTGACGGTTTCCGGATCTTTGCCGTGTAGCTTACGAAGCTCATACGTCGATTTGGCACCCACGACCAAGCCATCGTCATAGGCTTTCTGGATAACATCCGGCAAATCAATCAGTGCGAGGTGATAGGTCACCCATTCGGGTTTTTCCGAAAGGTTCCTGGCTATCTGAGTGTTGGATTCGCCGAGCGATTTGCGCTTATGAATGAACCTCGAGATATCCATCGCACTCAGATTGTCGCGTTGGGTGTTTTCCAGAACCTGGCTGTAGTCGTTAAAGGCAGCTTCGTCTGCCTGGACGATGGCAGGAATCGTTGCCAAGCCAGCCATGATGCTCGCCCGGAAGCGGCGTGCCCCATGAATAATCGGATAAATACCGTCTACCGGTGGGCGTACGGCAATCGGTGCTTGCACCCCACGCCGACCAATATCCTCAGCGAGTTTCCCAAGCTCTTCTGCATCAAACTCAGTGCGCGGTTGTGTGGGATCTTCAATCACTTCCGCTAGAGACAACGACAGGACTACTCCAATCTGGTTATCAGGGGCAAAGACCGGTGTCTTTTCGAACTGGGAGAGATCAAACATGGTTCATCTCCTCGCTTACGGCTTCATCCATGACGGCCAGATCATCCTGTAAAGCAGACTCAGGTTCGCAAATCCGTGCGAGACGCTGCTGCGCTTTCTCGATCCGTTGCGCTTCGATACGCATTTCACGGATCGCTTCAATCTTCGAATGAAGCTCCATACGATCCAGAATCTGATCGAATATCCGTCGTAACTTGCCCCAGGTATCCCGTGCCTGGGTGTTGGATCTGGCAAGCGTGGCCAGTGACAACCCCTGCCCCTGCGCATAACGGATCGATTGACGTAGTGGGATCAGAACAATCCGGCCTTCGTCATCCCGCAGGAAGTGGTGACCGAGCATTTCTCCAAGTTCTAGCAGAGCGTCTTTCTGCTGTGGGGTGCTTTCAACCATGTTAGGCAGAAAGCCAAGGAATTCGAGGCGGTTGTTGACCGTTCCTTTGATACGCAGGATGCCTCGCGGACCGTTCAAGGTGTGCGACATACCTTCGATACTTTCCTGAGCCAACTGAATCGGACAGAGCGCATAGTCAGCCAATGCCAATGCCATCATCACGCGGATATCCAAGGCTGGAGGACCATCGATCAGACAAACATCGAAGTGGGGACTGACCTGCTTCAGGAATTCAGAAAAATGCTGATGAGCGATTGTCGCGCGTTCGCGCTCAATGCCCTGATACGTGGCTTTGAGCTGAGAGGCTTCTACCACGGCCTTGGTAAGCCCACCATCGGCCGCCAGGATGCTAAATGCGCTGTGCCCCAGATCATTAATATCTACCGGCTCGAACAGGATTTCGGTAACCGTCTTCCTGAGAAGGGTGGCACTTCCTTGACGCTCTAGGGATCGAGTCAGATTTCCCTGATCATCCAGATCAATCAGCAAGGTTCTGAGCCCCAACTGATGGGCGTATCGACCAAGCTGACTGACAAGCGTCGTTTTACCGACCCCACCCTTATTTATACTGACAACAAGTGTCTTCATGATTGGTTCCCTTCGTTGGGGTCGTAATTGTTTGTGAGAATCAGATCGACTTCTGTGGTTTTCGGGACTGGCCAGATGAGATACCAGTCCCTCGGTCGTAAATCCTGGACAGTGACCAGCCCTTCAGTCAGTTCGACAATTGACTGGCAATACTTGACTGGAACACCTCGTCTTCCAGTTACCCATTGATTGACCTGGACTGCAGCAATCCCCAGAGCGATTGCCATAGCACGCTGTCCACCCACGACTTTGCAGGCCTTCTTAACAGAAGCATTGACATGGGTTTCCATGGTCACAAACTCTAGCATAGCTATTTGTTATGTGCAAAGCATTGCTATTTGTAAGAAATATAGCAATGCTCTATTTTCTCGTGTAGCATTTCGCTAATGGACGATCAAACAAGAATGCAAGAAGCAGCCAATCTCAATGCCTTAATAAAGGATATGAATTGGGCTAAATTTGCACGTGACTTTAATGTTCCTGGAGGTGGGAGCATGATTTATCAGCACACTTCAGGACGGCGTGCCATTGGCTTAAAGGCCGGATTAGCTTACGCAAAAGGCTTGAATTGTGCGCTTGAAGAAATCAGCCCTCGCCTCGCTGCACTAGCTCAGACCGTGCGAAACTCAACTGAAGATATTTCACTACAGACTCGCACGCTTACGCTTCAGGATCATATGTTGCTAGAGCTTTTCGCCGGGTTAACACCCAAGCAGCGTGCTGAAGAAATCCGCAGGCTAGTGGAAGCAAAAGAACACAACGATGCACTTAGAGAAGAATTAGCGAGACAAAGCGCATGATTTAATAGCTTTGCTATTGCATTACCTGTTTTGCGATGTTAATGTGCCTACATCTGTGGTGATAGGCAGCGTTTGACCTCATTGGGTTTGCTTTCTGTCACCTAGCTTTAACAAGCCTAAAGGTGCGCAAATGAGTTCAGGCATCGTTCTAACGCAAGACGAAGTTCAGTCACTAACCGGAAGACACCGTAAAGATGCTCAGGTGAAAGCATTAAGGTTCATGGGGATTGAGCATCGGGTTCGTCCGGATGGCAGTGTTGCTGTCCTCAAAGCTCATATCGAGCAGATTCTTGGAGCAACCAACCAATCTCCGCGTCAAAGGAATATCCGAAGCGAACCGAACTGGGCTGCTCTAGATGCCTAGACAACGACGTAAGGTGAACAAACCCTTACCTACACGCTGGACCTTTCGGCATGGAGCATATTACTACCGGGTTCCGGAGGGTATGTCTGACAAATGGGGAGGCAAGAAGTCTTACTACCGGCTTGGATCTACACTTCCAGAAGCTTTTCGTACATGGGCAGACAAGGCGGAAAATCCTGATACGGTTGAATCTGTTAGTAATTTGTTAGACAGATTCCTCCTCGAAGTCGTTCCAACAAAACGACCTAAAACACGCGAAAGCTATCAATTAGCAGTTAAGCAGCTTAGGAGCGTATTTGGAAACATGAGTCTTAAGGACATCAAGCCACAAATGCTTTACAAATATGTTGATAAGCGTGGCAAAAAAGTATCGGATTCCGAAACCGGCAGACAACAAGGCGGTCGAACAGTAGCACTAAGAGAAATCGAAGTTCTATCTGCGGCTTACACAAAAGCCGTTGAGTGGGGTTACCTCGATCAGCACCCTTTCAAAGGGGAAATTCGATTCCAATCCCCAAAGCCAAGAACACGTCTTGTTGAAGACTGGGAAATTCTTGAATGTCTCAAACTTTCAGGGCCACGTAAAAAGGGAAGCATCAGAGCTATTCAGGCTTATATAAGGCTCAAGTTGATAACAGGCATGTCGAGATATGACTTGCTATCGTTAACTGAGTCATCTTTCCAGCCAGACGGCATTCACATCATGCGACACAAGACTGCCAGTTCAAGCGGCAAGCGGACAAATTACGAATGGAGTCCAGATCTAAAGGCTGCAGTGGACCGTGCAAAAGAAGCCAGACCTGCGAACTCAGACTTTCTCTTTTGTAACCGCTATGGACACGGATATATCAACCCAGAGACTGACGAAGCCTCAGGCTGGAAAACCATGTGGCAGAACTTTATGAAACGTGTGCTAAGCGAAACCAAAGTCAAAGAACATTTCACTGAACATGATCTTCGCGCTAAGTGTGCGAGCAATGCAAAAACACTTGATCACGCAAGAGCACTCTTGTCTCACGTGGATAGCGGAACAACGCTCAGAGTTTATCGTCGTGCACCAGAGAGGGTTCAACCCCTCCCCGACAATTTCAATGGGACACTTTGATATGAATGGGACAAAAGAGAAAGGCCCCCATCGCTGGAGGCCTTGTATTCTGGCGCGCTCGGAGAGATTCGAACTCCCTACCCCTTGGTTCGTAGCCAAGTACTCTATCCAGATGAGCTACGAGCGCGTCGAGACCGAAACTATACACAAACCGAACCC
>JACCEA010245495.1_pt1 | contig 13900 bp, 21 predicted proteins | sample 7449851 | NCBI WGS metagenome assembly JACCEA01 (sample SAMN15323453, study PRJNA562643) | freshwater metagenome | isolation source: river surface water | place: USA:Blue River Watershed | collected 2017-08-18 | reverse complement strand
TCCACCATATAATGTTGTAAAAATCACTGACAATCTTTACGACATTGCTATCGCAGTTACTGGTTTTGAAAAAGATGAAATCACTGTTACTGTAAAAGCCAATGAGCTAACTATTCGTGGTGAAAGGAAATCTTTAGATTCCCCTGAACCAGAGTATTTGCACAGAGGTCTGGCATTGCGTGATTTTGAAAGAACCTTTACACTTGCAGAGCATATGCAAGTACGTGAAGCAGAAATCAAAAACGGAATTCTTTTGATTCAAATCGAAAGAGAAATTCCGGAAGAACTTAAACCTCGACAAATCCATATAAAAGAAGTCGACTAATATTTTGGGGAATCTATTGCGATTCCCCAAAATTTTCTGTATAATACTTACTAAACAACCTGATAGGATTTGAAATGGCTGATACAGCAACAGAACAAAAAAGATCGTTAAAAATTCGAGTAGTAGAACCAAAAAGATTCAAAGTAATATTTTTAAATGATGATAAAACTCCTATGGATTTTGTCATAGACTTATTGATGAATTTGTTCAGTCATGATGAGAACACCAGTCAGGATCTTACTATTAAAATTCATACTGAAGGATCTGCTGTGGTAGGAATTTTTCCTTACGAGATCGCAGAACAAAAAGGATTAGAGACCACACATCTAGCAAGAGCTGCTGGTTATCCTTTGGCAGTGAAAATAGAATCCGAATGAGTTTCAAAATCACAGCGATAAAAAACTGTGATGTCGACTGCAAGAACTTCAGATATTGGGTGTTGTTTTCTTTTTTAGGTAATAAATCTAGCAAAAGAAAAACCAATAAAAAAATAAGAGAGTTTTTATCATCTTTGCTGGGTCCTGAGAATACGAGGTGGCAACTACAGGGTGCAGGTGAACAATATATTTTAAAACTAAAAGAACAAAGAGATTATACTTTTTTCTTACTGAAGATTCCTAGGGATTAAATATACATATTATGAGCTTAAAAGAAATAACCAAAGATTTACACCACGAAGCAGAAACTACAAAATTTGCTAAACTTTTATTGAGTGGCAAAATAGGCAAAGAGGATTATGCAAATTATCTTTATCAAATGGTATTGATATACAATGCCATAGAACTAGGAAATCGTGTAGAAGGAAATTTTAAAAATCTTCCCGGACTAGAACGAACTCATGCCATTTATCAAGATTTCATCGAGATCGCAGGTGTTGATCACAACTATAAATGGTTACCTGGAACATTAGACTACTATAACTATCTTTTGGAGTTGGTAAGAGACCCTTCTCAACGACCAAAAATAAAAGCACACTTGTATTGTAGGCACATGGGTGACTTATATGGTGGTCAAATAATTAAAAAACAAGTTGCCCATATCAGTAAAGGTCGCTTCTATGATTTTAAAAATCCAGAAGAACTCAAAGTTTCGATAAGGTCTGAATTAACAGACGACTTGGGTGACGAAGCTCGTGTGGCCTTTGAGTGGGCTATTAAAATGATGAGGGAACTTTATAATGAGCCAAGTTTGGGACACACTGATACAAATTCAGAAGCTACTGGAAAAGAGCTTTGATGATACAGGCATAGAAACATATGAACCAGGTATGGAAAGATTCAATCAACCTGGTTGGGTCAATCGTGTTTGGACTTCGGGAAACTATCGTAGAGCACACGTTGATGTAGTCGATGCCCGCGAAACCAAGGGCCTATGGATGATGCACTGTTGCATTTTCCCTCATATTCATAATCCTGCACCAATTTTTGGTTTTGATGTTATCGCAGGTAAAAACAAAATCACAGGATGCTTTATAGACTACAGTCCTACTACAGATCGTCAACACCCTATGATAGAATACTTTGCTGAAGAAGTGTCTAGATACGAGTGGATACGTAAACGCGAACTACCGGATTGGGCACAGCGTATTTTTAGCTCTAGCATGGTGGCTGCAGGCAATGTCAAAGAAGAATCTGAGCTTTCTCAGATAGCTAGTCTAGCACAGATACTGGTAAATCATTACTTAGAGACTGTGGGAGAAACCAATAATACTGTGGCAGACACTACATTTGAGCAGAATTTCTACGCACAGAATCAGAAACAAAACCCACATACTCCACGTGTAATGACTAGTCTAGGCCTAGACGAAGAAGATGTACGTGTTTTCATACAGGACTGCCTGTTTCCTGAAATTGGTAAATAGTACATTATGCGCTTTAAAGAATTTAAACCTTTACTAGAATCAGAACAGCCAGCCTCTGCGTCTCAAGAAAAAGACAGTCCCGAACAATTTGTAAAGGACGTGGAATCGGGAGCAATTGACCCAAACATTGCAAAAATGGGTATGGAATATTTGGAAAAAATTGTTTCTCAAAAACTTCTAAAGAAAGATGATAAAAGGCAGGATCAAACTACTGACCTGCCGGCGGCACAGAATAAGCCTGTTTCAAATCAGCCACAACAAGTACAAAAACCTCAGCCAGTTCAAACACAAAGACCAATACCAGGACAAGCTCCTGCGGACACTAACACTACACAGGTTGCTAATGAAGAAATCGAATATTCTAAAGAAAATGAAGCTCAGCTGAGAAAGTTATTGATTTCTCAAGGAGCAACATTACAGGAAGTCATGGATGGCATTACTTTCATCTATAGAAAAAATATTGTTAATAACTGTAAAAAGTTGATGGCCGCTAAAATGTATAAGCCAGAAGGTGCTGAACTTCTAGCTAATCTATTTTATGAATTGCCAGCTACGTTCCATCAAAGAAATAATCTTTCTAATGTATTAGTCAAAGGCGGAGTTTTGAATTTAAAAAAGTTTGAATCTCCTGGAAGCGGATCATTACTAGATTTAATACTGCCTAAATATCGTGCAGACAAGGCAACTATTAATCTTTTCTTAAAATTAAGAAATAGAAAAGATTTCCCAACTCAAGTTAGCTCTGCTAACAAGGGCGCCGGCGAAGATTTAATTACAATTTTAGGTCATCCTGTTTTAAAACTAAGTCCAGGTGACTTAAACATTGACGGCAAAGAAATCGAAGTCAAAGCCATGGGCGCACGTCTAAAAGGTTTCGGCGGTTCTAATGTTTATGGTAATGCAACACTTTACTACGGACAATGGGCAAATTTAGTTAGTCAGGCTTTAGGCAATGAAGGACAACGCTATCTACAAGAAAACGGTAAAAGTTTAAAAAGATACTTCCACTTTGGATTAGATAATCTAAAAATTCTAAGTGAATCTCTTAAAATTAGTAAAGTGCCAAATAAACAAGAACTTATGGTAGAAGCTTTCGATGGTTTAACACAAGTAGTATATCCAATGAGCACAGTGTCAATGAGAAACCGTATATTAAATGTGTTTACTCCTAAAGGGTTTGATGTCGAGAACTTAAGAAAGCAATGGTTTTTATTCAGTTATGACTATTACAAATTAACAACTGCTGATAAGAAAACTGGAGCAAAAATGCACGCCATATTGTTTATTAATCAAGGCGACAATAGTTATCAGCTAGTCACTGACAGTAGTCAAATTTCCAAGAATTGGGCCAATTACCAATTAGGTACAGACTTATTCAACTGGACCAATCCAACTGGTCAAGCTCCAAAAATTACGTATGGTAAAGAAGTACGTGAAAAAAGAAGAAAAAAATAACTATTAATTTTATAAAGTTAATTTATATAGTCAATTCACTATACATATAATTCATTACTTCCACCTGGGTAAATAATTTAGGGTTACCCAAGGAGCGAAAATAATGAAAAAAATTATAGTGACTGCAATATTGGCGGTGGCTGGCGTATCGGCATACGCTCAGACTACTGACAACACAATAAGAACAGACAGTACATCGAGAAGTACTGTAGATTCAACAACTACAACAACTATTAAATCACCACCACCAACGGCTGTAGCACCAGCAGTAACAACTATCAATAATGATGTTTGTGCTGTGGCAGCTAGTGGTGCAGTTCAAACGCAGATTCTTGGTATCTCTATGGGCGGTACAATGAGAGATATGAATTGCGAAAGAATCAAACTTTCTAAAAACTTATATGACATGGGTATGAAAGTGGCTGCTGTTGCCACTCTATGTCAGGATGAACGAGTGTTCGCGGCGATGTTGGCTGCTGGAACACCTTGTCCTATAGATGGAAAAATCGGAGAACAAGCCAAAGCAGAATGGGATAGACGTGGAGTCATCAGCAATCAAAAGAAAGAAAATGTTGGCTATTATGCCAACAGACCACCAGTAGTAGATTTGTCTGATAAAACAAAAGAAAATAATCCTGAACAAGTGGGAAAGTAAAAAATGAGCAGAGTCCAGAAATCGGTAGCAAAATGGGTTGGAGCATTCCTGCTATCATTCTGCTCATTCTCTTACTCTAACGCACAGACTGTCGAGACTACTCCAAATTTAATTGGTAATACTTGGAACAATGTTGTAACAGGAACACATCCAGCTAACTGCTGTACTGGTGGTCCATCACCGTTATATGATCCGGCTACAAACACTATTCATTTTTCATATGGATTGACTGCTGTTCATCAAGTCATAGGAATTAACACAGCGTTATCTGGGACAGGGATACAGATTAATGGATGGAACTGGGGATACGATCTTCGCAATCAGAATGGTTGGGCTGGCGGTCAAGGTGGAACTGATACAATATCAGTGACATCATTTATGACAAATAATCTAGGTCAGATTATCAAACAATCTGATCAGTATTATAGTACTCAGTTTGATTGGACTAGATTCACTGGAACAGAACTTCTAACATCACCGTTAAGTTTACAGAATTCTGGTAGTTTGGGTATTCAATTTGTAAGTAAAGATTCAGGTTTTTGGGCAGGTTATTATGGTCCGCAGGTCCGAAATGTTTCATTAACTGCAAATTATACTGTAGATCCATGTGTGGCTAATCCTAGGTATTCTCCATCATGTGCCGGATTTAATGACGCTAACATGTGGTACACAGGAGACCTAACATCAATTTACGGAACATCGTTCGCAATCAATCAAGCATTAGGTTTTGGCAACACCGGAGTTCGCGTTCATAGCGCAACATGGGGTTATGATTATTCAATTGGTGGTAGATATTGTAGCGGATGGAACTTATTTGGTATTTGTTTTGGATGGACTGACAGTCAAGTTAACGGAAATATGGCTGTTTATGGCAGCAATGGTCAAACAATAGTTTCAGATAGCAATAGTACCTCAGGGGAAAATATATCGGGTAGTTTCCGTAGAGAAGTTCTATTAGGTAATAATAGTAGAGATATCTCAACACTAGGAAATGCCAGCATTAATTTAAGCACAGTAGGTATAGCAAGTGCAACTCCCTATCTAGGTTTTAACTTTACACCAGATATTTGTAATAGTAATCCTCTAACTAGCACACAATGTCCGGGGTACGCACAGGCACTGTTCGATCAACAATGTTCCTCTAATCCTTTATATGATTCACAATGTCCAGGTTATGCCCAAGCATATTTTAGTCAACAATGTACTATTAATCAATTATACAACCCTGCCTGTCCGGGATATGCTTCGGCTTATTTAAATTATCAATGTTCAGTGAATCCGTTGTATGCTACACAATGTCCTGGTTACGAACAAGCATATCTACAACAACAATGTTCAATCAGTCCCTTGTATTCAACTCAGTGTTCTGGATATAGCACAGCCTCAGCACAATGCTCTGCCAATCCATTATATGCATCGTATTGTCCTAATTACCAAACTGCCACTAACGGCTGCTCAGCAAGTCCCTTGTACGCATCTTATTGTCCTAACTTTTCAACAGCATCTAGCAGTTGTTCGGCCAATCCGTTATATGCATCTTATTGTCCTAACTATCAAACAGCTACCACACAGTGTTCAGCAAATTCACTATATGCATCATATTGTCCAGGATATCAGACAGCATTGAATACTTGTTCAACTAATCCTTTAAGCAATACGTTGTGTTCAGGATACACCGCTGCGAATTCTGCGTGTTCTAACAATCAATTAACTTATTCATATTGTCCAAGTTATACCACAACTCTTGCTGCCTGTGGTTCAAACCCACAATCTAATTCAATGTGTCCAGGATATAGTTCAACAACAGCTTCCAGTGGTTCGACCTCTAGCGGTGGTGGAGGTGGTACTGTAAGCAAAACAGAAGCCACAGCATCTATTAGTTCTGATGGCACAGTTTCTGCTACAGTTTCTAAGACAGGTGACAGTAACGTTGATAAGGTCATCAGTAGTCCGACTACTACAACAAACACTGCGGCAGCTCCTGCGGCCCCTGTACAATTAATAAGCAAACCATCAACAACTGATTCTACACCAAAAGCAGTTGTTGCCACTGTTGCTGGTAAAGATAAGAACGAAGAAAAGAAAGATCAAAAACAAGAAAATAAATCCGATAATAGTTCTCAAACTGCAAAAGCAAGTGGTAATGAAAAGAAAGAAGAGACAAAAACAGCCAGACAAGAACTACAAGAAAGAAGAGAGGCAGCAGCCAAAGCCAAAGCTGTTGAAGAAGGCAAACAACTAGCAGGCAAAATGGGAGATGCTGTCAGTATGGAACAACAGATTGCTGTTCAGAATGTAGTAATACAAGCTATGGGCTTTACTCCTGGATTCGATTCATACGGTAGAGCGATGATTCCAGATGCGCAAGGTTACAGACCTTTTGAAATTTATCGTGGACAACGTAATATTGATAATCCATCTGGTCGTAGATTTATGACTGGATCAGATAGACTTCATAGTGAAATGGTAGACGGGCAGTATAATTTAGGAAAATAATTATGAACGAATTTATTCTATTAACTTATGTATTATCATTAATTGCTTTAGCCACTAGCATTTATGCTATCATCGAAGTTCGTAGTAGTAAACAAGAACCGCAAAGAAAAAATGTTGTAAAAAGAGTAGATAATCGATCTACAAGAGGTAAAGGACATTGGGATTAAGGAGTAAAACTATGTCTAAAAATATTGATGAAAAAGTTGACGATTTAGAAGCCGCTAAAGAAAAATACCTAAGCGAAAACACAGTTATCAGCATCGGCGGTTATGCTTTCACACCTGCTAAACTAATGATTGCTGCCACTATTGTTTCATCTGTTTTAGGTGGTTTATATGGAGCCTTTGAAGTTTATAAAGATTACATGGATATGAAGGATAAGATTGCCAATTATGTCACTCCAGATCTAACAGAAATTTATAAGAAGATGGAAGTGTTGGATGCTAACACTTCAAAGATGGTCGAGTACACAGACAACATTAAAATTGATCTAAAAAATGATGTGCGTAGATTAGAAGGTGTGGTTGAAAACACTGAACGTAGTTCTAAACAAAGTGCTAGAGATACTGAACAAACAGTTAAAGAAATTAAACGAGATGTTGATAGTACTCTAAAAGAAGTAAGAAGATACAGCGATCAAACTGTAAAAGAGATCAATCAAGAAATTACAAAGAACAATCAAGAGATGGCTAGAAACCAAAAAGAAACTCAAGCAGAAATACGTGCTTTGAGAAGAGAAGTAGATGACAAAATTAAAAAAGCGTTGGACAACCCGTTGGCCAACTAAGGAGGAGTGAAGTGAGCGAGAAAGACCTAAACAAGGCAGTAGATAATTTAGAAGAAGCAAAAGAAAAATATCTCAGCGCCAACACAGTTATAAGCATTGGAGGATATGCATTTACTCCAGCTAAACTAATGATTGCCGCAGGTATTGTTAGTTCCGTATTAGGTGGTCTATATGGATCTTTCGAAGTCTATAAAGACTATATGGACATGAAAGAAAAGATTGCCAAGTATGTAGCACCAGATTTGTCAGAATTTGACAAGCGTCTTACAGTAGTTGAAGAATCAGCATCTAAGACCAACGACTACACTCGAGATATCAAGAACGATATCAAAGGCGACTTGCGTAAATTAGAAAAAGTTGTTGAAGATGTTGAACGTAGCAACAAACAAATGAGCCGCGAAGTTGAACAAGATATACGTCAGCTACGTAAAGAGATTGACACCAAGATACAGAAAGCACTGGATAATCCGTTAGCTGGTAAGTAATAGTAGCATATTATCCTGTCACTAAAGCCCGAAATTTTTTCGGGCTTTTTTGTTAAATAAGTGTGTAGTAAATTTTAGGAGCGAAGGAGCGTTATGAATAGTGATCTTAAACTATTTAAATGGGTAGTGATTCTTTTAGCACTGCCTTTAGGGCTAGCCATATTTGGCGGAGATAGTTTCCGCTATCCTTGTCAAGATCCAGCAAACTGGGACAAAGAGATGTGTAAATTACCCACTTGCGATGTGACTCGCACTTGTCCAGAACACATTTTCAAAGGTCAGAGAGATCCTAGACTAGGACCTCCAAAAGATGGAGAAGCAGAAACTTCACCTATGAAACCAGCGGTTTCTATTCCACAAGATAATAAAGGATGCAAATAATGGAGATACTATCAAGATTTAAGAAAGAAGATAAAGACACAGGAGAGCACTTTATCTATACAGAAGAGCAGTTGATGGCTCGATTAAAGTTTTTTATCGGTATTTGTCTAGCACTGACACTGACAGGTATCGTATTTGTTGTGTTATATTCTATTATATTTGTAACACAACCGTTGAACGCTATCAGTCCTATTGATCAAAAGTTTTTTGAACTGATCATTCCTATCGCAACATTTTTAACTGGAACTTTATCTGGTATCATGCTAGCGGGAAATGATAAAGATCTAAGAGCAAAGGCCTTAGAATCAGCTAACAAAGCACCAACAGTGAGCCCTGCTCCATCTAGTGGCGGTGGACTATCAGCTTCGGCTAGTATTGGTGGAGTAAGCGCAAGTTTCAAAGCACCATCATTTGGGAGCGCAATGCCTATGGCCACTACCGCATCTCCCTTTGGTGCGCCAGTTGCTCCGGCTGCTCCGATGATGAGTAGTACAGGGAAGCCAATGCCAATTCAGGAAGAAGAGCCTGAAAAATAAATTGATCTAAACCAAACAAAAGGCTCTATTTTTAGAGCCTTTTTTAATGACTTAAAATTTGGTAAATACGTTACCATGAAAGACTATAACGATTTGATTTTTTATTGGCATGATCAATATGTACAATTTTTAGTTAATTGTTACTTCTTTCCATATTTCTTAATTGGAAAAATCAACGGTTGATTTTTTTCAAGATATCCACTATAATTTGAATATGAACAATATTCAATTAGCCAAAATCGAACTACAGATGTTAATCATTGACGTCCTCAATCAAAAAAGATTAGAGGGAGTTATGGAATTGACTTTGAGCGAGCTAATTGACGAGCTGGGTCTAGATACTGACATTTCTCTAGGATTTGATGATGGTGACACTATCTCTATCACAGATCAAGGATTGGAAATGTTTGAGTATTTTAAAGATATACAACGTAGCTCATCTGTGTTAAAATAAACTATCTGCCCGTAGCTCAGATGGATAGAGCAACAGCCTTCTAAGCTGTGGGTCAGGGGTTCGAATCCCTTCGGGCAGGCCAAATTCAAGAAAGAAAATATGAAAATCAACCTTGTCAGTGACATGCACATCAACTTCCAGGATATAGAACTTCCTGGTGGTGATGTACTAATCATGGCCGGAGATATAATGGAAGCCGGACATCTGCGTCGTGCTGACAATGCCAAAAAAGATACCTTTCTAGCAGATCGTTATCGTCGTTTCTTAAATGAAGAAATGTCCAAGTATCGCAAAGTCATCTATGTTGCAGGTAATCACGAACATTATAACAATAGTTATGATGACACTCACATACGTCTGCGTCGAGAACTTCCGGACAATGTCTACCTATTAGAAAATGAAAGTGTACAAATTGATGATGTACATTTTTTTGCTGGTACATTTTGGACTGACATGAACAAAGGTGATCCCATCAGTATGCAAGTAGTCAAGCAAGGTATGATGGACTTCAAGTGCATCAAGTTTGGTCACGGCATTAAAATGGACTCTCTATATGGCGACAGCTACTGGACAAATAGTTTTACACCTGCTTATGCTAAGAGTGTTTTTCATGAAACTGTGGAAAACTTAAAGCAATTTTTAGCGGGCAAGGAAAACGAAAAAGTAGTAGTTGTGAGTCATCACGCTCCTAGTCCACAGAGTGTACATGAGCATTATAAATCAGACTTTCATATGAACGCAGGCTATCATAGTCATCTGGATGAATTTATAATGGATCATCCTCAGATCAAGTTCTGGGTTCATGGTCATATGCATGACCCTGTTGACTACATGATCGGAAGCACTCGTATTCTCAGTAACCCACGTGGTTATGCAGGATATGAAACACAGGCTAATGTTTTTGATCCAAATTTTTATTTCGAGGTCTAAATGAGTTGGATGCAGAAAAATATTTTCGATCCTTGGTCTGACACCAGTGGAAAAATGATGAAAACTGTTCATCAAGAAGATAGAGATATCGTTTCCTTAATAGATCCAAGTGTTCACAACGGACCTTGGATCGCTGGTGGCGCTGTGTTAAATTGGCATCGCAACGAAGCATTGGAAGAAAATGACATCGATGTTTTCTTCAATAATTTAAAACAATTTGACAGTTGTTTTGGAAAACTGATGGCCACTGGTTCTTCGGAAATAGTTTACAGCACCGAGAACGCAGTGACCATCCATTATAGGTCTAAAAATTCAACTATAAAAAGAGTTCAATTAATTAGAAAAAAATGGTTCGACAATGCTGAGTCTGTTATCAATTCATTTGATTTCACAGTATGCCAATTAGTCACTGACGGTTATACTTTGGTTTCTGGAGAGCATACTATGAAACATATAAAAGAAAATGTATTAGAGCTCATAGAAATGCCGCCAAAAAAAGACATTGTCAAACGTCTTATCAAGTATGTGACTTATGGTTATATCCCAAATCCAAAGTTGGTACAATACATCATTGATAATGGTACAGAAATAAACTGGAAATTTAATGGAGTTGAATCAGACTATGATGCCGCTTTCTAAATATCACAGTTGGAGTCTTTTAGATCCCAAACCTATTTGTTATTTTGATCCTAAGTCTGATACACATTTAGTGGTTTGGAATGGTGTATACATGACTAGAAGTCAAGCACTAATGATCGCTTCTGAAAAATATCTAGGTATTTGGGCCACTCCTACCATGAAGATTCGAGCATGGAAAGAATTCAATAGGGCGTATTATTCTGGAGCATTTGGTCACAGAAATTGGGATCATATATTGGAAAAGATTTCTACTGCTTCTGGACACTATAGTTTTTTAACTAGGGCACTTGGAAATCATCTAGCAACTATGAAAAACTATACTGGCGCTGAAGTTTTGAGTTGGTTTAATTTACACAAGGATACAAAAAATGAATCGTGAAGAAATTAGAGATCTATTGAAAAACAATATCTGTGAAGTTACTTTCACTAAAATAAATGGCGAGCAACGGATTATGCCATGTACCCTTTTAGAGTCTGAAGTTCCCAAAATCAATGCAACTTCAGAAAAATCTAAAGTCAGCGAAGAAACACTGAGCGTTTGGTGTTTAGATAAGAAGCAATGGCGAAGTTTTCGTGTAGCAAATGTTACCAATATCGAGGTTTTAAAAAATGACTAGATTCATTCGAGAAGTTAAATACGATAGCCAAACAGGTGATTACTATCTAGAATTCCCCCAAGAACTACTGAATCAAATGGGATGGGATTTTGGTGATACCTTGATTTGGGAGGATAACAAGGATGGCTCGTACTCGATCACGAAAAAAGTGGATATCACAGCCGGTGACCAGAAAACAGATGGCGAAACTGATGGAGCCACTGAAAAATGATCTCCTAGGAATAGTTAGAACTAAAAATGAAGTCAGCAACATTATTGGAAAAATGGTCAGCGAGACTTTTAGAGTTGATGTAATTCAAGCAGATGCAAAAGAGGTAGATGTAGGCGATATTAATTTCACTGCTACATATGACAGTGAATTGGACAGTATGAATAGACCCTGTATACAATTATACATTGTCTATAGTAATTTAGATGAATTCGTAGTTTTTGATGATGAGATGTTTGACCGTGTATCAAAAAGACTATGTGACAGTATCAGTCATGAACAAATACATCAAAGACAAAGCAGAAGCCGATTTTGGGAAGATCCATTCGTTTATGATTCTGATAATGTTGTTACGTATCTAAGTAACAAAGATGAGATAGATGCATATAGTTACAATATTGCAAATGAACTATTAGACTACGCAGATTACCAAACTGTATTGACATTGCTACAAAATCCCAGTAAAATAAACATTGAACATAGCGTAAACCTTTGGACTTATCTAATAGCTTTTGAAAACGATTACAATCATTCAGTGATCAAAAGATTATTACAAAAGATCGTAAAAGTTTTACCTGAAGTGAAAAATCAAAGATAAATAAATTTATGAAAACAACCGTTGTCAAACTTGATAATTTCCAGACTGCTCAGTCGCAGGTTGTTTCTACACGATTATCAACACGAATACGAATACGTTAATTACAAGGTTTATACCTCGGTAGTTTAACGGTAAAACAGCGGATTTATATCCCGTGTGCAACAGATAATTGGCCAATGTGGGTTCGACTCCCGCCCGAGGTACCAAAAATAATACTTGACAGAATATAGGAAAGACTTTACAATTTGTGTTTTAAACATAATGCCCGGATGGTGAAATAGGTAGACACAAGAGACTTAAAATCTCTCGCCCGAAAGGGCGTGCCGGTTCGATTCCGGCTCCGGGCACCATTTACACAGGAGTTAAAATGAATCAACGTATTGCTGATACTTGTGAAGTAACCTGTATTGATAATGACAGAAAAATGACTGCTGATGTTTTGGATTTTAAAGAAGGCGACATCTGTCAGGTAAGTATCAACAAAGCAATTAAACTTACCATGCATTATGATGAATGGAGTGAAGAATACATCGGACGCAGTGCCGGTTTAGAGTTCAAAACACCTGGTCCAAAGATAATTAATGTAAAGACGGGAAGATAAAATGCGTGACTATTGGACTTGCTCAAAATTCGCAGACTGGATTCGAGGTACTACTAAAGGTGGTGCTAAGACTTCTGAAGGTTGGGATGAATGGGAAAAGCGAGCCAAAGCTGAACACCCTATTCGTTGGTGGATTGCGGAAGAAGGACTAGACAAGCTTCAGGACGTGTGGTGTTATATTCCCGAAAGGATCAATGATGTTCGATATTACATTAACAACCGCTGGGTTTCTCATACTCATGCTCTTACCGCTCATCCCCGCGACATACCGCGTGGCGAATGGCGCGACGTGGGGAACCGCTTTTTGCCTTGCCTATTCAATGAGTTGGTTAATTTTGTTGAAGTGGAGTTAGCCTGGCATCATTGTATTTGGGACGATGATGCTCGTAAAAAATATCGTACTCCATGGTGGCGCAGTGGTTGGCTGCGTTGGAGAACTTGGCGTTGCCCAGAGGCAGGTATTGATCATCTAAAGTGGGCGATGACACTGACCAATAAAGATTTTATTGAAGAAGGTGAAAAGGAAGAACCTACATATCAAGCCAAAGCCGCTAAGGAAATCCTAGAACTTTATACTTGGTGGAAAGAAGTATATCCTAATCGCCCAGAACCTATGGATGCCAGTGGTTGGAGTGCGTACTGCGATGCTATGCGTGATAAGTATCCTGGCAGCTTCATGTCTAGTCTAAATAGCAAAGATCCAGAAGATCGTAAAGCCAGCGACAAGGCTCACAAGCTACTTCGTAAAATTGAAGCGGCTTATGAAAAAGAAGACGAAGCAATGATGATTCGTTTGATTAAGATACGCGAATCATTATGGACATAAAGAACTACCAATGTCCTAATTGTGGTAGTGAAAAGCAGTATAGCAG
>JACCEA011391642.1_pt1 | contig 13902 bp, 15 predicted proteins | sample 7449851 | NCBI WGS metagenome assembly JACCEA01 (sample SAMN15323453, study PRJNA562643) | freshwater metagenome | isolation source: river surface water | place: USA:Blue River Watershed | collected 2017-08-18 | reverse complement strand
GATATCCAACTGCAACCAACATATCCGCAGCGCCAACTTTGGTTAACTCCACAGCAATTTCTTCAACTGCATTTTTTGCCGCTTCACTAAAGGATCGGCGCAGAGCTAAATCTTCTACTGGATATCCAGTTACAATCATTTCTGGAAAAACGAGTACTTGAACTCCTGCTTTACTTGCCGCGGCTGCGCTCGCCAATATCAATTTGGAGTTCCCTGAAATATCCCCCACCAACGGGTTGATCTGCGCTGCTGCTACCCGCAGCGTTACCAAATCTGAAATAGGCACGGTTCAAGAGTACCTATAGAATTAAATTGCACATCCCGGGGACCTAACGGCTTCGAGGAAGGAAAAATGAAAAGATTTAGCATTTCGGATTTGGCTGCCTGGAAGAAGGAAGGCAAGCGCTGGGCAGTTATCACTTCATATGACAGCGTCACATCTGCCATTTTTGATGAAGCAGGCATTCCCGTTTTACTGGTCGGAGATAGCGCCGGAAATAATTTTCTTGGCGAAGAGAATACGGTTCCAGTTACTGTCGATGAGTTGATTCCTTTAGCAAGAGCAGTTGTACGTGGCTCGAAATCTGCCCTTGTTGTTGCAGATCTGCCTTTTGGCTCTTATGAACTAAGTAAGGAGCAAGCTCTAGAAACTGCAATCCGCTTTATGAAGGAAGCGAAAGTTCAAGCTGTGAAATTAGAGGGCGGAGTTAGGGTTGCCGAGCAAGTTAGTGCTCTGGTCAAATTCGGAATTCCAGTTATGGGCCATATTGGTTTAACGCCGCAATCGGTAAATGCGCTCGGAGGTTTCAAAGTACAAGGCAGAAATGACGGTCAGAAGATTATTGAAGATGCAAAGGCGCTAGAAGCAGCTGGCTGTTTTGCCATCGTTCTGGAATTGATTCCAGCAGAACTAGCCCAGCAGATTTCAGAGGCGATTTCGATTCCTACAATCGGAATTGGTGCAGGCAAAGATTGCGATGCACAAGTCTTGGTCTGGACTGATTTAATGGGACTAACTCCAAAGGCCCCAAGATTTGCTCGTAAGTATCGAAACCTTCGCGACGAGATGAAAACTGCCGTTCAGGAATGGATTGCTGATATCGAAAGTGGCTCCTTTCCAAATGAATCAGAGACTTTCCACTAAGAGACTGAATTAAACTCCGGGACTATGTCTGGAGTCGCACTTGATTTAGCTCCGCTGCGCAAATATCGAGATTTTCGACTTATTTTTACGGCAGGGCTCTTCTCCTATTTCGGATCGATGATCACTTTTGTCGCGTTGCCATTTCAAATCAAGGAATTAACCAATTCATTCTGGGCGGTAGGACTAATCGGCGTAGTCGAAATTGTGCCATTAACAATCTTTGGTCTCTATGGAGGCGTGCTTGCCGACCATGTAGACCGCAAGAAGATGATTTGGTTGACTGAATTCGGCACACTTTTGGCGACATTGATTTTGTTTTTAAATGCCCGTCGAGAAAATCCCAGCGTCATTCTCTTATTTGTCATCGCAGCGGTCTTCGCAGCGCTCAGTGGACTGAAAAGACCAAGTCAAGAAGCAATTTTGCCTCGCCTAGTTAGCCACTCGGACTTACCAAGTGCAAGTGCGCTGATGAGTTTGCGTTGGCAGTTTGGCGGAATTGTTGGTCCCTCTGTCGGCGGCTTATTAGTAGCTGCTTACGGTGCCAGTGCTGGTTACTTAGTCGATTGCCTAACGTTCATTATTTCACTCACACTCCTTTCGAGAATTAAGAGCGTTCCACCACTTGTAAAACAGACTGCTCCTTCCCTAAAGAGTTTGATGGAAGGAGTCCAATACGCATATAGCCGTAAAGATTTATTAGGCACCTACTTAGTTGATTTAGCCGCAATGTTTCTTGCCATGCCCATGGCACTCTTCCCGTTTTGGGCAGATGAGATTGGCGCGCCTTGGGCGCTGGGGCTCTTTTATTCATCAATAACTATTGGTGCGGTGGTTGTAACTTTATTTAGCGGATGGATGCGCAACTATCCGCATCATGGAAGAGCAGTCGTATTCGGTGCACTGGGTTGGGGCATCGCAATTACACTGGCAGGAACAACAAACTCGTTAGCACTTGTCATCGCATCGCTTGTTTTGGCAGGGGCGCTGGATCAGATCAGTGCTTTATTCCGAGGTTTTATTTGGAATCAATCTATCCCGGATGAATTAAGAGGTCGTTTGGCAGGAATTGAGATGCTTTCTTACCTATTGGGTCCATTGGGCGGCCAAGCAAGAGCTGGTGGCATGGCAGCAATGACTTCACTTCGAACATCAGTCGTGGGTGGAGGTTTAATGTGTATTGGATTTGTAGCAGTGATTGCATCCCTAATGCCCAAATTTAGAACCTATGATGTACGCACCAACGAATTCGCGGTAAAAGAGGCAGAAATTCGCAAAAAACGGGAAAATATTTAAAATATTTTTTCTAGCTACCGAAAACTACCAATCAGTAACTTAATTAGATAAATTCGCAATTTTTGTAAAAAACCACTTTTTACGCATAAAAAGAGGGGGTTTTAACCTATTTTTTTCATACAAAACATAACTTTTTTAAAATGTAAATTGCGACACGCAGGCCTCTAAATTGTTCGCAAATAGTGGAAAGTTTGCGCAATAACTGTCACGATTTGCCTTGAAGCGGTTTGGGTGACGGATCCGGACCATTCTGAAAGGAACACAAGTGGCAAAACGTCGTAAGAAGGCAGCTGCTAAGGCAGCTCCAAAGCGTCGTCGCCGTAAGAAGGCAGCAGCTAAGGCTGCTCCAAAGCGTCGTCGTCGTAAGAAAGCAGCAGCTAAGAAGGCTGCTCCAAAGCGTCGTCGTCGTAAGAAGGCTGCAGCTAAGAAGGCTGCTCCAAAGCGTCGTCGTCGTAAGAAGGCTGCTAAGTAATTTAGCGCCAGTATTACAGAAAAAGCCCGGCTGCATATGCGCCGGGCTTTTCTCTTTCTTAAATGATTACTTACTTCCCTCTTCTATAAACTGATTTCGTAACTCTTCTGTAAGAGTCGTAAAAGTTGCTGTTAAATTTTCTTGGTCTTTATTTGAAAGTTGATCTATAAAACGCTTTCGAACGCTGGCAACATGATCTGGCGCTGCGGCAACTATCGCCTTCCAGCCTTTATCGGTCATTACTGCCCAATAGCCTCTTCTATCTTCGGAGCATTCTTCACGCTTTATCCAGCCAGCTTTTTCCATAACTTTCATACGATGCGAAAGTCGCGATTTCGAGATCATTGCAAGTTCTGCTAATTCGCTCATTCGCATCCGCCGACCTGGAGCTTCTGATAATTGCGCCATTACCTCGTAATCAGCCATCGAGAGATCGTGCCCCTCAAGGTCCATTTCTAAGGCATCTAAGAGTCTTCGTGAGGCGATGATGTAGGAGCGCCAAGCTTTCATCTCTTTGGGGGTTAGCCACTTCGTTTCACTCTTACGAGATGCCATGATTCAAGGGTACGTGAAAATTGAGATAGTTGAAAGTTGAACTATCGCAGGGTTCCGAAAATCTTTTATTTCTGAAATAGGCTCTCCTGCTATGAATCTGGAAAATCGTCCATCTCTAATTCGCTGGAGCATTGGCACGTTTCTGATTCTGATTTCCTGGCTGATTGTCGGCGCCTTGCTTACCGGATTTGCCGCCAATCTCTTTAATATCGATATTGCTGCACTGGCCGGAGAGAATCCATCGCTATTGGCCTCGTACCAGCCCTGGCAAGCAGCATCAACAATCCTGGTTTCATTCATACCGCTGCTACTTATGCCATTGATCTTGCAGAGATTCCTCTTAAAGGGTGGCTACCGCCAACTCTTTACTCGAAGCAATCAAAGCTTTGGCCGAGAAGTGCGGATCGGTGCAATGGTTATGGCTTCTATTCTCTTGATAACAGCAGTTCCAGATCTGACACTCAACTCAAGCTCATACGAGTGGACCTTTAATCTCAATAGTTTCCTTCCCTATCTTCTGGTAGCTGCAATCTTGATTCCAATGCAGACAACTGCCGAGGAAGTTTTTTACCGAGGATGGGTACAGCAACGTCTGGAAAATGGCAGAAGATCAATATGGTTTGTCTCAATTGCCAATGGTTTTTTATTTGCACTCCCTCACCTAGCAAATCCAGAAGTTAATGGAGAGTTGTTCTTGGCAATTCTTGGCTATGGTGCGAGCGGTTTCATGTTTGCCTGGGTGACAATGCGGGACCAATCAATTGGCATTGCAGTAGGAGCGCACGCCGCAAATAACATTTTGGCAGGCCTCTTTGTTACGAGCGAAGATTCAGCGCTTCCAGCCGCGAGCCTTTGGACCACTCCAGCTGTTTCCTGGCTGCCATCAACAATAATTTCCTTAATGATGATTCCGTTATTTATCTGGCTAACTGGAAAATATAATAAATCGAAAGATTTAAATGTCCTTTAATTTCAAGTTAAATAACAAGATTGGTCGTGCCCGGACGGGAGTAATTACAACTCCACATGGCGAGATAAAAACTCCAGCATTTATCCCGGTGGGAACAAAAGCAACAGTGAAATCTGCCTTGCCTGAATCAATAACAGAGTTAGGCGCACAAGCAGTTCTCTCCAATGCTTATCATCTATATTTGCAACCAGGTCCCGAAACGATCGATGCCGCTGGTGGCTTATCCAAATTCATGAACTGGAATGGGCCGACATTTACCGATAGTGGTGGTTTTCAAGTCATGTCACTTGGCGCTGGCTTCAAAAAAGTAATTGATATGCAGGGAGATTCTCCCAACGCCGACGATTTAATTACGGATCGAAAAGAAAGACTTGCTGAGGTTGATGAAGAGGGAGTGACATTTAAATCCCATCTAGATGGCTCCATCCATCGCTTTACCCCTGAAATCTCGATGCAGGTCCAGCATCAAATTGGAGCTGACATCATCTTTGCCTTTGATGAACTAACCACTCTCTATCACGATAAGAAATATCAAGAAGAGTCTCTGGAGCGCACCAGACGTTGGGCGCTTCGCTGTTTGGATGAACATGAGAAGTTGACCCAAGAGCGCCACCATCGCCCATATCAAGCCTTATTTGGGGTATTGCAGGGAGCGCACTATGAAGATCTGCGAAAACGCGCTGCCAAAGATCTTGGAAATATGGAATCAAGTGGTCGATCTTTTGACGGGTTTGGAATCGGCGGCGCAATTGAGAAGGCTCGATTAGGCGAAATTGTAAGTTGGGTAGTTGATGAATTGCCAGAAGAGAAGCCAAGGCATTTACTTGGAATAGGTGAACCAGCCGACCTTTTCGCCGGAGTAGAAAATGGCGCCGATACCTTTGATTGCGTCGCTCCAACCAGAGAAGCGCGCACCAGCGCTGTTTACTCCAGAACTGGCAGGTTTAATGTTTCAGGCGGCAGTTATCGTAAAGATTTTTCTGCCATCGATAACGAATGCTCTTGCTATACCTGCCAGTACTATTCAAGAGCATACTTAAATCATTTATTTAGAGCTAAGGAAATTTTAGGCCCAACACTCGCTACTATACATAACGTTTATTTCATCGTTGAGCTTGTGGCAAATATGCGTAACGCTATTGATGCTGGAAATTTTGCAGAATATAAAGCTGATTTCTTAAGCAGATATAAGAATGAAGTAAATTAATTGTAACTAGGTTTAACCGCAACATATCTAACTAGAATTGAAGCAACTACTGTTGTCAGAATTACGTAGGTAATTGTTATGGATTGAATTTCGGCGGCAAAAAATGCCGTTGAGGCAAGTCCGGCAATTACTATAGAAAATTCACCACGAGGTAAGAGAATTGCTGCGATGCGAAGAGTGGCTTTTTCTTCAGCCATATCACGTGCCACCCACCATGCCGTCAAGAACTTCGACCCCACTCCAAGAATTGTCAGAATCAATGCCGGAATCAAAACTTCCGGGATATCAGCAGGGTTTGTCCGCAGTCCAAAAAACAGAAAGAAGATGGCTGCAAAAAGATCTCGCAATGGCGCCAACCGAACGCGTGCAACGATTGCCACATCGCCTGTCAAAATTAATCCGACAAGGAAAGCAGCAACTGCACCAGAAAAACCGATGTAAGTGGCAAGACCAGAAGCGACTAGGGCTGCACCAAATACCGTGAGTAACAATGTCGCAGAATCTCCCATAATGACCGGAGCATGAGGCACGTGAACGCCTTTTGCAGCAAAGATGAGCGCACCTCCTGCAATAAGAAGTGCCACAGAGATTGAAATTAATCCGGTGACTAAACCAACTGCAGCTGCTACAGCGCTAAGAATCGGCAAATAAATGGCGAGAAAAAGATCTTCGATAACAAGGATGCTTATCGCACGTTTTGTTGAAATTAGGCCGCCAAATGAGCCATCTTTAATTAACTGTGCTGCAATTCCGGATGATGAAACATAAGTAACGCCAGCAAGCACCAATGCCCCTAGCCATCCCCAGCCAAGCGCCAGGCCTACTAGCAGTCCTGGCACCGCATTAACGAGAAGATCAATTACTCCGAGAGATCTTCGTTCTTTAACTGATGAAACTAGTTCACTTGCAGAATATTCCAGTCCGAGAAGTAGAAGCAGAAGAATCGCACCAATTTGGGCACCAAGGTTAAGGAAATCATCGCTTAAATTTAAGGCGACTATTCCACCGTTGCCAAAAAACAAACCAGCAAGTAGAAATATTGGTACTGCAGAAAACCTAATTTTTGAAGCGATGAAAGCAGCAATACCCAGAGCAACTAAAACTGAACCAATTTCGCCGATTACAAGACCATCTTCTTTTGTTAATGCGGCAGAAAGTTCAATCATGGGCAGTTACGCTTTTGCTGCCACAATAGCTTGTTCGATATGAATTCGGACATGTTTACTCATTCGATCTAGGTAATCCATAACGGTTATGGATTCTCCATTTGGTCGAATACCGGTTCTTGATAATTGTTCGGGCAAGAGATCTGTAACTAGTTCAATATTCCCGAGGCGAAGCGAACTAAAACTATCGAAAGAAACTTGCGGTGATCGATCGAGCTTAAGATTTGCAAAATCATCTTCATCGAAGTTGGCAAAATGGTAATTTTCAGTTGTTAACATCATTCTTAATCTGAGTGATAGTGCAATCTCAGAGTCTGCACTATGAGCCAAGCATTGCGAAGCTGTCCAACCGCCATCGGCCGGTTTTACATCCATAGTCTTGGAGAAAGTTTCCAAGAATTCTCTTACCTGCTTAATATCTTCAGATAATTCATTGATAATTCCCGTAGACATGTCATGAATCTACCCTACGAGTTAGCAGGCATGCTTCAGATAGAATTGCTGAATGAAATTCCTTGAGAGTGAATTAGGTGGTCCTTTCGATTTGGTATTTGGCCTTCCGCTCCACCCACTAGCCGTACATGCCGCAGTTGTCTTGGTTCCTCTGGTGGCGTTAGCAGCACTAGTCATGACTTACTTGCCAAGCTTCTCCCGCCGCTATGGAAAATTTATTTTTGGTGTTGCCCTCGTCGCTCAAGCTTCATTGTTTATAGCCAAGCAAAGCGGCGAATCCTTCCAAGAGCGAGTTGGTGTAGAAGTAGATCGCCACGAAAGTCTTGGAACAACTGCAACATTTATCGCAATTCCGATGGTGGTTCTCATTTATCTTCGCTGGCGGATGGATAGAGAAGGGGCAAATATCGGGTCAGCAGCAATTAGAAGATTAGTCTCTGCTCTACTCGCCCTCGCCGCATTAGGGGCAATTGCATATGTATTTCTTGCTGGACATTCCGGAGCTGAACTTGTTTGGGGCTGGGTTAGTAAGTCTTAGTTTGAATACGGAATAACAATACGCTTACCAGCGCACTGAGAAGCGATCCGAAAATTACTGCAGTGACCGCCAGATCTTGAATACCTGGTTGCTCAAATGCCAGTTTTGCAATGAAAATTGCAACAGTAAATCCGATTCCAGCAGTGCTTCCCGTGGCTATTAACGAGCGAGAATTATGTTCTGGAAGCTGCGCTAGTTTGAAAAGCTCAGAAAGTTTTGAAGTTAGATAAATGCCGGCAGGTTTTCCTACTGCCAACCCAACAATTATTCCCCAGGCGATTGGTGATCTAAATGCGCTCTCCATTGATTCACTAGTGAGTTTTACACCAGAGTTTGCAAAGGCGAATATTGGTATCACGAGAAAACTTGAATAAGAATGGAATTGATGTTCCAATTTTTCGATCAAGGTATAAGTACCATCTTCTGTGTCTTCAACATTTTCGTGCACTTTAGTTGTGGGTGTCAGCAGTCCCATGATTACTCCGGCAAGCGTTGGATGTAGCCCGGCTTTATAAAGCGAATACCAAAGAAACGCTCCAGCGAAAATATAAAAAATCATTCCTCTGACTTTAAATTTCTGCATTAGCAGTACAAGGGTGATTGCCAAGATGGCCGAGTAGATCCAACCAAATACGATTCCCGAAGAATAAACAATCGCAATAATTAATATTGCGCCAATATCATCAATAACGGCTAGCGCCAGTAGAAAGGCTTTTAAGCCTTGTGAGGCGCGCTTTCCCATCAAGGCCATTACCCCAACGGCTAACGCAATATCTGTAGCAACCGGAACTGCCCAACCCTCAGGCGCTACATCACCTGCAATCAATAGATAAATAAGGGCAGGAATCAACATTCCACCAATTGCTGCTATGAAAGGTGCCAATGCTTGCTTCAACTTTGATAGATGTCCTGAAGTTAGTTCTCGTTTGATTTCCAGTCCAACGACAAAAAAGAAAATTGTCATCAGTGCATAGTTAATAAACTTCAAGACTGTCATTGATAGATAAATTCCAAGTAAATCTATTTCAAAACTCAAAGATAGGAAATCAAAATAACTTTGTGATACCGGTGTATTTGCAGCGATAAGTCCCAAAGCTGCAGCAGCAACCAATATGATCCCCGACGCGATCTCATTAGCAAGAAAATCCCGAAGCGGCGCAACTCTTCTTTTCATGCGACAACTATGCCAAATCAATAGCTTTTGAGGTCGGATAGGCTTGGCATATGAGAAAACTATTTTCGCCGTTAACTCTTCGTGGCGTTACATTTGCAAATCGAGTCTGGGTAAGTCCGATGTGCCAATACTCAGCAGTCAATGGCGTCGCCACCAATTGGCATGATGTGCATATTGGAGCATTTGCATCTGGTGGCACTGGAATGATCATGATGGAAGCAACTGGAGTTTCTCCAGAAGGCAGAATCTCGACGCAATGCTTGGGGCTTTGGAACGATGAGCAAGCAGAACGTTTAAAACCAATTGTTACGTTCGCTCATCAAATGGATACCAAGATTGGAATTCAATTGGCACATGCCGGTCGTAAAGGTTCATGCCTTCCCCCTTGGAGCGATCATCCAATGGCGAGTTTGGATGAAGGCGGCTGGGAATGCGTTGCGCCAAGTGCAATTTCCTTCGGAGGAAAATATCCGACTCCAAGATTTTTATCGGAAATAGAAATTGCAGAATTGGTCGCAGCTTTTGGTTCAGCAGCAAAGCGCGCGGTTTCAGCAGGATTTGATTTAGTGGAAATTCACGCCGCTCATGGTTATCTGATTCATCAATTCTTGTCACCGCTATCAAATACTCGCGAAGATGAATATGGCGGAAGTTTTGAAAATAGAATCAGATTTTTACTAGAAATTATCGATGCAGTTAGATCTGCAATTCCTGATTCCATGCCGCTATTCCTGCGAATTTCAGCATCGGATTGGCTTGATGGCGGTTGGACAATTGATGATTCAGTTGCTCTCGCAAAGATTGCAAAAGTAAGAGGCGTTGATTTGATAGATGTCTCATCGGGTGGAACTAGCTCGGGTGCCCCAGTCCCAGTTGGTCCGGGTTACCAGGTTCCATTTGCCGATCAAATTCGGAATCAAGCAGATATCCCAACCGCAGCAGTTGGACTAATTACTGAACCTGAGCAAGCAGAAGAGATTGTCAGCTCTGGAAAAGCAGATGCGGTAATGATGGCCAGAGAATTTCTTCGAAATCCACGTTGGCCACTATTTGCTGCTCAAAAACTTGGCAGTGAAGTGAATTGGCCTGTTCAGTTACTTCGCGGAAAGAACTGAATTCTTTTCGCTTAAGATTTCTCGAACGCGAGGAACAACTTTTGTCGCGTAAAGTTCAATCGATTTCATTAGTTTGCTGTGCGGCATAGGTCCATTCGCGTACTTGAAATCAAAACGATCTGCTCCAACTGAATCAATCGCATAGGCAATTTTCCGAGCAACAGTCTCAGGGCTGCCCACATAAAGTGATCCATGTTGAACTTCACTTAAATAATGTTCTTTAGTAGTTGGACCCCATCCTCTCTCGCGTCCAATTCGACCAAACATTGAATAGTAATGAGGCCATTGTTCTTCAATTGCTTGTTCATCAGTATCACTGATGTGACCTGGCGAGTGAATCGAAATAGATAATCGCTCTTTGCCAAATTCAGAGAGCGCTCTGACGTATAGATCTGAAAACGGTCTAAACCTTGCTGGGTCGCCGCCAATTATTGCTAGCGCTAAATGTGCACCGACTCTGGCCGCTCTTACGACAGATTCAGGAGTACCTCCAACTCCGACTCTTAGCGGAATTGCACCTCGTTCAGTCTTTGGATAAATCTCTTGATTGCTTAAAGGTTTGCGAAAACTGCCAGACCAAGTGACAGGTCGCTCTTTAAGAGCTTCGGCTAGAAGTTGTAATTTTTCTTCAAACAACACTCCGTAATCAGATAATTCATAACCAAAGAGTGGAAATGATTCAATAAATGATCCCCGGCCTGCGGTAATTTCAGCTCGACCATTTGAAAGCGCATCAATAGTTGCGAATCTTTGATAGACACGAATTGGATCGTCACTGGACAAAACAGTTACGCCAGTACCTAGACCAATCTCCTTTGTGACAGTAGCCAAACCTGCCAGGACGGAATCCGGAGCCGATACTGCAAAATCATCTCGGTGGTGCTCTCCGACATTGAAATTATTTAAACCCAATGAATCAGCTAAAACGCCTTGTTCAATCACATTTCTAATTGTCTGACCAGCGCTAATCAGGTTTCCGGCATCATCATTTTGCATATCGCCGAAAGTATCTAGTCCAAATTTGAGAGCTGAAGTCATACCCCTACCTTAAACCGGTTTAGTTGAATCTTCAACTAATAGCTTTATGAGGCTACGTCACGGTTGCGAAACGTGAGCCCTGTTCCAACTGCCGCGACAATCAAAAATGCACTTACCCTAATTAAGGCATCTGAATATGAAAGCGCATCTGTCACCCCAACAGGAGATCCACCTGATGCAACGATATTTAGCAGTGTTCCAGGCATCCAATCAGCAGATGGTGTCCAAGCAATCGAGACAATTGACTCGACAACAAGTAACCACCCAACGCCAATCGAAATAGAACTAATTGGCGATCTAAGAATAAGTCCAAGAATCATTCCGACAGTTCCGTAACCAATGGTAGAAATTAAGACATTGCCAAAAGTTTCAAAAAGATTAGTTATAGCCTCACCTGTACGCCAAGCTTCCGTAGCAACTTTTGCCGTACCTGAAAGTGCAAAAGCAAGGGCAACGCTGGTTATCGCACTAATGACCACAGTGATTAAAGAAAATACCGACATTGAAATGTATTTTCCGATTAAGAGTCTAATTCGTCGTGGCTCTCTCACTAACAGATTACGCAAGGTCCCGTAGGTATATTCCTGTGCCGTTTGTGCGGCAAAGACACATAACGCGACCAAGCCAAGCAAGCCTGCCGAATTACTAAATCCAAGTGACATACCTGTGGGAAGAGCAAGTACCTCCCTTGTAATTTGAACGCCGCGTTCAGCATTACCGGTATCAGAATCAATTAATAGAAAAAGTAGCGAAACAATAAGTGCGGTCACCGCAATTACTGCACCCATGCTGCCCAGAAAGAGTGTTGGCCGGCGTAATTTTCGCCATTCGGCTAGGAATATTCTCATTTGACATCCTCGGTCATTTCAAAGAACGTCTCTTCAAGTGTTGGACGAACTGGAGTAATTCGACTGAGCAGAATGCCGTTATCAAACGCAAGCCTGTTTAGTTCCGCGCCCCACTTTTCTTCCGCATCAATATGTAATTCATCATTTTCTAACGTAACTGGATGGCCCAGATTTAAAACCAAAGTTCTTAGTCGCTCTATATCTGCATGGTTTGCACATTTGGCAACAATTGTCGGGCGCGACCTGTGCAGTAATTCTGAAGTCTTGCCAAAGAAAATAACTTCACCTTTACGAAGCATTACAAGATATTCGGCAATCATCTCGATCTCTGAAAGCAAGTGAGATGAAACGAATACCGTTACGCCACGTTTAGCTAAATTAGATAGTAAATCTCTAATTTCTTGAATTCCTGCAGGGTCTAGGCCATTGGTTGGTTCATCAAGTATCAACAGCATTGGATCTGGCAGCAGTGCAGCAGCTATTCCTAGTCGTTGCTTCATTCCTAATGAGTAATTCTTATATTTATCATCGCCACGTCCCGTCAAACCAACCAGTTCAATAAGTTCCGGGACTCGAGAATGCGAGTATCCCCCAAGTGTTGCAAGAACTCTGAGGTTTTCTGCACCTGTCAAAGCGGGGTAAAAAGCCGGACCTTCAATCATTGCTCCGACTTTTGAGAGATAGCGTTCTGGATGAGAAATTGATTGGTCGAGAATCTCTCCACTTCCAGAAGTTGGATCAATCAAACTAAGTAACATTCGAATTGTTGTAGTTTTTCCAGATCCGTTTGGTCCAACAAATCCACAAATAGTTCCGAGAGGTACTTCAAATGTTGCATTCTTTACTGCTACTAAATCACCGTATGACTTTGAAAGACCTTTTACAGCGATTGCGCTCACTCGGACATACTGCCATTTCTTGGAACGATGCCCAAATACTTAAGCACAGCTAAGACTCTTCTATGACTATTTTCTTCCACAGGAAGCCCCAACTTGCTTAGGATATTCGATATATGTTTTTCTACCGAACCTTCGGTCAAGTAAAGTACTTTCGCAATACCGGCATTTGATTTTCCTTGCGCCATCAAAGCAAGAATTTCTTTCTCCCTTTGAGATAAATCGGAAAGCTGTCCTTGCAACGATTCTCTATCTATAGCGTCTCTGACTTCGCGCTCGCTGACCTTTTTTTGTTTTTCGCCAAACCTCTTTGAAAGTTCAAGCTGAATTCTAGGTAGATAACTTCCAGAGAGTAAACCTTCGGTCATTTGCGCCATAGCCCTAGCATTCCTCGGTATTACCCAAAGACTTATTGCAATAGCTCCAACTCCAATAATTAAGTACCAATAAGAGGGAAACGACCAACTTATTGCATTTGAAGTTAAGTCATCCCCTAATTCAAGTCTAAAAATCTGTAAATTTGAATCATATGAAATATTTCCTTTGAAATAATCTCCATTGTCAATAAATTCAAAACTCCTACTAAAAGCAGAAAGAGTTACTATTCCAAAAGTCATTATTAATAATAAAATTCCGGAAACTCCAAAAACAACAAGTACAAAGGAAAAGATTGACCAACCAAACGCAATAAATATGTAAGAGACAGTCATCCAAGCTCTTATTGAAATTATTCTTTCTTTAGCGCCTTCCCAAGAGAAAAATGGATTCTCGTACCAATCTTCTACAGTCTTGAAATCTGTCCCTAAAATCTTATTCGATCGAAATATTTCAAATTTGGCAATTTTCTCCATTAAAGTCAACATAAACAAAAATACTATGATTGATATAGGTAAAAATGTTGTGGAGTTGAATCCAATCAGTACTGCCGCAAAAAGAATTAACGTTATTGGCAGGGAAATAAAGAGGAATATGACTTCCCTTAATCGTTTTACAAGAAATTTCATACATGAATTCTCGTCTCAGCTATGGCTTT
>JACCEA010340679.1_pt1 | contig 13903 bp, 2 predicted proteins | sample 7449851 | NCBI WGS metagenome assembly JACCEA01 (sample SAMN15323453, study PRJNA562643) | freshwater metagenome | isolation source: river surface water | place: USA:Blue River Watershed | collected 2017-08-18 | reverse complement strand
CCATGTCCGTTATCAACACCAACGTCAAAGCATTGACAGCGCAAGCATCTATGAGCAATGTCGAGAAATTGACTGCAACGACTATGGAGCGTCTCTCCACTGGTCTGCGCATCAACAGCGCCAAAGACGACGCTGCCGGCCTCGCTATCACCAACCGCATGACATCACAAATCCGTGGTTACGCAGTTGCCATTCGCAACTCCAACGACGGTATCTCGATGGCTCAAACAGCCGAAGGCGCGATGGGTCAAGTTACCAACATGCTGCAACGCATGCGTGAACTGTCTGTTCAAGCTGCTACTGGTTCTGTGAACGACCAAGACCGCGTGTCGATTCAACAGGAAGTGGATCAACTCAAGGCTGAGATCGACAACATCGCTACCAAGACAAACCACAACAACATCAAGTTGTTGGACGGCAGCGCCGGCAAGATCGTCTTGCAAACTGGCACCAACGCCAACGACACCATGGATATTGCTTTCGGTTCTGTGAAGACCAAAGACATCGGTATGGGTGCACGTGCTTCCCTGTCTTCTGTGGCCACACGCCATGCTGATGCTGCCAGCTCTAAGCCATTGGCTGATGGCGACCTCATCTTGAACGGTGTGGTGGTGGGTGCTTCTTTGGCCACAGACGACACCAAGTCTTCTGCTGCCAACGCTTCTAGCGCCATTGCCAAAGCAGCTGCGATCAACCGCGTGTCTGAGCAAAGCGGCGTTTACGCCACTGTGGGCAAAACAGTTGCCTTCGGCACTGTGATGACACCTGCTGCTGAAGACGGCACACTGATCATCAACGGTGTGTCTACTGCCACCATCTACACAACAGACGACGCTGAGTTGTCTCGTGCTGCAGTGATGACTGCCATCAACAACATCTCGGGTCAGACAGGCGTCAAAGCCATCAACACCCACGATGACAGCCAAGGTATCGTGTTGGTCGCCGAAGATGGCCGCAACATCGAACTCGACCTCAATGACATGACTGCTGCAGCCACTGGCTTGGGCACAGCTGGTATCTACGAAGGTACTTATGAGCTCAACACTTTGGATGGCCGCGCCATCAATGTGTCTAGCAACGTGTCTGGCACTTTGTCTAACTCTGGTTTGAACTTCGGTACCTTTGCTGCCGATACTGCACAAGCTGTTTCTTTGGCTCGTAAGCCACAAGCCACAGCGGCAGCCCCAGAAGTGGGTACTGCAGCAGGTACTGAGACTGGTGTGCTTAAAGGCAACACCTTGGTGATCAACGGTGTGGGTATCGATGCTGCCAACGCCAATGACGACCAAGCCTCTAACACTGTGGCTGCATCTTCTAGCAAAGCTGCCAGCGCCATCGCGATTGCTGCTGCCATCAACAAGAAGACAGGCATGACAGGCGTGAGCGCTACTGCTGAGCCAAACATGCTCAAAGGTTCAGGCTTCACTGCTGGTGATGTGACTGCCTTGAACTTGAACGGCGTGGACGTTGAAATTAGCTTGGGTGCCAACTCAACCCGTGACGATGTCATCACTGCCATCAACGCAGCACAAGGCAAAACGGGTGTCGTGGCTTCTGCTTGGGGCGAAGGTATCACCCTGACAGCTGCTGACGGCCGCAACATCTCGATCAGCTCTGATGCAACTGATGCAGCTGCCTTGGGCTTGACAGGTGTGACCATCGGTACCGCTGGTGATGACTCTGATGCTGTGACTCACTACTCCACAGTGAAGTTGAGCTCTGACAAGGCGTTCTCGGTTGAGAGCGGCTCTGAAGGCAACGACAACTTTGCCGCCTTGGGCTTCCGCCGCGGTACGTTTGGTGGTTCAGACAATGCATTGAAGATTGCTGATTTGGATGTCACCACACAAGCTGGTGCAACCGAAGCTTTGAAAGCCATCGACGCAGCGTTGAACACTGTGGCCGCTGACCAAGCTCGTGCCGGTGCCTTCCAAAACCGTTTGGATGCCGTGGTGTCTAACTTGACTGAGTCGAACCAAAACATGTCTGCTTCTCGCAGCCGTATCTTGGACACTGACTACGCCACAGAAACCACCAACATGGCGCGTAACCAGATCATCGCCCAAGCCGCCACAGCGATGTTGGCGCAAGCGAACCAGTCTTCGCAATCGGTCTTGTCACTCTTGAAGTAATCAGGCCGCAACCCCAAGCGATTGGGGTTAACAAAAAAGCGAGCCTACGTGCTCGCTTTTTTGTTGATCTTGAAAAATTTTCACTTTTTTTGATAAAGGCGCTCAAGTTTTAACAGTTCGTGCCGATCTACATGAGACGAATCCCTGTAAGGGCAGTGTTTTGCTGTGCAAACACTGCCGTTGCAACCCTCAATAAATGAGTGAAAAGAGCGAATCATGGCCACGATCAACAACTTAAGTGCTGGTTTTCAATCAAATGCATTGATGACCTTTGGCGCAGTAACGCCGACCAACAAGGTCACGGCCACGACCGATATTTCTGGTTTTGATGCCGCCAAGATCAAAGCCATGACGGTGGCGGAGGCTGCCGCACTCACCACCGAACAGGTGTCTTCCATCAGCACTGCTGCCATGGCTGGTTTGACGGCGGCTCAGCTCAAGGTGCTGAGCAATGACAACATTGCGGCTTTCACCGATCAGCAGATTGGGGCTTTCTCAAACATCCAAATTGCAGCGCTCAAACCCACACAAATTGGAGCGATGACGTCATCGCAAATCAATTCGTTCAGCACCTCTCAAATGGCGTCATTGAGTGTGGCTCAGGTGGCCTCGCTCAATGTGTCGCGTATCAAAGATATTGATAGCACGCGCTTAGGTGCCTTGAGCTCCAAGCAAATTCAAGCGCTGACTACAGATCAAATTGTCAACCTCATCGGCGAGCAATTGGGAGGCATGAGTACCTCTCAAATCGCAGGTTTGAAAGTGGGTCAGGTTGCGGCCATTGAAACACGTGACCTGGTTAATATGACGACGGCACAAGTGGCCGCGCTTACGGCTACTCAAGTTAAGGCACTCAAAACCAACCAGCTTCAAGCCCTGAGCACTTCTCAAATTCAGGCTATTGAAACCGCTGACCTGAAGAATATGACGGTCACACAAGTGGCCTCGTTCTCGACTGGACAAGTTCAGGCATTGACCACTTCCCTGCTCAATGCCATGACTGTTGCTCAGCTCAATGCCTTGAGCGACACGCAGCTGCAGGCATTGTCTACGTCGCAAGTCAGTGCGCTTGATGCCAACAGTGTGGCCAAGCTCAAAGCCAATCAAGTCGCTGCACTCACCACTGCACAAGTGGCTGCCATGACGACAACACAAGTCAAGTCATTGGCCCTAGCTGCCGTGACGGCGATGGGTTCTGAGCAGCTCAATGCCATGGATGCCAACCAGATTGGTGCATTGAGTGGTGCCCAAATCAAGGCGCTGAACAGCAACACCCTCAGCAGCTTGGGAACCACCCAAGTGCAGGCTTTGAGCACTGCCCAAGTGGCGGGTTTGTCAGTAGCAGCTGTGGCGGCACTGAGCTCAACGCAGCTCAATGCACTCAACACATCACAAGTGCAATCGTTGACGGCCAACCAAATCAAAGGCATGTCGGCTGCTAACGTAGAGTCGTTATCCACTAGCCAAATGGCAGCATTGAAAGCTGATCAGCTCAAAGCTCTGAGCGCTGGGCAGCTCCAAGCCCTTAGCACAGGTGATGTGGCGGTATTGACCACTTCACAAATTACCGCTTTGACAGATACACAAGTCAAATCGCTGACGACTGATGCAATGGCCGCTCTCACCACCTCGCAAGTGGGTGCTTTGAGCGCCACGCAAATCAAGGCCTTATCAGCCACGCAAGTGGCAGCGTTGACATCTAGCAATGTGACAGGTTTGGTCACATCACAAGTCAGTGCTTTATCGGCCACACAAATTCAGGCCCTCACCACATCGGCTGTGGAGGCTTTGTCGACTGGTGTTCTTAACGCTTTGTCGGCCACACAGGTAGGCTCACTCACCACCAGCCAAGTACAGGCGCTGTCAACCAGCTCGGTTGACGATATTTCCACCACCAACCTCAAGGCCCTCACCACCACACAGGTGGCTGCTTTGAGCACAGCCGCAGTGGCGCAGCTAGGCACCAGCCAAGTGGCCGCATTGACAGACAAGCAAGTAGGTGCGCTCACCACATCGGCGGTAGCCGCTTTGAGCACAGGTCAGGTCAAAGCCTTGACCACGGCCCAAATCAAAGGCCTGACCAACGCCGGCATCAATGCCATGACCACTGACCAAGTGGCCGCATTGACCACCACACAAATTACCGCCTTGACAGCGACACAAGTTGAGGGTCTATCGACCAGTACCTTGCAATCGCTCAGCACCAGCCAAGTGGTTGCGTTGACTGATGCGCAGGTGAAGGCCCTAACCACCACCGAAGTGGCTGCCATGACCACGGCTCAAATTCAAGCACTGACCACAGGGCAGGTGGGTGTGATGTCGACTGATGACATCTTGGCTTTGGGTACAGCCCAGGTGAGCGCCTTGACCACTGCGCAAATTCAAGCGCTGAGCCAGGCGCAAGTACGTACTTTGGAGTCGTCTGAAGTGGCTGTGCTGAGCACCAGCCAGTTGCAAGCCCTGTCAGCCAATCAGTTCAAGGCTTTTGCCACTGAAGATGTGGCTGCTTTGACCACGGCCCAAGTTGCTGCTTTGACCACAGACCAAGTCAAAGCCATCTCCCCAGAAAACATCGCTGCCATGAGCACCTCGCAAGTGGCGGCCATCACCACCACACAACTCGGTGCCATGGCCAATGCGACAGTGACTGGACTGACCAGCACACAAGTTCAGGCGCTGAGCACAAGCCAGGTTCAATCTTTGTCTGAAGGACAAGTTAAATCGATCAGCAACGCTGGTGTGGCCGCTTTGAGCACAGCACAGGTCAGTGCCATGACCACCACACAGGTCAAAGCGCTGACGCAAGAGCAAGTGGGCTCCTTGAGCACGACTGGCGCATCTGGCCTCAGCACCACACAAGTGGGCGCTTTGACGACTGCGCAAATCGAGTCGTTCAGCACAGCCGCTGTTGCCAGCTTGAGCACAGCCCAATTGGGTGCGATGTCTACTACGCAAGTACGAGGCATCAGCGCTGCAGGTATCGCTGCGTTGACCAGTACCCAAGCTTCCACACTCAGCACTGACCGTGTGGCTGCTTTGACATCTGATCAAGTGCAAGCGTTGACCACAGGCAATGTGTCTACTTTGAGTACGGCACAAGTCAAGGCCATGACGTCTGATCAAGTGGCAGCTTTGACGACTGGGCAATTACAAGCCTTCAGCACAACACAAGTGCAAGCGATTGACACTACCGATGTGGCGGCATTGACCAGCACACAAGTGGCTTCACTCAGCACAGCCGAGTTGTCGGGCATGAACACCGCACAAGTGGCTGCGTTGACCTCTGCGCAAATCAAGTCAGTGACCACAGCCGCTTTGGCTGGTTTGAGCACCGCCCAAGTGGCAGGTTTGACCACAGGCCAAGTGGCTGCACTCAGCGCCACCCAAGTGGCCGCCATGGAAACGGCTGATGTGGCTGCTCTTGGTAGTGCACAGACCAAGGCTTTGTCAACAACACAAGTGGCCGCATTGAGCACCTCGCAAGTCCAAGCCCTGTCCTCCACGGGTGTGAGCGGCTTGAGCGCGGATGCCATCAAAGGGTTGAGTAACAACCAATTGCAAGCCATCACCACAGCGGGTGTGGCTGCCATGACGACCACCCAAGTGGGTGCGTTGGGTACAGCACAAGTCGCGGCCTTGACCAGCAGCGAAGCGGCTGCGTTGACGACCACCCAAGTTCAAGCTTTGAGCACATCCCAAGTGGCGGCATTGGAAGTGGGTGATTTGGCTGCGATGAACACCAGCCAAGTGTCAGCACTCACCACCACGCAGGTGGGCGCTTTGACTGCGAGCCAAGTGTCGAACCTCACCACTGGCCAAGTAGCTGCTTTGACCACAGCGCAAGTTAGTGTGCTCAGCAGTACGCAAGTACAAGCCCTCAGCACAGGCCAAGTGGCTGAGTTGACCACCACGCAAGTGGGTGCCTTGAGCACTGGCAGTGTGACGGCCCTCGGTGTGGATGACGTGCGTGCCTTGAGCACGGCACAAGTCAATGCCATTTCAACTGCAGGTGTTGCTGCAATGAGTACAGCCCAAGTTGCTGCCTTGAGCACCGACCAAGTGGCCGCCTTCAGCACCAGCCAGGTGGCTGCGTTGACCACCACTGAAGCTGCCACCTTGAGTGCTGCTCAGGCCAAGGCTTTAACCACCGCACAAGTTGAGAAGTTCAGCACCAGCAACATCCAAGCCTTGAACCTTAACAGTGTCAAGGCCATGACCAGCACGCAACTGCAAGCCATGAGCACCACGCAGTTGAACGCGCTGGAAACAGAAGACTTTGCCAACTTGAGTGACGCCCAAATCACGGGCCTCACCACAGATCAAGTCAAAGCCCTGACCACATCTGCCGTCACGTCGTTGACAGCAGACCAGGTGTCTAAGTTCACCACCGCACAAGTGGCCGTCATCACATCCACCAATGTGGGTGCACTGAACTCTGACCAAGTGGCTGCCTTGACCACCGCACAAGTGGGTACGCTCGATACAGCGCAGGTTAAAGCCATCACCACCACAGCCGTAGCTGCGATGACCACAGCTCAAGTGGCTGCAATGAACACCACCCAAGTGGCTGCTTTGACCACCGGCCAAATGGGCGCACTCACGGCTACTGGGGTAAAAGCCTTCAGCACCGCACAAGTGCAAGCTCTTGGCTCGACACAAGTCAATGCCTTGACCACCGCCAACGTGGCAGCGCTGACCACCACACAGGTGGCCTCGCTCACTGCTGGCCAAGTGACAGGCCTCAGCACCGCTGCAGCGTCCTCCTTGGGTACTGCACAAGTGCAAGCCTTGAGCAGCACACAAGTACAAGCCATCAGCACCACCAACGTGGCAGCCATGAGCAGCACACAGCTGTCGGCTTTGACCACAGGCCAAGTGAGTGCCTTGACCACAGCGCAAGTGGTGGCAATGGAAACCGCAGACGTCAAAGCCTTGAGCACCGCCCAAGTCGCTGCGATGACCACCGACCAAGTGAAGGTGCTGGAATCTGCCGACATCGTGGCCATGAGCACAGGCCAAGTGGCTGCCTTGAGCACAGCTCAAGTTCAGGCGCTGACTGATGGCAACGTGACTGCACTGAGCACGTCGCAAGTGCAAGCCATGAGCACTGCACAAGTGAATGCGTTGAGTACCGCGCAAGTGGTGGCCATGACCACCTCGCAGGTGGCTAGCCTGAGTGCTGCACAAGTCAAGGGTATGAGCACTGACCAGGTTAAGGCTTTGGAGAACGCAGATGTTCAAGCCCTGAACGCGACACAAATTAAGGCATTCACTACAACGCAAATTCAGGCACTTGAAGATGCCGATGTGGCAGGGTTGAACACCACCCAATTGGCTGCTTTGACCGCAACACAAATCAGCGCATTGACCACAGGCCAAGTTGTGGCGTTGACCACAAGCGAAGTGACGAATCTGAGCTACGACCAAGTTAAGGCGTTGACTACAACTCAGCTCCAAGCTGTTGAAGTGGCTGATGTGGCTGTGCTGAACTCAGATCAAGTGTCTGCCTTGGATGCAACACAAGTTCAAGCATTCACCACAGCACAAGTTGAGGTGTTGAGCACAGGTGTGATTGCTGGTTTGAGCAACACGCAAGTACAAGCTTTGAGCACCGATCAAGTGGTGGCAATGACCACCAACCAAGTGAGCGCTTTGAGTGCAGGGTCAGTCACTGCTTTGACATCTGGCCAAGTGGCGGCGCTCACCAACGGTCAGCTGGGTGCTTTGTCTACCGCACAAATCCAAGCTTTGGATAGCGGCGATGTGGCTGCCATGAGCACTTCACAAGTTAATGCACTGAGCACCACACAAGTGAGAGCCTTGACCACAGGGCAAGTTGCAGGCTTGACAACTACACAAGTGTCTAAGTTGAGTGATGACAACCTCAAAGCTGTGAGCACCGCAGGTATCTCGGTGTTGACATCTGACCAAGTGGTGTCCTTGTCCACGGCGCAAGTCGCCGTCATTACCACCACGCAGTTGCAAGCGTTGTCAGAAGGCAGCGTGAATGCTCTGACCACAAGCCAAGTGGCTGCCTTGGAAACCTCGCAAGTGGTCTCCTTGACTACTGGTACCGTCACAGCGCTTTCGTCTGACCAAATTGCCGCTTTGACTGATACACAAGTGGGTGCTTTGAACACCAGCCAAGTGGCAGCGCTGCAAGCTGACCAAGTGGTGGCCTTGAAGACATCGCAAGTGGCCGCACTGAACACCACCCAGTTGAACGCACTCACATTGACCAACGTGGCCAACTTGAGCACCGACCAAGCCAATGCCCTGGATGTGAACCAACTCCAATCGTTGAGTACGGCGCAAGTGAAGTCGTTGACCGCGGCGGTGGTGGCTGGTTTGACCACAGACAAACTGGCTGCATTGACCACCACGCAAGTGGTAGCGTTGACTGCTGACCAGTTGGGTGCTTTGTCAACCGACAGTGCTGCGGCTATCTCTACCGTACAAATCAAGGTGTTGGGAGCTGACCAGATCCGTGCGCTCAGCACGGCTTCTGTGGCTGCACTGACTGCGGGGCAGTTGCAAGCCTTGACGACTCAGCAAGTCAGCGGTTTGAGTAACAACACGGTGTCGTCGTTCACAACGGCGCAAGTACAGGCCTTGTCGACCAGCCAAGTACAAGTCTTGGCTGACTCGGTCATTACAGGCTTGAGCACCACACAGTTCGCTGCTTTGGACAACAGCCAAGTTGGCGCGTTGACCGCTTCGCAAATCCGTGCGCTGACCACCACTGAAGTGGCTGCCATTTCCACCAGCCAAGTCACAGCCCTGAGCGCTGCACAAATTGGTGCAATGGAAACTGCAGACATGGTGGCCATGTCTACCGACTTGGTGAGCGCACTGAACACCACACAAGTGGCCGCACTGACGGTGGGTATGGTCAATGCGTTGAGCACTGACCAGGTGGCTGCCTTGGGTGTGACCAACGTGACTGCACTCACATCTGCACAGATTCGTGCTCTGAGCACAGGATCTGTCGCTGCCTTGGGTACTGACCAAGTGGCTGTGTTGACCACGACGCAGGTCAATGCATTGACCGCTGCGGCCATCGGTGTATTGAGCACTGACCAAGTGGGTGCACTCAACACAGACCAAGTGAAGGCTTTGACAACAGCCAACATCGTGGCCTTGAGCACTGCACAAGTGGCCGCCTTGGGTGATAGCCAAGTGGGAGCATTGACCACAGCGCAAATTCAAGCCATCGAGACAGCTGACGTACAAGCGCTGACAACCACAGCCATTGCGACATTGAGTACAAACCAAGTACAAGCACTGACCACTGCGGCAGTGAATGCACTGACCACCTCGCAAGTGGTCGCGTTTGAAACATCGCAAGTGCGTGCCTTGACGACTTCTGGCATTGCTGCCCTGAGCACCTCACAAGTGGCTGCTTTGGGTACCTCGCAAGTTCAAGCGTTGACTGTGTCTCAGTTGACAACCTTGAGCAACCCGCAGGTGAGCGCTTTGTCACCCGATCAAATTGGTGCGCTTACAGCAACTCAGTTGTATGAGTTGTTCACAGCGGCAAGAAACTAATCAGTAACTGACTGACTTTGAAAAACACACATTTTTGAAAAGAGATCATCATGACAAACTCTATTAACAACGTCACCAGTTACGCATCGATTAGCTTTGCATCAGTACCTGCTGCAACAAAGCCTGTTTCTGCTTGGACCACCACAGATATTGCTGCTATCACAGACAGTGCTAGTGATATTGCCGCTTTGAAAGCCTCGCACATTTCGGGGATGTCAACTACGCAAATCAATGCCTTGTCTACGTCAGTCTTGGCCGCGCTTACCACGGCTCATATTCAAGCTTTGTCTGCTAAGAACTTAGCGAGTCTTGGTTCAACCAAAGTGAACTCGCTTTCCACGACCGCATTTGCAACTTTGAGCGTTTCTCAGGTTCAGGCGCTGAGCAATGCGCAAGTTGGCAATTTGAGCGACACCAACGTAGGCGCCATGACTTCTGTTCAGCTCAATGCGTTGAAGGCGACACAAATTTCATCTATGTCCACTGGGCAGGTGAATGCCATGTCTACCACTGCTTTGGCCTCGGTCAAAGGTTCGCAGTTGGCCATGCTGACCACAACACAAGTCAACGCTTTGGCCACCACCAGTTTGGGTGCTTTGAGTGCTGCTCAGATCGTTTCGCTCACAACAGATCAAATTGTGAGTCTGATTGGCGATCAGCTCAAAACTTTGGGAACAGACCGCATGGCTGCTTTAACGGCTAGCCAAGTCTCGGCGATTGAAGCTGCCGATATTGATGAGCTGACGACAGCGCAAGTCGAAGCTTTAACTGCTAGTCAAGTGAAGGCCTTGACAACAAACCAATTGCAAAGCCTGACCGCAACACAGTTTGCTTCCTTGACTGCTTCTGACATCGTGTCATTGAATGCCAAACAAGTCAAAGCCTTGTCGACCGAACAAGTGGCTGCGATGACCACTTCGCAAGTGGCTGCATTGACCAAAGACGAAGTGGCAGGTTTAACGACAACGCAAGTTGCATCAATCACCACCAGTCAAGTTAGCGCACTGACGACAGCTGCTTTGGCTGCATTTACAAGTGCGCAGCTTGGTGCGTTTGATACCGCGCAGGTAAGTGAGCTCACCACCACTCAGGTCAAGGCGCTTAGCGCTAACCAAGTGGCTGCACTCAGTGTGACGCAGCTCAATGCGTTCAGTGATGCACAAGTGCAGGCGTTGAGTGATAAACAAGTGAAGGCTCTGAGCACCAGTCAGGTAAGTGCCTTGGGTGACGACCAGTTGGCGGCTTTGACCACCACACAAATTGCGGCTATGGAAGTGGCGGATGTGGCTTCATTGACATCAGCACAAGTCAATGCGCTGACCACCACACAACTCCAGGCATTGACTGCAAACCAAGTCAAGGTGCTGTCTACTGCAACGGTCGCTGGTTTGAATACCACCCAAGCCACTGCACTGACCACTGGTCAGCTGGCTGCTTTCAGCACCAAACAAATTGATAGCCTATCTAGCACCTCAGTCTCGAAGCTGAGCACTGCTCAGGTGGCTGTGTTGAATGCGGTCCAAATTGGCGCTCTGTCGACAGCCTCTGTCAAGGCTATGAGCACCTCACAAGTGCAAGCGCTTAGCGTGAACCAGTTCAAATCACTCAGCACAGGTGCATTGGCTGCACTGACTACTGATCAAGCTAAGGCGCTGACCACGGCCCAGGCAGGAGTCTTGACAGCTAAAACAGTGACAGCACTGAGCACGGCCTCTGTGGCGGTACTTGGTAGTTCGCAGGTCAAAGCCATGAGCAAAGAGGCTGTGACCGCTTTGGATACAAGCCAAGTGAAAGCTTTGTCAACTTCTGTGATCGCTGCGCTAACCAGTGAGCAAGTCTCTTTGCTGAGCTCTGCAGAGGTGGCTTTGCTGTCGACAGCCCAAATCAAAGCCCTAGACACCACACAAATCAAGGCCTTGTCGGCGCAAGGTGTAAGTGCATTTGACACCACTCAAATGGCGGCTCTGACAACCAGCGTAATTGCAGCCTTGTCTGCCACTCAAGTGAAAGCACTCACCACATCGCAAGTGGCGCAAGTGACGGCCATTGGCACGACCAACGTGAATGCTTTGACCAGCACACAAGTGGCAGCCTTGACCACTGCACAGCTGGCCTCTTTGTCCACCACCGTGGCTGAAAACCTCACCAGCACACAAGTGAGCGGTTTGAACGCGACACAAATTGCCGCGCTCACAACGCGTGCAGTTGCTGCCATGAGCACTGATGTGGTGAAAGCCTTGTCGGTTGACCAAGTTAAAGGCATGAGCACAGCAGCTATTGCAGCCCTGACCACCGCACAGGCCCCTGTACTGACCAGTGCTCAATTGGTAGCCTTGAGTAAGGCTCAGGTTGGTGCTTTGTCAACCGCGCAAGTTGCCACATTGACATCTGACCAAGCCAAAGCCATTTCGCCGCTTAATCTGTCGGCCATGAGCACCGCTCAAGTCAATGCTTTGAGCACCACAGCTATTGGTGCCTTGGATGCCAAACAAGTGGCTGCACTGAGCACAGCCCAAGTGGCTGGTTTGAGTGAAGACCAAGTCAATGCCTTGTCCTCTACAGCAGTAAAAGCCTTGACAGCCAACCAAGTAGCATCGCTGACCACTGCTCAAGTAGCTGCTATGACGACCACCACCATCAAAGCCTTGGAAGAGGCGGATGTAATTGCGCTGACAACCACGCAAATCAATGCACTGACCAGCGAGCAAGTGGGTGCACTCACGACCTCGCAAGTCAAAGCCATTGCTTTGGATGACATAGCCAGCATGGGCACAACCCAGCTGAGCGGCTTGACTACATCGCAAATTGCAGTGCTGAGCGCTAACCAAATCAATGCCCTAACTACCACTGAAGTGGGCGCATTGACCACAGAGCAAGTGCAGGCGTTGAGCAAATCTCAAATTACCGGTTTGAGCAATACCAACCTCAAAGCTCTGAGCACTGAGCAAGTGGCTGCGTTGACCACAACTCAGTTGACGGGCCTAAGTGCCAAACAAGTCCAAGCCCTCACCACGGCGCAAGTGGCTGGCTTAGACACTACACAGGTGCAAAGCTTGTCTGCGGCCACCATCAAGGCCTTGACCAGCACGCAAGTGGGCGCACTCACGGAGGACCAAGTGGGTGCCTTGAGCACCAGCCAAATCAAAGACTTGGCTGCGAGCACAGTGGCTGCACTGAGCACCACGCAAGTCAACGCCTTGGGTGATAGTCAAGTGGCGGCTTTGAGTAAAGCGGCCATTGCGGCACTCACCACCACGCAGGTGGCCGGCATGTCGACAGCTGTAGTGACTGCTCTGACATCTGAAAGCGTGGCTGCCTTGAGTAACGCCCAGATCAAAGCACTCACTACAGATAACGTGGCGGTGTTGACCACCTCGCAAGTCAAAGCGCTTGAGGTGGCTGATGTTGCAGTCTTGAGCTCGGCACAAGTAGGTGCGTTGGATGCCACACGAGTAGAGGTATTAAGTGCCAACCAGTTCAAAGCGTTGAGCACATCTGCCCTGGCTGGTTTCACCACTGATACTGTGCCAACATTGACATCCACACAGCTCAATGCATTGACACCAGCCAGTGTGGCGGCGTTGTCTACCGAGCAAGTGGCGGCATTGAGCACCACGCGCGTGACTCAGCTATCGAATGCATTTGTGGCATCTTTGACTACGGCGCAAGTTGGCGGCATGACCGCTGAGCAAGTTGCAGCCTTGACCACAGCGTCGATTGTGGCTTTGAGTGCCAAGCAAGTGGCTGCGATGAATACGTCTCAAGTTGAGTCATTAACTACATCGCAAGTTAAAGCGCTGGAGACAGCTGACATCGTGGCGCTGAGCACGACGCAAATTCAAGCGTTGAAGACCTCTCAAGTTGCAGCTATGGAGGTGGCAGACCTGAAGGCCATGACCTCGGCTCAGGTGAATGCTCTGTCTGCGGCGCAGATTGGTGCGTTGACTGCGGCTCAGTTGAATGGGTTGATGGGTAGGTAATCTCCAGTTCACCATTGGTACGCATGGGCTTAGTGATTGCCTAAAAAGAAACCCCGTCAGACCAGAATCTGACGGGGTGGACTTCCCACGGTGCAGTAGACAGCTCGGACCTATGATTGGACTTCCCACGGTGCAGTAGACAGCTCGGACCTATGATTTCTTCATAGGAGCAGACCATGTCACCACCACGTTTTACACCTGAATTTAAAGACGAAGCAGTCCGTCAAATTACCGAACGAGGCT
>JACCEA011235313.1_pt1 | contig 13904 bp, 18 predicted proteins | sample 7449851 | NCBI WGS metagenome assembly JACCEA01 (sample SAMN15323453, study PRJNA562643) | freshwater metagenome | isolation source: river surface water | place: USA:Blue River Watershed | collected 2017-08-18 | reverse complement strand
CGTAAATCACAACCTTATCACCAGTTCGAAAGATCATGCTTGTAGATTTCATTTGGCATTGCGAACCCAGAATGCGACCATTTCTACTTCAACTCTTCCACTTATTGTTCTTCGGGTATTTTACAATTTACAATACAATACGCCAATACCAATACAATACCCAGTTACATTATAAAATATATAATCAAGCAGTATTCTCTACAGAATTTGTTGATTACATGTATATAAATAGAATAAATTAATAGTATCGATTTTCCGGAGAAGTGTTCGGCTGCGCCTGCTGCTGGCGGCGCACTCTAAATAAAATACTTCCATCTCACCAAAATCCAAAAACCCAAATTCCAAATAAAATTATCGCAAACCACAAACTCATCCAACTGACCAACTGACCAAAGAGCCAAAGGCATAAATATTTTTCTTAAATTCGCAAATCACAACCTAACAAAATTCAAAAAATTGGGAGCATCCCCAACACAACTCATTTATTACAAAAATGTCAGCGAGCTACCCAGACGATGGACCAAGTTCAGGTGATGAGGCTCCAACTGTTCAAAGAAAGAAAATTGGTGGCAGGCAACCAGGAGCCACGAACTACTCGGTGGAAGAAGTGCAATGTAAGAGACTTATGGTATGAATTCAAGCAGTTGCTATATTTTTAACCGGCATTCTCTGTCTAAAGGTCTATTAGATCTTATTAAGAGAGTAAAACCAACCACTGCTGCACAATGGGATAACTTGGCGAATGAATATAATAAACTTCAACAATTCGTAAGTTCAAATTTTGCAACGGTTACTTACTTAAAATATTCGAATTTTTAATCAAAACATTGTTATTGACATCTAATTCATAGAATCCTCGAACTGGAGAGAATTTAAACAAGAAGTTCCAAAGCTTGTTAAAAAAGAAGAAATTCAATGATAATCAGCAAGAAGTATCCGCTGAAGTACAACAAGCTCGTGCCATCCATTTGGCGATGCGTTCCAGCAACATGAACATTGATTTTAATGAGCCTTCTGCGAGTGATTTTTCAGTTCCTGATGAACCTGTTCATAGTTCTAACGTTCCAGCTGCTGTTAGTGTTGACCAGTCACTTCGGAAGCCTATTATCCCCGCGGTGGCCACCACAAAGGTTGTTGCCACCTTAACCGATGTAACGAGTGCGTTACAACATGTATTTGATCAAAACAAAGGTTCCATGATTGTTCAATCTGACAATTCTGCTGTGATGGCAATGTTGGAAGGTATTTCCGGTGATGTGAAACTCATCCTGTCAGAGTTGGTAAAGCTGAACGAATATAACAGACAAAGAGACCTTGACTTGGAAGAAGGAAAAGCTGCTAAGCAACCTCGTCATCATTAATTTTCACGGCTAAATTTATTATTTCTTTCTGTTTTAGTTTGCTGTGATGCCACCATATTCTGGGAATATCAGCATTTGTATTTGTGTATTTTACCTGGTGACAATTAATCTTAAATAATTTGGAATTAGTTGTTTAATTTTTAGCTCATTATCATTGTGGCAATTCATCAAGCAGACAGTTTGATTATAATGTACAATCTCGATCAAAGTTTAAAAGACACTTAGAAAATCAAATGGAATATTTGTGAAAAGCAATATCCATAATTGTACTATCATTTTTCTTCTAGCTGAACATGATAGTGCAATGAATCATCCATTGCAGACTCCGCCTATGATGGAGTAGATCATACATGACGCATGAAACATAATATGATGCTATTCACCAACCGACGAAATGTAGCTGTCCAGCTGCTTTAGGTAGCTGCTCACTTTGCGGGCGTTTGAACCTATTTGACCTTGGGAACTTTTGGCATAAATATCCGGTGCAATATCATTATCATGAGAATTATCATGCTCCAGCTTAGAAATTATAATAAAAACAACGACAAAACATTATTCTCGCACAAGATTGCATATTACCGATTCGTTAAGGGAAGAAGTTGTTGGAGGAGATGGTATTAAAGTTGAAGTACTTTGATACCCTTTTCTGACAGATAATCCTTTGTATCGAGTTATTTCTCGAATGAGCCTTTCGATTTCCTGAGGGATGAAATACCATGTTTGAAGTCATGATTACACAACCTTTCAAATTATTACTTGTTGATGAAGAGCTTTGATCCTCTTTAGCTCTGCTTCATGTTGAGTTTGTAATTCAGCCTGCAAAACTTGATTGAAATAAAGAAGATTAATTTAGAAACCAGATGCGTACTTCCAAAAGATGCGTTCGAGTTTTGTGCCTTTCGGCCAACTTTTCTAATTCCACTCTATGCTGAGAAGATAATGCTTGTCTAAGTTGAGCTTCCTTTTGGTCAGCACAATTGCGATGACTGTCTAATTCGTCCTATATATGTAGGGTTTTAGTTGTGGCACCCAAAACGAAAGGAGCTTACTTTAAGTTTTAGATGCAAAACAGAAATCTCAGCTTTCAAATTTGCTTGCGCTGAATAACTTTCTGCAAGTTGATCTCGAAGCGATCTTTCATTTTCGAGATTTCGCTGCTCCAATGCATGAATTGCTGAATCTCGGCTGATTGACATCTGAAAAAGTGTGAGATTAAGCAATCTACATTTGAAAACGTTTGCAACCAACATCTTGCAGCAACTTCTCTTTCTGGTGACTTGATTGCTCAATTTGAACCTTTAAGGATATAATTTCCTCCGACAATAGATCAATCATTTTTTCATTAGCAGCTTTAATGTCCGTGATATTGCTCTGAAATATGACGATGAGGCAAGTTACAAACAGCATCGAAACACCGAGTTGCTTACTTTATGTTGAGCTTCTAAGTTATTAATTAAACGATTGTACTCTTCTTTCATTGACGACTCACGATTCCTGCATTCCACTTGATGCTCATACATATCCTTTTTATGCTGTTCCTGCGCTCTTTCTGTTGCAAGAAGTACTTTCTCCTCGGTCAAGAAATGATATTTAGCCTGTTGCTCTACTAGTTGATGTTGTAGAGTAGCGAGAGCATTTTGCGCTTCTAACGAAGATTTTTTATGATATGAAAGTTGTTGGTGCAAGACATCCTTTTCATCAATAAGCTTTGCTTCTCGCTCCGACTTATATGTTAGTAGTTTTTGTTGCAAGTTATCACGCTCCAGTTGTATTGCATTTCTGATAGCTTGATTTGAAATATCTCTTAACTTCTTTAACTGGTCGCTATATGCCAACTTTTGCTGCCCTAAACATGAATTCGTTTCAATCAAAACTTCCCTGATTACCAATCTTAATTTGTCCAAATGAATAACTAGCAATTGAATCTCGCGCGGTAATTGATCGTCAGCAGTCACTCCTTCCGATCGTAGCCTATCAAATGACTACAAACCACTATCATTCTAGATGATCAAAATAAGAACTGAAACTCGCCTGGGAATTCAAGAATTGTTCGAAAGTGCTCTCCTGTAACGATTTTGCAGCATCCTTTAATAAACCAGTGGATGTTTTCATGGCATCTACGCATTTCAGCAATGTGGACCGGACCTCAAAAGATTTGAAAAGATTTGAGTGACTGTTTTCATTATCAACCCATGACATCTCTGTTACTAGCAAACCATGTGTTACTATAGGAATTATTTTATGGCTTAAAGTATAATAATTGATGAAGATACATTCGCTCGGAAAAAGACAATATTCAATAGATAACGGTCGCTGTTTTATTACTACAGTATACATTTGAAGGTATATTTATATAATATCAAAGTCCTCCAATTCAATTTACGCATTACATGTTATAGCATAGTTTTGTGCGAACAATATTCATATTGTATCAATAAATGCGCCTTCACGAATTTGCAAGCATTTTTGTAAACAATCAATTGGTTTGATCTTCGCCACAATCTTGCGACCAAAAACTGGCTCATCTTTTTTGTACATTTCTACATACTGGTTCAATAGCAAGATAGTAAACACAATCCCAACCAAAGCATATCCTGCACAATCTGACAGGATGAAGAAAGCTCTACTCATAGTTGTTTTTATTTGTATCCTCTTCTTTGGAGGGAGTTCGGGCGATGATGCAGTGAAGATCACAACCCTCTTTGTTCCACCTGACTGCTTAAAAAGGGTAAAAGATGGCGAAATGGTCTCTATTCATTACGTGGGTGGGTAATATACCATATTGACCTAACAAACGGATCTTTTCTCATGGAAATGTGCAGGAAAGATCCATGACTCATCAGCGACAGGTACACCTGGTAAAATTTTTGAAAACTCCCGTTCATCCGGAAAACCATTGAAATTTAAAGTTGGAGGAAGTGGCTTCATCATGGGATTAAGTTTAGGGTAAGCATGTATGTTGTAATGTAGTTGATGCTCACTTTATAATATAATATCTGGACCAAGTATGGAGGATATGTGTGTGAAAGAAAAGCGATCGATTATTGTACCACCGAGTTTGGGATACGGTTCGAAGGGTAATCGAGCAATACCTGGAGGTGCTACTTTGCATTTTGAAGTTGAATTGCTTGATATAATCGATCCCAAAAAGAGGCATCCCAACATTTTCCGTGAAATGGACAGAGATGGTGATGGACGCATAAGTTATGAAGAAATGGCTTACTGGTTTGCCAATTCACATCCTGATCAACTAGATAGAATCCCTATCGGTGTATGGGAGAAAGATGATAAAAATATGGTGAGATCGTTATCTTCTGTTAATAATCAATTCTTTTCTAATTTCCACTCGTAGGATGGCTATATCTCATGGGAAGAGTTCAGTGGTCCCAAAGGGACCAGAAGCCAAAGAGAATTTTAGGACTCTCTTAAGGATTGATAAACAGTGATAAAAATCTCAATAAGATCATGATTAGTCCGTTAAAGTTTACTGATTTGTAATCAAATTCTGCGTTCTTGGTCCAGCTTTTATTATCTTTACTTCTGCGACTGGTCTATCCTGAGAATTGGTTGAAATACAGCCTAACTGCTTCACTACTTTCATACCACTGCAAACTCTGCCAAAGATGGTGTGTTTTCCATCAAGCCATGGTGTCGGGGCCAAAGTTATGAAGAATTGCGATCCATTCGAGTTTTGCCCGGCATTTGCCATTGACAAGACACCAGCGCCGGTATGTCTCAACTCCGGTGTCACTTCATCTTCAAACTTACCACCAAATATACTTTCTCCTCCTCTGCCTGTACCAGTAGGATCACCGCCTTGAATCATCTGATAAATGTAACAATAAGTTGATATGGATGTCCAATTTACATAGATCTTACAAAGTCAGAAATTATTCTGTGAAATATTGTTCCATCATAATATCCTTTGAATAATACAAATAAGATAGTAATCAAAAATGATAAAGGTTATCATACCCATTTTTGCTAGTTCATAAAAATTGTAACAGGTTTTGGGAGCATGGCGAGGATAAAGTTCCACAGCGAATTCGCCCACGGTTGTTTCAATATATACTACAGGGTTTTCATTCATTGTGCTCACAATCTTTTATTGATGGGCGATCAATACTCATCAACAATGTTGTACAATAAAAAACAATTGCTACAATACTACCCGCCAAACAAAAAGCAAAAGAAGGTAAGCGCCAAAAATACTTCTAAAATAAGGAAGCACCTCGCCCTGGGGCGCGTCTTATTGCGCGCGGCTTGTTGGCCACGCGCAGCAGCGGGCGAGAGGGGGCGCTCCCCATCACATCTTGCTTCGCCACGCAGCTCACACTACCCGATTCTGACAAACCCATTATTATAATCATAATAAGTCATAAGTTGTCCAAATGAAGTTTAAATGGATAGTGCTACAGTAGTTATATAGGAAATAAAGGTGGCCAAATAAAGTTTAAATGGAATATATAAATAAAAGAAATTAAATGATCATTAAACCCTCCTCCTCCCTTCCTTTTCTTTTGGGATATACACGATTAAAATTAACTTCTATACAGTTTGATTCAAGCGAGGATCTTCATCTTCATCAGCCTTACCACCTTGCTTCTTCTCTTTCTTGCTCTTTTTCGTAGCAAACAGCTTGTCCAACAATGTGAAATCATTGGTCATCCTCATTTTTTCCATTGTATCAGAAATTTCATGCTTCCGGATCAAACTTTGTTTAGCTTCCTCGCTATGCTTCCGCAACATTTCTTCCCGTCGCTGACAAATATCTTCATATTTATTATCTTCTGTGTATATTTTCTGTAATATTTGCAGTCTTCGAAATTCAGTCATTCTGGCCACCCGTTCAACATTTTCTAACTTGTCTTTCAACTTTAGATCTGTAGTGAACTTCATCATAGAGATCTTCTTCTCCCGTTCAGCTTGAATAGTGGCATAAACTGAATCTCTTTCCTCTCTTTTCTGGATAATTTCATCCCGGTGATCTTTCCGCTGTCGATAAGCATCGATTAAGCGATTTAGACGTGTCTTATTTCGCTTCTCTCGATCTTCAGCTTGCTTCTTGAGCTTCTCCTGCTCCAGAATGAAGTTCTCTTTCGCTCTTTCTTCTGCAGCCTTTTGTCTCTCATCAAATTCAAGCTTTTTCGTAACATGGAGATTATGATGCTTATCAATTGCTTCTGCAATACGCTTCGCTGCTTTTTCTCTTTGGTCAGCAACTTCCTGACGTTTCTTCTCTTTCTTATCTTCCAATTGTTGCATGATTCTTTGTTCTCTCTCTAACATTTTGATACGATTTTGTTCCGCAAGCTCTTCTTGCGCACGGAGAAGTGCTTCTGTTTTCTTTCGAGCTTCTTCAACCTTTTGCTTCCGTTCTTCATCGCGCATCCGAGCTTCTTTCAACATTTGTCGTTCCATTTGCAATCTCTTCTTTTTCAGTTTTTCCTCAACCTCTGCCTCTTTCCTTGCAAGTTCTCGCTTTTTTTCGGCTTCTTCTTGTTCAAGACGTTTAAGTTCTTGTTCTCTCTGTTTTTGACGCTTCTCTTCAGCTAGCTTCTCCTCCGCAACTTTCTTGTCATGAAGCTTTTTCTTTTTTATCTCTTCTTCTTCTGCCTTTGAGATTTTCTGCTGCAGAGCAGCCAAAGTCTGTTCTCGCTCAACAATTTTGTTCAGTTCTTTTTCTTGGCGGCGCTTGAGTGCCTCAAGTCTCTTTTCCTCCAGCTCAATCAAAGCTGCTGCACGTCGCGCTTCGGCTTGGCGAAGTTCTTCAGCAGCATCAATTGGTTTTTCGGGAGAATTTCCACCAGTCTTTCCTGGACTCAAACTTCTCGCTTTTTTTTCAGCAAATGCAATGATAGCTTGACGTTCCTTCTTCACCATAGCAATTTTGTCTAGTGATGAAAAATATATAATATTACCCAGAAACAGGGATGATATCATCACTTACCCAAGCGCTTGGTTTGAAATGCTTGAAATTTGATGTCGAGCATTTCTGGAGTCAATCCTCTTTCTTTAAATTGACCTTTAGGTCTTGCATATAACTCCGTTGGATCAAGACCACATCTTAAACATGCCTCCAAAGTTCGAGGAGAATTTATCTCTCGGTATTTTCCGGAAGAATCTTCAAAGTTTTCTACTGATATGAGAACCTCCATCGATAAAGGAAAATATAGTGTGGCAGTAACCTCTCGTGATTGATGGGAGAAGCTCCAATATATTAATTTAATTGACCTCTAAAAGAACTGAAACAAAACAGGGTTGACTAAAATGAAACGGTTTCATATTTTCAAGAAAGTGCTAAATTGTGGGTATTTTATAGAAAAGTATGATTTTGACGATCCAGGGAACCTCTCTTGCTGCTTTTTATTATTGAGTTATTTGGCGGTATTGTATTCCATACAATATTCCATATTTGGTATTAGTTGGAGTCCCAAAAGTAAACAATACAATACATAGCTAAAACGAAAAAGTAGCTGAATCCCAAATCTTGATCAACAACCATCGATTCCCATGACATTTGAACCTACTATCATGCAATATCCTGACGACAATCCATCATCACCTCAAATATCATCTCATTCCGGGCACTTGTCGCCATTTCCAACGCTAAATTCACCTGATACACAATCTCTGCCTCAATCACCTTTTCGAGAAAATCATGCAGTTGGAAGAATTAACATGTCAACCATTGAAGAGTTGTTATATGAAGCCCGTTCCTCCCATTCGGCTCTTTTGGCCTCCATATGTGCTTATGTAACGGAGAGTACAGAAACACATCTTGTCAGCTCAACCAGTTCGATTCAGCAGTATTATGAACATATTTTGGAACAACATCGATTTGAGGCATCCAATAAGATAGATGAATTGCAGGCCCAACTCAAAGATATGACATCTAAGTATGAACAGTTGAAAGTAGACTACGCTCGATTGGAGGAGAAATTGGAAACTCGTACCAACATGGTCACTTCTTATATCAATCAACACCATATTCAGCGGAGTGATGTAAAAAATAAATGGTCAATTGTCTCCTTTTTCCGCGCATGGAAAAGTTTATCTAAGCGCCACACTCGAGCAAAAAGGTTGGAGAAATACATAGAACGAACAGAAACAGAAGACCTTCTTCATCAATATTTTGTTCATTTGCAAGTTAACCGACTCAATGAAAAGGCAGAACGAAAACTTTCAGAAGTAAAGTTCAAGCACGAAACTTTGTCTAATGAAGTGAGTTTGTAATATTTTATTTTGGATTGTTTATGTTAGTTGTGATTTTCTTGATGTATTAGATGGCTCGTGGATATGAATCGGAAATTACTCTGTTGAAGCAACAAAATGATGAAGCGCAGCATCAAATTCAAACTGAAATTGAAAAAAGGAAACATTTAGAAGCTGATATGAGAACTCTCTTTATGCAAAGTGTTTCCCAAATGAACATGCAAGCTTTGTCCCTATTCCAGAAAGTTGAAGGATCTATGGACATGTCAGCCGTTCGTGATGTGAATCGGATCAATATTCCCAATCCCGAGGAAAAAGCGACAAATGACATATTCCAGCGATATGAAAGAGTTGGAAATCCTAGTATCCTAAACATATCGGTTGCTCAAGACTTAGATGCAGGTTCCACCACAGTTGGCCCCAATTCTTCTTCCTTATCTCCTCAACCCCATAGTGTTATTTCTAGCAGTAGCACCATCCCCTTCTTTTCTCCCATGACTTCATCAGGAAATGGATTTCAACAAATTTCTACACCCCATCACCCTGTAGTATCTCAGCAATTCTATTCGGTTGAAGGCATAAATCAGTCACATCAACAACCACAGCAACAACGATTTCCGAACCATTCATTTAGCGACGGCAGTAAAGACAGGGCGCAATTCGAGCGACTGTCAGATATGTACAAAACTACTGTACCTGCAAACCAACCAAGCAAAACCACTGAACCTAATGTTTCAGCAAGTTCTCAGCGATATGGTACCAAAAGTGGAACTCAAATCGTGCAATCTCGTCAGCCAGCACCAAATGGAAAGATGAATGGTAATTTGCCCACGATGATGTCCACCAGACGAGTTGTTGGAAAGAAGTGATGATTGCATATGTTATTATAGTTTGTTATTTTATCGTTTTGCAGTGGTGTTTATATAGAATTATTTTATTTGGTGTGATATGACGTATCTATTCACCTTTGAAAGATTAATAAATTCCATTTAAACCATTATGCTTCATGAAGATTAAATTATTTTCATGGGAAAGATATGGGGAACACAATATTGATGTAGATTTATGTAAACAATTGAACAACAAACAATAAATCGTCGACGAGCACGATATCAAAACAGAGAATCTAATCTATTAAGCTTTATTTGTTGTAATAATTCGAAATTTCCTTCTTCTGTTGATTGAAGACGAACATTTGGAAAACACCACCAACACCTAATGCAATTCCGAAAGCTTTGGCAGCGGTAGTGGCCATTTGCAAAGCAGCCTTTGAGCCAGCGATGTGAACGAATGGGCGAGACATTGCTATTAGAGGAGTGCAAGGAAGTGGAAAATGTATCCAAGAGCATTGATTTGTGATGCCGTAGCGTCGTTCGATGTAGAACACATCTTGCTCTGCATCATTTTCATCAAACAAAATTGCTCTACCTCTCTACCTGAATGTAGAGTGCACTTCGCTCCGTCGAACTCCCTCGTTTTTAAGTCATTAAAACCCAGGAATATGCACTTCCTCAAATTCGCGGCATGAGAGGAATTCAGTATCTATCTGCTTGGTATTGCGTAATAAGGCGCAGGCAGGAGCGCAGCAGGACGTATTGCGCGCTGTAGCATTTTAGCGCGGCATATATATGCCCATGCTGATGGCGCCACGTGCGGCCCGCACCAACTACAGTTTGTGCCAGCAGCAACTGCTTGGTCTGCTTATAAATATGGACGATATACTTCTATATTTATTAAGATCATTTGCTCTTGCAGTTTGGGGTACCAAAAATCTATTCCTCAATTCTTGAAGCAATGTCTCAACGTGAAGGGATAAAATTCAATGAAGACCTGATGGCCTCGATGATACTAAAGCACTTGCTTGGTGGAACGACTCTTTGCAGCAATGGAAGCATCACGAATCAACCTAAGCATTCTGATATAGTGGTTGATTTAACAGACAGCTTGCAATCGTTTACATCTAGTGCTCCAATTTTGGAAGAATTTGATCCTGCAGTTGTTGCTCTTATTATTGAAGATAATGTACAATATAAATGGGAAAAGATTGCAACGAGAGTTGCAACTTTTTTGATTGATTTGTAAGTATCGTTTTAAAGTGGACTATGTTTCAATTTAACATGTATGGTCATCTTTAGAAATGATTTCATCAAAAAGGTTCGCAATGGTAGTGGCTCATTGAGTGAGATGCTGACGATGGTGGCTACACTGAAAGTGATGAAGAATATTAAAACCACCAGCGAGCGAAGCGTCAAAACTCGAATCTTCAGTCGATGGACCGATGTAACGATTCATGATGGTTGGTCTGATTTTTTGCATCAAATCTATCTCTGTTGTGTACCTACTTTAAAGAAAAGTGCCAACGATAGGGAAGTTTTGATGTTTTTCTTTAAGACAGTGGCAACGGCAGTAAGAAAACACGTGTTGTTGGGGATTGAATTGACTGAAATTCCTTTCAAAGATGAATATGGATTTTCTTCTTTTGTTGGTGATTTTCAGTTCCGTGATATGGGTAAGAAAAAGTCGCTTGGTAAAATAATTATTTTCTCATTTTATGTCGCAGATTTGTTTAATAACCTTTTATGCGCCATCAAGGAACGGTCCATGTCCCAAATGTTGATTTCCACAATTGGATTAGAAAATGTTCCCTGTGTTCCATCCATGGGTCCAAAGAAAAGCAATAATGCTGAGCAATCAGCCACAATTATCGAAGTATTGGAAAATACCACATTGAGCGACAATTCTCAAGGCAACAATTGTGATGAGAGAAAATTGGAAAATCCAAAATCAAATGAGATAGATAAGATTGCGCCCGCTTCCTATTCAGAAGATGCCAATGATGCATTGAATACTCAAGAGGAGAATCCTGTAACTAACGAAGATTCCACCGACTGTATGGAGAGGTAATTTAATTGTACGGTTGCTATAATATTTGCACCAATGTGCCTTTTCTCGCTTTCAAGTATTAGAAAATCAAATTGTGTTGGTGAATTAGATGATATGGAAAATTTCAATGATAACCCTTCATTGGAAGGTTTGCACTGCACCATCGAAGATTATATCAAACAAAATTGGGTAACTGGTGCTGTAGGCTCGAATGCATCTTTTTTAATCGACATGTAAGTTTTATTTGATTGCTCACAACTTTATCTGTTGGTATTACTCGTACTCGTGCGTCGTAGACACAACATGATTGGCAAATCGACTGCTGGATTATTGGATGAGAGTTCGGCGACTGTGCTTCACCAAATTATTGAGGCCCTGAAGTTGGTGAAAATATCGAAAACAGATCGTCAGGAACTCTCATTGGAGCAATCCATATACCAGGAGTGGAATTTGCGGAAGATCTTCTCTGGGTGGCGCAAATTTTTATTGAAAATGTGGAAATCTGCAACACCGATGGAAGATCGAAATAATCCTCGATCTCTTGTTGTGCCTGATGGTATGAAACCCTCTGTTTATCTTGCGGCTGCAAAGAAGTATTTTTCCGCTTGTATAATAAAGCATATTTTCCACAACGTGGAGATAACTTATAAATATCCCAATCGGCATGATCATAAAGCTGTTATTATTCAATATTCGATTAAACGTAGGTTTTTGTTGGACCAGTTATTGGGATATTCGCATTCTTACGCGCATTTTTGTTTAATTAGATATTTTGCATATTTTGAACTACATCATCCAAACAGCATTCAATAATTGGAAAAAGCAATGTTCGGTGAAACGAGATCATGACAAGAGTATGCCGAACAACAAGCAGTCTGGAAATTGTGTTTCTAACGGTGGACCATTGAAACACCGCTTGCTTGAATTATCTCAATTTAAAGAGGGTTCATCAAGTCGTCCTGAGATTGAGAGAGGCGATGCTGCGGTTATTGATTTGCAATCTCTCAGCGATGGAGATATTGATGACATTTCAGATGATCAAGATGATGGACAGGATCCTGTAATCTCCCGGAAAAGGCCCCTACAAGATCATTGAACATGTTTTTTGTTTTGTTTGTTTTTTCTTTTTTTTGATATGCGATGGTGGATCTTTATGCATGTCTCAAGTATTGCAATGACATTACGTCCAACAGCGGCTCCAGACGACTGTATTTGGCTCCATATTACGTGAACGGTACCAAATATCATACGGATACATTGACTCATATGACTCTCCAGGATATTTGGAGTTTATGATTTGGTGGGTGTTCATCAATGAAAAGTTCATCAATGAAAACAAATTAATTTTGCTGCAATGGTTTAACTTTTTGAGATATACATCTTATTGCACTTGCTTTTATATTATATATGGTATAATTTATAAGGGTATTATACTTCCTCTGGAAATGTTACAGTGTGTCATTTTTGTTTTGACCGATTTTGTATTTTATAACTCCTGAATTCATAATCGTTGCGATTATTTGAATATGGTGCCGCGAAATACACTGCAATTGATTCTCAAACAATAATTAATTGCTTAATTATTAATAGATTCATCAATTTCGACATAGTTACATTTTTTCCTTGATCACCAATACTTCAATGAAGGTCTTTCTTCAAAGGTTAGTGCATAGGATGAAAGGGCATACCGTACAAGGAGTATACTAATAAGTATGGCCATTTCAAGAATTTAACAGCATAAAATAATTTAAACTTTAGAGACTAGTCAATTCATTAAACTTGAGGTAGCCGGTTTCTACCTCATGAAGGAAGAGGTTCATGATAATCATATAACCCTGTTTGTAGCCTATCGGGAAAATATGAGATTCGCAGGCGATCAGCTGTTTTAGTCATCATATGAAGTTACCCCAACTGCCAGTGGATTATAAATTTATGGTGACGGAGTTGCTACATATAAGTAATGGCTTTGCCTGAAGACGATGCGATCAATCGTTAAGAGGCTGAAACTGTTTTTTTTTTGACAAATTACATAATAATGATGTTGTTATTATAAATATACTTCAATATCTATTGTGTTCTTCGACGTCTTTATTAGTAATAAAAGAAGTGCCATGACATTCAAACAAACGCGCATATCACTATAGTTCAACAGGGTTAAGATAGCAAACTGATGATAGATTGTCTTGTGTAGTTGGTGTAGATTCTGTGAATAGTAATAGATTGTATCAATTGTAAGTGGAAAGATGTTGAAGAACACAGATTGGGAATATCTACTTCCTCTTGATATATTATAGTTGTATTCCCATAATTATTTGGTCTGGGATAGATCATCATGACATCATGACAGATCAAATCACAGATAATGAATTCGACTTGGTTTGGCAACATTAAGGTGTAGATGTACAGTATTAAATATCATGAGGAAGTAGATATTCCCAATCTACT
>JACCEA010660984.1_pt1 | contig 13904 bp, 11 predicted proteins | sample 7449851 | NCBI WGS metagenome assembly JACCEA01 (sample SAMN15323453, study PRJNA562643) | freshwater metagenome | isolation source: river surface water | place: USA:Blue River Watershed | collected 2017-08-18 | reverse complement strand
ATTCGGACGGCAAAGGTAATGGCTGTAAACGAATTACCAAAATGTTTATTTGCTATTTTTTAAAAAATACCGCAAATACCCCCTTTTACCGTTCAATTGTCTTTGTTTTTGCTAGTTAAACAACTGATTAACAGCTATTTAACTAAATTTTCACCAGCCAGCCATGTTTATCCACTTCTAGACCAACACGGATGTCATTTAGCTTCTTTTTAAGAGATGGAGCCACTTTTAGCTTATCCATATCAAAATCCATCACATAATCACCCTCTGCTAATCTTGAGATAAATGATACCACTGCAGCTGTCCCTACCCCAAATACTTCTTCTAACTTCCCAGCTTTGTGCGCTGCAACAATTTCTTCAACAGAAAGGTTACGCTCTTCTACGGTATAACCCATGTCTCTTAATAATGTGATAGCACTATCTCTTGTTACTCCTTTCAATACGGTTCCTCTTTCCAAACTAGGCGTAATCACTTTCCCGTCAATTACAAACATCACATTCATCATTCCTACTTCTTCTACAAACTTATGTTCCAATGCATCGGTCCATAAAACTTGGTCATACCCTTTTTGTTGTGCTAATGCAACTGGATATAAACTTGCTCCATAGTTGCCTCCATTTTTTGCAAAACCTACACCACCTGGAGTAGCTCTTGTATATTTTGGCTCAATTAAAATTTTCATCGGCTCAGCATGGTATGGACCAGCTGGACCTAAAATAATCATGAACTTATAAGTTGCAGAAGGACGCACTCCTAAGAATGGATCTGTTGCAATCATAAAAGGACGAATGTATAATGAATGATCTTCTTCTTTTGGAATCCAATCTTTTTCAATTTGAATTAATTGTTTCATGCCATCCATAAATAACCATTCAGGAACCGTTGGCATTTGCATTCTCTCTGCAGAAATATTAAAGCGTTTATAATTTTGATCTGGTCTAAAAATAACCACTTGATCTGTTGCACTTTTGTATGCCTTAATTCCTTCGAAAATGGATTGACCATAATGCAACACTGCAGTCGATGGATCAAGTTGAATTGGTTCAAATTTTTTAATGACTGCATTCTTCCATTCGCCATCTATGTAATCTGCTTCCAACATATAGTTTGTGAAACTTTTTCCGAAGAAGAAATTTTTTGGATCTAATTGTCTTAATTGATCCTTCGGCATTTCAATAAATGGGATATTTTGCACACTCATTTTTAAAAGTTTTTTATGCTAATTCAGGCACAAAGAAACACAAAAAAATATAGACTTACAATTGTTATTTTTTCAAACCAACCAATTCAGTTAATTTCCGTTATTCAAATCATATGAAAGAAGTTAAAAATAGCCTTCCAAATAGCGTCTTAGTGAACCTGTACAAAGAAAGTTTAGTTTTGGGCACTGTGCAGGCGAATGTGGATAAAAAGGCAACGACATCTCCCGTAATTGAGGAGAAAAATGAAATAAAGGATACAGATACTACCCCCATTGCTCCCATTAAATTCTTAGGGGAACACCAGAAAAAGATCCTGGTTTTGGTACAAGATTCGAATGCTGTTCATTTAAATGAAAAAGACTTTGATTTACTTACATCGATATTGAATGCATGTAAATTAACGATCGCTGATATTGCATTAATAAACCTTGCAAATAAAAACTATTCATTACATCAAATATTAGTTCAATTACCTTCTGATATTGTTCTGATTTTTGACATCAATCCAACACAGTTAAAAATAAAATTACCTACTAAAAATTATAGTCCAATTTTACTTGGAGAAACACAATTATTATTCAGTAATAATTTATCCAACATGCAAGGAATTGATCAAGCATCAAAAATTGAAAAAACAAAATTATGGACTTCATTGAAATTGATTTTTAAATTATAACCTTAGATCAATTTTAAATTTTCTAAGATTAAATTTTCAAAATGCATACAATCATATTTGCTACAAACAATCGAAATAAAGTAGCCGAAATTCAATCTTTAGTGGGGAAGGATTTCGAAATAATTCCTTTAAAAGAAGCGGGAATTGATATAGATATTCCGGAACCACATGATCAGTTAGAAGCCAATGCAGCGGAAAAAGCTAGGACCATTTTTAACCTTACCAATCAAAATTGTTTTAGTGAGGATACCGGATTAGAAATAGCTGCTTTAGGAGGTGCGCCTGGCGTAAAAAGCGCCAGGTATGCAGGAGAAAACAGGGACTTTCAAGCCAATATCGACCTTGTTTTAAGTAAAATGACGGGCATTGAAAATAGAGCCGCACAGTTCAGAACAGTGATTTGTCTTATCTGGGAGCAAAAAGAATATTATTTCGAGGGTATTTGTAAAGGGCGAATTCTAAACAAGATGGAGGGTGAAAAAGGATTTGGATATGACCCTATTTTTGTACCTGAGGGTTCTAGTAAAAGCTTTGCTAGTATGACCATGGAGGAAAAAAACAAATTCAGTCATAGACAGAAAGCGGTCACTCAACTATTCGAATTCTTGAGCACCTTATAATCTAAGAAAAAGGGCAAATTTGCAGATAAACCAGCCTACAGCTAGCATGTACTTTATTGCTTCAATGGCTCAGCGCTATTCCATATCTCCCAACTTGCATTGGCTTGTATATGCAACATCTCTAGTCCGTTTTGCGTTGTTGCGCCTTGACTTGCTCCTAAAGCTAAAAACTTTGTTTGGGCAGGATTATAAACTAGGTCATATAAATGATGCTGCGTTGTAATGGCCTCATAAGGCAAAGCTGGCGCCTCATCCACATTTGGATACATCCCAACTGGACTCGTATTTATGAGCAAATTATGCGCACTAATCATTGAAGTGTCAAGTGACCCATAAGTTAGCCCACCCTTTGATTCAGTCCTGGAAACAAACTGATAAGAGATTCCTAGCTTTGTCAACACCCACTCAACAGCGGCTGCAGCTCCCCCTGTACCAAATATCAAGGCTTGTTGATGATGCGGTTTTAAAAAAGGCAATAAAGACTGTTCAAACCCAATCACGTCGGTATTATAGCCATATAAAGCGCCTTCATACATACGAATACAATTGCATGCTTGAATTGCTTCAACCACTTTAGAGGGGTTTTGTAAAAAAGGAATGACTGCTTTTTTATAGGGGATGGTTACATTCAACCCTTTTAAGTTTGAATTGTTTTCCCATAAGCTTGTAAACAAATCAATGGATTCAATTGGATAATTTTCATAATGCGCGTCCAAAATATTTTCTTTAGAAAATTTTTCAGCAAAAAATCCTTTAGAAAAAGAATGCGATAATGGAAACCCAATTAAACCAAATTGACGCACATTTATTTATTTAAATATAAATGAAAAGTATCTCCTCTTAACCCTATACGCATTGCTTCTAATGGAATGATTTCAGAAGGAGCGATATTACCTAAGTTTACATTGCAACCAATTAACTCCAAGAAATATAATTGTTGCGCTTTTTGTGGCGCTTCCCAAAGAATTTTCTCAGAAGGAATCTTCGTTAAAATTTCTTGCACCAAACCTTCTCTAACTTCTCCTGAACCTCTATATATACCTACGTTTCCTGCTTCTCTTGCTTCTGCAATTACATAAGACGCACCTGCATTTAATTCTGCTCCCATTAATTCGATCCACTTGTATGGAGGAATAATATGTGCTGCATCTTTACTTCCTACTTCACTAAAAACTTTTGCAAATTTTGAAATTTTTTCTATGTACCCACACTTTTCTGTGTGTGGAATTTCAATTGAACCATCACTCACTTCAATCACGTCAATATTGTAATCCTTACACATAGCAATATAATCATCAAATTGATTTCTTATGATAAATGCTTCGAATAAGGTTCCTCCAAAATAAACTGGGATATTATGGGCCTGATATAACTCAATTTTTTCTCTCAAATTTGGGGTAACAAACGAAGTGCCAAATCCTAATTTAACGATATCTGTATGCGGTGCACCAATGCTTAAGAAATTTTCAGCATCTCTTAAACTAAGGCCTTTGTCCATCACCATTGTTAAACCATGTTGTCTTGGTTGTTTTGTACGCTCTGGAATCTGTGTTAAATTGAAATTCATCATTGTGCTTCTATATTTTTGCAAAGATAATTTAAAAATGCTTAGCTTATTTAAGCTTCTTGTATTGACTTATTAATTCTACCACTTTTGCATCTTGTATCAATTCTGGATAAAACTTAATGAGCTTGTTTAGCCATTTGCCCGACTTAGATAATGCCATCTCTAATTGTAATAACCCTTCTTTTCGCTTTTGCATCATAAATAAGATAGCGCTTCTGTAGTAAACAAAAATGACTTTACCCTGTGTTGACATATAGGCTAATTCAGTTTGTTCCAATGCGGCATCTAATTGATCATTGGCTATAAGACATCTAATAAAACTCTCCCAGCCTGCGATTTGCTTTGGTTTGTGTTTTACGACGATACCAAAATAAGTTGCCGCTTCTTTAAATTGATCTAAATTCAAATAGCATTCACCCATCATGATATAATATTCATTGATGTGTTTATTGATCCTAATCGCATGTTCAATCTGCTTAATGGCCATCTGCCATTTTGATTCCAACATATAGGTAGAGGCTATTTTTTGATACAATCTACTGTCTTCTGGATTTAAATGTACGGCCTTCTTATAATGGAAACGTGCTTGCGCAAAGTTTTTTAATCGATGGTAACAATGGCCTATTGCTTCATAAATCACATCTTCTGGCCTAGACAATTCTAAAACTTTTTCCAAAGCTTCAATCGCTTCTTTATACTTTCTGATTCTCAAATAGGCATCCCCCATATTTCGATAAGCATAATCAAATTTTTCGTCGATTACTACTGCAAATTGATAAGCGTCAATTGCTTTTTCATATAATTTAATGCCTTGGTAAGCCGCTGCTAGATTAAACCACGCTAACGCATTATAAGGTTGCTCATCAATCATTTTTTGATGGAGAATTATACTTTCCTCATTACGGCCTGTAAAGTCTGTCCAAAAACAAATTTTATACAAAGCTTCTTCATTCGTAGGTTCTTCTTCTAATATTAATTGCAAGCAATCAAACACTTTATCAAAAGCCTCATGGTCATCATATACATCAGCCAATTCAAAAAGTAATTCTGTACGCTCTGGGCCCTCAAATAAATGCAAAGCTTCTTGCAATAAAACAATTGCCTCCTCTGGTTGATCCAACGCTAAATAAGCATCCGTTTTTAGGATAAACAAATTCATGTCTTTGTGGTCATACAGTGTCGCTGTATTTAACAACTCAAGCGCTTCACTATATTTTCTGGTCGCCAATAATAAATCTGCTTTTTTAATCATCAAAACCGCCGAAGATGGGAATTGAGTCAATGCGATATCAGCAGCTTCAATAGCTTCATTAATGGCATCTTTTTCATCTAAATGGGCAATGATTTTTTCAAAATCATCCTCCTCTATATAGGAATGCGCTTTTCCAGTTTTTAAGCTTTGGTAGCGTAAAAGCAGGTCCTGAATATCCCCTCTTTCCTCTTCAAATTGATTATTGAACATATTATTCATTTAATCATGATTAATAAAGTACTGAAAATCAATAAATTGATTGAAAATACTGAAAATCTATACTTTATTAAATGTACGGTTTAGCACTTAAAATCTGTCAAATTATTGTACACAGTAGGCATAATATATCGTTAAAAAAATATTTTTAAAGAATTGTCGTAATACTTTAACTTCGTACTATCCGTGCGTACCCTTAGAAACATATTAACCTTATTTGTTTTAATGGCAGTGGTTTCAACTTCTGTTCATGCTTCTACTGTAGTGGTAGGAAAGGTTGAATCAAAAAAGACAACTGAAAAATATAGTTTAAAAAATCTCAGTAGTTTAAACCAAAAGGTAAGTACATTCCAGAATTTGAAATCTAGCTTAGTGTATAAAGGCTTAACGATTCATTCAAATTTAAATGGTGCATCCAATAGTTCAAATTATCTTAAGTATAACAAAGGAAACATCACTTATGTAATTCCTTATCGATATAAAATCATCTTGCCTAAGTTCAAGACACCTAGCCCACAGAATCCTTAATTGATTATTTGATATTGCGTTTTATTAATTTCAAATACATTTAATGTAATTGGACTTAGGTCTATTTTGGTTGCCTTATACAAAATCCGATTACCTTTCTTTGTAGTTAATTGATAGCTTAAAACTAAGCCTGGTATTTCTTTAAATGCCTGCTCATAAACTGTGACAGTAGGAATAATAGCTGTTGTATAAACTACTTCCATTGTTGAACCATCTGCCCATGAAAGGCGCATTGATTCACAAGAGTAATCCAGCATTGTACTGATTGAATCTATCTTTTTTGAGGCAACTAAACCAACAGTATTTAATGGATCATATTGAATATACTGTAGTAATTTATTCATGCCAATCTCTTTTAGGATAATGGCTGAATCCTGTTGTGTGTTAAAAATCAATGTTTGCGTAAACTCCGGCGTTTTTAAAATAGTCTTACAACTATTGCCCTTAATGAATACTTTTTTTTGCCCAATACTAGATGTATCCCCAGCTGAAGTAATTTGTTGAATATCGTAAGAAATAGTACACTCTCCTACTACTTTAGTTTGCGCATTTAATTGAAATACGAAAAGACTAAAAAAGCAAACAATCAAGGGGGATAATCGATGCATAATTAAAAGAGGTATATCAAAAAGAGACCTAAGAATTGCTTAGGTCTCTTTCATAAGAAAAGTTTATTTTTTAGTTTTATCTTTCAAAGCCTGTACTTTCTTTTGGGCTTCCATCATTTGCTCATACTTTTCTTGCCAATTACTTTTTTTCTTTGGCGTTTTTCTTTTCACTTCTATATCTGCTAAAATCTTATCATGATTAATGATCAATTTCTGAATCACTAATTGCAATAATAATGTAACAATATTTGAAACTGTATAGTACCATGTCAATGCCGACGGCAAACTATTGAATATAAACAATAGCATGAATGGGAAAATATACGGCATGTATTTTAATGCTGGATTATCCTGCGTAGGCGTCATTGACATATTGTAAATAGACGAGATAAACGTAGTCAAAACAGCTGTTAAAGTAAATAAACTAATATGGCTTCCAAAACCTAAAGGAATGCTGAATGGTAAGGTAAAAATAGAATCATAACTAGATAAATCCTGACTCCACAAAAAGGATTGACCTCTTAATGCAATATTAGAATTGAAGAAGCTATACAATGCAAAGAAGATGGGAATTTGAAGCAATGCTGGAATACATCCACCCAGTGGGTTGACACCAGCTTCTCTAAATAACTTCATTTGCTCCATTGCAAAAGCTTGTTGATCATCTCCTGTTTTTTTCTTAATCTCATCTAATTCTGGCTTAAGCACTTTCATTTTAGCAGTGCTCAAGAAACTTGTATAAGTCAAAGGAGAGGTAACCAAGCGAATAAAGATGGTTAATAAAAATACCACCCATCCGTAATTTTGTACAAAGCCAGCAAAAAAGTCAAACACTGGCATAATGATATACTTGTTGATTGGACGAACAAAAGAATATAAGTCTCTACCTAAATTCACAATTTTCTCCATTTCAGGAGCCTGAGATTTTAAAATTTGAAAATCACTTGGCCCATAATACAAAGACAATGGCATGGATACATTTGTTCCAGTTAATTTCGTTTGTAATTGGGCTTGCAAAGAAGCTAATCCATTACTACTGTCAGTTTTACGTTGCCAATCAATTTTTCCTGAATTAAATCCGTCCTTATAAATCATAGTAGTTGAGAAAAACTGTTGTACTAAGCCAACCCATTGAACTGGTTTTTCAAATACCTTATTGGTATTACTTGAAATATAATCAAACTCATTGCCTTCGGAAAAACAAATATTGGACATCTGACGCTCATAAGTGGTCGTTTTTTCTTGACCATAAGAATGCACATCCCATAAAACATTTATTTGATTGTTAGTCAACAACTGATCTGCACCATCCATAACGATAGTCCAATCCACATTGTATTTCCCTTTAGCTAACGCAAATTGATGCTTAACAGTTTTCCCATTGGGCGCAGTCCAAGCATATTCAATTTTTTGAACGCCATTCTGATCTGTAGAACTATTCACAATTGGAAATAACACCTGATTAATTTGAACAGTATTGTTATTGCCGGCATTAACTGCATATGTCAATGAACTACTATCCCCTAATTGAACTAATTGTTTTTTTGAATTGGTATAACCCTTTAATGTAACACGAGCTACCTGTCCACCTTTGTTGGTTAACTCTACTTTAATTAAATCATTCTCTAAAACAGCAATCTGCTCTTTTAATGTATCTGCAACTAATGCAATAGCATTTGAATCGATTTTTGTTGAATCAACCAATTGAGCGGTTTTTAAAGCTGCTGCTTTTTCTGCTGAAGCTTTAACCATTGCAACAGAATCGTCAAATCTTTTTTTATACGCCGCTATTTCATTTTGTTGCTTACTTGTATACCAGAAGTAAACAAAGAATAAACCTGCTAATAATACAAACCCAATGACCGTATTTTTGTCCGTTTTCATGCTTTAAAATTAATCTAAATAGATGGCGCAAAGGTATGTTTTTAAGCGCTATTTAGCACCGAATAGCCTCTATTTTGATATCAATATTGGACCATTTTAAGGCTTTATTACAAATTCCTGCTGTATTTACCACCAGTTTGGTATAGCAAATTGGTTATATCCCCTAGACTACAATACTTTACAGCCTCCATGAGTACATCAAAAATATTTTCATTTTGTACAGCAGCATGATGTAACAAGCTTAAATAATGTTCAGCTTGGTCTTTGTGCCTGCTTTTAAAATTGGCAAGGTTGGAAATTTGTAATTTCTTCTCGACAGAAGAAGATCTAAAAACAGGCCGTTTGTCGTTGCTATTTTGATCTGCCTCATCAATAAAAGTATTCACTCCAATTATTGGAATGTCGCCATGATGTTTCCTTGTTTCATACAGCATACTCTCCTCTTGTATCTTTGAACGCTGATACATTCTTTCCATTGCTCCTAGGACGCCTCCTCTTGCATTTATGCGTTCTAATTCTTGCAATACAGCTTCTTCTACTAAGTCTGTTAATTCATTCATTAAGAAACTGCCTTGTTGTGCATTCTCCACTTTAGCCGTGCCTAATTCCTTGTTAATAATTAATTGAATGGCCAATGCCCTTCGAACACTTTCTTTTGTAGGAGTTGTTATCGCTTCGTCATAAGCATTAGTATGTAAACTATTACATTGGTCATAAATAGCATACAAAGCTTGCAAAGTAGTTCTAATATCGTTAAAGTCAATCTCTTGGGCATGTAAGCTTCTACCACTGGTTTGGATATGGTATTTTAATTTTTGTGATCTTGAATTAGCCTTGTATTTAAGCTTCATTGTTTGTGCCCAAATCCTTCTTGCTACACGACCAATCACAGCGTATTCAGGATCCATTCCGTTACTAAAGAAAAAACTGAAATTTGGAATAAAGTCATCGATTGCTAAGCCTCTATTTAAAAAATATTCAATGTAAGTAAATCCATTGGCCAAAGTAAACGCCAACTGCGTAATCGGGTTAGCACCCGCCTCTGCAATATGGTAACCTGAAATGGAAATGCTGTAGAAATTTTTTACTTTTTGTTGTACAAAATAGGATTGTACATCTCCCATTAATTTTAAAGCAAAATCAATAGAGAAAATACAAGTATTCTGAGCCTGATCTTCCTTTAAAATATCTGCTTGTAATGTACCACGCACATTTTGTAATACTTGACTTTTAATCCCATTGTATATCTTAGGTTCTAATACCTGATCACCACTCACCCCTAATAATTTTAGACCTAGTGAATTGTGTTCAATGGATTGTTTTTTTAAATCATTAAAACCAGTATAAACTGGCTTTTCTTTGCCTTTTAAAATTTGATTTATTTTTTTATTTACAACTGGCCATAGTTTTTGTTCAGTGATATATTGTTCACAAGCCTGATCGATCGCAGCATTAAAAAACATGGCTAGAATGATCGCAGCTGGGCCATTGATGGTCATACTCACAGAGCTTGTTGGATCATTCAAATCAATACCAGAATACAGTTTCTTGATGTCATCCACAGATGCAATGTTCACACCTGCATTACCAATTTTTCCAAAAACATCCATTCTATTTGATGGATCTTGACCATATAAAGTCACGCTATCAAAAGCAGTAGACAATCTAGTTGCAGGTTGTCCTTTCGCTAAGAAATGAAAACGTTGATTTGTTTTCTCTGGACCACCCTCTCCTGCGAACATTCTTGTAGGGTCCTCACCCGTTCGTTTTAAATCAAATACACCTGCAGTATAAGGATAGTGTCCCGGCACATTTTCTTTCAATTGCCACTCCGCGATATCCCCCCAATCTTTAAAATTAGGCAGGTACACTTTTTGCAAAGACAAACCAGACTCTGTTTTGAAACGCAAAGGTTGTTGAATTTTTTTACCCCTAATTTCATACACTAGTGCTTCTTGTTCGTATTTTGTTTTAATTGAATCCCATGTCTGAATTGATTTTTTTACATTCGGATCAATTGCATTCGCAACCTTATCTGCCTCTTCTTTTAAGATTGCTAATTTTTTAAGTTTTGGATTTTGTAAAACTTGTTCATAAGCATACCATTGAGAAGCCAATTGTTTTTGATCTGCAATCCAAACTTTATTCTTTTGTATTGTCTCTACAATTTCATTTAAATAATTAAATCGATTTAGGGGAATAGTTGGTGTAGCAACCACACTTGCATCATAGGCTAAAGCGTGTTTGATGTTATTCCAATTTAAATGATGTTGCTGATTTACTGTCAAGATTAATTGATTGAACAATTGTTGCATACCAGGATCATTGAACTTGGATGCAATCGTACCATATACTGGTAAGTCATTTGGATCTGTATTAAATAAATGGCGAGATCTTGCGTATTGTTTCTTCACATCTCTAATTGCATCTAAGCCACCTGATCGATCAAATTTATTGATGCCAATGATTTGTGCATAATCAATCATATTGATTTTCTCTAATTGACTTGCTGCGCCAAACTCCGGGGTCATGATGTACATAGGTACCGTCACATAATCTACGATTGATGCATCATTTTGCCCCACACCAGCAGTTTCAACTATAATTGCATCAAAGCCGGCTTCCTTACACAAATAAATGACTTGCTCTAAAGAACTAGAGATAGAATGGTGATCTGATCTTGTTGCGAGTGAACGCATGAATACATTCGGATGATGTATTGCATTCATTCTTATTCTATCTCCCAATAATGCGCCACCTGTTTTTTTCTTAGTTGGATCAACAGACACAACTGCAATACTTAAATTAGGATTTGTTTGCGTAAAATAATGTACTAAACGATCGCAAACGGTAGACTTACCAGCGCCACCCGTACCTGTCAAACCAATAACTGGAATATTTTTTGCAAGAACTTTTTTATCCTTTTTAATTTTCAAAACGCCATTTTGTAACAATGTGATATCTCTCGATAATTTTCTTGGATCACATTTTTTATCAAAAGGTAGTTTTGAATACTTGGTCGACTTGTTAGATTTTAATTGAAAATCAGCAAAATTAATTACCTCACGAATCATTCCCTCGATGCCCATCGCAAGACCATCTTTTGGTAAATATATTTTTGAAATACCTTTTGCATGAATTACTGCAGCTTCAGATGGCAAAATAGTTCCTCCTCCACCGCCAACAATTTTTATATGTTGGTAGCCTGATTCATCTAATAATTTTCTGAGGTAGGTAAAAAATTCAATATGGCCTCCTTGATAGGAGGTGATGGCAATTAATTGCACATCTTCTTCAATTGCTGCTTCTACAATTTCTTGCGCTGAACGATTATGACCTAAATGAATCACTTCTGCACCCTGCTCTTGCAAAACACGACGCATAATATTGATGGAGGCATCATGTCCATCAAACAAACTAGTTGAAGTAAGAATTCTTATTTTTTGCATACCTCAAAACTAACATATGTTAGCGGTATAACAAAGTCAAAATATTACTTTTTAGCGTAGGCTTTTGCAGCTGCTATAAAGTGAACAAATAATGGCGCTGGAGCCTCTACCGTGCTCTTTAGTTCCGGGTGGTATTGAACCCCAATAAAGAAGGGGTGATTTGGTAATTCCACAATTTCAACCAATCCACTTGTAGGATTAATACCACTATAAACTAAGCCCTTTTCTTGGAATGTTTTCAAATATTCATTGTTGAACTCATAGCGATGTCTGTGACGCTCGCTAATTAATTCACTACCATAAATTTTATACGCTAAAGTATCTTTTTCTATTGCACAAGGATAAGCACCTAAACGCATGGTACCCCCTTTCATAGTAATTCTCTTTTGTTCTTCCATCATATTGATGACTGGATGAGGCGCATTTGGATCCATTTCAACAGAATGCGCACCCGCTAGTCCAACGACGTTTCTTGCAAATTCTATCACTGCCATTTGCATACCCAAACAAATACCAAAGAATGGTAAATTGTTTTCCCTTGCATATTGAACAGCTACAATTTTTCCTTCAATTCCTCTATTACCAAAACCAGGTGCTACTAACAATCCATCTAATCCACCAACTAATTCTTTTACATTGTCCTTGGTAATATCTTCACTATGTACATTCACCACATTTACTTTAACCTCATTCATTGCACCAGCATGAATAAAGCTTTCCAAGATAGATTTATACGCATCTTGAAGTTCAATATACTTACCAATTAATCCAATATTAACCGTTGCTTTAGGATTTTTTAATTTATTTAAGAAGACATTCCATTTTGATAAATCAGGTTCTTTGTAATTGGTAATCTTTAATTTTTCAAGTACAATTAAATCTAACTTCTCTTCTAACATTTTTAAAGGCACTTCATAAATCGTTGAAGCATCCGCTGCTTCTATAACTCTACCTGCTCTTACATTACAGAATAGTGCGATTTTTCTTTTGATGTCATCATTCAATGGCTCTTCTGCTCTACAAACAATTACATCTGGGTGCACACCAGCTTCACTCAACATTCTTACACTATGTTGTGTTGGCTTCGTTTTTAATTCTTTAGCAGCTTTTAAATACGGTACTAAAGTTAAATGCACAACCATCACATCTTCTTCTGGCAACTCCCATTGTATTTGTCTAACTGTTTCAACAAAAGGCAAACTCTCAATATCACCCACCGTTCCACCAATTTCAGTAATCACTACATCATATTTGCCTTCTTTACCTAATAACAACATACGATGTTTGATCTCATCCGTAATATGAGGCACCACTTGAACTGTCTTTCCAAGAAACTCTCCGGCTCTTTCTTTATTGATTACAGTCTGGTAAATTCTACCTGTAGTTACGTTGTTAGCTTGTGATGTTGGGATATTTAAGAAACGCTCATAGTGTCCTAAGTCAAGGTCTGTTTCAGCACCATCTTCTGTCACAAAACATTCACCATGTTCATATGGATTTAAAGTACCTGGATCTACATTGATATATGGATCAAATTTTTGGATAGTAGCAGTAATGCCACGAGCCTGTAATAACTTAGCAAGGGATGCGGCAATGATACCTTTACCTAAACTACTTGTAACACCACCCGTAACAAAAATATACTTTGCCATAACTTTAAATTCATATAATATTGAAAAAGTAATTCCAGCAATAGTTGACTATTGAGGACTACCCAATTCAATGGTTTTAAATGCGACCGCCTTTTATTTGGAAAATTTCTTAGAGGTCGTACAAAAATAAGTTAAAAAACACCGGCTACAAAATGTATAAAACCCACTAAACAATAAATGTTTATAAATGTTATTTAAAAGTGAACATCTTAAATCAAATTAAAATTAATTCTATGAAAAAGTCCCT
>JACCEA010284335.1_pt1 | contig 13904 bp, 15 predicted proteins | sample 7449851 | NCBI WGS metagenome assembly JACCEA01 (sample SAMN15323453, study PRJNA562643) | freshwater metagenome | isolation source: river surface water | place: USA:Blue River Watershed | collected 2017-08-18 | reverse complement strand
TCAAGCGCGAGGGCATCAACACCGTCGCTGAGCTGATTGCACTGAGCGAAGACCAGCTAATGAACATTCGCAACTTCGGTTCGAAGTCAGTGGATGAGGTTCGCGACAAGCTAGCCAGCCTGGGACTTCGGTTCAAGGATGCAGTACCCGGATTTGACTCCGCTTACTTCGGTGGCGGATACGACGACGACCAAATCTAAGGCGCAAGGAGAAACTAATGCCTACCCCAACTAAGGGCCCACGACTCGGAGGCGGACCAGCTCACGAGCGACTAATGCTCAACAACATGGCGACCTCGCTGTTCAAGCACGGCAAGATCACCACCACCGAGACCAGAGCAAAGCGCCTGCGTCCGGTAGCTGAGCGCCTAATCACCTTCGCTAAGCGAGGAGATTTGGCATCACGTCGTCGCGTCATGCAGTCAGTGCTCGACAAGTCAGTTGTCCACGAGCTCTTCACCGTAATTGCTCCACAGGTAAATGACCGCCAGGGCGGCTACACCCGCGTGACCAAGCTTGGTTTCCGCAAGGGTGACAACGCTCCAATGGCAGTGATTGAACTTGTTCTAGAGCCAGTGGTTGCTCGCCCAAGAACCAACAAGGTTAAGCTCACCAACAATGTTGCAACTTCTGCCGCGGCAGCGCCTGCTGCTGAGGAAGTAGTAGCTGAGGCAGTAAGCGAAGCACCAGTAGAAACTGCTGCTGAAGCAGTTGAAGAACTTGTTGCAGAAGCTCCAGCAGTGGAGGAGGCAGTAGCGGAAGCTCCTGCTGAAGAGCCAGCTGCTGAAGAGAAGTCCGAATAGGAAATCATTCGATGAGTGCGCCCGCTGGAATTTCCGGCGGGCTTACTCGTTTTCGGATTGACCTCGCCTACGACGGAACTGATTTTGCCGGTTGGGCCAAGCAGCCAAATCTACGGACTGTGCAGGGTGAACTGCTTAGTGCCCTTACTGAAATTCTTGGCAAAAGCCCCGATGACTTCTTCATGCGAGTTGGTGGCAGAACCGATGCAGGCGTGCATGCCGATCATCAGGTTTGTCACATAGATCTCACCGATAGCCAGCTGAAGCGAGTGGGAAGAAACCCACTGAGTGCAAAGAGAATCAACTCACTCCTGCCAGCAGATGTTTCGGTCTTAGATGTTCAGCTCGCGAAACCAGGTTTTGACGCCAGATTCTCGGCCAGTGGTAGAAGTTATGTTTATGCCATCGCCGATAGTGAATGCCCAGCCAACCCAAAGTGGGTTAGGTATACCCTTACTCACCCAAGACTGCTCTCGGTTGAGAAGATGAACGCGGCTGCCAAAAAGCTGATTGGCCTCAAAGACTTCGGAGCTTTTTGCAAGCCCAGGGAGGGTTCCACCACCATCAGGGAGCTAAAAAAGCTCTCGGTGAAGCGTCAGAAGGACGGCCGAATCTTGGTTTCGGTATCTGCCGATGCTTTTTGTCACAACATGGTGCGGGCCTTGGTCGGTGCCCTAATTGCCGCTGGTGAGGGCAAGCTAAGTCCCGCGGAGCTGGCAAAAATTCAACTGGCTGCCAAGCGAACCAGTGCTTTTAAGGTGGTGGGACCGCAAGGGTTGAGCCTGAGCGAGATCCGCTATCCACCTGCTGGTCAGCTGGCCAAACAGGCTGAAAAAGCCCGAAATATCAGGAGTTTCGAGGAAATTTCCGTTTGACCAGGGGGCTTTTGACCCCCTAGACTTGCTCACTGGCCCAGGAAATAGGGCCAGTTTGAATCTGCCATCGCGGAATCACTCAACGAAACTAAGAGGTAATTTAGCGTGCGTACTTATTCGCCAAAGGCCAGTGAGCTGACTCACAACTGGTTCGTCATTGACGCAACCGATGTTGTTTTGGGACGTCTAGCCGCTCAGGCTGCTGCGCTTCTGCGCGGCAAGCACAAGCCAACCTTCGCAGCTCACATGGACAACGGTGACTTTGTTGTCATCATCAACGCTGACAAGGTAGCGCTAACCGGTAGCAAGCTAACCAAGAAAATGGCATACCGCCACTCTGGTTACCCAGGTGGTCTAACCGCAACCTCTTACGCAGAACTTCTAGACAAGAACCCAGTTCGTGCAGTTGAGAAGGCAATCCGCGGAATGCTTCCAAAGACTTCGCTTGGCGATGCACAGCTTCGCAAGCTGAAGGTTTATGCCGGCAGCGAGCACCCACACGAGGCTCAGCAGCCAACCAAGTTTGTATTTGACCAGGTAGCCCAGTAAGGAAAATGATCTTGGCTGAAAACGAAGTAACTACTCCAGAGTCCTACAGCACCGAGAGTGCTCCTGCAAAGAAGGTTCGCTCACGCGGGTCACTAACTCAGAACGGTGCAGGTCTAGGCCGTCGCAAGGAAGCCATTGCCCGTGTTCGTCTGACTCCAGGCACCGGCAAGATCACCGTTAACGGAAGAACTCTTGAGGATTACTTCCCAAACAAACTTCACCAGCAGCTAATCAACGACCCATTCAAGGTGCTTGAGCTCTCTGGTGCGTACGACGTAGTTGCAAGAATCGATGGTGGCGGCATTGCAGGTCAGGCCGGCGCACTTCGTCTTGGAATTTCTCGTGCACTAAACGAAATTGATGCGGACAACAACCGCGCAAGCCTAAAGAAGGCTGGCTTCCTAAGCCGCGACTCAAGAGTCGTCGAGCGCAAGAAGGCTGGTCTTAAGAAGGCTCGTAAAGCCTCGCAGTTCTCCAAGCGTTAGTCTTTTGCCATGGCCAGGCTGTTTGGCACCGATGGCGTTCGCGGAGTCGCGAATAAAGAAATCACTGCTGACTTTTCTCTCAAACTCGCGCAAGCTGCCGCAATTGTCCTTGGCGCACAATCGCGGGAGCGCGGCGAGCGGCCAAGAGCAGTAATCGCTAAAGATCCAAGGGTTTCCTCCGACTACATCGTTGCTGCCGTATCAGCCGGTCTTGCCTCCTCCGGAGTTGATGTTTTTGACGCTGGGGTTTTGCCAACTCCAGCCTGCGCATACCTAACGGCAGATCTTGGGGCAGATTTTGGCGTGATGGTTTCAGCTAGTCATAATCCCGCCACTGACAATGGCATTAAATTTTTCTCGCGCGGGGGTCACAAGCTCCCGGATGATGTCGAAGATCAAATTGAGGCGCAGTTCGGAAAAGCGTTGCTGCCAATTGGCGAGGGCGTCGGGGAAATTTCTCGTTTTTCCGATGCTGAAGACCGTTATCTAATACACCTGCTTAGTGCCATGCGTAATAGTTTGGACGGGCTAAAGATTGTGGTTGACTGCGCACACGGCGCCGCCAGCGCTATTTCCCCGCAAGCGTTCACCGATGCTGGTGCGAAGGTGATTGTCATTGGTGCAGATCCCGATGGCACCAACATCAACTCGGGTTACGGATCCACCCATTTGAGCGCCTTGCAGGCGGCAGTTGTTGAAAATAAGGCAGATCTGGGAATTGCCCATGATGGTGATGCTGACCGCTGTTTGGCCGTTGATGAAAACGGCAAGATTATTGATGGGGACAAGATTCTTGCTGTCTTGGCTCTGGCGATGAAGCAGCGTGGTGAGCTGGCCAGGGGAACTGTTGTTACCACCGTCATGTCTAATCTTGGATTCAAGGTCGCTATGCAGAAAGCCGGCATCAATGTGGTTGAGACCGCAGTTGGCGACAGGTATGTCCTGGAGCAGATGCGCAAGGAGGGTTACACCCTCGGCGGCGAACAATCCGGCCACATTATCTTTTCGCAGTATGCGACAACCGGTGATGGCATTTTGACCGGTATGCAGCTGGCGGCAGAGCTAGCCGCCTCTGGCAAGAAACTCAGTGAACTAACCAGCATCGTTGAAACCTACCCGCAGGTCCTGATCAATGTTGCCGGGGTTGATAAGAGCAAGGTCGATTCGGATTCAGAGCTGAGGGCACTGGTTTCGAAGGCAACCGAAGAACTTGGCGAGAGCGGAAGAGTCCTGCTTCGTGCATCTGGCACCGAAGCACTGGTTCGGGTGATGGTGGAAGCAAAAGAGATGGGTGATGCTCAGGGCTGGGCCGAGCGAATTGCGGTGGTAGTAGAGCAAAGGCTTAAGCTCTAGATTTTTCTCAGCAGCACCTTTTCAACGCGGTGCTGGTTTCCCTTTTGCATAACCAACGTTGCCCTAGAGCGGGTTGGCTCAATATTCTCTTTTAGATTTGGCAGATTGATGTCTTGCCAGAAACCCTCTGCGCGGACAATTGCTTGCTCCTCAGTGAGCTCCTTGGTGAGCGGATGGAAATAGGAAGCTGGGTTGGTGAAGGCAGTTTTCCAAAGCTGTAGGAAGCGCTCCAGATACCACTGTCTAATGTTTGCTGGATCGGCATCTATGTAGATGCTGAAGTCGAAGTAATCGCTAAGGGCAACCTCCTGACCGATGGCAGGAGGTTGCAACACATTAAGCCCTTCAACAATCAATACATCTGGTGTTCGAATCACCTGCATCTGATCTGGCACGATGTCATAGCTGAGGTGTGAATAAACCGGAGCGGATACTTCTTCCTTGCCGCTTTTCACCTCTGCAACAAAGTTCAAAAGACGCTTGCGGTCATAGCTTTCTGGAAATCCTTTTCGGTTTAGCAGTCCTCTTTTTTCTAGCTCGGAGTTGGGATAGAGAAAACCATCGGTAGTAATAAGTTCAACGTTTGGAATTCCATCCCATCGCTTCATTAGCTCCATCAGCAATCTAGAAACTGTTGACTTACCAACCGCGACTGATCCTGCCACCGCGATTATGAATGGAGTTCTGGCAGCCCTTTGACCAAAATAGTCAGCGGTTGACTTGTGAAGAGCTTGGGTGCCCTGCGCATAAATGCTCAGCAGTTTGCTAACTGGCAGGTAGACCTCTTGAACCTCTTGCAGGTCTAGAAAGTCTCCTAGACCGCGGATGCTTTTGAGCTCAGCTTCGGATAGTGGGGCGGTGGCATTTTTTGCCAGAACCGACCAGTCGCTTCTATCGATGGCGACATAAGGGGAGCTTCCTAGCTCCTGAGCTGCACTCACGAGGGCCTATTCTGCCGTAGATTAGCTCTCATGTGTGGAATCGTGGGTTACGTAGGGCCCAAATCTACCCTCGATGTGCTGCTGGGCGGACTCAAGCGCCTGGAATATCGTGGCTATGACTCAGCCGGCGTATCGGTGATTGACGCAGCCGCCGGCCTGCAAACGCGCAAGCGCGCGGGCAAGCTCAGCGTCTTGGTTGAAGAGCTGGAGAAGAATCCAATCAAAGATGCCCACATCGGCATTGGTCATACCCGCTGGGCCACCCACGGCGCCCCCAACGACGTGAATGCTCACCCGCATTTGGGTGGCGATCACCAGAAGCTTTCCCTTATTCATAACGGAATCATCGAAAACTTTTCTGAGCTCAAAACCAAACTGCAGAGCCAAGGGGTCAAGTTCACATCAGAAACCGACACAGAGGTGGCAGCGCATCTAATTGCCAGAGAGTTTGAAAAAACCGGCGATCTAAGTTCTGCTTTCCGCTCGGTAGTCAACCAACTAGAGGGTGCCTTCACTCTGCTCTGCATTCACGAAGACCAGCCAGACTTGATTCTCGCCGCTCGCAGAAATTCACCGCTGGTGATTGGCCTTGGTGAGGGGGAGAATTTCCTGGGTAGTGACGTGGCAGCTTTCGTTGCTCACACCAAGCGCGCTGTTTCAGTCGGTCAAGATCAAATCGTTGAACTAAGAAAAGACTCGGTGAAAGTAACTGGATTTGACGGCCAGAGCGTTCCGCTGAGCGAGTTCACCGTTGACTGGGATGCATCAGCTGCATCAAAGGGCGGCTGGCCATCCTTCATGGCGAAGGAAATTGCGGATCAGCCGCAGGCGGTTGGCGACACCCTAATGGGACGACTAAGTTCCGATGGCTCGGTGAAGCTGCAGGAGTTTGTTGGCTTTGCGGCAATCCAAGAAATTGACCGAATCATCATCATTGCCTGCGGCACCGCTGCCTATGCCGGTGAGGTGACAAAGTACGCCCTAGAAAAGTGGTCCAAGATTCCGACTTCGGTTGAGCTGGCACACGAGTTCCGCTACCGCGATCCAATTGTGAATGAAAAGACTTTAGTTATCGCAATTTCGCAATCGGGCGAGACCATGGACACTTTGATGGCTACTCGTTACGCCAAAGAAAAGGGTGCCAAGGTCTTGGCTATCTGCAACACCCAAGGCGCCACTTTAGCTCGTGAATCGGATGCGGTGCTTTACACCCACGCAGGACCTGAAGTTGCAGTCGCTTCTACAAAGGCATTCACTGCTCAAATCACAGCTGGTCAGCTGGTGGCACTCTCGCTTGCCTGGCAGCACTCCTCGCTTGGTGAAGCCGAGCTTAGATTGCTCGGACAAGAGCTATTGAAATTGCCAAGACACGTTGAGAAGGTTTTGCAGCAGGGCAAAAAGGTCAAAGAGCTGGCACAGCAGCTGAAAGATGCCAAGTCAGTTTTGTTTTTGGGACGTAACGTTGGCTTTCCAATCGCCATGGAAGGCGCGCTCAAACTCAAAGAGCTTGCCTACATCCATGCCGAGGGCTTCGCAGCGGGCGAGCTAAAGCACGGCCCAATTGCGCTAATTGAGCAAGGTCAGCCGGTGATTGTGGTGGTGCCATCGCCAAGGGGTGAGGACTCTCTGCATCCCAAGGTTGTTTCCAACATTCAGGAAATTAAGGCCAGAGGCGCCAGGGTGATCGCGGTTGCCGAAGAGGGAGACTCCGAGGTGGCCAAGTTTGCTGACCAGGTCTTCTACATCCCCGCCACACACCCTTATATGGCAGCACAGCTCAGCGTTATCCCTTTGCAAATCTTTGCAGCGGAACTTGCCAGCGCAAAGGGATTGGATGTTGATCAACCGCGAAATCTAGCCAAGAGCGTGACGGTTGAGTAAATGATTCTTGGAATTGGTAGCGATGTTTGTTCGGTCGAAAGACTTGAGCAATCAATCACTCGCACACCAAAGTTGTCAGAGCGACTTTTTCATCCAAATGAGCTGGGGCTGCCGGCGAAGTCGTTGGCCGCTCGCTTCGCCGCAAAAGAGGCAATTACCAAAGCAATTGGTGATCCAGCAGTCCTTACCTTCAATGAGGTAGAGATTGTTAAAAACAATCAGGGCAAACCCTCGGTTGAGTTTCATGCTGGGACCAAGCAGCGAATAAGTGAAATCGGTCAGCTCACCTTTCACGTTTCACTTTCCCACGATGCTGGCGTTGCACTAGCAACGGTAGTGGTGGAGCGCAGCTAGATGAGATTTATCGAGGTTGATCTAGCCGCAATTAGATCAAATTATCAACTGCTGAAGAACAGTTTCGCACCCGCCAAGGTCATGGCGGTAGTAAAAGCTAATGCCTATGGACACGGCATGCTGCAAGTTGCCAAGACCTTAGAGTCAGCGGGTGTTGATGCGCTGGGGGTTGCCGATGTTCAGGAAGCTATCGCCCTTCGCATGGCGGGAATCAACTGCCGAATTGTCTGCTGGCTTGTCTTGCCAAGCGACTTAGAGCTGGCGGCTGATCACGATATTGAGGTTGGTATTTCTACATTTGAACAGTTAGCAGCTGCCACCAGTAAAAACAAACTCCACATCAAACTTGATACAGGACTGGGCCGCAATGGCTTTGCCAGTTCAGATGTTGATCGATTGGTAGAGGGGCTTGCGGGCAAAGAGCTGGTGGGTATTTTTTCGCACCTGTCCAATACCTCGGAAGCTACTGACAGAGCGCAAAAAGAAATCTTTGATCAAACGGTTGAGAGAATTCGTCGAAGTGGCGTTGCAATCGGGGAGCGTCACCTAGCAGCATCCGCCGCCAGCATCAGCTATCCAGATTTTCACTACGAGATGGTTCGCTGCGGGATTGCGGTTTATGGTTTGAATCCGTTTGAGGATAGAGAGCTGCCGCTTGCTTTGACACCAGCCATGCGACTGATAAGCAAACTAGTGAATGTGAAGAGGGTTGCGGCGGGCCAGGGCGTTTCCTACGGCTACCGCTACGTGACGGAAAAACCAACCACTTTGGGGCTGGTGCCGGTTGGTTACGGCGAGGGAATGCCGCGGATTTCGGTTGGACACCATGTCCTAATCGCCCAGCAGCTCTATCCGGTGGTGGGGAGGGTTGCCATGGACCAATTCGTGGTTGACCTGCAGGGCGACCTGCCAGCAATTGGCGAGGAAGTTGTGATCTTTGGGTCAGCTGCCAGGGGAGAGCCAACAGCCGAGCAGCTCGGCGAGAGTTCCCAAAGCATCAACTACGAGATTGTCACCAGGATTGGTGGCAGAGCAAATCGGGTTTACTTAAACCGCTAATGAAACTAACCATCAAATCAGCTGAAGAAATGGAGCAGCTGGGCTCCAAGTTAGCTGGCCTGCTCAGATTAGGCGATCTAGTTTTACTGGCGGGACCGCTGGGTGCTGGTAAGACAACGCTTACTCGAGGAATAGGACGAGGCCTCAAAGCCGAAGGAACAATTCAATCCCCCACCTTCGTACTTGCCAGAACCCATCGCATTTCAAACGGCAAGCTGGTCCATGTCGATGCCTATCGATTGTCATCAGCTATGGAACTGGACGATCTAGATATTGATTTTGATAACTCAATCGTGATTGTTGAGTGGGCTAGAGATTTCTTAGATGGTTATAGCGAAAACTTTTTGACGGTTGAAATAGATCGCAGCAGTGATGACGAATCTCGCATTGTAACCATCACCCCTACCGGTAGTCGCTGGAAGGAGGCCCCACTTGCTGCTCTCAATTGACACATCGGCTGGGACGTCAGCGGCGGTGTTTGATTCCAAGTGTGTTGCCTTTGTTTCATTTGAAGATCCCTTTGGCCACGCTGAAAACATAGGACTAGCAATTCAGCAGGCGCTATCGGAAGCAGACATTTCTATTGAACAAGTCAGCGCAATTGCCGTTGGCCGAGGCCCAGCTCCCTATACAGGTTTGCGAGTCGGGATGGCCGCTGCCACGGCACTGGCTAGGGCAAGGTCCCTGCCGCTCAGCGGAGTCATCACGCTAGATGCAATTGCTCACTCCGCTAAAGATAAATCAGTGCTGGTTACCACCGATGCAAAGCGCAGAGAACTTTTTGCCGCGACGTATGAGTTTGGTAAGCGGGTTGCTGGACCCATGTTGATTACAAGCAATGATTTAGACAGCTACCAAGGCTTTGAGCTGCTTCAGATCTCCTGTGATGCCAAGCTAGTTGGTGAATATGCAATAGCCGCAACTGCTGCCGGGATTGATCTTTCAGACCTGTCAGCTCTCTATCTGCGCTCGCCCGATGTCACCCCTTCTTCCGGCAAGAAGGTGAGTGGCTGATGGAGCTCAGAAGGCTTACTAGCAGTGATCTTAAAGAGGTCATGCAGATAGAAAATGACTTGTTTGAAGCGGAGGCTTGGAGTTCAAAAACCATGGCCGCGGAGCTGGTTGAGGCAAACTCCTTTTATATAGGTGTCTTTGAGCAGAAGCTGGCTGGGTATGCCGGATTACGCTTAGCGCCAGCTGACTTTGCCGCCGATGTCCTAACGATTGGTGTTGCAAAAGAGCAGCAGGGCAAGGGGATTGGCCGCAGGCTGATGCAGGAGCTGCTCGCCTTTGCAAAGCGAAGTGGCAGCGAGCAGGTATTTCTTGAGGTAAAGGAGTCCAATGCAGCTGCCATTGCCCTTTATCAGTCACTGGGGTTTGAGCAGATTGATCTGCGCAAGAAGTACTACCAGCCATCGGGTGAAAATGCGGTGGTGATGAAACTATCCATAAAGCAGCCAATTGTGCTGGGGATTGAGTCATCATGCGATGAAACAGGTGTCGGGATAGTCAAAGGCAATCGGCTCCTTGCAAATGCCCTGCACTCTTCGATGGCAGAGCACGCCAAGTATGGGGGAGTTGTGCCAGAGGTTGCCGCCCGAGCACACCTAGAAGCCTTGTCGCCAACTTTGGACCAAGCACTACTGGATGCCGGAATCAGCATGGAACAGGTTGATGCAATAGCGGTTGCCAATGGTCCTGGATTGGCAGGAGCCTTGATGGTTGGAATAGGTGCGGCTAAAGGTTTAGCAGTTGCAACTGGCAAGCCAATTTACGCAGTAAATCACTTGGTGGGACACGTAGGTGCGGATGTGCTCGAGCGAGGAGCAGTAGAGCTTCCAACCATCGCACTGTTAGTTTCCGGCGGCCACACATCACTCCTACTGGTGAGAGATTTGTTGGATGATGTGGTTTTACTCGGAGAAACAATTGATGATGCCGCTGGTGAAGCATTCGACAAGGTGGCAAGAGTGTTAGGGCTACCATATCCGGGCGGTCCGCAAATCGATAAGCAAGCAGCTGATGGCAATCCAAAGGCAATCAAGTTTCCGCGAGGCCTAACTCTTCCGAAAGATCTTCTGGAGCACAAATACGATTTCTCTTTCTCTGGATTGAAAACTGCAGTTGCTCGTTATGTTGAAAAGGCCGAGGCTGAAGGAACTGCCATATCTAAATCGGACGTTGCTGCATCTTTCCGAGAAGCCGTGATTGATGTTTTATTAACGAAGGCTATTTGGGCTTGTGAGGAACACAAGATTCCAAGACTCTTACTGGGCGGGGGAGTTGTTGCAAACGCAAGACTTCGCGAAGAGGCCAAGCGTCGCTGCGATGCGCTTGGCATTGAACTTAGAATTCCAAGATTCAGTCTCTGCACAGACAACGGCGCAATGATCGCGTCCCTCGGCGCTCAGCTGATCATGGCTGGCAGAAAACCCTCCAGCCTGGCCTTTGGGGCCGAGTCAACCCTGCCAGTTACCTCTATCCAGACTCACTAGTTTCTCCCAGCCTTCTTGGACCTGGCTACCAGCCCCTTCTGGTTGGCTGAGCGCAACTTGCGAAAGGCAATTCAATGACTGATAGCAGCACCCCTGAAACAACCAATCCCTATAAATCCAAGTTTGACTTCTCAAAACTGAACTCCCTGGCCGTGGTTTCCCTGGCCTCGGCGGTTTCGGGGGTGGGGGCTTTGATGGCAGTAATTACTGGCCACATCGCCCTGGCTCAGATAAAGCAGACTGAGCAGTCTGGCCGAGCCTTGGCCATCATCGGCCTGGTTTTGGGCTATATCGGCCTGGTCCTAGGGATTATTTTCGTGATTTCCGGGGTTATTGGTAGTGCACTGCTCTTTTCCGACCTATTTGGACTCCAGACGGATAGGTGGGATTGGGACGGATCCCACATGGGATTCGACGGTCGCCACGGCGATCGCTAGGTAGAGCCACCTAGACCCGCCAAGAAAGTGCTTTACGGGCGCCGCCCACCTGTTGAATTATCCAGGTTGGCGGCGCCCCACCAATTTCCGGGGCCTAGCACTCGCCTTGACTGAGTGCTAATTTCCCAATAAAGTTTTTAGGGCGCTCAGAAAGAGCCCAAACCCCAATCTTTAGTAAAGAAGAGGTCAAAGTGTCGGTTTCTATCAAGCCACTCGAAGATCGCATCGTTGTTCGCCCAGTAGAGGCAGAGCAGGTCACCGCCTCCGGTCTGGTCATCCCAGACACCGCCAAGGAGAAGCCACAGGAGGCAGAGGTTATTGCCGTAGGTCCTGGTCGCTTCAGCGAAGAGGGCGACCGCATCCCAGTGGATGTCAAGGTTGGCGACCGCGTAATTTTCTCGAAGTACGGCGGCACCGAGCTTAAGTATGACGGCCAGGAGTACCTGGTGCTGTCAGCTCGCGACGTGCTTGCGATCATCGAGCGTTAGTAGCAAATTCAGATTCGGCCCGGCACTGCCGGGCCGTTTCTTTTTCTCCTAAGCTACTGAGGTGAAGCGCAGATCGGAATCCTCGATCGGTTTGCTATACGGGTTGCTTGCCTACCTCATTTGGGGTTCCTTTCCACTAATCATCAACGCATCTGAATTTGCCAATCCATTTGAAGTTGTGGTCTGGCGAGTGGTGTTTGGCTTCTTGTTTGCAGCGCTCTTGGTGAGCATTGTTGGTGGCTGGAAAGAAATCTTTGCGCTGATTAAGTCTGTCAAAGCGATGAAGTGGGTTTCGGTTGCCTCACTCTTTATCTTCATAAATTGGACTGTTTACGTTGTTGCTGTTTCGACAGAAAACGTAATTGAAACCTCACTTGGCTATTTCATAAATCCGCTGGTAACTGTTTTATTTGCGGTTATCTTTCTCAAAGAAAAACTCAGGCCACTGCAGTGGGTTGCGCTAAGCATTGGTCTGATTGCTGTTTTGGTTTTGTCATTCGACTATGGTCGACTTCCCTTTATTGCACTAATTCTGGCCTTGAGCTTTGCCATCTATTCATTGGCAAAAAATAAAGTTGGAAAGAAGATCCCAGCTTTGCAATCCTTCACAATCGAGTCAGGACTTGTCCTGCCGGTTGCCCTGGTTCAGCTGTGGATAGTGGCGCAGTATTCACCAATCATGATTTTGTCTGGCCCGCTGGAAACTTCTATCTTGGTGGCATTTGGAATCTTGACCGCTATCCCACTGATTTTGTTTGGAGCGGCTGCCTCCCGAATTCCACTTTCAACCATTGGCTTTATTCAGTACCTAACGCCGACCTTGCAATTCTCAGTTGGCTTCTTCATTTTGGGCGAGCCAATGCCAGCGGTTCGTTGGGTGGGTTTTGGACTGGTCTGGGTTTCCCTGGCCGTCCTGACGCTAGATGCACTGCGCCGAAAGCGGCCAGATCTGCCAGTAGTGGACAACGGTTAAATTAGAAATCTAATCGTTATTTAGTTGTGAAACACCCCTGTATTCTTCGGATATAGAAGAAAAAGCATGGCTATTCTGCGGAATTAGTGAAAAAGGGCACCTTCAACCCCTAATTCATAGTTAAAAGACCCCTTGCTAGGGCCTATCTGCAAGATGTTCCCTAGGGATTATAAATGGCCCTAACTATGCTTTACCTAGCAATGCGGGCACTCCTGCCCGCATTCGCACTTACAAATTGCAATTGCAAGGAGCAAAATGACCGAAGTAAAAAACGCGTCTCCTTTTGCTAAGGCACTTGCTGTAGCCGGAGTTTTCGCTCTGTCTGCAGGTGTCCTAGCCGGCTGTGCACCAGCCGAAGAGGCAGCAGAAACTACCGCAACCACCACCCCTGGTGGCTGTGAGCTCGGTCCAGAGCAGGAAGGTGACCTAACTCTTAAGCTAGGTTCAGCTCTTCCTCTAACTGGAAACCTGGCATTCCTTGGCCCACCAGAAGAAGCTGGTGTTTACCTAGCCGTTGACGAGATCAACGCTGCTGGTAAGGGCATCACCATCGAGTTCACCCCTGGTGACTCAGGTGACACCGACAACAAGGCATACGACACTGAGATCCCACGTCTGCTAAACGCAGGTGTTGAGGCAATCATCGGTGCCGCATCTTCAGGAACATCGCTGCAGTTCATTGACCGTGTTATCGCTGAGTGTGTAATTCAGTTCTCACCAGCCAACACTTCTGCAGCTCTAACCACCTACGAGGACCGTGGTCTGTACTTCCGTACTGCACCATCTGACGTTCTACAGGGTGAGGTTCTTGGAAACCTAATCGCTGAAGACGGACACCAGAGAATCTCTATGATCGTTCTAAACGACTCATACGGAACTGGTCTTGCACAGTTCGTGACTGACGCATTCACTGCCGCTGGTGGTGAGGTGCTTGCAGCTCCGACTTACAACACCGGTGACACCAACTTCACTGCACAGGTTGCTGAGGCTCTTGCGGGAGACCCAGACGCAATCGTTCTAATCACCTTCGAAGAAGTAAAGACCATCGTTCCAGAGCTAATCGCAGCTGGATTCCCTGGTGACAAGCTTTACTTCGTTGACGGTAACTTGACCAACTTCTCTGAGGTATTTGAGCCTGGCACCCTAGCGGGCGCCAAGGGAACTTACCCAGGTGTGAACGAGGCAAACATTGCCGACTTCGTCAAGAGAATG
>JACCEA011749331.1_pt1 | contig 13910 bp, 5 predicted proteins | sample 7449851 | NCBI WGS metagenome assembly JACCEA01 (sample SAMN15323453, study PRJNA562643) | freshwater metagenome | isolation source: river surface water | place: USA:Blue River Watershed | collected 2017-08-18 | reverse complement strand
CTGCGGGGCAATTGTCCGCTGGAAATCGTGAGCATCTCAATATCTACAGTTGCCTTGAACTCTGCGTACTGCACATGAAAATGTGGCGGCGCATGATCATTAAAGAACATCCTAATCAGAATACCGTAAAAGGTACTGATGGTTGGCATGATGGGCTCCAGTGGCTGGGAATAGGGCCACCGATTACAACCAGAACACCAAAATATAGCAACCAATTATTTAATTTTTAAAATTTATTGCTTATTTAATGCGACATATCACAAGCCTTCACTTCACCGTAGCAGCATCGCTCAGTTTCTTGAGCAAGGCGGTGCGGCGGTTTTGCACCACGGCGGCTTGCAGCAGGTTTTTGCTTTCTTCAAAACTCGGCACTTGGTAGGGGCGCTTGGCATTCAGCTTGACCACGTGCCAGTAGGGGCCCACTTGAATGGGCGCGGCCGACACGGCACCAGCAGCCAAATTGACCACCACATTCGAAATAGCAGGTGCGATTTGGTCGGGCAAGAACCAACCCAAATCGCCGCCTCTGTCTTTGCTGGGGTCCATAGAACGGCTCTTGGCCAATGCCTCAAACGACTGGCCTGAACGCACCGCGCTCATGACCGAGCGGGCATCGGCCTCTGAAGCCACCACGATGGTCGATACTTGGTATTGCTGCAACTCGCCTGCAGCCTTCAGCGCTTTGACTTGGCGCTCGTATTCAGCCTTGAGCTCGGCATCTGCAATAGGCCTTTTGGTGAACTCATCGTTCAACACCAGTTCGATCAACAGGTTTTGACGCAAGGTCAACAACGCATCTTGCGTGCTGGGCAACTTGTCCAAGCCGCGCTTTTGCGCCTCTTGCGCCATGAGTTCGCGCGCCACCAACTCTTGCTTCAAAACAGCCCGCAACTCTGGCGAATCTTTTTGACCCTGCGCCACGTTCGCCTCTATGTTGCGATCCATCAAACGCGCAGGAATGGCGACCCCATTGACCACCGCCACTGGCGCATCGCTGGCCTGCGCCCAAGCCGCGTACACCACAGCCGCCACAGCGCACGCCACCTTGATAAAACCCCATTGACCGTTCATTGCATTCGCCTTTATGTCTGTCTAACTCCAGGGTGACGAGGCCACCCCAATATGCGTCTGTGGCCGTGGTCAATTGACTGCCGCAGACTCTGAAATCCGCACCAAGAATCGTACATTCTTGAACGTCATGGCCACCAACATGGGCAAAGCGCCCGTGGGGACTTTGCTCAGCACAAAAGCGTTGTCAGCGGCACGGTATTCAATCCAATTGGGCAACGGCATGTTGTTCGGCAAGCTCACTGAAATTTCTGCCGCCGAGATGCCCGATACATATTGGCCGATTTGTTCGGCTACGGGAATCACCAAGGTTATGCCCGCATCAACCGCTCCTTTGGGTAACACTACCGTGATCACGCCTTGGGATTGAGCCGCTGGAGCCGAGACCAATTTGACCTCCACCCCACTACTGCGACCCATACCCTTGACATCGCCCACAGTGACGACACCCTCTCCGCCCCCCTGTGTGCCTTGAGCTCCTTGCGAAGCCAAGGCATTGGATGCTGAGGCGGAGTCTGCAGAACTCACGGCCGCGGTACGTTGACCGCTTGGAGAAGGCAAAGCCTGACTCACTGAAATCAAAAGGGCTTGTGGCCTGTTGGTCGCCACCGCCAAAATGTCTGCTGTAGTGCTGGTTTGGTCAGTGATGGTGTAGTTGCCCACATCTGCACCTGCGTAGCTCAAGGCCAAGCTGACCAACTTGCCAGAGCCCACATTGGCATCGGCAAATGTGCCGCTGCCTGAGACAGTGACTGAGTCACCAGAAATCAAGCCGGTTTTCAGTGCATTAGCCAAATTGAGCGTCGCCGTGATGTTGCTGTTAAAGGTTTTGTTTTGGGCGGTAATGCCACTGATGGTCAGCGCTTTTGGCGTGATGTCGGCCACCGTACTGGCTTGGTCAGTGATCGTGTAGTTGTTCAAGTCAGCACCGCCATAAGTGCTGTTCAAGCTGACTGTTTTGCCGTTCGCCACGTTTTTATCTGCAAAGGCGCCCAGGGCGCTGACCGTCACGTCATCGCCAGTCACCAAACCTGTGCGTGCCAAACCCAGCGTGCTGACTGTGGCATTGGTATTGCCGTCGTAAACCTTGTTTGCAGCCGTCATGCCACTGATGGTCAGCGCTTTGGGCGTGATGTTGGCGCTCAAACCCGTGGGCTGCGTCAAAACATAGTTGCTCGCCTCGGAGCCTGTGATCGTATTGGAAGCATTTACCGTCTTCGTATTGCCAACATTTTTATCAACAAAATTCCCTGATTGATTTAAAGCCACATTAGAGACATCAGAATCGACCAACCCAACCAAAACACCATTACTCAAGGTTGCCGTGGTTGTGCCGTCATAGACCTTATTGGCCACCGTCGTACCCGACACCGTCAAAGTCGCAGGCGTAATGTTCGCTGCCAGCGTAGCAGTTGTGTTTTGTAGTTGGTAATTGCCCGCATCGAGGCCCCCTAAACTGATACCTTGAACGCTCACCGGGACAGCAGATTGGACATTCTTGTTAGAGAACAATGCCGATGTATGGCTGTAGCTCAATGCATCGCCTACAACAGCATCGGCAGAGCTGAGATTCACAGTAGCCGTATAAAGCCCATCATAGGTTTTGTTATTGGCACTGCCCGTCACGTTCAAGGCTTTGGGGGTGATGGTCTGAACGCCCAATACCTCAACGGTGTCGCTAAATCGGACCCCTATCAGATTGGAAGTGCTGGTGGTGCCCATTTTGTATGTTCCAACGTTGGCAAAACCTGTCGCAGATCGCTGTGATGACAGAGTGCTGGGAGCCAATTGAACCGTGAGACCTCCGTTATAGGTCGAATCGACAATGTCAAAGGATCCACCGTTGGGTGTCACCGTCAAACTGTTCACTTCGATACTGTATGCACTGCTGTAATAGCTGGCAGTAGGTGTAGGCACTGAAGCTGATGTGCCATAGGTAGCTGTCGAATTGGGGACGCGAATCAATAACTTATCTGCAGGAACCACGGTGAAATCACCCGATTGGTAAACCGGTGCATAGTTTCCAGCCGTTATGCCTGATGGTGTTAATACGCCGGTGTATGTCGCTGGAGTGCTGCGTTGTCCGGCCGTTAGGCTACTGCTGACGGACGGTCCAACCCCGTTATCAAACACCAAGTTAGAGCTGCTTTCACCAATCACGAAGCCCGAATAAGAAACACCATTGAACACGTTAGTGTTGTCCGGTAGCGCAAAAAAGTTAGCGTCATTATTGGCTTTGACAGTCAACGTCTTGGGGGTAATGTTGGCAAGCAAGCCCGAAGGCTGAGTCAGGGTGTAATTGCTGGCCTCAGAGCCGGTGATCGTGTTAGTCGCAGTCACGGCTTTGTTGTTGCCCGCATTTTTATCAACAAAGGTACCTGCCTGAGTCAGCAACACATTGGCTGTATCAGCGGCCACTACTCCCGACAATGTGCCACCACTCAAGGTGGCTGAAGTGGTGCCATCGTAGGTTTTATTGGCCACAGTAGTTCCTGTGACAGTCAATGCCTTAGAAGTGATATCACCCGACATATTCAATGGGCTGGCTAAGGAGTAATTCCCTGCATTTGCGCCGCCCAAACCTACACCATCAATACTGATAACTTTACCGACTCCGACATTTTTGTTCGAATATGTTGCGACGGCATTCCAGCTGTCAATTTGCACATCATCCGCACCCAAGATGCCTAACAAACTCCCATAACTGCTCACGACAGCGCTGTTGGTGCCGTCATAGGTTCTGGCACTGACACTCAATCCGCTGATGCTGATGGATTTAGGCGTGATGTCTGAAGCAGTGCTAGTTGTGCTGGATAAGATTTGGTAGTTCGCCATATCAGTGCCAGATGCGGCAATCCCGCTTACGGTGGCACTTACGGCCAACCCAGCATTTTTGGAAGCAAAAGCAGCAGCACTGTATGTTGCCGTCAAGAGGTCGCCCTGAATTCGGTCATCTGACAAATTAACACCAGAGGCACTAGTGCCACCGTCATAAACTTTGCTGGCCACAGTGGCGGTAACTGTTAGTGTTTTTGGCGTGATGGTTTGCGTGCCCACCACTGACAAAGTGTTGCTGAAATTAGGGCTGGTCGCGATAGCTCCTGATGCCGCCATGTTCCAAACACCCACACTGGGCAACCCAGCAGTGCTGAGTGTGGGATTGTTCAGTGCCAAACCAAACTGGGCATTGCCACTGGCTCCATCGTTCAAGGTGTAGGTGCCAGCATTCAAAGTCAGTTGCGAGGTCAAGTCAATCACGCTGTTGTCGGGCATCAAATATCGGGCACTGACAACGTTATAAGCAGGTGCATTGCCGTAAACGGTGCTGGCGTCTGCCACACGAATCAACAATTGGTTGGCAGGCACGATGGTGTAACTGCCAGTGCGGTATGTGATGCTGTAGTTGTTGGAAGTCAAGCCACTGGGCGTCAGCGTGTACTGCCCCGCCAAATTGACAGTGGGCGAGCTTCTCGCAATGGCCAATGTACCCCCCAGCACCGCACTTGTTTCTTGATTCACCAAACCGCTGTAACTGACTCCCGCATAGCCCGACGCGTCAGTCAAAGTCACAAAACGAGCATCATCATTGGCTTGAATCACCAGTGGTGCTGGCGTGATCGTGCCCGCAGCCGTGGTGCCCGTGGCTGTAGTGGCATAACCAGAAACGTTCCAAGATGCAGAACTGGACAACGCTCGAAGGCTGAAACTCATGGCTTTGTTGACGCCAACATCTGGGGTGAGATAGGTTGCGCCTGTGGGGCTGAAAGTCATGTTGTCAGCGTCAACAGCCCCCGACAAGGTGCCACCGGTGACGAGGGGGTTAAGGGCCAGTGTGGTGCCGTCATAAATCTTGCTCGCAGTGACTGTGGCCCCGGATACCGTCAAGGCCGGCTGCAAGCGGTAATAAAAATTTCGTGTGCCAGACACCAAGCTGCTCAAACTGCTCAAGTCTGCGTTGTAGGTTTTGTAGCGTATGGCACCGCTGGCACCGGCCAACTTTAAATTCAAATTAGCGGTAGAACCATTTAACACCGTCGCAGTCGGCGAGCCTGCAAAAAGCAACAACGTACCCGTGCTGCTTGTCGTGACCAAGCCGGTGAGCGTTAAGTCACTGAGCAGCGAGGTGTTGGCAGCAGATGCGGAGCCCGCGATCAGTCGGACGATGCTATTGGCCCCGGTGAGTGTGATGGTTCGGTCGACGTTCACTGCGCCAGTGGCCTGTACGGTGACATTGCCTGTGCCCGAGATAGCCCCCGTCATGCCTGACAAAGTCAAGGCACCGGAGCGGTAAAAAAGCAGGTTGGCGCTGGTGGTCACTGTGCCGTTACCCAATCCACCGCTGGTCGAGCTGAGTGTGCCCACTTGGAGGGTGCCAGCGTTCACAGTGGTCGAACCGGTTCTCGAAAGATTTGCTGCAGTCACCACCACGGTCCCTAGACCTAAACCCTTGGTCAAATTACCCCCGCCTGACAAAGTGCCATTCAGGATCAACGTCGAATTGGCCGGGGCATCGACGGTGAGCGCCACCGAAAACCCCGCGTTATGGTTAATATTCGCGTTGTATGAGGCAATGCCCGTCGCCGAGTTGCTGAGAGTGGACCCACCTGAACTGATTGTGATAGGCCGATTAGCCAAAGGCGAGAACCCCCGCAAATCGAACGTGGCACCCGATTGCAAGGTGAGGCTGCCAACCGTAGTCGAAGGGCCCAGGGCCCCGGCATGACCCAACTCCAGGGTGGTCCCCGTGACGGTGATGGCGCTGGTGAACTGCGTGTTGTCGCCCGACAGCCTGAGCCGCCCTGCCGCCAGAGAGATCGGGACCGCGGTGATGAACTGGCCCGAAAATTCGCCTGAGGGATTGCTGATGTAGAGCGAGCCGGTACTGATGGAGACGGTGCCCGTACCAATCAAATTTTTTAGGTTGGTACCGCCGTACGCTGCCTGCTTGCTGGAAGAGAATGTTCCGGCAAGATTTAGGCCGCTGGAAGATGAGATGGCTCCATCTGTTCCCAAAGCCAGCGTCGTGTTGGCGCCGATGGTCGTTAGACCGGTGTATGCGCTGGAGGCCGAGAAATTCAGGGTGGCCATGCCAGAGCCCGTGGTGTTAATCACCGATATTCCGCCTGTTCCAGTGATGGAGCCACCGAAGCCCATTGACGATGAAGCGCCATCCGGCATGGCCAGCGTGAGGGTGTTGCTACCCAGTACAACTTTTCCTGCCGGGTAATTGCTCGTCAGCCCCTTGAGTGTCACGCCCGAAGTGGCTCCGCTGATGTCCAAAGTAGCGGTTGAGCCACTGAGCGTGACCACCGTGTTGGGCAGACTACCCTGACCGGAGACAAATAAGGTTTTGGTCGATGTTACGGTGATCGCAGGCCAGGCATTGGCTCCGCTCAAGGTCAGGTTACCCGCACTGGACCAATTAAACGTTCCGGAAAAAGTGTTGTCGCCCGCCAAGGTCAATGTGCCATTGCTGAAATTGAACGTTCCAGCCCCCGAGATTGGACCATTGAGCGTCAATGAACCGGTTCGGTTGATGGTCAAAGTTCCTCCCACAATCATGGACCCTGCCAACGAGCCGCTTGCCCCTGCAGCGCCCAGCATCAGAGTACCTCCCGATGGAATGGTGGTGCTACCGGTGTAGGTGTTGTTGCCCGACAAAGTAAACGATCCCGAACCCGGCATCACCAGCCCGCCAGTACCACTGATGACACCGGCATACGACTGACCCGTACCCACATTGGTGAATGTCAGGGTCTTGCTGCCCAGCACCGTGGCACCACTTCCCGTGATGTATTTCACGCTGGTGCCGCTCGTGGTCGCACTGATGTCAAACACCCCTGAATTGGCCACACTGCTCGACGTGGAGATGCTTCCAGCGTCTGACAACGCCAGTGTCCCGGCACTGATGGTGGTGAGCCCGGTATAGGTATTGGCGCCCGTCAGCGTCAGCGTGCCAGAACCCAATTTAATCAAGCCGGAGGTACCACTCAATACTGCAGGCAGCGTCACGTTTTGATCATTGGTGTCAATTCGATAGGTCTGATTGGCAGTAAATCGTCCAACGTAATCGGTGGTGTTGGCTGCTGAATACTGCAAAGTACCGCCTAAGAAACTGATTGCACCCGTCGTGCCGATGGCGTTGGCTGAACCCAAGTTCAAGTTCCCACCAGACAAAGTGGTCAGGCCACCGTAGCTGTTGTTTCCCGTCAGGGTCAATGTGCCCGCCCCTGACTTGGTGAGCTTGCCCGAAGCGCCAGAGATGGCCCCGCTGAATGTGCTGTTGCCCGCTTGGTTAATGCTCAAAGTCCCAGTACCAGACATGTGGACGTTGCCGGTGCCCGTGAATCCGCCCGCGAGCGACAAAGTCAATGTCGCACTGTTGGCCCAAGTCAGGTCTGTCGCCAAGTTCAAATTGCCTGTTTGTGTGCCACTGCTGCCGGTGCTGATGGTGATGTTGGAACTTAAAAATGAGTTCTGGAGGGCCGTGACATTCACCACAGAGTTGTCGCCCGTGGCTGTAAAGTTGGAGAGGGAAGCGCTCACATTGCTGTTGACCGCTGAACTGATGGTGATGTCGTAAGGGTCCAGTAACCACTCACCAAAATTTCCCTTCGGTGCCCGCGTAGAGACCTGCAAGTCGCCCACTAATAACTGGTGGCCAGATGTTTCGATGTCACCACCGTCACCGCCCTGCGGCCCACCTTCGGCCTTGATCGAACCATTGGCTTGGGTGAACCCATTCGGATGGTGTAGATCGCTCCACAACACCACCTTGCCGCCATCCCCTTGCTCGGTGGCACTGGCATCAATGCGGGCGCCTGCAGTCATCGTCACTCGGCTGGCTTGGCGCAAGTCGCCACTGCCTTGCCAATCGCCCCCCACCAATACTGTGCCACCGCCTGCAGGGCCTTTGGCCTCGATGGTGCTGGTGCCGCTGAGCGTAATCTCGTCGCCCTCCAGCACCACTTTGCCGCCTTTGTGCGTGAGGCTGTTGGCTTCTAGGCTGCCGCTGTTTTTCACCAAGCCGGCTTGCAATTTGTTCAGCGCCACGCCCGACAAAATGATCAGTCCATCGGGGGCCGAAATGGCGTGTCGGTTTTCAATCAGCGTTTGCAGTGCCGAGGCGGTGGTGGTAATGCCCGCCAACCCGCCCTGGCTGTTCAGGTTCAGCGTGATCTGCTCCCCCGAGGCCAAGGCCACGGTGCCAGCGCGCGCCACAATCACACCGCTGTTTTGCACTTCGGGCGCCAGCAAGGCCACATAACCGCCCAAGGCGGTGTGGATCTGCCCTTCATTCACCACCCTGCCCGTGGCCCCGTTGCGGCCAAAGGTATTGCTGCCCGCCATGAAGGCTTGGGCATCGATGCTGTGGGTGGTGGCCGTGAGGGCCCCCATGTCCAGCCGCGAGCTGGGCGAAAAATACACCCCGTTGGCGTTGCTCAATATCACCTGGCCGTTCGACTCGATGCGCCCAAAAATTTGGCTGGGGTTGGCATCGTTTACGCGGTTCAGCGTGGCCGACTGCGCGTTGGGTTGGTTGAAGCGCACTTGCGCATTGGCCCCCACATTGAAGCTGCTCCAGTCCACCACCGCGCGGGCGCTGCTTTGGTTGACCACCATGCTGGACGCTTGGGCCGTGCTGCTTTGGCTGATGCTGGCGGCCCCTTGCACCACTTGCCCCCCTGTGGGCAACTGGTTGGGCGCCGGTGGCGCTTGGGCCCACACCCCGGTGGTGGTGGCACAGGCCAAGGCCACCGCCGCCAACACGCCGTTGTGGCGGCGCACACCCCGTTGCCCTGCACCTTTGCCAGCGCAGCGGGCGGTCTCGGGCACGGGCACCATTGCCGCTGCAGTGTCTGACCACAGCAGGCTATAGCAACGGTTAAAACTGGCGTGTCGCTTCATGGTGGCTTCTATTCACTCAAAACGGCGAGCTCAAGCTGAGCCACAGTCGGTTCAACTTCAAGGTGCCGTCACTGTCCGAGCCATCGGCCATGGGGTTGGGGTTGTGGCCCACGCGCCGCGCCAAGGTGAGCTTGGCTTCAGAGCCCTTGGCGCTTTGCCATGCTAGGCCCAAACCCGCGCCTCGCAAATTAGCGGGCAAGTTGGTGGAGCCACTGGCGGGCTTGACCTCGCCTTGGTCCACAAAGCTCAGCCAACTCCATTGGGTGCCCAGCTTTTGGCGCAGCTCCAAGCTGACGCTGTGGCCTTGGTCGCCCCCAGCCTCGCTGCCGGGGTAGGCACGCACGCTGTTGGCCCCACCGAGGTAGAGTTTTTCTGACGAGTCCAAGCTCTTTTTGGTGCGCTGCATTTGGGCCGAGGCCAGCAGCGACCAACCGCCGCCCAGTTGTTGTTGACGATTGAGGGTCAGGCTCCATTTGCGGTACGCACCTTGCGTGGCATCAACCACATCGTGCACTCGGCCCAACGCATAAGTCAGGCTGGCACTGGTGACGGCCCCTTGGCCCCACTCGTCTCGCCAGTTGCCACTCAGACTGGTGTTGAGCACATCCACCCGGTGGCGGTTGGCCTCTGGGCTGGCACCGCTTTGGCTGGCAAATCGCTTGTGGTCATAGGCCAAGGCTGCATAGAGGTTGCGGTCCAAGCTGCGCAACAGCGGGTAGTTGGCGGTCAGGCCCCAGGTTTGCGAGTCGCCCTCGCCCGATTGGTCGGTAGTTTTAGAGCGGTAGTCCATGTGGCTGGCTTGGGTGCCCACGCGCCAGCCTTGCGAGCCCGCTGGCAAGGTGTAGGCCAAGCGCACATATTGGCTTTGGCGATCGTCGCCGCTTTGCGTTTTGAGCAGTGTGGCCGTCACTTGGTCACCCTGCTGGGTGGGGCTGTTCAATGACACATTCAGCATTACGCGCTCGGCCCCGGTAGAGCGAGCGCCTTGGTTGTCCACCGTGACACTGCCATTGGCCACAGGCTCATCGCTCAACATCAAAGCCAGTGCGGTTTGGTCATCGGCATCGCCCGCCACATAGTTACCGGCCACCGAGACGCCAGGTAAGTCGTCCATCAACAGCAAGGCGCGGTCAATTTCAGTCACGTTCAGGGCTTCGCCTTGGGGCTGCGCGGCTTGCACGATGTTGAGCAACTTTTGTGGCGCGATGCGCTTGGGTTTTTCTGCGGGCAACTTCACGCCCGCAAACGCCACCTCCACCACCCGAATAGTGACGATACCGCCCTCGATTTCTTGGCGCGGCAAAAAGGTCCGAACCATCCATCCGGCCTTGCGGTAGCGTTGGGTCACCACTTGCGCGGCTTGCTTCATTTGGCTCAGCGACAAAGGGCGGTCTTCAAAGCCGCGCAATGCACGCTTGAGTTGACGATCGGTCAGTTGGTGGTTGCCAACAAACCGAAAGCCCTTGACCAGTGTGGTGCTCTCGCCATCCAGTGGCGGCGCGGGCTCGGTCCAACTGCCCTGCGACTGCGAGGTGGCGGGCAAAACGGGCGCACGGTCAGGCTCGATTTGGCGCAGCACCGCACCTGCATCGGGGGCAGCGCCAGCCCACATGGGCCAAGCCGCACAAAACATCAAGGGCCACACCCGGTTGTGGCTCATGCCTTGCGCACCTCGAGTTCGTCAAAAAACTGGTAACCCACATTGCGAATGGCTTCAATCACCGCACCTTCGGCACCAGCGGCATGCAGTTTTTTGCGCAGCCGCACCATGCGCACCTGAATGTTGGCTTTTTGTTCTTCGGTCAGTGCAATGCCCATGCACTGCGCGACTTGAGCAAAGTCGAGCCGCGTGTCCGGCGATTGGCTAAACGCCTGCAACAGTGTGGCCTCGGTGGCCGTGATGCGAACTGTGCCGGCAGGGCCGGTCAGCTCGAGCTTATGGAGTGAAAGCACAGCAATCTGACAGATTTGTAGATGCTGGCGATTACATGCAATCGTTTGTTGGAAACCTTTCAAACCCTTTCAATTCATTAGATTTCCCAACAAATATGGGTAAATTGAAGGTTTATGAAGGAATTAGAAGGAAATCTCTTGGTGAATCAGGGGCAGCAAGATCAAGCCAAGACTTGCACAGGCACTTGCAGCTGGTAACCCACGCCTCGGATGGCGGCCAGGCAGTTGCCATCGGCGCCGGCCTGAGTGAGTTTTTTGCGCAAGCGGGTGATGCGAACTTCTAGGCTGGTTTTGCTGGCCTCGGCATTGTCCAAGCCTTGCAGCTCCAACAGTTGCCAGTTTTCTAGACGCCCCGAGGGTGCGCGAGCAAAGGCGATCAACAAAGTTTCTTCGGCGGAAGTTAGGCGCACGATGGCGGCGGGGCCTTGCAGGCTGCGTTGTTGCAGTCGCAAGCCCCCCGCAGGCGTGACCGTTTCGATGTTTTGCGCTTGGCGACGGCGCGCAAAACTTTTCAGTGCGGCCGACAACTCACCAAACGGCACAGGCTTGGGCAAATACCAGTCGGCACCGCTGTCATAGCCGACAATTTTGTCTTGCAAGTCAGAGCGCGCCGAAATGATGATGATGCCCACCAAAGGGTGCACCTGCCGAATGCGCCGCGACAGGCTGAAGCCATCTTCACCGGGAAGGTTGAGGTCGATCAAAAACACATCAGCCGCAGCGCCGGCGGCCAGGTCTTCCAGCTCTTCGGCGCAACTGAGCGCAACCACGCGGTGGCCCTCATCGCGCAACGCGTCTGCAGTGAGTTCGCGCAAGTCGTCGTTGTCTTCAACCAAGACGATGCTCAGGTGGGCAGCCATAGATCAAATTGAATGTGCGATTCGGTGGGGAGATAACGCAACTCTGCGCCCAGTTGCGCCGCCAGATTGTGCGACAGGTACAAACCCAGCCCCGTGCCAGATTGGCGTTGCGCGGCCGCGCTGCGGTAATACTTGGCAAACACTTGTTGGGCATCGGGGTGACCCGCCGGGCCAGGCGCGTTGGTCACACGCAAACACAGGCCACTGCGCCCATCGGCATGCGATTGGGGCTGCAGGCTCACGTTCACCGGCTGCTGTGGGTCGCCGTATTTGAGGGCGTTTTCAATCAGGTTGTTGGCAATGATTTGGGTGCATTGCATGTCGCTGTTGATTGGTGCTACGGGCAGGCTTTGCAGCACCACACGACCTTGGGCAGCTTTGTGGTCGTGCAGCCATTGCTGCAGTCGCTCCGCTATGTCAAAGGCTTGTTTTTGGATTTCAAAGGGCCGGTCGATCAGGCGATCGGTTTGCACGCAGCGCTCCAAAATCGACTTCATGTTGTCGATGGCTCGGCCGACATAGCTTTGCGCTTTGTCCGAGGGCTCGCGGTCTTTGAGTGCCAAGTCAATCACGGCCAATGGGGTCTTGAGCTCGTGCATAAGCATGTTGAGCAACTGCGATTGGTCTTGGCGGCGGCGGCTTTCGATGGCCAGTTGTTTGCGTGACAAAAACAAACTGTTGCCCACTTCGATGCGAATACGCTCCAGCTCGCGCGAGCGCACGATCAGCAAACCTGTCATGGTCAGGCCCGATATCAGGCCATAGAGCAACACACTATAAATAGAGAAAACATTGCCCCGAAGCACCCCCAGGCTGGGCAAGATGCTCATAGCCAATACCAAAATGACTACGAAGTAATAACTGACGACGGCTAATTTTGGCAATTGATAGGTGACGGTTTGATCCGAGTCTGGTGTGGGCAACCGAACGCTGCAAGCTATCCAGAACATACAAGTCAAACCCAATGCATTAAGGACCATGTTGATGTTCAAAGCGGTCTGAGTCACTCCCATCAACAGAAGAACAATTGCCACAGCACTGACCAGCAATAACGACCGAAAAAGCCATTTTCCCCAAACCGGTATGACGTATTCGCGTAAAAAACGGTACTCAAAAAACACCGACAACGCGGTGGTGAGCAACACCAGCAGGTTGTAAACAAAGTCTTGCGTGGCGGGCGACACCACCCCAGCCATCAGCATGCGGTGGTAGCCCAAAAAGCTGGCGGTGTAGAGCAACAGCACCATTTGCCGCACCACAAAAATACCGTTGACGGGGTCGCGGTCTTTCAGCCAAGCCAAAAACACCCACAACAAGCACGAGAACAACACCGCCAACAAAGCCGAATAGGCTAACCACAGGCCATGCTCTTCGCGCAACATGTCGCGCGGGCTCAAGGCTTCCACATGCATGAGCTGTGTGCTGGTGGTGGACAGGCGCAACCACACATAACGGGGCTCGGCTTGCGTTGGAACCAGAAAGGTGTGGTGAAGCGACTCAAAATCAGAATCTGCAATGGGGGTGCGATCGCCGGTGCTGCGCGCTGCAGTAAGAGGATGAGGGGATGAAGCTGAAGAAGCTGAGGTGCTTGGAGGTTTTGACAGAGAGTCGTAGAGTGTGATTTCGTCCAAAAAAACGGGCCGGATGCGAAGGACCCATTGCTCGGGACCACCGGGCTGGGCGCCGTCTATTTTTAAGCGCACCCACTGGGGGTAGGCTTTGAAGCCTTGGCTTAAGACCCCGGTGTAGGGGGTGTAGCGGGCCTCGCGGGCTTGCTCAAAACTGGCCGTGCCGGTGGTGTCGCTCCAATAGGCTTTTTCAAGGACACGATCTTGAGCCATAACGCTGTGGGGCGCGCACAGCAAGCCAACCCAGCTCAACAGGCACAACAATCGCGCAAACCAAGGTTGCCAAGGGCGTTGAATGGACATGTTTTCTTTTGGCTTACTGAATTTAAATTCGACCAAGAATGGTAACAATGTCGCCCTCGCAGGCGGCCAGCGCGGGCCAATCGACCCGCCTGTTGCCTTAAACTTGCCCACCATGAACAGCCCTTCCCGCCCCCTCGATCGCCCCGTCCGCAGCCAATACGAAGACTTCATGCGCCACGTGTACACCACG